>Ga0172370_10000335_pt1 | contig 72770 bp, 64 predicted proteins | sample LakKiv5m_FD_114538 | JGI IMG/M metagenome (GOLD analysis project Ga0172370, IMG submission 114538) | Freshwater microbial communities from Kabuno Bay, South-Kivu, Congo - kab_022012_11.5m | ecosystem: Environmental > Aquatic > Freshwater > Lake | place: Democratic Republic of the Congo... | reverse complement strand
GTGATTATTCCCGCCTTGATTATTTTGGGTTTCTTGTGGTTTATGTTGAGGTCGGCCTCGAACGCCAATAACAAGGCCATGTCTTTTGGCCAGGCCGGAGCCAGACAATTCAATCCCGACAAGAGCGCCGCCAAGATTACTTTTAAGGATGTGGCCGGAGTCAAGGAAGCCAAGCAGGAGTTGTTAGAGGTGGTTGATTTTTTGAAAAATCCTAAAAAGTTTATTGCCCTGGGCGCGACCATTCCCCGCGGTGTCTTGCTTTTGGGCTCCCCCGGAACCGGCAAGACTTTGCTGGCCAAGGCCGTGGCGGGTGAGGCCAATGTGCCGTTCTTCTCCATCTCCGGTTCGGAGTTCGTGGAAATGTTTGTCGGCGTCGGCGCTTCGCGTGTTCGCGATTTATTCAAGAAGGCCAAAAAGCATGCGCCCTGCATTGTCTTTATTGATGAGATTGACGCGGTTGGCCGCCAGCGCGGCGCCGGACTGGGCGGTTCTCATGACGAGCGCGAGCAGACCCTCAATCAGATATTGGTGGAGATGGACGGCTTTGAGCCCAATACTAATGTTATTGTCATGGCGGCCACCAACCGGCCCGATGTCTTGGACGCGGCACTGCTTCGGCCGGGCAGATTTGATCGCCGGGTGACGCTTGATCTGCCGGACATCAATGATCGCGAGGCGATATTGAAAGTTCATACCAAGAAAAAGCCGCTGGCCAAAGAAGTGAATTTGAGAAATATTGCCGAGAGAACCCCTGGGTTTTCCGGAGCCGATCTGATGAATCTCTTAAATGAAGCGGCCATTGCCGCGGCGCTCAAAAATCAAAAGCAGATTTCGATTGGGGATGTTTTAAACAGTATTGACAAGGTTTTGCTCGGACCGGAGAGAAAAAGTCATATCTTAAGTGAGGCAGAAAAGAAGGTGACGTCTTACCATGAAGCCGGCCATGCCCTGGTGGCGCATGAATTGCCCAATACCGATCCAGTGCGCAAGGTTTCCATCATCGCCCGCGGCTCAGCAGCCGGCTTTACTCTGAAATTGCCCTCAGAAGACAAGAAGCTTCACACCAAGAGCGAATTTTTGGAAGAGTTGGCAGTGATGCTTGCAGGCCGCATGGCCGAGGAGGAGATTTTCAATGAGGTGACGACAGGTGATCAAAATGATCTGCGCCAGGCCACCAAGTTAGCGCGTCGGCTGATCTCTGATTTCGGCATGAGCGAGAAGTTAGGCCTCCGCACTTTCGGCGAGCGTGAGGAACTGATTTTCTTAGGCCGCGAGTTGCATGAGGAACGCGATTATTCTGACCATACCGCTCAGGAGATTGACGGGGAGATTTCTCGCCTACTTGACGAGGCCGCCAAACTGGCGCTTAAGATTATCAAAGACAAGCGCGAGTATTTGGACAAGATCGCTGGCACTCTGATAGAAAAGGAAACAATCGAGGCGGAAGAATTTAACAAGCTATTCACTGAAGGCAAAATAGAAGGTAAAGAATAAATTTAAAAACCGTGCGCCTCTGGCCTGCGGTTTTTTAATATTCAAGATTAAATATTGGATATTTTGTTGCAGTTTATTTTTTGTGCTATAATATAATTATAAATAATTCGTAATTCGTAATTGACAATTCGTAATTTAATCATATGCCCATGCAAACCACCTCGTTTTTGTACCGTCCGGTACTAAAAAAGGCCGCCGAGATTACTCGCAAATTCAAAAATTTATGGTTTTTTGGCTTGTTCGCTGTGTTGGTTTCCGCCGGCGGCGAATACGAGATTATCTCTCGCGGCCTGTATAATCCTGACAGTAATAGTATTCTAAGTGCCTTTATCACCAGTTTTCAGACCGGCTGGCAGGAAGGCGCCGGCCTGGCTGGCAACAGTTTTTGGCAAAATTTAGGGTTGTTGATTTTGCGCAATTCAGCCACTCTGGCCACAGGTTTGTTCGTTCTGTTGCTTATCGTCACCATAACTTTGTTCGTGGTCTGGCTGGTTTTGGCCTCACAGATCGCCCTGATCAAGGATATTTCTCTGGCGGCAAAAAACAAAAAGGCCACCATTGCCGAGGGCTTGCAGTTTGCCAACAAGAATTTTTGGCCAATCTTTGTAATAATTGTTTGTTTGAAGGTCGCCCTGTTTATCTTGTTTGGCATTTTAGGTCTGGAGTTAATGTGGCTTTTTGGCACTGGCGTGTGGGGAGCCGTACTCTATTTGGTTTCTTTCGTGGTATTTGTGATTTTGACTCTGATCATTTCTTTTGTTTTGAAATACCAGACATTTTATGTGCTGCTTAAGCGACAGAAACTATTTGACGCTTTGAAATCCGCTGGCAAACTATTCGCCGATAATTGGTTGATCTCGCTCGAGATGGCTGGTATAATGCTGGGAGCGTATCTGGCTGTCGCTTCAATCTCGGTTTTTGTCTTGGCCTTGCTGGCAGGCATTCCCATAATCATTATTCCGCTGTATCTTTCGGCCTTGCCGACAGTGATAGCGGATATTCTTGCTGGTATCGCTTTGTTGTTGGCCGTGGTAATTATTCTTTGGCTCACGGCAGTGATGACGGTCTTCCAGTGGGCTGGCTGGACGGTTTTGTTTGATCGGCTGGAAGGCGGGGAAGAATCGGCTAAGTTAGAACGCCTGGCAGAGAATTTTCGCCAGTTGCCGCAGTATATATTGGGCAAGTAATAAGTTTTCTAAAGATTCCTCGCCTCAGGCGGGGAATCTTTTTGTCTGTTTGGATGTCATTCCGACCGAGTCTCCCAGATGTAATAGGGAGACGAGTGGAGGAATCCCTTTTATGGCAAGATTTAATTAAAGAGTATTGATTTGTAGTTGAAAGGGATTCCTCGACTACGCTTTGCTCCGCTCGGAATGACACCTATAACTGTCTAAAATTTGGCATTTTTTTGTTGTAAAATTTGGCTTGACAGGATTATTTTTGTATGATATAATGATATGTCAATCTGGAATGATTCCAGATTCGGACGTTACAATAAGCAGTAACCGTCAGGCCTCTTGCCTGGCGGGTTTCTAACCGAAGACGCAACAAAAAAGGAGAAAGACGATGTTTGAGTGCGTGGCGTTACAAGGCGGGAGAAGCAACTTGGATGTGGCTTTGGATGGGCTATGTTTTGGAATTCAGTTTAATGGTAATTGCTATCCGGTGACAGAGCACATCCGGCCGATGGACTTAAGCCAGGCCGGAAGTCAGGTTATTTTGGCTATCTGTCTGGATCCGGACAAAAATACCATCAAGCCGTTCCATGTCGATGGCAAGGGACAAATTGTCGGCGCGAGACCAGCTGATTGCTCAAATGAGAATATCATTTTTTTCCAGACCAGAGTGTCTTTGGAGTCGTCAGCGAAAATGCATGGCTTGGCCAGCTATCTTGCCCAGCAAGGCAAACAGCCCAAACTGTTCACCAGATACCCGAACAACAATATCTGGTTTGCAGTGTTGAATTCCATCGGCAAAATCAGTGTCTGGTGCTTCTCTTTGGTGGCGCAGAACGGCAAGTTCTTCGCTGTTATTGAGAAGATCGCCAATTACCAGGCCTACTGGGATGGCGAGAACGAGAAAGTCGTTTTCCCGGGCTGTCAGTGGCTGGAATTCCAAGCCAAGATTCTGGAGCCGGCGTTTGAGGACTGGGATATGGAGTCAGATGGCATACTGCTAGACATCGCGGAGTTTGTTGATTTCTCTCGCCTTGATAGGACGATAGCGGGCACTATTGTCAGCTGTTTTCCTCAAGACAATGTTGCCATAGTCCACTGGTACAATATTTGCAAGGGCTGGGGTGTGGCACTATTACCTGACGGTAGCGAGGCGCGCGTTCATTGGGAGAATATTTTGCCCCCTGAAGAGAGTGGCTTGAGATATCTTAAGCCCCGTGATGTCATTACCTTTGAGAAGATTGGCGACCCGAAACACACAACCAAGCGGCCGACAGGTTTTCAATATGAGTTGTTTGGCATAAAGAAGGTGAGTTAGCACGTTATTACCCGCCAGGGACCACGGGGTTCCTGGCGTTTTCATTTTCTCGTATTTTCCTTGACCCCTTGACACGGATGTGTTATGCTTAGTGTTGATTTGTTTAATGTCATCTCGACCGAAGCCGAGCTGTAGGCGAGGCGGAGTGTAGAGATCTAAGAATTAATTCCTAGCTCGTCTATTTTATAACAAACAAGATTGGATAGACACCCAGATCCCTCCGCTCGCTCCCGCCCGCATCGCTACGCGAAGTGTTGTGGGCAGGTTGCTCGGTCGGGATGACAATTCTTTTATGCCCAAATCCAAACTCTCATCCAAGAGCGCCATCAAGGTCTCTGGCAGCCGGGCCAACAACCTCAAAAATATCAGCGTGGAAATCCCCAAGGACAAGCTGGTCGTGATCACCGGGCTGTCCGGCTCGGGCAAGTCCTCGTTGGCTTTTGACACGATCTACGCCGAAGGACAGAGGCGCTATGCCGAGTCGCTCTCTTCTTATGCCAAGCAGTTCCTAGATCTAATGGATAAGCCAGATGTGGACTCTATAGAAGGCCTGTCTCCGACCATCGCCATTGATCAGAAGTCCTCCTCCATCAATCCTCGCTCCACTGTCGGCACGGTTACCGAGATTTACGATTACCTGCGCCTCTTATACGCTAAAGTCGGTGCGGTTTATTGCCACAAATGCCTGAAGCCACTCGCGCGTCAGACGCCGACGCAGATTCTGGAGAAGATTGCCATTCTGCCCGAAGGCCAGAGAATCAAGCTGCTCTCGCCGGTGGTACTGAATAAAAAAGGCAGCCAGCAGAAAGTGATTGATAATCTGCTTAAAGCCAATTACGAGATTTTCCGCATCGACGGTAGCTTCTACCAGGCGCACGAGATTTCGCGCGGCCGGCTGACGTTGGACAAGGATATTAACCATGTCATCGAAGTCCAGGTTGACGACTTGCCGCTGACCAAGGAAATCCGCGAGCATGACATTAAAGACCTTTCTTATCAGCGCCTGAACAAGGCCATACTTTTGGCTCTTGATTTGTCCAATGGCTTTGTCAATGTCGCGACCGATGATAAGGATTTGAGTTTCAATTTGTATTATTATTGCCCCAGCTGCCAGCTGAGCGTGCCGGAAATTGAGCCGCGGACTTTTTCTTTTAATTCTCCATTCGGCGCCTGTCCGGCCTGCCGCGGACTGGGCGTCAAATTAAATCCCGATCGCGACCTGATTATTCCCAACAAGCGCCTGACTCTGGCCGAGGGAGCAATCAAGCCCTGGTCGCGGAATTTCGCCAGCCAAAATTCCAACATGAAGCTATTGGAACAGGTTTCGGCCAAGTACGGTTTTGACCTGAATGTGCCGGTGGCTGAACTGCCGCAGAAAATCCTTGATCTGATTTACGAGGGTGATGGTAAGGATTATGTTGTTGACGGCAAGCCTATCAGATTCGAAGGGGTATTGAGATTTCTGGACGACAAATACAATGACACTAAATCGGAATATCTGCAGAAGACGCTTGAGGACTACATGCGCGTTTCCACTTGTCCGGTTTGCCAGGGAAGACGACTACGGCCAGAATCGCTGGCAGTAAAAATCGAGGGCAAGAATATTGCCGAGGTGACAGAGATGTCAGTGGATAATTTTTCTAAGTTTATTGAGGGGTTAGGCAAGAAATGGGGCGACAAGCGCGAGGGTAAGATTGCGCGGCAATTATTGCGCGAGGTGGACAAGAAGGTCTCCTATCTAGAGAATGTCGGCCTGGGGTATCTGACGCTTTCACGCAGCGCCAACACCTTGGCGGGCGGCGAGGCCCAGCGCATTCGGCTGGCCACGCAGATCGGCTCCGGACTGGAATCGGTAACTTATGTATTGGATGAGCCGTCCATCGGCCTGCATCCCAGAAATACTGAAAAGTTGATTAATACCTTGGCCGCTTTGCGCGACAAGGGCAACTCGGTTATCGTCGTAGAGCACGACGCGCAGATCATGTCTTCGGCCGACTGGCTGATTGATGTCGGGCCGGGCGCGGGGATTTATGGCGGCGAGATCGTGGCTGAAGGCACGGTGGCTGAAATCAAGAAAAACAAGAAATCAATCACCGGGCAATATTTGGCCGGCACGAAAAAAATTGAGGCGCGCAGCAATTTGCGCGAGGGTAACGGCAAGGCGATTCAAATCCTCGGTGCCTCGGAATTCAATTTGAAGAATATTGATGTTAAGATTCCTCTGGGCCGGTTGGTGGTGATAACAGGCGTCTCCGGCTCGGGCAAGTCAACATTACTGAATGAAATTTTGGTCAAGGCGCTGTCCAATCGTTTTTATCGCACCAAGGATTTGCCTGGCAGGCACAAGGAAATCAAGGGACTAGAAAATTTGGACAAGGTGATTAACATCGACCAGTCGCCCATTGGCCGCACGCCGAGGAGCAATCCCGCGACTTATACCGGCGTCTTTACTTATATCCGCGATTTATATTCGGAACTGCCCGAAGCGAAGCTTCGCGGCTTCAAACAAGGGCATTTTTCCTTCAACGTCAAAGGCGGAGGCCGTTGCGAGACCTGCGGCGGTGACGGCTATGTCAAGATTGAAATGCAGTTTCTGCCGGATGTTTATGTGGAGTGCGAGGAATGCCACGGCAAACGTTACAACCACGAGGCCTTGGAGATTTATTACAATCCGCCGCTTGGCGGCGCTGCCGGCCAGGGGAAAAATATCGCCGACGTCTTGGACATGTCCGTCTCCGAAGCCAAGAAATTTTTTACCGGCCACAGCCAGATTATCGACAAATTGGAAATCTTGGAGCAAGTCGGCCTGGGCTATCTGTGCCTGGGGCAGTCGGCCACGACGCTCTCTGGCGGCGAGGCCCAGCGCGTCAAGTTGGCGACAGAACTTTCGCGCCGGCCGACCGGCAAGACCTTGTATGTCCTGGACGAGCCCACGACCGGCCTGCATTTTGACGACATCAAACGCCTGCTTCAGGTTTTAAATAAATTAGTAGACAAGGATAATTCGGTTCTGATTATCGAGCACAATTTGGATGTGGTTAAATCAGCTGACTGGATAATTGACTTGGGGCCGGAAGGCGGGGACAAGGGCGGCTATGTCGTGGCCGAGGGAACCCCCAATGATGTGGCCAAAGTCAAAAACAGTTATACTGGGCAATATTTGAAAAAGATTTTGTAAAAAATTCATAAATTATAAAACTCCTCGGAGCTTCTGCTCGCGAGGAGTTTTTTGTAACAGGAAAGTGCTAATGATGGTCTAACTCGATATCATCCAAAGAATGAATGTGGATTTCATAATCCCTGGGGAAACTAGTTCTTTTTTTCTCGCTGATCTGTGCCCACATTGGCTGGCCAGCTGGCACGTCGGTGTACATTCTTGTATTATCCCGCCCAGAACTACAGTACTCGACAAGATTATTTTTGTCATCAACACCCAATAAGCTATACGCCTGGTAGCCGTACTTGATAAGGCGTTGGAATTTAACCGTTATTGTGGTTACTGGTGTGGCCTTGATTTCTTGGAATGACCTATAGGCTTTTAGTAGTCCTAAGAATAAGTAAAGGAATAATCCTATAGTGAGTATACCAGCAATTATTACAACAGATGCAAATAGAGCATTCATTAGTTTTTTCTCCTTTTTAGGTTGGTTGGGCTTAAATTATGCAAAATATTGTAATGTTCTATTATCAATGTGATATCTTAGCGTAGTTGAACTAATTTGTCAAGAGCTGATTTGACGCTTATTTCAGGTTATGATAAGATAAAGTTAAGTTAAACTTAATCTGATTGTATGATAAAAGATAATTTAATTACTGTTAAAGAATTGCGCCAGGATTTACCCACTATTATCAACAAGGTGCATCGCGGTGGGGAATTTTTAGTCCTGAAAAAATCACGGCCGGTTTTCCGTCTGTCTCCTCCCGATGCCGATGAGGCCTGGGAGACAGTGATTGATTTTACCAAGTTTAAAAAAGGGGGGATTAAGATTAGTGAACTGCTCAAGGCCCTATAATAATTTATGAATAAGTTGGCCAAGGCACTAGCAAAAATGCCTACCAAAGATCGTACCAAGATAAAAAATATAGTTGAACAGATTGCTCAGGGGAATTATCAGAATTTGGATTTGAATAAATTAGTCGGGAGAGATGATATCTATCGGGTGCGGCAAGGCGATTGGCGCATTATTTTTCGCATGGTGCAAGATGAGGTTTACATTTTAGCCATAGAAAGGCGCAGTGATAACACTTATAATTTTTGATATGACATATAAAGAATTTTTATCTCAAGGAGGAGAGAAGAAGTGGCAGGATAAGTGGCTGGAAGATAAAATTGACAAAGCCGAGGATTTTGGCAAAAAGCCCAAGCAGTATGTCTTGGACATGTTTCCCTATCCGTCAGGCGCGGGCTTGCATGTCGGCCATCCCGAGGGTTACACGGCCACTGATATTTATTCACGCTACTTGCGGCTGAAAGGTAAAAATGTCTTGCACCTGATGGGCTGGGATGCCTTTGGCTTGCCGGCGGAAAACTATGCCATCAAGACAGGCACTCACCCAAAGATTACCACTGAAGAGAATATTTCCGTCTTCAAGCGGCAGATCCAGTCGCTGGGGTTTTCTTATGACTGGGACAGGGAAATAGACACGACCGATCCCAATTATTACAAGTGGACACAGTGGATTTTTTTGCAGCTGTTCAAGAAGGGTCTGGCCTATGAAGCGACAGTGCCGATAAATTTCTGCCCGTCATGCAAGACGGGCTTAGCCAATGAGGAAGTCAGCGGCGGCCAGTGTGAGAGATGCGGCAGCCAGGTGGAACGGCGGGACATGCGCCAGTGGATGCTAAAGATTACCGCCTATGCCGACAGGTTGCTGACTGGATTAGATAAGCTAAATTGGCCTGAGTCGATCAAGACCCTGCAGAGGAATTGGATTGGCCGTTCGGAAGGAGCGGATGTCGATTTTGCTGTCATTGCGAGCCCCGAAGGGGCGTGGCAATCCCGTGGCAGAAACACGGGATCCCCACGGTCGGCTGGTGCCTCCCTCGGGATGACAATAAAAGTTTACACTACCCGTCCCGATACTTTATTCGGCGCAACTTATATGGTTCTCTCACCCGAACATCCGTTAATTAAGAATTTAGAATTAAGAATTAAGAATTGGGACGAGGTGAACACATATATTGTTCAGGCAAAAAATAAATCTGATTTGGAAAGAACGGAATTGGCGAAAGAAAAAACCGGCGTGGAATTAAAAGGCATCAAGGCAATAAATCCGGTCAATAATGCAGAGATTCCCATCTGGATCTCCGATTATGTCTTGGCTTCCTACGGCACTGGCGCCATCATGGCCGTGCCGGCTCATGACGAGAGGGATTTTGAGTTTGCCAAAAAATTTGGCTTGCCCATGATTACCGTTGTTGCTACAAACAAAGACAATGTTATTGGTATGGGCGCGATGATCGAAGTAGGGGATGGAAAATTTTTATTTCAGAGAAGGGATAATAATACAGACAGAAACCCCGGAATGTTAGCTTTTTTTGGCGGTGGAATAGAAAACAATGAAGATACTGAAGAGACATTAAAAAGAGAAATTAAGGAAGAATTGAATTTGAAAGTTAATAATTTTGTTTTATTAAACAAACTTGAAAGCCACAATAAGCTCGGAAAATTTTTGGATATTTTTTATGTTCGCGACATAAATGAAAAAAATATAAAACTAAACGAAGGCGCAGGAATAGAAAGATTGACTTTATCAGAGGCATTAAATAAAGATGATGTGACGCAGTTTACAAAAGAAGCAATCAAATGTTTTATAGAAAATAGATGTTTTACTGATATTGATAATGGTATCATGGTCAATTCTGATTTTTTAAACGGTCTAGTGCCTGCCGAGGCGATCGGCAAGATGACTGACTGGCTGGAAGAAAAGGGATTTGGCAAAAAGGCGATAAATTACAAATTGCGCGACTGGGTTTTCTCGCGGCAGAGGTATTGGGGCGAGCCGATTCCACTGGTTCATTGCGAGAAGGACGGCATCGTGCCTTTGGATGAAAAAGATTTGCCGCTTAAGTTGCCGGAAGTGGAAAAATATGAGCCGACAGGCACGGGCGAGTCGCCGCTCTCTACTATCTACAGCTGGGTCAACACCACCTGCCCCAAGTGCGGCGGGCCAGGCCTGCGCGAGACCAACACCATCCCGCAATGGGCCGGTTCTTCATGGTATTGGCTGAGATTTATTGATCCCAAAAACGATCAGGCGCTGGCCGATAAGAAAAAGTTGAAATACTGGCTGCCGGTGGACTTGTATTTGGGCGGCGCGGAGCACGCGGTTTTGCATCTGCTCTACGCCAGGTTCTGGAACATGTTTTTGTATGACATCGGCGCGGTGCCGCAGGAAGAGCCGTTTGCCAAACTCGTCAATCAGGGGCTGATTTTGGGCGAGGATGGCGAGAAGATGAGTAAGTCGCGCGGCAATGTGGTCAATCCCGATGACATCCTGAAAGAATTTGGCGCCGACACTTTCCGCATGTATGAGATGTTTATGGGACCGCTTGAAGCGATGAAGCCCTGGAGCACGCAGAATATCATGGGCGTGTATAGGTTTTTAAACAAGGTTTGGGAATTGGGGCAAACCCCTCCCGGCCTCCCCTTTCGTAAAGGGGAAGGAACATCTGATTCTCCCCCTTTACGAAAGGTGGAGATAGAGGGGGTTGAGGTTTTACTCCACAAGACAATTAAGAAAGTCGGTGAAGATGTTGAAAAGATGAGCTATAATACCGCTATTGCTGCCATGATGGTTTTAGCAAATAAGATTTCTAGTGTCATCCCGAGCGGAGTCCGCCAGCTGGCTGACGAAGCGTGGGGATCCCGTGTTCAAAACAATAATGACGAGATTGTCGCGTCGCCTGTGGTTCCTCGCAATGACGTTCTAGAAAGATTCCTTATCATCTTGTCTCCTTTCGCGCCGCACTTGGCTGAAGAGTTATGGAGCAATCTCAGCCATCAGGAGAGTATTTTCAAGGAGTCCTGGCCGGAGTATGACGAGAGCAAGATAAAAGACGAGGAAGTTGAAGTGCCGGTGCAGGTTAATGGCAAGGTGCGCGCCAAGTTGATGCTTTCAGCCGATATCAGCGAGGCCGAAGCGACCAGAATCTCTCTGGCTGACGAGCGAGTGAAGAAATATGTTATCGGTGAGCCGAAAAAAGTAATTTTTGTTAAGGGCAAGATGATTAGTATTGTTGTCTAAAGATAAAATGTTTTCCGAATTTAAAAACAACTCCGTTTTAGCGGAGTTGTTTGTTTTGAGTTTGGATTTTGGATTACTTATTTGGCGATATAGGGCGCGACTTCCTTTGCCCATTTGGCTATGCGATCGCGGTCGCCTCGACCCTCGTCAATTTTAAGGCGCCATTTATTGATCCCATATTTTTTTACATAGGCGCGTGACAGAGCGGACAAAGCCGCAATCAAATTATTATGAGCCAACCGTCTGGCCAGATCCGACTCTTCCATATCCTCTTGAGAGGCCTGTTCCGTGCTGGCTATCTCCTTGCGACTTAATTGGAATTTTTTGATTGTTAAATCGTAGTTAATAATTGCCGACTCCAGGTCTCTAAACAATGGTTTAAGTTCCTCATCCTCATCGATGGCCTGAACCATCTCTTGGTAAATATCTATCGCCTCCCCATCTTCCATTTCCTCTGGCTCATTTTCGGTTGGCGACTCGGTTTTTGCATTGCCATTTTTATGATGGTGTTTTTTGCCACCCTCGTCAATTACCTTTTCTGCCCAGCGCTTTTGAAAAAAAGCGTCAGTTTCGTTATGAAAAATTTGTTTTTTTGCCATATATTTATTTGCCTAAGATAATTAGGATGTCGCCACTGGATTTTAAGCCGGCAGGCGGACTAATGGCTGTAACACCATAGATGACTTGCAGTTCCGAGATGGTCAAAGAATACTCTCCGCCAGAAAAATCATAAATTTTTACACTGGTATAATTTTTTGTGGCGGCATTACCGACGCTCGTGACAGTAAAGCCCTTGGTTCTTAATTTTGTTGCCTCTTGGCCTGCCCAGCCGTCAATAGTAGTGCCATTTTGGATGGCGATTTTGGCGTGTTCGTTTTGATAAGTGGCGGCTTCATTGGTTGGCTTTAGTGTTGGTTTTTCATTGCTATATGGATCGATGGAGACAGTAGAGGAAGCAGTAGTAGATGGCGTGGAAGTCGCCGGACTTGTAGTCGTCTTGCTGGAGGTTGATTTAAACTCCGCCCATTTGGTATGGTCGATGGTTAAGGTGGAGGTGCCGACCGTAAAAATATTTTCCCAGACGAATTTTATCTTGTCATAATTGCCACCATAAGGCAGGAGTGCATATAAGCCATTAACCATTTGGTCATAGAGGAGAGGCGAGTTACCATCAGTCAGATTATAAGTTATGGGATGCTCATAATCCGCCTGCTCGAGTAATTTGCCCAACTTAAGGATTTCCCACATCTGCAAATTAGTATTGATATTCTGGTCATAAGCTGTTAACAGGCTGGAAATTTTGGAAGGATTAAGCAGGAAGTTGTATTGCTGAATTTTGTCTTTGAGTGCCAGAAGGATTTTTTGCTGGCGTTTGCTTCTGGCAAAATCCGAACCCTCAGCGCCCAGAGCATGGCGGCTTCTGGCATATTTTAAGGCAGTCTCTCCATCCATGTGCTGGCAGCCCTTTTTGATCACCAGCCGCTGGTAGCGGGACTCAATGGGGTAGGCATCCTCGCGTCCCAGAATCGGATATTCGTTATCAATTAAGTCATTATCAACACAGACGTCAATGCCGCCGAATTCATCAATCAACTTTTCGAAGCCGCTGAAGTCAATAACTGTATAATAGTTAATCTCTGTGCCTAAAAGGTCGCTCAAGAATTGTCTGGTGGCTTCGCCGCCGGATTTTTCCTGTTTTTTTTCGGCGTAGGCGTTGACCGCATTGATTTTGTTCCAGCCCACGCCAGGAATTTTGACATACAGATCGCGGGGCAAGGACATCATGGCTAATTGCTTGTTCGAGGGCTTGTAGGAAAGGAGGATGATGGTATCGGTCAAGTTGGCGCCATCATGGTCGCCGCCGCCAATGCCCAAAAGCACCAGATTGATGCGGTCGTTTTGCTCGCCCTGTAGCGGGCGATCGCCGGATAAGAGCAAGCTGCCTATTTGGCCTAAGAAGTTTAAGTTACTCAAGCTTTTGATAAGTTTTTCATTGGAGAAGGCGACAGATGAGGCGAAGACAGCAAAGGCGATTACCAAAATAATTAAGATACTGGCCAGGATTTTTTTGATTCTTCCTTTTTTGTGCGGGCGAGCGCCCGGGCGATTACTGGTTACTTTGGACGGATTTTGGGCTTGATTTGGCGATTTGGCCTGTTCCTCTGGTCTGGATTCGATCTCGGTAACAAAGTTTATTTTAACTTGATCAGTCATGTTTTTGGTAATAAAAAATCCAATATTTACAGTATTGGTGGTTTGGTATTAATGTGTTTATTATAACACATATTCTATAAATATCAAATTTAACTGTCATTGCGAGGAGCGAAGCGACGAAGCAATCCCGTGGCAAAAACACGGGATCCTCACGGTCGGCCAATTATGGCCTCCCTCGGTATGACATCTAAACAATAAAGAATTCCAAGTTTTGTATGCTTGATTTATTCAGCCGATTTATGTTATACTGAAAATAGTTATCAACAGGTTAAAATTATTTTTTTAGCCATTAAAAATTAAGATTAATAAGATTAATAAGTTCAAAAAATGGATAATTTAATCAGTAATGGTGATCTGCCGTCTAATCGCCGGCCGAAATGGCAGGCAATCTCTGAGTTTTTTTGGGAAATGGTCAAGGTTGCCATTATTTCTTTGGCGATTATCCTGCCAGTTCGCTATTTTTTAATCCAGCCGTTTTATGTCAAGGGCGCCTCGATGGAGCCGAATTTTTACGATCACGAGTATCTGATTATCGATGAGATCAGCTATCGCTTCAAGGAGCCCCAGCGCGGCGATATTGTGGTTTTTAAGTACCCCAACGACACCAAGCAGTATTTCATCAAGCGCGTAATCGGCCTGCCCGGTGAGAGGGTTAAGATCGAGAATAATCAGGTTTATATCAACGGCACCAAGCTGAATGAACCGTATTTGGCGCCGGGGACAGAGACGGTCTTGCCTCTGCGCGGTTATGGTGATGTGGAGCTTGGCTCTGACGAGTATTTTCTTTTGGGAGATAACCGTAACGAGAGCTTGGATTCGCGCATTTTCGGACCGGTCAAAAGCGATTTGCTTGTGGGCCGGACTTGGATCCGCGGCTGGCCCTTCAACCGCGTGACAGTGTTTAATGCACCGGAATATAAGTAACAGATTACCGCTAACCGATTACCGATTACAGATAAATATTTTCTGGAATTATCGGTTATCGGTTTTCCGTAATCAGTAATCGCATTTATGCCTCGACCGAAAAAAATATCAGACAACAAAGAACCGATAAAAAAGCGAACGCGCGGCCGCAGGGAAATTATCACCGTCACCGGCATGCGCGATATTCTGCCCCAGGATCAGAAGTACTGGCAGGCGGTTTATGATGGCGTCAAAAAAATCGCCGATGATTACGGCTATGGCCTGATTGAGACGCCGCTTCTGGAATATGTCGATTTGTTCATCAAGAGCACTGGCAAGGGGACAGATGTGGTGGAAAAAGAAATGTTTACTTTTTTTGACCAGGGCGGCGACCACCTGGCAGTCCGGCCGGAAAACACGCCCGGCGTGGTGCGCGCCTACATCCAGCATGGCATGGTCAATCAGCCCCAGCCGGTCAAGATATATTATATGGGCCCGATGTTCCGCCATGAGAAGCCGCAATCCGGCCGCTATCGCCAGTTCTACCAAGCCGGGTTTGAGGCCATCGGCGAGGCCGGCCCGACACTCGATGCTCAGCTGATACTCATCGGCTACAATATCATCAGTGATTTGGGAATTGAGGCAGTGATCCAGGTCAATTCGCTGGGCTGCGCCGCCTGCCGCGAGGAATACAAGAAGGCACTGCTCAAATATTACAAACAGCATGCCAAGGCGCTGTGCGAGAACTGCCTGAGCCGTTTGGCCAAGAATCCCCTGCGTTTATTGGATTGCAAAGAGCCGTCTTGCCAGACCATCAAGGAAGGCGCGCCGCAGATTCTGGATTATCTTGACGATGATTGCAAAAAGCATTTTATGAAGGTCTTGGAATATCTGGATGAACTCAATCTGCCCTATGTGCTAAACCCCAGGATTGTGCGCGGCCTTGATTATTATAATCGGACTGTCTTTGAGTACTGGTCGGCGGAAGACATCGAGGGCAAGAATGCCTTAGGCGGCGGCGGCCGTTACGACAGCTTGGTGGAGCAGATGGGCGGCCGTGAAGATACCCCGGCCTGCGGCTGGGCCCTGGGCCTGGATCGCATCGTGGCCAAGTTGCGCGAGAAGGAAATACCCATTGAGGAGGTCTATTCGCCCGATGTTTTTATTGCTCAGCTGGGTGAGAGCGCCAAGAAAAAGGCCCTGGTGCTTTACGAGACACTGCGGCGCAAATTCAACATGGCTCAGGCGCTTTATAAGGACAGCTTGAAGGCGCAACTGGAGATAGCCAACCGTTTGAAAGTCAAATACACTTTGATTTTAGGACAGAAGGAAATCACTGACGGCACGATCATGCTAAGAGACATGAATGGCGCCTCGCAGGAAATTATTGGTCTAAACAAAATCGAGAGAGAGCTGGCCAAGCGTCTGGAGAAATATACCGGCGAAGAGGGCGTGGCCGTGATTGATACCGAAGAGACCAAGGCAGCCATGTCGTCCAAGAAGCGGCCTAATTATGGCGAGCGGGTAGTAGAGGAGACCAACGAGGATATCTCTGATTTCGGCTCGGCCGGCGGCAATAATGATAGTACTAACGAAGTTTTGGGTGGAGATGATTATTAAATTTTTAATTCTTAATTAACAAGAAAGCGAGGTGAAACAATGTGGCAGAAGTAAGACGTAAGAAGGGCGAGTCGTTTGAATCATTCATGCGGCGGTTTTCCAAAAAAGTCCAGCAAAGCGGTCGTCTGCTCCAAGTCAGAAAGATCAGATTTCATAGTAAAAAGAAAAATAAGACGGCGGCCAGGGCAGCGGCATCGCGTCGTGCGGAAATTACCGCCAAGCGCGACTATTTGAAGAAGATCGGCAAATTAGTAGAAGAACCGACCCGCTCCTATCGCAGGTAATTTTAAATCTTTAGATCCGTCCTTCATTTGTTTATTTGCAGGTGAAGGAGGATGTGAAGGTTTACTAGTTGTCATCCTGAACGAAGTGAAGGATCCCGTGGCTTAATATCAAGATCCTTCGCATCGCTATCGCTCGCTCAGGATGACAGGAATGAAAACCGGGATCCCCACGGTCGGCCGATTACGGCCTCCCTCGGGATGACATTTAGAAATTGAAAATTATTCTATGCCCTTAGACCAACAAATCAATTCGGCATTCTTAGATGCCTATAAAGCCAAGGATGAGGCGCGGGTCTCGACTCTGCGACTTTTAAAGTCAGCGATTCTCAATAAAAAAATCGAAAAGCGATTATCCAAGGAAGAGATCTTGCCCGATGCCGATGTCATCGCTGTTTTGAAATCAGAAGTAAAGAAGCGGCAGGACTCGATTGAGTCGTATAAGGCCGGCGGCAGAACTGACTTGGCCGATAAAGAGGAGGCAGAAGCGGCAATCATCAAAGAATTTTTGCCCTCACAGATGTCAGAAGACCAGGCGCGGGAAATCGTTAAGTCAGTTATCGTTGAGCAGGGCAATCCTGGCCCGGCCGGTTTTGGCAAAATTATGTCGGCAGTAATGGCTAAGGCGCTGGGACAGGTGGACGGCAATGTGGTCAGTAAGCTAGTTAAAGAAGAATTGGGAAAATAGTTTTTTATATTGTCATTGCGAGGAGCGAAGCGACGAAGCAATCCCGTGGCAAAAATACGGAATCCCCACGGTCGGCTGATTACAGCCTCTCTCGGGATGACATACTCACTCGGAAGGTGACTAATACAATTTAATATAAAATATGAAAATCAAACGGCTTATGTCCATGCTAAAGGTCGTTTTCAAAGCCAAGCTCCCAAAGGCGGGGATTTTGGTATTTTTGTGTTTCCTTTGTGGGCTCTTGCCTCTTGCGGCTTCAGCCGCTGGTCCGGCTGCCATACCGACAGCGCGCGAGGTGGCGACAGCCGCAGGCATACCAGTCGTCAGCTTGGCGATATTTATTATCAACATCATCCGTATTATTTTGGGACTGTTGGCTTTTATCGCCATTGCCCTGATTATTTACGGCGGTTTTGTCTGGATGACTTCCGGCGGCGATCCTAATAAGGTGCAGAAGGCCAAGCAGATTATTTATAATGTGGTGATCGGACTGATAATTATTTTCTCCGCCTTTGCCATTGCCAGTTTTGTCATCAGTATCCTAAAAGGTATCAGTGGTCCGGAACCATTTCCCGGACCCATTCCTTGTATTGGTTGTAATTATGATATCGGCCGTTCAGCCATTGGCGGCGGGCCAATAGAAAGCGTCTATCCCCGGCCCAACCAGACCAATGTGCCTATTAACACCCGCGTTGCCGTGACCTTCAAGGAGGATATTGATCCGGCCAGCATCTGCGATTTGTCCGGCGGCGGCACTTATTGCAATGGCCAGGCAATGAGAAATGTGCAGATCTGCCAGATTTCGGCCACTGGTTCTGCTTGTCTGACTGATCCGCAGTTTTCTGCTCTGGCCTTTGCCGGAACCACGGTCTATCAGGCCAGTCCTACCGACTTTAAGACCTTTGTCTTTATGCCGAGTAAATATCTGGGTAATGAGGATGAGCTTAATCGCACCTTTGCTGTCACTTTGCAAAACGGCATTATTGCCACCTCAACTAAAAAATCCATTTTTACCGGCTACCGCTATGACAGCTATACCTGGGCGTTTAAGACCAATGGCCGCTTAGATTTGACGCCGCCGGAAATTCAGAAGTTTGAAATTTATCCTAATCCTGATCAGGCGGGGATGGAAGATGTCTATAACCTGGGCTCGCAGGCCACGGCAGGAGCTGCCACGGTTACTTTTAACAGTCAGCCGAATTATGAAGTGCCAATCATGATTGTTGATAAGTATTATCTGGGACAGTCCTTCAATGACGCGTCCAGGCCGACATTGACGCAGGTCTCTGGCGCGCCCGTTGCCCCGGCTTTCAAGTTTTATATCCAGGCGAATAGCGGATTTAATGTCAGTGGTACGGTCACCAGCACCATTGGATTTGTCGTCGGTGGTAGTGATAAATTTGTTAGTTTTTATCAGGGATTACAGGGCGGTGTTAATTATGCTGATGCGGCTTATGTTTTAGGTATTGTTTATAGCACTACTGGCGATTGCGCTGGTCAGACCAGATGTATGCCGCTACTTGGCAAGCGTACTATTAATACAGGCATGGGCTTGACCCTTAGCGCCACTGGCGACTTAGAACCAGGCACGGCCTGGAGGTTTGATGTTGGGCCAGCCAAAGCAGGGGATTATCTGACACTTGTTATCTCCTCAAGCACACGAGTAAATTTCTTATTTAACACTCCTGATGATTCCCGCAATGTGATCACCAAAACAGTCGTTGGACCCGATGGCCATACTTTGGTCAGTACTGATTTTCAGACAGTGACCGTGGGGGCTGATACCCTGGGGACGGAGCAGAATTTGGCGCGAGTCATCAATAATTATAATCAATCTAGATTAGTTGTTTCTGCTGTTGCCACAACTTCTCCGGTGCGAGTGATTTTGACTGCCAAGGCCGCTGGTTCTAACTCGCTGTCTTTGACTAAGAGTGCCGGTAGTTTGTTTACTCTGAGCGGCAGTTTGTCGGGCCAATCCAGAGAGATTAACCGGACGGTTAAGGGTGTGCGTGATCCTTATAATAATTCGGTTTTCCGTGTCACTTTTACCGAGCCGATCTCGCCGATTAATTTGGATTCTTCTATCGTGGTGACCATCAATGGCGTTTCCGTCACTGCCTCTACCAGCTTTGCCAATCAATACCGCACAGTGGAATTTATGGGCAACAATCCCTGCGGTATCAATACCTGCGGACAGCAGATGTATTGCTGGCTTGATCCCAATACCAGTGGTAATATTTCTTCCCCCGCCAATATTTTAGTTAAAGCTAATACCTTAAAGTTTTGCGCCAGCGGCACAGAAACCAGCACAGGCAATGAGTGGTGCAAGACCTGGGGTGGCACTTGTAATAGCGCCTCGGACCAGGGCAGGTGCAAATTGGCGACTGGCTTATATTATCCGCAGGCCATTGCCACTATTGATGGCATCATTGACATGTCCAATAATTCTTTAAACGGCAACTTCAATTCAGCCACTACCACCAAGGGCTATGTGACGGGTAATGCTGAAGGTCCAGAGGGTTCTGGTAATGGTCACTCTAATTTGCCCGGCCCCTATAATTTGAATGATCATGTTGATGGCCTTAAGCCGACTTATGCGGTTGACAGCACCAAAGGTGATGGCTTTACCTGGTCGTTTTTCGTCTCCTCACAGGTTGATAATACTGCACCGCTCTTAACAACCATCAATCCTATTGGCGACGCCACTTACGGCCTAGGAGCAGGTGAAAGCTTCAACGATCCGGTCAAGTTTGCCTTTAACACTTTGATGCGCATGGCGACTCTTAAGCCGGGCTGGGGTTATGCCGATTCTACCAGCGACCCCGATTGGAGCTTGCGCTACTTGGTGCTAAAGACCATTACTGCTAATGCCAATCCAGTCGGCTACTGGGTCTCTTCCCAGGATATTAATTTTGATAATGACGGCTTGGCTGACTATACCATTGCTAACCTGCAGCATAATCCTTTTGACTTGTCTGTCAGGTACGGCCCCCTGGCCGGCTCAGGCGTGCAGTCAATCACTCAGAACTGCTTTTTGCCGGGCAATGGCCCGCAGAATGCCGGTGATCCCAATGTCTCGATGATTCCCACTGACTTGGTGTCTAATAGTTGCAATTACACTGCTGGTTCTCAAACGACTGGTTGTGTCACTGATGAAACCATTGCCAGTGACAGGCGAGTGACATCCACCAATCCCGCTTCTTATGGCTATTTGAACTGCCGAGAGATTGACGGCACAGTTACCTGCAATGCCGCCACCCAGAATTGCAAAGTCCATTATGCCACTTCCACTGATTCGCCTACCGGCAGTTGGGTGATTACCAAGGATTATCCGGCAGTTACCAATTCGGCTAATGGCGGCACTGGCTGTTGCTTTGGCAAATGCTACTAAACTATTATTGCCATTTCTTTCTAGAAAGAAATGGCAGAAAGAAAGTCGCGCCGAAATAAATCATGGCTAAATTTTCTGCTTCGTCTCGCCAAATTTTCTGACGCTGCGCTTGCGAAAATTTGTTGCTCGCTCCCGCAGAAAATTAGCACAAGATTTATTAATGGCGCAATATCAAATTAAATCAAATTCAAGTTAAATGAATTTGCCGATCAAAAAAATATTTCTGATTTTATTGCCAGCTCTCGCGGTTGGTTTGATGTTGCCGGCCGCGGTTTTGGCGTCTGGCGCTCCCTTGACCATGAGCACTCTTGCTCCGCTTTTTGGCACGGCAACTTTGGGCCAGATTATCATCCGTCTGATTCAAATTATTTTGGCATTATTAGGACTCGTCGCCGTGGCCTTGCTTATTTATGCCGGCTTCATGTGGATGACCTCAGCTGGCGAGCCACACAAAGTGGAGAAAGCCAAACAGATAATTTATGCCGTGGTCATTGGCCTGATTATAATTTTTGCCGCCTTTGCCATCACCGCCTTTCTTTTTAATTATTTCGGGCCCCCGCCCCCGCCCCCGCCTTGCGATCCATTGATTGATCCTCTTTGCGGCAGTTCCTGCACTGCTGATCAGGACTGTTCGACTGATGGCGGACGTTGCGCCGGATTGAGATATTGTATTGGCGGACATCTAAGCGGCTGCCAAAAATTAAATTCCAATTGTCCTGGCAGTCAGTGGGCCAAGATCGTCGGCTTTAAGGCCGACAGCTTGACATGGTCATCATTCAACTTGAGCCAGCCGATCGGCATACCCAAGGTTGACGATTTGCAGTCAAACGGCAGTGCTTATTACAAAGGCGGATCATTTACCGGCGCCAACTTATGGTGGGGACCTGATGTCATGCCGCCGAGTTTTGTCTCTTCCAGCGTTTTTGTCGGCGTACCGCCAGGAGTGGAAACTTTTAATTCTACCTTCGCGCCATTTGACATTCTAAGTTATGCCACGGGCTCAGTTATTAAAGTAAAAATAACGGCTCAGCCGTCTGGCGCCTCGGCATTTGATTCGGCAATTTTACGGACGATTATCCGGCCGGCTCATTGTTTCAATAATGTGAAAGATTCTGGCGAGACGGGCGTTTATTGCGGCGGTGAGTGCGGCGGCTGCCCCGGATCAAGTTGCGATTCAGATTTAAGTAATTCAATTTGTGATGCTGATAATAGTTTGTGCCGCTGGGGTGGTTGCGATCCCACTACCTGCTTGTGCGCGGTCATGCCCTCAATCTATTATATTTCTCCTGCCAAAGACATCAATGGCGATGATGTGGAGTCCCAACCCGAGACCTATAAAGATGATGTGGGAAATGGCGCCATTGGAAATTACATCACCATCTGGGGTCGCGGTTTCGGCAATGCCACAGGCACGGTTTATTTCCGTGACCGATCAAGCGGCGCTTTGATCGAGGCGCCTCTGGCTGATGACTGCCCTGTGCCGGCCGCCTGCTCTGCTAAATATAAGGATTATTGGACTGGCACTCAGATTATTGCCAAGGTGCCGGCCGGAGCCAGTGTTGTTTCTCATACCAGTGAGGCAGATGTAACTGCCGCGACTGGCAATTATGATGTCTTTGTGGTTACTGACCCGGGACTGAGCAGTTTGGATAATCCTAATGCTGACTTTGCCAAAAAACTTTTTGAAGTCAATCAAATTGATCGGCCAGGAATTTGCAACATGTGCCCTAATCATGGCGCTTATCCTACCTCTACTGCTATTTCTGGCAATAAGTTTCCTACCAGCGGAACGCAGGATATCATTTGGTATTTTAAGGCCTATGATCCCGGCCTAAAGATTTGGCTGCCCAATAACGTCACCTCCACCGGCTCAGGTTGGTCGGCCAGTCAGGTAACCAACTCGATTCCGCAGAATAAGAACGGCCTGACCAGTATCAGGATTTATAATGGCTCGCAGTTCAGCAATTATTACAAGTTTTTGATTTCTGCCGGCAACATCGGCGATCCCTGCGGCTTTGATTTCGGCTCCTGCGTGCCTTCAAGTGATGTCTGCCTGTCTCCTTTGGTTTGCGATCCTGATTCTTGTACCTGCAAGTCGGCTGTTACTGCCGAGTGTAAATACCATCCAACTTCCACCTCTGACCTCATCTCTAATGAATCTCGCAGCTGTACAATTGGCGGTTGCAGCGGCACGCAATATTGCGGCCGGGATAATAAATGGGCGCCAGGTTGCGCGCCGATTGCCGGTTGCGTGCCCTTCCTTGGCGCTAGCGCTTCCCGATCCATGTTTAGCTGGGCATTTATCGCCTCAAAGTACACCGGGCCGGGCATGTCCTGCAAGTCGACTGTCTGGAATGATGATACCTGCGACCTGGGCGGTTGTGTTGATGCCTCGGGACGTCGCGACAATAATTTGAGTTGCGACATTAATGCCACTACAGGCGAATGGTTAGAATTATTTAATGCCGGATCGACTAATATTGATCTGACTAATTGGCGATTGGTGACAGAGCAGCCGATTTCCAATAAGGATTTGCTGTATTATTATCCTTTGGAGATACCGTCTGTTTGCGCCGTAGGCAGTTCAACCGAATGTTATCCGCAGAATCTTGCTCCAGGCAATATTAGCGGTAGTCCGGCTCTAAGCGGTACAGGCCATTGGTATGATTTTCAGACCGCCAAATTCAGCCGGGGTATAAGCTTTAATGGTACAAATGCCGCACTGTATCTGTCAGCAACTGATGCCTATAACACCACCGCAGGCGACTTCAGCTGGAGCGCCTGGTACGAGCCAGTGCCTTCACCCGTTGGTTCTGAACCCACAATTATTTCTCGCGGAACTTCTAATGTAATTTCCTTGGCTTATCGCGCCAATAGCCGTTTTGTTTTTTCACTTTTTAATAAGGCCGGCAATCAGACAGCAGTCCTATCTCAATCACACTCCACTGGCCAGTGGTACCATCTTGTCGGAGTTTATAATGGCCAGGCCAAGACCATTAAGATTTATGTCAATGGCCGCTTGGAGGGAACTGCAGTTATGCCAAGCGGATCAGAATTGAATCGGCAGTTGCCTGAGCCCCTGGTGATAGGTGGAATCTATGGAGTAGGGCCTGGAGATACCCATTGGGCTAATGGGCTGATTGATGATGTCAAACTTTTTACTCGGGTCTTATCTGACAGTGAGGTGGCGGCTTTGGCTTCTAAGAATGCCTTTAATTTGAGCGGTTCAATAAATTCCAGCCAATATTTAAGAGTAGGCACAGCCACGATTCCAAATTTTGCCTTGTCGCAATTCTCCGGTAATATTTCTCTATTAGATAATAACGGAGTAGTTGATGACTTGACTTATGGCCCAAGTGCCATTACCCCCGCTTATTCGCCGGGTTCGTTCGGCCGCATCAGGGACGGTTTGGATACCGGCAGTAATTCTGACTTTGGATATTTTACAAATGGCACGCCGGGAGCGACTAATAATCCTGGCGCCACGGCAGTTGGTGATCACTTAGTGATTAACGAGGTTTCGCTCTCGCATGAGGCCTGCACCTGCGTGCCCAAGCAGCAATTATGCCAGCCCGCTACCTCTGATGATCGCAGCAGCTGCCAAGATGTCCGAGTTGGCGTTTGTGCCACCGTGCGAACTTGCGATGAATATGGCCACTGGGGCGAGTGCCTGGCGGTGCCTGGCTGTAATCCCTATCCGCTCATACCAGGAGCCGAAACGGCGGTGTTCACCTGGGGGATTTTGATTGGTTATAATCCCGGTGACGGCCCCAAGGTGGTAATTGATTGCAGCCGTAGCGCCACCTGTAACGTCGATGACACCTTGCCCAGTCCGGTCCCTTGGGATGCTAGATGGAATAAAACCAATTATCCTCATTTGTATATCACCAAGCCCTTGGCCTGCGTTAATTCGGTAATTTCCGCCCGTTTTACCCAAGCCATGGATACTAATACCTTGACGATTTCTCATGGAATCAGGGTGTTTAGGCATACTGGAGGCACGACTTGGGAGGATGTTTCCTCGGATTTCTCAGTTTCTGGTAGCGCCGATGGCTTTAGATTAGTGTTTGCGACAGTCGGCAATAATCTTGTTCCCGACACCCAATACAGAGTTGTTTTGACTTCTGATGTTAAAGATGAATTAGGCCGGCGATTGGTGATTGATAATCAAGTTCGGGACGTTTTGACTTCCGAAGATTGTTATAATTCCGCAGTTCTTAGCGCCGGCGGCTTGACTGCCAGTGACATTCGTTTCTGCTGGAATTTCACCACCCGTCCGGCTGACGATCCTGATGTCAAATGCCCCATCGGCTGCATTGACTGCAATCCCGACAAGTATTTTAACCGTTATTTCGGACAGGAAAAGCAGCATGAGGCCACGCCGATCTCGGCTGACAATGTCTGTCTGCAATTGGATGGCCGCAATTATAGCTGGAGCTGGAATGAGGAACAGCAGACAGCCGGCAACTGGGCCAAGCCCTATCCGGCCATTCCCTCGGGAGTCGGCTTTCTGCCGGCTTACGCCGAGAATTTGCCCTGGCCGTTTTCGTGGGTTACAAGTTGGGCGGTAAATTCGATCCTGCCTGGAATCTTGGGCAATTATTCTGCCTCTACCACGGCGTATCGGGAGAGCAACTGGCGGCCTTATGCCGATAACAGTTCCTATTTCAGTTCTGATGACGTTGATTATTTTAGGATCAAGGCGCAGGAGGTATTAAGCGCGCATTTTGACGTCTGTCGCGTCCACAATAACTTTACCGATCCTATTGTAATCGAGAATCAGCACTGCTCGCGCGGCTCATCGCGGCTGGTGCAGGTTTTGCAAAGCCCCAGTCCCTGGAAGAACCAGCAGGATGCCTGTCGCAATGCCGTAATCTTCGCGCTCTTCTCGCGCAACATGTTTAATGATAGTTTAGTGAATAGTGGCAGTTGTGATGACTCTGGCCGTTGTTCCACTATTTATAATATTGATGTCTATGATTGCGGTGATGATAGTAATGTTTTGAGTGCCGGCAGAGCCACTTCTTCCTCAGCCACTACTGGTTGCACTCTGGTGCAAAATTTATCCACCCCCATTACTCTGACGGCTCGAATATTCAACTATGCTCACGAAAATTTGACTCTAAATGATTTAATCAATGCGCCCTCGACCGTTGATGATTCTCTAAAGCCCGAGGGCATCCGCCTCTATCCCAGCGCCAATTTGGAAATTCACCGTTGGTACAAAATCATCATTCGTGGCGGTGATAATGGCGTGCGAGGCGCCAGTTCCACACCGGCCACTGGCGGCGAGAAGCCCGAGGGCATCTTGCGCATACCCAGCGCCAACGCCCAATACAATGATGCCAGCCATCCCGACTCTTATTATTGGTATTTTAAGACCTCGGCCGAGGTCTGTCCGATTGACCAGGTAGCAGTTCTGCCGCAGGCGGCGTTTATGCCCACGGTCGGGGAGACCCAGCAGTATGACGCTGATCCCCAGGCCGCCAACTGCAACCACTTGAATCCCTACTTGTATAAATGGCAGTGGAATTCTTTGATCGATCCTTATGATGCCGATACTGGCAGTTGCGATGCTCAGACGGCTTCTGGCATTGCTAATATCTGTCAACTATTTGATGTCTCCTGTTCAGGCCTGGGAAATAATCCCAATGTTCCCACAGTCAAGGCCTTTGGCCAGAGTGAAGGTCATGTCTGGATCAAGGCCCGCGCCATTGATACTCATCCCACCAGCACTCCCACCTGCCAATATGACAAGTCGGGTTTCGGCGAACTGCAAATCGGCACTACCGGCTTCTTTAGGATCATTGGCCACGATTATACAGAGTGCCTTAATCCCGACATTAGTTTTGGTTTTTCCGCTGATGCCAATAGTATTTCGCTCAGCGCCAGTAGTATAAGATTGTACCAATGCGCCATAAACAATGCTAATTGCGACTTGGCTGGCGCCACTGCTCTGCCCATTACTATTGAATATCCGTTCAATGCCGGCACGGCGAGTGCCGATCCCATATTTGCCAATCAGGTGATGTTTACTCCCACTCCTCCCAATCTTCTTAGCACCACCACTTCCTATCGCGTGGTGGTGATGGGCGGAGTCAGTGGCATCAAATCATTCGCCAATGATCTTCTGGGCGGCCTTAACTTTAACACTTCTCCTGGCGTGGTGGGCGGCGAGGCCTGCGATCCCCAGGCCGATCCCTGGAAGGGTACGGGTGTCTGCAGTCCTGCTAATTGTAAATATATCAGCGGCGTCAATTTTTGCGGCACGCCTTTTGAAGAGTGTAATACTCAAGGTCTTAGGGCCTACTTTGATCTGAATAACAGCCGTTTGACCGAACGCACCGGCCGCCATCCCTCAATGACGAATTCTGGCCTAAGTTTTGCCGGCGGCAAGTCGGGACAGGCCGCATATTTTGCCGGCAATTCCTATATTCAGCTAGGCAATGACGTTTTGAATCCTGACATCGCCACTGTTTCTTTGTGGGTCAAGCCAGATAAGGCCGCAGATAATTATTTTGCGCACCTGTTCTCTGTCAGCGCCGGCGGCGACTTGCTGTCTCTGACTTACGGCAATGACAATAATGTGTTTAAGGACAAAGACGGCAATTCAGTGGCTCGGCGTTTTGTCTTCTCTTACGCCACCGGCGGCAATTCGGTCAAACTCGTCAGTCCACAGGAATATGGCGCGGGTCAATGGCACAACGTTGCGGCCGCCTGGAACCGTTCGGCGGGCTCATTCGCGCTTTATATCGATGGCGCCAAAGCGACCAGTACGGCTAACATTTTTACCTCGCCATTCGCCGCAGTCACCAGCGCTTATCTGGGCCGCGCAGCCAATGTTAATAATTATTATTTGACTGGCGCCATTGATGAGCTGGCGATTTATGATGCGGCATTGACTGATGCGAAGTTGAAGGCGCTTTATTCTGGCATCAAGCCCAACGCCATAATCTGGGGCTGCAGCGATAAGTGTCTGAAGCTGGGAAATCCCAATTTGGCTTCCTGCGGCAATAGGATTGTTGAAGTGGGGGAGGATTGCGATGATGGCAATAATTTTGACGGCGACGGCTGCAGCGGCAGTTGTTTGTGGGAGGGGTCAAATAGCAAATATAATTCTGTTTGCGGCAACGGCAAGATTCAGTATGGCGAGCAGTGCGATCCCGGTAATGACACCGGCGGCCAGGGCTGCAGCAGCAAATGCCTGTATGAGTCAACTTATGGCACTAGCGGCGCTTATGCCGGCTTTGCCTGCGGCACACTTAACAAGGCCACAACCACCGTCATTGTTTCCAAGAAGTCGCTGATGGCAAAAAGCGTTTGCCAGACGCCAGGGTCTAATGGCTGTACTGCCAACTGCCTGCATATCGGCTCTAATCCTGACGTGCCTGTTTGTGGCAATGGCAAAGTGGAAGACGGTGAGGAGTGCGATGACGGTGCTGATAACGGCAGTGGCAAGTCCTGCCTGACTAATTGCCTCTGGAAGGGGAATAGCAATACGGGTACGGGTGCTGGCCAGTGCGGTAATGGCATCTTGGATAACGGCCAACCAGACAGCTACTATTGGACATTCAAATTAAGCGCCAATACACAGGTTTGTGAGCCGGTAAGTTTTGGCGTCAATCCCTGCCCTAATGGCATTTGGTGGTTTGGCGCCAGTCGCGATGTGACTGATTTACGAGTTAGAATTTTGACGCCATCAGATACTAATATAGGTAGTTGTATTAAGGATGATGATTTGCGCCAAGTGGGCTTCTGGCGGCGGATGCTTAATTTCTTTGTACGAGCAGTTACCCGCTTCTTAGGTATTCATTCGGCGATGGCGGTGGAGTTCTGGTGCCCGGTGTCAGATCAAAAATATTCCAGCAATGATCGAACAATCGACCCTGACTTATCTTTGGCCAGTATGGGGTATGGTAATTACAAGCGGGATGTACCTATAAGGCCAACAGAAAATTATAACATGGAAATAATCGGCTTCACTGGTGAAGATAACCGTTACAAAATCAATTATTTGAATAAGGGTAACTGGGCGCCTAGCACCAATTATAAGATTCTACTTAACTATGACAGGAGTGGAATTCCTGGCACTTCCACTGCCGAGGTGTTGACCTATGACCGCGATTGTGCCTTGGGCAAGGTGGTGTTTGATGTCTGGCCGCGCGGCGTGCGCAAGGCGCGCGATGGCTTTTTCTGCTACTCTGATCCGGCCAGCGGCAAGCCCGATGACTGCGGTCGCTACACCTCAGACCTGTATGATGATGACATGTCCACGGCCTGGACCAAGGATTATCCCGGCAATGGCTATAATCTGGGTTCAAATGGTACTGCCTCAGATGTAGTCACTAATTATAAAGACGGCAACAATCATCTCTATCGCGCCTGGGCCACAGCCAAGCAGAATCCCAGCTGGGCAGTGCGAGCTGACAGTTTCAATTTTAATCTGACCAATATTCTGCCGGCTCAAACGGTTTCTGATGTCAGTTCTTTGACTGGAGATTATTACCAGGGAGATTTGTGGCTGACTTCTGGCCAATTCCAGGGACGGAGCTTGCTCACAGCGACTGCCACTGACAGTTTATATGATAATCCGGCCAGTCCCGCGGGCAATTCAGCCGTTGGTCAAGAAGATATCTGGACTTTCTTCTGCAACAATCCCTGGCCGCCAGCCGCGAACTTTCCCTACGAGGATAACAGTGCTAATTGCACAGTCGGTTCTGGCACCTGTTATAACACCAACTTTGGCACCTATTATTGCCGTGATGCCGGCGTAGATAAGACCTGCCTTAAAGGCAATAATGAATTTTTGGGCAAGCCCTGCACTAGCGACGTCTCCTGTTGGAGGAATCCGGCAGATGTTGTTGTGGGTTCATGCGTGCAATATATTGCTGACGATCTGGCTTCTATTGCCACTTACGACGGAGCCAGAGCGCAGAACGTGGTCAGTGGTAATGACAGCTCAGCCTGCCAGAATCTGCCTAATAATTTTATCCCTGTTGTCGGCTATTATTATGATAACGGCGGCGATGCCGCTTACGGCAGCAGGAATTATTTGTGGAATGCGGCGGGAGATGCTTATTCGCGCAGTGGCGGTGGCGGCTGGCAAAGGGTCAGCAAGGGTGATTGGGAGAAGAACGGCTTGCCTGTCAACTTCAAGCCAGTGGTCGGCTATAGTTTCGGCGCCAAGGTTTATCTGTGGGATGCCGCTGGAACTTATTTAGTCGGCAGTTATGATGGGACTCAGAATCGTTTTAGCTGGATCGCTACGGACAAGGGCGCTGGCCTGGAAGCCGGCTTCCGTCCCCGAGTCGGCTATTATGGCGGCGGCAAGATAGCCCTTTGGGATAGCCAAGGCAACTATAAAATTTCTACTGATAGTGGCGCAAACTGGTCTAACGGCAATAAGACAAATTTGCCGGTGAGTTTTAAGCCGATTATTGGCTATTACGGTTTTAGTGACAGGATCGGAATTTGGGACGTCCAAGGCAATTATTGGTTTTCGAGCGATGGCAGTTCTTGGACTAATGGCAGCGGTTCTAAGAACGGCTTGCCGCCGAATTTCAAGCCGAATTTCGGTTATTTTGCCTTTACCCAGAATCACGACATACTCTGGCAGGGCAGTGTGGTCTACCGTTCTGATACTTTCGGCCATTGGCTGCCTTACAGTTTGACTGACGTTACTTGCGACAACAAGGTCAAAGAATTTCTGTTTGCGGCAATCAGCAGCACTCCTGATGCCATCGGCATCAGGATCTACAGCAACAACAATCACTATTCGCCGGCTCAATGGTATCAGACAAGATTTGCCGGCCAGAATCAGGGATCATTGACCGCGTTTAGTATTGACGGCAATAAGGCCGTCCGCCAAGGCAATACTGCCTATATCAACGCGCCGGATTTGAGTGTGGACGGCTCAGGCAATGCCAATGCCATTTACACAAATATTTACCTGATGTCCTATAATCAGAATGCCGGCAAGGATGTTGAAAACATCTACGGCCAGCTGATCAAGAATTGGTATTTCAATGCCGGCGATCAGTCAAGTGGGGGATTGTTTTATCTGTCGGCTTTGAGCACTTGCGTTTCTGATCCGCTCAGCTCCCAGAATAAATGTTTGAGCGATGCCGATTGTTTGGCGGCCAATAAAGGTCTCTGTCGTTCGGACAAGGCCGATCTGACTCGCGATGTGATTCGCCTGGGTGACATTCAGGATATCAATAAATATCTGGCCGCCTATTATAATCTCAAACGTTGCGCCAATGATTTTAGCCGGAAGTGCGCGACCAGCGCCGACTGCTACGGCGGCGGCGTCTGCGGCAATTTTTATCCCAATCTCAAGGCCGGCTCTTATATCAGCGGCAAGACCTTTAGCACCTGGCCCAGCTGGCAGGATAATTTGGGTAAGGATTTGGGCGCTAAACTCCCCCTTGATCCGATTAATTTCTTTTTTACCACCACCACTCCCGGCGTTTGCGATTTTCCTTATAATCCCATAACTTGCTGGAATGAACTCGCAAAGAAGATGTCTTGCGCTCTGGCCGCCACTTCCTCTGTTTACGCCTATTACAGCACTGAGTCGGGCAATAAGGCGGAGGTTTATGCCTTGGGCGAGTATAATAGGCCGGATTATAGTAAATGGCTTCCTTCCTGGTCATTTATTAATGGATTGGGATATAACCCTTTTGGTGTGTATTCCAGTAAGATTAATTCTGGTAATGATTTCTGTGCCAGGACTTTGCCGATTTGCGGGAATGGAGTTCAGAATACAGGAGAAGATTGCTCTAATTGCCCATTTGACTTCTCGGCTTGCACTAATCCTAATACCTCATGCCAAAAAAATACTATTACTGGCACTTGGCAATGTTTGCTTAATTTTGCTTGCGGTGATGGCATTAAGGAAGTGGGCGAGGAATGTGACGGGGGAGCTGGTTGCACAAATTGCAAGTGCGATCCTGGTTATGATTGCTCCAGTGGCACTCCCAGCGCCAAATGCGGTGATGGCATAGTTGCCAGTGGCGAAAATTGCGATTTTAGTGTCTATGGAATACCGATTGGCCCAGGAGGATTGCCTTTCTGTCCCTATACTGGCGGCCTGAATGTGACTTATAATGGCCAGTCGTGCTGTACGCCGAATTGTAAGAGAGCGACTTGGTTTACGGTGACTCCGCCATTAAGTTGCGGCGATCGCCAAAAGACAGACAATGAACAATGTGATTGCGGTAGTGTTTTCGGCGCTAACACTAATAATCCTTTCACTTGCACCACGGCCAATGGCGTTGCGCCAGCTGCACCATATAGTAATTCCGGCCGATCGATTGTGGATTATTGCAAGGGCGACTGCACTCGCGCCTCAGTATCGTCGCATTATTGCGGTGATCATACTTACGATTCGGGAGAAGAATGCGATGGCGGCAATGGCTGCAAGTCAGATTGCAAATGCAATACCGCTGCAGGATTCCAGACCCAAGGTAAAGTTGATTGCGTTTGTCCGGTTGAGTCCACTTATAATCCTTCAGCTGGCGTGTGCGTCAGCGCTACTTGCAACGATGGCGCGCTTAACACGGGGGAAGATTGCGATTCCGGCCTGGGCTGCCAGCCGACTTGCTATTGCGACAGCGGTAATCACTTCGCCATCACTGATCCCAAATCCAAGGACTGCCGGTGCGACACCGGCTATAAGCTGAGGACAGACAAAAAGGCCTGCGTCTGTGACACGCAGGACGGCACTTATTTCTGTTATACTAATCCCGCAACCGGCTCCACTATTTACGATAGTTGCAGTAAGGTGCAGGTGATGTATGATTTGCCGCCGGCACCCTTTACTTCCAATCCAAACTACTGCGATTGTAATAATCATGGCACCTTTCAGTGTTTATATATAAATGGTGGAGTGGCAACAAAAGTGGAAAATGATGTATGCCTGTCTTCTTGTAATTTGCCTGTTCCTGGTTGTCCAAATTCTATTCTTGACCACTTTCATGATGGCAGCTGCGATCCGGCCTGCGAGGACAAGGCAACTGATCCTTCTTGCGGCATCAGGCAGGGGGATATAATCGGTATTCGCTTTAATGGCAATGTGGCCGGTACTTGCAATAGTTACAATTTTAGCTATGTTAATCCTTTCTTAGGCGTTAATAGTGATTGTAGTGACCCTAATTATGTCAATGCTAATCATGGTTTTTTTGGTCAGAATGAAGAGTTTCAGGTTTATTTTACTAGTGATGATGGGCATCAATTTTTGAGGCGCGGGGATCAATTGAAAATAGTAACTAGAAATCCAGCCGTGCCCTTGGCTCAGAGTGTTATTAGAGAACATATCTGTTATAACAATGGAGATTATATTAATGCTTTTGGTAGGGGTGATGAATTACTTTTAACTCTTTGCGATAGTACTGGGAATTGTTCGTCTGGTGATTTTATCAATCGGAGTAATAGCAGTACCCCATTTTGTTTATGGTCTACTGCTAAGTGCGGTGGCCTTGCTCCGGGGACTTGGTATGGTTACATGTATGCTGATCGCGCTAACGACTCAAATTATCCCTTGCGAATGAGATTCAATAGTTATGATGCCAGAGTGCAGCCAGGGAATACACCACCTACTCCTGGCGCTCTTACTGATGGTGCTTATACTCCTGTTCCTTGTCAGTTTAATGATAGTCGATTTCTTTTTGATTGGCATTGATCATTCAATTCAGCTTCATAAACTTGCTAAATTTTTACAAATTTTATAATTAATATGTTCGAAAATCAATCGTCACAGCCCAATCCCAATCAAGCGCCAGCAAATTTGCCCTTCGGCCAGTCAGGCCAGGTATCCCCGCCGATGGGAAACGCGACAGTCGCGTCCACTACCAATCAGTTTAATCCGCCAGCCAGCCAACCCGCCCCCGCCTCAGCTCCTCCGGCTAAGCCGATAGAGGATATCTTTGCCCCCACTGACGCGGCCAAGCCAGCACCCCGCTCTTATCCCCAACAGAATTTTCCTGCGGGAGCGCCAATTTTTACTCCCATGGCCAATCAAGGTCCGGTAATGACTGAGGCCGATTTATTTGGGGGAAGGAAACTTTCATTAGGCAAGATAATTACTGTCGTAATAATTGTTCTTGTTTTGATCGGCATTGTTGCTCTCGGTTTTTGGGTTTATGGATATGTTGCCAGCGTGCAGAGTCAGCAGGCGAATCAACCGGAGGTTACTAATCCCACTCCGGCCGTGACTCAGCCGCAGCCAACTGCCAATTTAGAAACCCCTGCCACTCCAACAGCCACACCAGAGGTTTTGCCTCCGCCCACATCGACTCCCATTACCGATGAGAACCGCGACTCGGACGGCGATGGTTTGACTGATACGGAGGAGAAGAATTTGGGTACTAATCCTAATTTAGCCGATACTGATACTGATGGCCTGACTGATTGGGCTGAAGTCAGGGTTTATCACACCGACCCTCTAAATCCCGACACTGACGGAGATGGCTTTAAGGATGGCGAAGAGGTGATTAATGGCTATGATCCGACCAGGGCGGGCAATTTCCGTTTATATGAAGTGCCGAAAGCAACAACTACTCAATAATTTCAATAACCAAGATACAATAACCAATTTTAATCATTATTTTTTTTTGGTCATTGGTAATTGGTTATTGGTCATTGTAATTTAACACATATGTTTGGCCTTAATTTCAAAAGAAAAAAAGCCGCTCTGCCTCCGCCTGAGGCAACGGCAGTGCCGACTACTTACTCTGATGTCTATGTCATGCCGGAGAAGTATATTGTCCAATCGGCTAAAGGCGGCAGTAAAGGTCTGATTATCGCTTCAGTTATTCTGGTGGCAGTGATACTCGTTACCGGCGGTTATCTGCTTTATGATGCCTATAGCCGTCCTCAAGCGGCACCCGCACCCACCCCAACAGCTCCAGTGGTGGAAGTGCCGACTGAGCAACCGCCAGTGGAAACTCCGCCACCAGTTGAGCAATCGCCAGTTACTATCCCCACAACATCGCCAGAAATTCCCCCAGGCCAACCCATTTCTCCGGCAACTACCACCCCGCCGGCTCCCACGACTCCGCCCGCCATCAGCTTGGACTCGGATAATGACGGTTTGACCGATGTGGAAGAGGAGCTTTTGGGCACCTTGCCGACTAATTCCGATACAGATGGCGATGGCTATTTGGATGGTGTGGAAGTGGCCAATGGCTATAATCCGACCAAGGCCGGCAGTTCATTCCTCTCCGAGTCGCCATTTATCGCCTCTTTGACCACGAGTTTCGCCAGTGATAATTTCCAAATACTTTATCCCAAAGAGTGGCAGGCCTCGCAGATGGCCGATACCAAGCAGGTTTTGCTCACAGCAGCCACTGGCGAGATGATCCGCATTTCGGTTAAAAATAACGAACAGGGCCTGTCAGTCCTGGCCTGGTATTTGCAGGAGCATCCCGAGGCGGCAGTCAGCCAGTTGAAGATCATTACCAGCGGAAGTTTAAGCGGCATTTATTCGCCTGATGGCTTTACCGCCTGGATGACTGATGGTGCCAAGACCAAATTCTATGTTTTTGAATATCTGACTGGCCGCCAGACAGAATTCCGCTATCCAGCGATATTCAACCTGATTATCAAAAGTTTGAAGCCAGTAATATCAGCCCCGCCTGACGAGGTAACCTATTAAGTGCGGTACTTGTTATGTTAAAATATGACATCGCCAATCCGCGGGAGTATCGGCTCAATAAGCCAGCCATAAGAAAGTGCGTTTTGGCATTTACGCGTGTTACTAAAATCAGAAACAAATATTTTTCCCTAGCGTTTGTCGATGGCTCAACAATTCGGAAGTGGAATCGGATTTACCGCGGCCATGATCAAGTGACTGATGTACTGAGTTTTGCCGCCAGGGATGAGAAATTTATTGGTCTTGGTGAAAATAAGGAGTTGGGAGAAATTTTAATCTGCCTCCCTCAAGCCAAGAGGCAGGCCAAGGACTGCGGCTGGAGTTTTGATCAGGAGTTGGAGAGGTTATTAATACACGGACTGGCTCACTTAATCGGCTATGAACACGAGGGTGTTTCTCGGAAGACCGCAGCCAAGATGCGAAGATTTGAGGAAGGGGTTTGGCGGCAACGCTGAACACAAATTGTGTTCAGCCATGTGTTGGCAAATTTTTTTCTTTTTGCTATAATTAATTCTACTAAATAAATCAAGCGCCATGTTGAAAGATAATTTTATTACTGGTTTGGATATCGGCTCGACCGCCATCAGGATGGTGGTCGGCGAGCGGCCGCGTAATGAGGTCAAGATCAGGGTTATCGGTGCCGTTGAGGGCTCGTCTAAGGGCATTGCCAAGGGAGTAATTGTTGATGCAGATGATGCCATTTCCTCAATCTCGGCAACGCTCGAGAAAGCTGAGCGCATGGTCGGTCAGCCGATCAGCCATGCCTGGGTGGGTATTAATGGCAGCCATATTGTAACGACTGAGAGTCGTGGCGTGGTGGCGGTCAGCAAAGTCAATGGCGAGATCCGTGAGGCCGATGTTGAACGGGTGATTGAAAATGCCAAGAGCGTTTCGGCTCCGCCAAATTATGAGGTGCTTCATGTCATTCCCCGGAGCTTTACGGTTGATTCACAAGTTGGCATCAAGGATCCCGTCGGCATGACTGGCATTCGGCTGGAAGTGGAAACGCAGATTATTCAGGGTCTGACTTCGCAGATCAAGAATCTTACCAACTGTGTCTATCGCACCGGATTGGAGATTGACGATTTGGTTCTCTCAATTTTGGCGGCGGCGGAAAGCGTCTTGACCAATCGCCAGAAGGATTTGGGCGTGGTGGTTATAAATTTGGGAGGCCGCACCACTTCTTTGGCTGTTTTTGAAGAAGGGGATTTGCTGCACAGCGCTGTCATCCCTCTTGGGTCTGATCATATAACTAATGACATCAATTTACTGTTCAGGATTTCCATAGATACGGCCGAAAAAATCAAGGTGCGCGAGGGCAGCTGCCTGTCCAAGGAATTCAAGCGTCATGATGAGATGAAGTTTGCGGCAGTGGGTGGCATTGAAGAAGGTTATTTTTCCAAAAAGCAGGTGGCCGAGGTGATTGAGGCGCGCGTGGAAGAAATTTTCCATTTTGTCGATAAAGAGCTCAAGAAAATCGGCAAGTCAGGGCGTTTGCCTGCCGGCGCAGTCATCACCGGCGGCGGCGCCAAGCTTGATGGTATTGTAGAAGTGGCCAAACGCGTTTTACATTTACCCGCCTCAATTGGTTACCCGCACAATTTGGTCTCCTCTTTGGAGAAGGTCTCTGATCCGGCCTTTACCACGGCTGTGGGTTTGGTTCTTTGGGGCAACCAGATGCTTAGCCGTTCGGGCGGCTATGGTTTTTCTTCTGGCCGCGGCTCGATTGATTCGGCGATTTCCGGCATCAGAAAAATTTTTAAGTCCCTCCTACCCTAGTTTAATTTCTTGATTTTTTGTTGTTTATTGGCCATTGGAAATTGGTTATTGTAATTTATAAAATATATGCCTCCAAAATCCAATCAAAATTCAGATATGAATCAACCGCAGGCCAGACCGCCGATAGCCAGGCCGCGCAAAGTGCCAGCCCCGCCGAGGGTTGATTCGGTCTCACGGCCGTTAGTCAGACGCAGACCATTTCCTCAGCGTCGACCCAGCCGTTTTCCTTGGCTGGCCTTGTTGGTGTCACTGCTTATAATCATAATTTTGATAGGAGTTGGTTATTTTGGTTATTCTTATTTTCAGTACCAGTCGTTTGAACAATCTAAATCTCCCACCTCCTATAACCCCGAGGATTATCAGGTACCATTGGGTATAACCATTGACGATTCAGCCAATACTCCAGCCGAGGCAGATCCGGCGGCAGGCTGGCAAGTCTTTAGCTTGCCAGCAAAAGGCGCTGGAAGCTCAACCACTTCCACTCTTTTTTCCTTCAAACATCCTGCTGAGCTTGCGGCCTCTTTAGATAGCCGTAACAATCTGGTTACTTTAAAAAGCGTTCCTGCCACCACCACGCGGCTGGTTGTTTCTTGGAAGGAGACGGCAAAAAATTTGCCTGATTATCTTAAGGATGTCGATAAGACGAATGCCACGGCCTGGGAGGGCCAGCCTGGTTTTAAAGTCATTAGCTCTACCACCGCCAGTGTTTCAGTACACGCCATGATCATTAGAGAACAGCATCTTTTGGCCGCAGATCTGTATGAGTATATCGCTTATTTCAAATCAGGCAATACGGTCTATACAGTTGGCCTGATTGCTGATAAATTAAATCAGAATCTTGCTACTTTTTTCACTGTTTTTCTTAATAATTTTAAAGTGGGACAATAATAAAATTTCAATGACCAATTCAAAATGACCAATGACCAATTTAATATATTAATTTTTGGTCATTGTAAATTGGTTATTGTAAATTGAAATTTATAGTTTATGCCTGAAGTAAAACCAGATATTGAAACCGTCGCCAAGTTAAAAGTTGTCGGCGTGGGAGGATCAGGAGGATCGGCCATCAACCGCATGATTAATGCAAAAATCCGCGGCGTGAATTTTATTGCCGTCAATACTGATGTACAGGCCTTGCATCATAATTTGGCCAAGACTAAATTACATATCGGCCAGAAGATCACGCGAGGTCTGGGAGCCGGTATGAATCCGGCCACTGGCCTCTCTGCCGCTCAGGAAAATGCCAGCGAGCTAAAGGATTTACTCAAAGGCGCAGATATGGTTTTTATCACCTGCGGTTTGGGTGGCGGTACGGGTACCGGCGCCTCACCGGTCATTGCACAGATTGCCAAGGAGGCAGGCGCCCTGGTGGTGGCTGTGGTGACCAAGCCCTTCGCTTTTGAGGGCAAACAGCGCATGCAGATTGCTGATGAGGGCCTGGATATCTTGCGGCCCAATGTTGATGCGGTCATCACCATTCCCAATGAAAAAATTTGGCAGGTTGTCGATCAAAAAACCTCTTTTATAGACGCCTTTAAGGAGGTGGATGATATTTTGCGCCAGGGTATTCAGGGCATCTCGGAGATCATCACTATTCCCGCTCTGATTAATGTGGATTTTGCCGATGTTCAGGCAATTATGAAAGATGCGGGTTCGGCCTTGATGTCTATCGGCGAGGGTACTGGCGAAAATCGTGCCACGCAGGCGGCCAAAATGGCGGTCAGTTCACCGCTTCTGGATTTGTCGATTGATGGGGCTAAGGGAGTGTTATTTGTAATTTCCGGCGGGCCGGACTTGACCATGAATGAAGTCAACGAAATCGCCACGATCATCACCTCTGGCGCCGATGACAATGCCAAAATTATCTTTGGCGCCAATATTGATGAATCCCTGCGAGACCGCGTCCGTGTGACACTCGTGGCCACGGGTTTCGGCGAGGCCTACAAGAAGGCCCGCGCCATTGAGCGCGGTTCCTGGGGCGATAAGATAAACAATATTTTCATGGAGAAGCCGGCTAATAATAAAGACGAGGGCGAGGGCCCCAAGTTTAATAGCCGCAATATCGGTTCAGATGAGCCCAAGGTTACAAAGATCAAGCCGGTTGTAGATGAACCCAAAAAGTCCTTCTTCGGCTTTGGTCCCAGGGAGGAGTCGGAGAATGAGGATGACTTGGAAGTGCCACCCATAATCCGTCGTGGTGGCTCATTCAAGCCGCAGGAGATAGTTGCCAGCCAAGAGGAAAAACCGGCAAAAGCCAAGCTAACTAGTGCCTTCTTTAAGCGGCAAACCGATGGTTTCAATCTGGACGAGGCAGAAGAAGAGGACTTGGAATTGCCAAGCTTTATCAGGAAAAAGATGAAGTGATTTTGACAAAATTATCATTCTATTGGAGACAATAGAGTGTTTTTTTGTTGTAATTTTTTGATTATTTTGTGATATTTTTTTAGGCCTTGTGGATAAGCTTTTTATTTTTTTAAAAAATACAAAAAAGCCAATAAAAAAGCTGTTTTGACAGTGCTTTTTGTGGCGGGTATAATTGAAGCAGTCAATATTTAAAGGTGGAAGATTTTTTATGGAATCCCAGATCAAGCAAATTCGTAAACGTAGCGGCGAGGTGGTGGATTTTGAGCAGAAAAAGATCACCACAGCCATTTATAAGGCGCTACTAGCAGTCGGCCGCGACGATGAGGAGTTGGCGCTGAAGTTATCAGACCAGGCGGTCACTATTTTAAACAGCAAATTCCACCCTCGTTCCATTCCGGCGATCGAGGAAATCCAGGATATCGTTGAGGAGGTGTTGATCAAGGAGGATTTGGTCAAGGCGGCCAAGGCCTACATAGTTTATCGCGAACAGCATTCTCGATTGAGGGAATTGAAGCGGTTACTGGATTCCAATGATATTATTGAGGGTTATTTGAAAAAAATCGACTGGCGGGTCAAGGAGAACGCCAACATGGCCTATTCCTTGCAGGGTTTGAATAACTATGTGGCCTCGGCCGTGTCCGCGCATTATTGGCTCAATAAGATTTATCCGCCGGAAATTAGAGCTGCCCACAATGACGCCCTGATGCATATTCACGATTTGCAGATTTTGGCGGTTTATTGCTGTGGCTGGGACTTGCAGGCGCTATTACGTCTTGGTTTTGGCGGGGTTGACGGCAAGGTACAGAGCAAGCCAGCCAAACGTTTCCGCGCCGCTCTGGGCCAGATTGTCAATTTTTTCTATACCCTGCAGGGTGAGGCCGCAGGCGCTCAGGCCTTTGCTAATTTTGATACTCTGTTGGCGCCCTTCATCCGTATCGAGGGCCTGGATTACCGCCAGGTCAAGCAGGCGATTCAGGAATTTGTCTTTAACATGAATGTGCCGACGCGGGTGGGCTTCCAGTGCTTATCCCAAGATACAGAAATTTTAACCTCCCAGGGTTGGCGTAATTATCAAGGCGTTAAGGAAAAGGATATTATTGCCACCTTTAATACCAAAAAAGGTCAGATTGAATATTTGCCAGTCAGTCATGTTTTTGCCCGCAAGTATAGAGGCAAGATGTACAATTTAAAAAACCGTATCACTGACCAGTTGATCTCACCCAAACATCGGGTGGTGAGGAGGCAATTCAATGGTGGCGGTTATATTTTAGAACCTGTAGAAAAAGTTATAAAGTTAAAATCACCCTTTATCATGCCAGTTGGTTCTGCGGGAAACGTCAGAGGTCAGAGCGGGTTAAGTGATAATTGGGTTAAAATATTAGCCTGGATAATTGCTGAGGGCACCTTAGACAAGGGTATTCGGGGGTCAGGTCGTATCAGTATTTATCAGTCAAAAAAATCTGATAATTATAAGGAAATCAAAGAATTATGCCGTAATTTGGATTTAAAATATACAGAAAGAGAGCAAAGCGGTTTGGGAGAAAATTGCCAGGTTCTACGATTTGACGCCTCAAGTACCACTAAAATGTTGAAACATTTTGGCGGCAATAAGAAATTCGGTATTAAATTTATCCCCCAGGAGATATTATCAGCTGGTGTCACAACCTCTAGATTATTTTTAGAAGCCTACATTAAGGGTGATGGCCATGATGGTTGCAAGATTACCACCATCCATCCCGCGGTTTGTAACGGTTTGATGATGGTGGCAGCCAATGCTGGTTACGGCGCCACTGTTTTAATCAGAAAACCCGATAATAATTTTTCTAAAAAGGATAGGTTTATCATCAGGTTGATCAAACATGTCGATACCTATATTAGCGAGGTCAAAGAAGTTGATTATCAAGGCATAATCTGGTGTCCCAATACCAAAAATGAAACAGTCGTTGCCCGACGCAAGGGCAAAATATTTATCACTGGTAATACGCCTTTTACCAATTTGACCTTTGATTTGATCTGCCCCTCGACCTTGGCTAATGAGCCGGTAGTCATCGGCGGCGTACCCCAGCGCGAGACCTACAAGGAATTCCAGCGGGAGATGGATCTGATTAATCGCGCCTTTGCAGAAATTATGATGGCCGGCGATGCCAAGGGCAGAGTTTTTACCTTTCCCATTCCCACCTACAATATCTCTAAAGATTTTGATTGGGATAACCCGGCGCTTGATCCGCTCTGGGAAATGACCGCCAAATATGGTATTCCGTATTTTGCCAATTTCATCAATTCCGACATGAAGGCCGAGGACGCGCGCTCAATGTGTTGCCGCTTGCGGTTGGATAACCGCGAATTGCACAAGCGCGGCGGCGGTATTTTTGCAGCCAACCCTCTGACTGGATCGATTGGCGTTGTCACCCTTAATTTGCCTCGCATCGGTTATATGTCCAAAGGCAACGAACAGGCCTTTTTCTCACGCCTGTCGCAAATTATGGATTTGGCTCGCCAGTCGCTTAAGTTAAAGCGGGAGGTGCTGGAGAATTTTACCGACCTAGGCCTTTACCCCTATGCCAGATATTATCTTTCCGATATCAAAGAACGTTTCGGCCAGTACTGGCGCAATCATTTTAATACCATCGGCATCAACGGCATGAATGAGGCCACGCTTAATTTTATGGGCAAGCCGCTTTCTTCCAAGGAAGGTGCTGAATTTGCCAATAGGGTGATGGATTTTATGCTCCAGCGGCTGGGCCAGTATCAGGAAGAGGATGACCAGCTCTACAACCTGGAAGCCACGCCGGCGGAGGGCGCCACCCACCGTTTTGCGAAAAAGGATAAAGAGGTGTATCCTGATATTATAGTCGCCAATGAGGACAATTACCGCCTACTCGGCGCCGCGCCTTATTACACTAATTCTACTCATTTCCCCGTCAATTATTCCACAGATATTTTTGATATTTTGGAGAAGCAGGATGGCATGCAGCTCAAATATACCGGCGGCACGGTTATTCATATCTTCCTGGGTGAAAAATTGCCAGACATAAAAAGCACCAAGGCCTTAGTCAAGAAGGTTGCCGAGGGTTTTCATCTGCCTTATTACACCTTGACGCCGACTTTTTCCATCTGCCCCAAGCATGGTTATTTGCCCGGCGAGCACCGCTTCTGCCCTTATTGCGATGCCGAGGTCGGTTACATCAGGGAGCAGAAGGAGAAACTACCTTTGTAAATTTCAATGACCAATTCAAAATGACCAATTTTATTTTATTATTTTTTGGTCATTGGAAATTGGTTATTTATTAATTGAAATGTAAAAAATATGGAAGGTGACAATAAAGAACTTTTGCGCCAGCCCTGTGAGGTTTATTCGCGCGTGGTCGGCTATATTCGGCCGGTGGACCAGTGGAATCCAGGCAAGCAGTCGGAATTCAGCGATCGCCGCAACTTTGACTCGGCCGTCGATGCCATTCCCTCTAGCCTTAGGGAGGAGGCAATTTCTTTTTAGTTAATCGGTTGGAGATTAATTATGAAGATTGGCGGCTTACAGCCAGTCACTCTCTTGGATTACCCAGGAAAGATGGCGGCAATTGTTTTTACTTCGGGGTGCAACATGCGGTGCCCCTTTTGTTATAATTTCCAATTGGTTTTGCCAGAGTATTTGACCAGTAGCCGTTTATATGATGAAGATAATGTTATTGACTTTCTATCCAGAAGAAGGAAATATTTGGACGGACTGGTAATAAGCGGCGGCGAGCCGACCTTGCAGGATGATTTGTCGGAATTCCTGGCCAAGATGAAGAAAATTGGCTATGATATTAAGTTGGATACGAATGGCTATATTCCGGAGATGTTGAAGCGTCTGATTGATGATGGGCTGGTTGATTATATTGCCATGGACATCAAGGGGCCGCTGACGGATTATGAGAAATTTTCGGGCGTTCCGGCCGGCAGGGTTAAAGAAAGCATTGATTTGGTGATGAGATCCGATTTACCCTATGAGTTTCGCTCTACATTGGTCAAAGGCCTTCATGTTTTAGAAGACGTCAGTGAAATGGCTGAGGCAATCAAGGGCGCAGAAAAATATTTCTTGCAGAATTATAATAATCAAGGATCGGCTTTAGCCGGTGATAAGTTTGCGTGCAGTTCGTTTACGCAGCAAGAACTGAAAGAGTTTTGCGCTCTGGCAAAAAAATTCGTCAAGCATTGCGAAATAAGGTAAAATTATAATATACAATAAATTAAAATATGATAACTCTAAATTCGGCACAGATTAACAAACAGTATAAGTTAATAAAGGATTATCATGTTAAATATTTAGCAAGATTAGGTGTTAAGTTACCAAAATTAAAGGATAGTCATGATCAATACACTAAAAATGCGTTAGTTTTGGTCTATTTATCATTAGATTATCCCAAAACCAGATCTGTCACTAAAACAGAACTTACATTATTTATTAGACAATATTATCCAGAAATCAATGATGTCCAACAAGCCAGACATTTAGGTGCGCAAGATGGTTGGTGGATAGTTGCCGGTGGTCGAGACAATATTGTTTTGAAGGTTAAAAGGGGAAGTTATCAGCTTTATACCTTAGAAAATTCTTATCCGGCTTTTAAAAAAGGGCATCGAATAACTGATACTGGCGATTGGAAAAAATTGAAAGCTCAATATGGTTACCGTTGTGCCACTTGTGGTTCAAGAGAGGGTGAACCAAACTTCAATTGGCCAGCCACAAAAACAAAAATAGAAAAAGCTCATAAAGATCCCAATAAATCATTAGTCGCTGGTAATATAATTCCGCAATGCCAAAAATGCAATAAAGCAGACAGAAACAGGTGGGTTTATGATAATAAAGGCAGAGTAATAAAACTCGCTGATGCTAACTTCGTGAAAAATTTTGATAAAGATGTGAGGTTTAAAATCTTTAAAATTCTCAATAGGGAATTTAATAATCTAAAATGATAAAAAATACTGATTATTTGAATAAAATTATTCATGGTGATGCTTTATTAATATTATCCAAAATCCAGGATAATAGTATTGATGTTGTTTTAACTGACCCCCCGTATTTTCTTGATAAATTGGATAATAATTGGCGTTATAAGAAAATAGAAAACAAAAAAAATCAACAGACAATCAAATCATTGCCTGCTGGAATGAAATTTGACAGAAAGCAGGGCCAGGAGTTTTATAAATGGTATTTAAAAATTTCTGAACAAGTTGAACGCATTTTAAAACCAGGAGGTTTTTTCTTTTCTTTTTCTAGCCCAAGGCTTTATCATCGAATGGCCTCGGCTATTGATGATGTCGGTTTGGAAATCAGAGATTGTTTTTTATGGCTTTATACTCAAAATCAAGCCAAAGCAATGAGTGTAAGTCATTTTATAGAGAAAATGGATATTTCAAAAAAAGAAAAAGAAAGATTAAAAAGTAATTTTAATGGTTGGAAAACTCCGCAGATTAAAAGTTGTTTTGAGCCAATCGTTATGGCTCAAAAAACCACCAATGGAACCTACCTTGATAATATGCTGGAATATGAGATTGGTCTTATGAATACTAAAATAAGAGTGGGAGATAACATGTTTCCGGCCAATATCTTGACTATCGATCATATTAATGAAATTATTGATAAGTCATTTTTAATCGGTAAGCCGACCAAAAAAGAAAAGGGAGATTTTAATAATCATAAAACAGTTAAACCATTAGAAATTTGTGAGCATTTATTGCAATTATCCGCTTATAATCCGAAGGCGGTAGTTTTAGATCCCTTTATGGGCAGTGGTACGACTGCTGTGGCCGCAAAAAAATTGGGATTAAATTATATTGGCATTGATGTAAATATTGAATATATAAAGATAGCTAATAAGAGACTGGAAAAAATAGATGGAAAAGTCGTATCAAAAGATTACCAACAGAAAAATTTATTGGATTTGATTATAGCAAATAAGTATAAAATGAGTAGCAGTAATTGTTAATATCATGATTGATACCAATCAAAATAGCGAATTAAGAAAGCTCATTGTGGATAATCTGGCGGAAACCAAGATGCTGAGGGAAGAGATAATCAGCGTTCGCCGCTTCATGAAGACCCGGACGATCATTAGCATCATCTGGATCATCGTGGTGCTCCTGCCGACGATTCTGGCGATTTTTTATATTCCAGCCCTGTTCAAGGATGTTACTGGCAATAATAAGGACATTCTTAATTTATTACAGGGATTGATGTAGTCTAATAATTTCTGATGATCAATATCTAAAATGTCATCCCGAGGGAGGCCGTAATCGGCCGACCGCGGGGATCCCGTATTTTTACCACGGGATTGCTTCGCTTCGCCGCTTTGCGGCTCGCTCGCAATGACATTTCAAACCTATGGAAGAAATAATTTCTCAAATTAAGGTCTTGGCCGACAAAATCTCCGGCGCCTGGAGGTTACTTTGACCTGGACAAATCAAAAAAAGAGATAAAAAATTTGGAGCAGGAGCTTAGCTCTCCGGATTTTTGGTCTGATCAGAATAAGGCCAAGTTAGTCAGCCAGAAATACCAGGGGCTTAAAGCCGAGATTGAGGCCTGGAAAAAAATAAAAAATGATGCCGCCGATTTGTTGGAATTGGCGGATATTTTTGTCAAGTCAAAAGAGTTGGCCGAGCATGAGGCAGAACTAAAAGATAAACTAACCGAGTTGGAGAATAAATATAGCGAGATGGAATTACAGGTTTTGTTTTCCGGTTCTCATGATCGAAGTAATGCCATATTGTCAATCCACGCCGGCACGGGCGGAGTTGATGCCATGGACTGGGCACAGATGTTGCTGCGACTTTATTTGCGTTTTTGCGAACGGCATGGCTTTACTGCCAAAATCGTGGATGAGACGGCGGGCGGCGAGGCGGGAATCAAAAGCGTGACAGTGGAGGTGAGCGGCAATTTCGCCTACGGCTGGCTCAGAAGTGAGGGTGGCGTACACCGTCTGGTGCGCATTTCGCCGTTTGACGCCGAAAAGATGCGGCACACTTCTTTCGCGCTGGTGGAAGTTCTGCCGGAAATGGAAGAGGCAAGTGTTGTTGAGCTTAAAGACGAGGATTTGAAGATCGAGGTATTCCGCGCTGGCGGACACGGCGGGCAGTCGGTTAATACCACTGACTCGGCCGTGCGCATCACACATCTGCCTACTGGCATCCAGGTCAAGTGCCAGAACGAGCGCAGCCAGCTGCAGAACAAGAACATGGCTCTAAAAATTTTGGCGTCCAAGCTGGCAAATTATTACGAGGAGCAGGCGGCGCAGAAGGTCAAGGCGATCAAGGGCGAGCATCGCAAGGCCGAGTGGGGGAATCAGGCCAGGTCTTATGTCTTACAGCCCTACCGCCTGGTCAAGGATCACCGCACCGATCACGAGACCGCCGACACTGAGCGCGTCTTAAACGGCGAGATCGATGATTTTGTGGAGGCATTTTTGCGCCTCAAGGCCGGAGAGAAAAGCAAGGATCACAAAAAATAAATCCGCCATGTTCTCCTTCTGGCAAAAAATTATTGCCTCTAAATCAAAAATACTTTTCTGTTGCCTGATATTGTTTATTGCCGGCGTTGCCGCGGGCATTTTTTTTGTCTTGCCGCATTTTTTTATTTTTTGTCTGCTTCTGATTTTAATTGGCGCGGCTGTATTCTTCGGTCTCTCTGATAAAAATTACAAATTAAATCGCAATTGTTTTTATGTTTTTTTGTTTTTATGTCTTTGTGTTTTCGGTTTCTGGCGCTATTCTGTCGCTCTGCCCGATTATTCTGATTTATCCAAGATTTATCATTATAGTTCCACGACTGCAACTTTTTTCGGCCGGATTGATAAAGTCGAAGCAGCAAGCGGCTGGCAAAATTTGATCATGGAGTCGCGGTCGTTAATTCAGCCAGCCAGTGCAGTAAAAATCAGCGGCCGCGTCCAGGCCAGCACCCCTCTTTTTCCCGAATATCGGCCAGGCGACTTGGTTAAGGTTGAGTGCCGGCTCAAGTCGCCGCCATCAGACAATCCTGGCTACAATAATTATTTGTTTAAAGACAGTATTTTTATCGCCTGCGATTTTGGCGAGATTTATTTGGCTAAGGTGGGCGGCTGGTCAGCCCAATTATTTTTTTATGACTTGAGGCAAAAGTTCGGCCAGGCGATAAATTCCTCGGTCAGCGAGCCGGCAGCGGGATTGCTTAATGGCATTTTGATTAATAGCACGCGCGGGATTCCTGCCGACCTTAATCAGATATTTTCCGATTTGGGCCTGACGCATATTATTGCCATTTCCGGCAGCCATATTGTGATCATCGTGGCCATCATCATGAGCATGCTTATCTTTTTCGGCATCAGCCGGCCAAAGGCCTTTTGGCCGGCCGCGGCGATAATTCTGTTTTATATCATTCTAATCGGCGCGCCGGCCTCGGCCGTACGCTCGGCCGTTATGGCCTTAGTCGTAATGTATGCGCAAAAAATCGGCCGGCTAACTGCTTCTGCTAATGCCTTACTGTTAGCCGCCAGCGTCATGGTTCTAATCAATCCCAAAATTCTGCTGTTTGATGTTGGTTTTCAGTTGTCGTTTATGGCCGTGGCTGGCCTGATTTACGTGAATCCAATTTTAAAATCAAAACTTGTTAAACTGCCCGAGTTCGGCCCCCTAAAAGAGATTTTTATCACCACCTTGAGCGCCCAGTTGATGACCTTGCCATTACTTATGTATTATTTTTCCAAGCTATCTTTGATTTCCCTTGTTGCCAACTTATTGATTTTGCCGATTATCCCCTTACTGATGACTTGGGGTTTTATCCAGATGTTTGTGGCCACTGTCTTTCTGCCGCTGGGGCAGATTTGCGGTTACTTGAGTTGGCTCTTGATTACTTATTGGGTGACAATCGCCAAATGGCTTCACGCCGTGCCTTTCGGCTTTATGGCATTGCCAAGTTTTTCCTGGTGGTGGCTGGTTTTGTTTTATTTAGTGATTTTTATAATTTTAAATTATTTTAAACGTCGCGGCTTGACAGGTAATGGGTTTTGATATAGGTTGATTGTATTGTACCTTAATAATTTTTATTAAAAACTTATTGTCGCGCAAATAACCACAAGGAGGTCAAGCCATGACCAGAGCGATGCAGCTGCGGCTATTTTGGGAAAGTTTTGCAATGATGATTGATGCGGGATTACCTGTACTAAGAGCCCTAAATACCATCATTAATCAAGGTTGGGGCGGAAAATTCGGCGAGGGAATACGCCAGATTGCCGAAGATATGCAAGGTGGTAAGACCTTGTCAGAGGCCATGGAAATTTCCAAATTATTTTCTAAAACAGAAGTCAATATCATTCGCGCCGGCGAGGTCGGCAGTATACTGGAAGTGGTTGCCAGACGTTTAACAAATGGCGGCCTCTTCACACGCGCCGATCAATATCTGTATTTTTATAAGAATTTTGGGACCTTAATAACTTCTGGCGTGCCCATACTCCAATCGCTTAAGTTGAGCGCCGAGGATCTGGATGAGCCGCTTCAGATTGCGATAATGAAGATTTATGACGGTGTAAAAGAAGGTGATGGTATGGCCGCACCCATGGAAGAATCCGGAGAGTTTTCTCCTATGGAAGTTAATTTGGTCGATATCAGCGATAAATGCGGCTGCCTTGATGCGATACTTTTAAAGATAGTCAAGTTGTGCGAACCCTTGCCGTTTAATCGTTAGTTTTGATACTTTTGCCGCCTAATAGTTCAGGCGGCTTTTTGTTTGTTGTAATTTTTATATCATGCTATAATGTGAATAGTTAATATTACTAAATATGCCCAAAATTTTTTGGAGTTTGGTGGTTTTAGCGGCTGTTTTTACTCTCACTTTGCCAGCTCAGGCCGTCTACATACCCATGTCCAGCGACTTGATCAAGACGACTTCCTCTCCGGCAGTGTATATTGTCGATGACAATTTAAAGCGCCACCTCTTTTCCAATGAGGCGACTTTTTGGACTTGGTATAGCGGCGGCTGGGCCAATCAGAAGGTTAAGCTCATAAGTCAAGATGATTTTGACATGCTGGACAGCGGCAAGAATATCACAGTCAGAGCCGGGACCAACCTGATTCAGTTTGATAACAGCAACAAGGTTTATGCGGTCACGCCCGGCGGCGTTTTGTGCGAGGTGCGTGCTCTTTATGGCAGCGATTGGCAGGATCGCATCATCAAGATTCAGGCCTCCTTTGAAACCGATTATGTCAGGGATAATTCCTGCACCATCATCTCCACCGGCAAATTACCCGACAGTTCTTTGATTCAATATGTTAATAGTAGCGACATCTGGTATATTTCCGGCGGCCAGAAGCGGAAAGCCAGCCCCGAGGGCTTTAAGGCCAATGGTTTCAAGCAAAGCGCAATTGTCAAGAATATACCGACTACCATGACTTATGGCAGTGGCAAGGCGATCTCGGCCTATGAGCCGAATTTGGGAATTTTGTATAGCTTGACCTATAGTCGCCAGGCAGAAATAACCGGTCGTCCCGATTTAATCATTACGGACATTGTTTTCCCCACTTCTCGCATTATCGTCAACCAGACCATCAGTTTGCAATTAGTTATTCGTAATATTGGTGGCAATCTCACCTCGGAATTAGGGTTAAAGAACATTGTCTTCTCAGGCACTGATTGGACCTCGACTAATATTTCTCATCCTGATTATCCCACAGCCAATAATCCTCTGCAAACCGGGCAGACCTTCACCCTTACTTACACAGGCCGTTTCGTCGCCTCGGGCGATAAGAACTTCACTGCCAAAGTTAATGAGCCGTCAGAAATTGTTGAACTGAATCAGCTGAATAACAGCTATTCCGAAAAAGTCACGATTTATGCGCAGTAGCTAATTGATAAAGAAAAAAATTTTGCAGTTAAAACCTCCGTCACGGGAGGTTTTAAGTATTTGCTTTATGCGTCATAGATATTTGAAATATTTTATCGGTACGGCTGTTACAATTTTGGTGCTTTTTGCTGTCAGGTTTTATCAGCATCGATCAGGCGAAATTTTAGGCGTCTTTTCCAGTTCCACGCCTGCGGTGCAAGTTATTTTTTTTGATGTCGGCCAGGGCGATTCGGAATTGATTATTGCGCCTGGTGGCGATGACATTTTAATTGACGGTGGCCCTGATAAGTCAGTGATGCAAAAGTTGGGCCAGTATTTGCCCTATTCCGACCGGAAAATCGAGTATGTGATTCTGAGCCATCCTCATAGCGATCATGTTGGCGGTTTGGTTGAGGTGCTTAAAAGATATCAAGTAGATAAAGTCATTATGTCCGGCGCTCTCCACTCCGCCCCAGATTATCTGGAATTTTTGCAGCTGATAAAAGAAAAAAATATTCCTGTCACTTTGATTGAACAGCCGCAGGATTTAGATATTAGCAATTTGGATTTTAGGTTTTGGGAGCCGGCAAAATCTTTAAATGGAGCCAAGTTGGAAAACATTAATAATAGTTCTTTGGTTTTTCAGATGATTTATGGCTCAAGCACAGCTTTGTTCATGGGCGATTTTGAGAATGAGGAAGAGCTGGTTTCATCATCAGTTGGCGTGAAGTCGGACTTGCTTAAAGTCGGCCATCACGGCTCGCAGAATGCCAACAGCAAGAATTTTCTTTCTCTGGTCTCGCCGCAATTCGCCGTTATCTCTGTTGGCAAGAATAACAGCTATGGCCTGCCCGATTATAAAACCATCTATTACTTGGCCCAATTGGGCGCACAGGTGTTTCGCACTGACGAAGTAGGCGATGTCAAATTATTAAGCGACGGCAAAAGCTGGCAATTAGCGAACTAATTGATTGATCTTGTTTTTTGCCGGTTTTTTTGATAAGATAACAGATATAAAAATAAATTCTATCATCTATGAGTGAAGAAAAAAAGAAGGTTCTTTTGGTGGAGGATGACCAGGCCATCAGTGACATGTACAAGCTGAGTTTGGAGGAGAACGGCTTTGAGGTGCTGCTGACGGAAAAAGGCAGCGAGGCACTGGCGATAGCTCAGGAGCAAAAACCAGCCATCATTCTTTTGGATGTGATTTTACCTGAGGTAGATGGTTTTTCTATTTTGCAGACACTAAAGGCCCAGACCGAAACCAAGAAAATACCCGTGCTTCTTTTGACCAATTTAAGCCAGGAGAGCGACCAGGAGAAGGGCAAGGAATTAGGAGCCGCCGCTTATCTGGTCAAATCCCAGCACACGCCGTCAGAAGTGATTAGTGAGATAAAAACTATTTTAAGCGAATAATTATGATACAACGAACACTTGTGCTTTTAAAGCCTGATGCTGTCAAGCGCCAGGTGATGGGGGAAATTATCACCAGGTTTGAAAGGGCGGGACTCAAAATTGTGGCCTGCCGCCTGGCCTGGGTTGACGCGGAAAAAGCCAAACAGCATTACACGGAAGATATTTCCGTTCGTCGGGGCGAACATGTTAGGCAGTATCTGATTGATTTCATCACTTCCGGCCCGGTTTTGGCCATGGTGATTGAGGGCGTGGATGCGATTGAGAACGTGCGGATGATGGTCGGTCCGACTGAGCCCAAGGCGGCGCTTCCAGGTACTATTCGTGGCGATTATTCCCATGTTTCCTATCAGCATGCTGATGAGCAGAAGAAAGTAGTGCCCAACCTGATTCATGCTTCTGCTGATGCCAAAGATTCCGAGCGCGAGATTTATGTTTGGTTCAACGAGGATGAAATTTTTTCTTATCCGGCCGTAAGCGATCAGATGACGATGTAGTTTTTAAATAAAAAAACTGCCCTCGCGAGCAGGTTTTTTTATTTATTCTTGTTTCTGGTCTTGAGGCAGGAGGTGCAGATATTGACTTTCTTCCCGTCAATTATTTTCTTATGCAGATTGATACTCTGAGTGGTTTTGGTCTTGATGTTTGAGTGGCTGACAATGTTGGCGCTCCGCGTGCCGCGTCCGCAAAAATAGCAGGTCTTGGGCATAGGTTTAATCAATTACGAATTAAGAATTACGAATTACGAAATTTATAATACAATATTAGCATGTTTATTGTGGGAAGTCAATGTTAGCCAATAGACCAGTTTTGATGGTTGTGTTATAATGAATTCGTAATTTGAAATTCGTAATTCGTAATTATTCCTATGCCTTTCGCCCGGCTGTTTTCCGAGCCGCTGTTTTTCATCGTCTGGGTCTTGGCCATCTTGGTCACTTTGACCGTCCATGAGTTTTTTCATGCGGCCAGCGCCTTGGCTTTCGGCGATACCACTGCCAAAGATGCCGGCCGGCTGAATTTGAATCCCATGGTGCATATTGACCTATTGGGTTTTGTCATGCTACTATTTGTCGGTTTCGGTTGGGCCAAACCCGTGCCTATAAATCCTTATAATTTCAAGAACCGCCGCCTGGGCACGGCCGTAGTCGCTCTGGCCGGGCCATTATCAAATTTGCTTAGTGTCATTATTTTCGGCTTGATATTCAAGTTTCTGTCTCCGGCCTTGGGTCCGGACAATCTGTTGGCCAACTTTTTGTTGCTGTTGACTTTGGTTAACATGTCCTTGTTTATTTTTAACCTTATACCAATCCCGCCGCTTGACGGTTCGCAGGTCCTGTTCGCTATTTTACCCAATCGTTTTGAGGCCTTTAAAGATAGTTTTGCCAATTACGGCCCTTATCTGCTTTTGGCCTTAGTGCTTGTAGACAGTTTTACCAATATCGGGATTTTCTCCGGCCTGTTTAATTTCATGCTTGGCCTTTTGAGTTGGCTTTTTTGAAACCTTGACTTTTATTTTGATTTAGTTTAGAATAATAACCATAAATTTAGCGGATTAAGCCAGTCGGCCCCATTCCGGAATTTGGGGCTTTTTCGTCTAATTTAACTCGAACCATGGAACGTTGGCTTAAGTTAATGGATGATCGCTGTCTTAATTTATCTGCTAAATGTATTCAATTCGTAATTCGTAATTGATAATTCGTAATTGCTTCTATGCCCACAATAAACCAACTTTTAAGAAAACCCAGGAAAGCCAAGACGACCAAGTCCAAGACACCGGACATGCAAATTACTTTGGACAGTTTGCATCGGCGCAAGCACACCATGAGGAAAGGCAATGCCTTCAAGCGCGGCGTTTGCACAGTCGTTCGTACTACCACTCCGAAGAAACCGAACTCGGCGCTGCGCAAAATCGCCCGCGTCCGTTTGTCTAATGGTCAGGAAGTTACTGCCTATATTCCCGGCATCGGCCATAATCTGCAGGAGCACTCCATTGTCATGGTCAGAGGCGGCAGAGTCAAGGATCTGCCGGGCGTCAGATACCACATCGTGCGTGGCATTTACGATGCCGCCGGCGTGGCCAACCGCAAGCGCGGTCGAAGCTTGTATGGAATGAAGAAGGAGAAGAAAGCTAAGTAATTACGAATTTCAAATTACGAATTACGAATCAAAATTCGTGGTCGTGATTTGTGCCAAAACAAAATTCGTAATTCGTAATTCTTAATTTGTAATTGATTATGAGAGGCAAACAAGCACCAAAAAGAACTATCAAACCAGACGCCAAATTTAGCCGCGAGGATGTGGCCAAATTCATCAACTATATTATGCAGCGCGGTAAGAAAAGCGTAGCCAAGGGAATCGTCTATGAGGCCTTAGATATTGTTTCAGAAAAAACCAAAGCTGATCCATTGGATATTTTTACCGCAGCCATTAAGAATGTCAGCCCCAGTGTGGAAATTAAGGGACGCCGTGTCGGCGGCGCCAATTACCAGGTGCCGATAGCCGTCAGACCAGAACGCAGTTACGCGCTCGGCTGCCGTTGGATTATTGATGCGGCCAAGTCCAGAAAAGGCAAGCGTATGGCCGTGAAATTGGCAGAGGAACTTATGGCCGCTTACAACAGCGAAGGCAGCGCCATCAAGAAGAAGCAGGATACTTACAGAATGGCCGAGGCGAATAGAGCGTTTGCGCATTTTAGCAGGTAATTTTGTTTGTTGTCATTCCGACCGGAGCGAAGCATAGTGGAGGAATCCCTTTCACCGCCAAGAGTATACTAAAGTGAATTATTCGGAGTTGAAAGAGATCCCTCCACTCGGCCATTAGGCCTCGGTCGGGATGACATTAATATAATTCGCACTTTTGACAACTGGAAAATCAACTACTTTTTACTTTGTCATTGCGAGTGAGCCGTAATCGGCGAGCGTGGCAATCTCGGGTATAACCTCGAGTGAATTCTACGGGATCCCCACGGTCGCATCGCTCCCTCGGGATGACATTACTTTATAAACTTTATAACTTTCAACTTTATAACTATTTTCTATGCCCCGTAAAACCCCACTCGAAAAAATTAGAAATATCGGCATTATCGCCCACATTGACGCCGGCAAGACCACCGTCTCTGAGCGCGTGCTTTTCTATACCGGAAAAAAGCACAAAATAGGCGAGGTGCACGAAGGCGAAGCCACCATGGACTGGATGGAACAGGAGAAGGAGCGCGGCATTACCATTACCTCCGCGGCCACGACCTGCTACTGGCCCAATCCCGACTGGCTGGGCGGTGGCGATATTCAAATCAACTTAATTGACACTCCCGGCCATGTGGACTTTACGGCTGAGGTGGAGCGATCCTTGCGCGTCTTAGACGGCGGCGTCATTGTTTTTGACGGTGTGGCCGGTGTGGAGCCGCAGTCCGAGACCGTCTGGAGGCAGAGCGAAAAGTATCATGTGCCCAAATTGGGATTCATCAACAAGATGGACCGCATGGGCGCGAATTTTTATAATGACTTGAAATCAATTCATGACCGCCTAACCATTCATGCCCATCCGATTCAATTGCCCATCGGCGCCGCTGAGACCTTTACCGGCATTATTGATCTATTTGAGATGAAGGCGGAAGTTTACAAGGATGATTTAGGCACCAAATGGGAAGTTGTTGACGTGCCGGCTGAGGAATTGGAGCGCGCCAAAGAATACCGCCACAAGTTGGTGGAATCGATCGTGGAAAACGACGAGGTCTTGATGGAAAAATATCTGGCTGGCGAAGAGATTCCAGTATCAGAACTCAAAAAGGTTTTGCGTCAGGCCACCATTGCCAATAAGATCGTGCCGATTCTCTGCGGTTCGGCTTTAAAGAACAAGGGTGTGCAATTTTTGCTTAATGCCGTGGCTGAATATTTGCCGTCACCTTTAGAAATTCCTGCGCCTGTGGGGCATGATATTAATGATGAGACCAAGGAAATCAAACTGACCGTGGCTGATAATCAGCCGCTGGCCGGCCTGGCTTTTAAGATCGCCACCGACCCCTTCGTCGGCAAACTGGTATTTTTCCGCGTTTATTCCGGCATTCTCAAATCCGGTTCTTATATCATTAACAACAAAACCGGCAACAAGGAGCGCGTCGGCCGCATCTTGCGCATGCACGCCAATTCCCGTGAGGAAGTGGAGGAAGTGTATGCCGGAGAAATTGCCGCCATCGTCGGCATCAGGGATGTCACTACTGGTAATACTTTATCTGATCCGTCATTCCCGATTTTATTAGAATCAATCACCTTCCCAGATCCGGTCATTGACATCGCCATCGAGCCCAAGACCAAGGCCGATCAAGAGAAAATGGGCCTGGCCCTGTCCAAGCTGGCCGAGGAGGACCCGACTTTCCGCGTCCATAGCGACGAGGAAACCGGACAGACAATCATCTCCGGCATGGGCGAGTTGCATCTGGATATCATCGTTGACCGCATGAAGCGCGAATTCAAGGTTGAAGCCAACATCGGCAAGCCGCAAGTCGCCTACCGCGAAACCATCAAGGGCAAGGCCGAAGCCGAGGGCAAATACATCCGTCAATCCGGCGGTCGCGGTCAATATGGACACTGTTGGCTCAGAGTCGAGCCGTCCGAGCCCAACCAGGGTTTTGTTTTTGAGGACGAAATCAAAGGCGGCGTCGTTCCCAAAGAATTCATCAAGCCAATTGAAAAGGGCGCCAGAGAAGCCGCCGAGCGTGGTGTACTGGCCGGCTATCGCTTGATTGATGTCAAAGTTACTGTCTATGACGGTTCTTACCATGAAGTCGACTCTTCGGAAGCGGCGTTTAAAATAGCGGCTTCAATGGCTTTTCAGGATGCGGTCAAGCATGCCAAGCCGGTGATTCTCGAGCCGGTGATGAAAGTGGAAGTAGTGACGCCGGAGCAGTTCATGGGCGATGTCATCGGCGACTTGAATTCCCGCCGCGCCATAATCAACTCCATGGAAGACAGGGGAGCGGGCGCTCAGGCCGTCAAGGTTGTCAGCGCCAATGTGCCTCTGGCCGAGATGTTCGGCTATGCCACTATATTGCGCTCCATGACTCAGGGCCGCGCCTCCTACTCGATGGAATTTTTGCAATACAGCGAGGTGCCTAATAATGTGGCGCAGAAAATCATCGAGGGCCGCGCCGGCAAGAACGAGAGGAAGTAATCGAAATATTATATTTCTGATACAAAAAAAGCCGCTTCACTTGGAGGCGGCTTTTTGCTATAATAATTCCATCAAATTAACTTGGAAAATATGCGCAGATCATTAGAGCAGACCCTGACCGGCGTTTATCACGACATCGCCAAGGCGCAGATTGAGCAGGAAAATCAGGAGGATGTAACAGCCAAAGAAAAAGCGGAACTGCAGACAGTGTTGGATTGGCATGTCAGGGATAAAGCCGAACAAAGATCTAAAGAAAGATCGCAGTATCAGAGACCGCACTTGGTAAAGAGAGAGAGGTCTCAAAGAGAAATTTTAGCCATTCAGAAAAGAAAACAGGAACTAGTTGACTGGCTGGAAGCGGAAAGAATTCGGCTGAATGATCCTGATTACCATCCGGAAAAGTCCACGGATAGCCGTGAGGTTGTTTATGAAGATGGTAAATACTATGTCATCAATCCAGGGGGCGAAAAGATTGAATTAACTTTAGGCGAAATAATTACAGATTATGAATTGGGCATAAATTACTATCTTAATCCTGACAGTGTGCCAAAGGCAGTCAGGAAAAAGTATATTTTTGAGACAACTAAGAAAGAATTGCAGGATTTGTTGGACGAACAGATTATTTTAGATGAAATAGGCAATCTTAATTTCGGAGGCGAGGGTACAGTTAAGAGAAAAAACAACATAATAAAAAGTCCTCAAGAAAACAAGGGCTCTGAAGGCGCCATGGCAGAGATTATGGTGTCAAATTTTTTGGAAAAATTATCTTGGGATTTTAACGCCGATTTTAAATTGATCAGAACTGATGTTTATGAAGATCATCTTCATAAAATCGATTTTGCTATTAGGAGAAAAATGCACTATCGCGGTATTAAAGTCGAGGGACAAGTCGAGGCGAAAGAAGAATCAGACAAATCTCGCCTTGGCATTCAATTTACAATTGGTCAAAGTAAGGAATTATTAAGAAAAAAACGCCACCAACTCATGGAAATGAGAGAAAAAATCGGTGTGGAGATAGATTTGGATGACGTTGTTTTAGTTAGTGTGCCATTGAAAGATTTAAGTAAGGTATTCTTTAAATGGTTTTCGGCAGGCAAGCCGAGCGGCGGTCCGGACAAGCTATGGGACAGGGAAACCAAGCAGGCGATTATCGCCGGCGTTCTGCAGGGCATGATGACCGAGGAGGAGATTAGGGAATTACAAGAAAAAATTGTCTAACAAAATAAGTTTATTTTATAAAAAAAGTCAACCCCACACCTTTCTTATGAAAGACGTGGGGTTTTTGACAAATTTAATAGGGGCGTTAGTTCTTCACTAACGCCCCTGTCGATGCCGGGTCTGTGTATGACCCGAAGGTACTGCTTGACCGGTTCACTCCGGCCGTCGTTCTCGTTGATTCGTATCTTTTCTTCGCATGGGCGGCCGAGTGTTCCAATCTTTATCTCGGCCGCCCTCTGCCGTGCTTCTTCGGCTTAGGCCTGCGAATGATCCCCGCGATGCTCTTGGCCAGCCGGGCAAAGGTCCTGCAGGACGTACCAGTGAAGCGCGGCGGAAAATCCAGCCGCCGGTTCCCAAAAAACGGGCAACTTCCGCAAAAGTCAGAGCGCGCGCGGCTCTGATGGGGCCCCAAAACGCGGGTGCCCGCGGGAACCGGCGGTACTGCCATCTCCCCTCCGCATTCGCCGTGCCGCCGTTTACGCAAGGGGACGGATCGCTGGTAACGGAGAAAACTTCCAAACATGGTCGTCACTCACCACTTATTAAAGCAGTGTGCTTCGACCGTGGCTTCGCCATTTTCGATTGGTCATGTATGTGATCTTTTGAGACGGTTTTCGTCAAAAACTACCTCACAGCCACTTCAGCCCGGCTGTGTGGGCTGCGGCGCGGAGTTTCCTCCGGCCACAACAACTAGCCAAAACTGCTGCGGTTTCGGATTTGATACCGATTCCTTAGCATCGCTATCCTCCTATTGGGCTTTTAGGATTATATACGCCAACTCCCGGACTTTCGCTTGGCCCCCGGGTCGTGAGCCGCTTGCAACCTTGCGCGGTTCCAATCGTGTTGCGTTTCTTCCGCGCTAAGGTTTAAGCCGAGGAGGAACTACGCAAACACCAGCGCCCTGCACTTGCGGCTGATGACGCCGTATGATATCGGGTTGGTCGCCGCGATGCCTTTCAGCATCGCTTCACGATCGTTGTCAACACGCTCTCTTTGCTTGTTGCGACGGCCGCCACCGAGATGACGTGGGCCAAACAACTCTTCCGCACGGTCTTGCGTCATCGGACTTCCGATCGTCGGGAATAGAGGGCACATTGCTTTCTTCATTTTGTCTTTCCTTTCGTAGTTGTCAATGTCCACGCTTCCAATTGGCTAATTCCAATATTAAGCGTAATATCACATTATATCATATGGGTAAAAACTTGTCAAGGGATTTATCCACATATTTTTTGTATTTTCAGATATTTTATGTAAATTTAGGTAAAATTAATAATATTAATGCCGCTTTTTTCTAGAAAAAAGCGGCAGAAAAAAGTCGCGTCTGCTAAAAATCATTACTAGATTTGATGCTTCGTCTCGCCAAATTGTCTGACGCCCTGATTACAGGTCTTTGCGACAATTTGTTGCTCGCTTCGTGTCCGCCTGCGGCGGACGGCATCAAATCAGCACAAGATTTTTAACGGCGCATTGTTTAATTTGCCATTCGGATCCTTGAAGTCAATCACCACGGCATTGAGTTCTGTGTCATCGATTAATTTGAACAATTTTTCCCGCCGGACTGGCTGGCTGAAAGTATAGCCGGTCATATAAATACCCTTAACCTTCTCTGGAGTGGTTAAGGGTGGATCTTGTATTATTACTGGGCCGCTGGTGGCGGCCTCTCCTAATATCTTTTTGGGCGGGGCTGATTGGATATAAAATTTAATGCCGATAAGTGTGGCAAGTAAAAATACCCATGATTATCAGCCATTTTTTAGCCATATTAAAGTCATTATAGCATAATTTATCATCTCTGCTCTTTACAGTCGCATTATTTTAAGTTATGATGACTAAATCAATCCCTTAATTATTTGGGTAATTTAACTAAAAAGTGAATTTAAGCGGTGATCGGTTATCGGTAATCTGTAATCGTTTAATATGCCTAATTTTCAAAAATTAGTAAATTTGCTTAAAAAAACTGGAGATCGGGCGATAATTTTGGATGATCAGGGCGATCCCGGCTATATTATTATGGCTCTGTCTGACTATGAAGATTTAATTTTAGGCAAGTCAGGCGTCTCCGGCTTGACAGAAGCCGAGCTTTTGGATAAAATAAATCGTGATATTGCGATTTGGAAAGATAACCAGGAATTAAAGGAGTTATCTGTAGATCAGTATAATTTTGCCAAGGATCTAGGAAATTTTATAGATAATGATTATTCGGCTAATTTTAAAGTAAATAACGATGTAAATGTTGAAAATATTGTTGATGAAGACAGATATTATTTTGAGCCAATTAGCGAATAGAGGTAATGTTGATGATTTGTGGATAAGGCGCTTGATTTTTATTTAATTTGTGATATAATAATTTAGCTTTTAATTTAACTAACATTTGAGTTCTGGGTAAAACCTTGTAAACAATCCGCCTCTGGCGGAAGGCGCAGGGGGACTCAACAAAAAGGATTACTACCATGGCAGAACAATTCAAACGAACCAAGCCACACATCAATGTCGGCACGATCGGCCACGTTGACCACGGCAAAACCACTTTGACCGCGGCCATTCTGGCAACATTGAGCGCGCGCGGCTTTACTGCTCAGCACAAGACCGTTGATCAGATTGACGCCGCTCCGGAGGAAAAGGCCCGTGGCATCACCATCGCCACTGCTCACGTCGAATACGAAACCGAGAAACGGCATTATGCTCACGTTGACTGCCCCGGCCACGCTGATTACATCAAGAACATGATTACCGGAGCTGCGCAGATGGACGGAGCGATTTTGGTCGTGGCCGCCACTGATGGCCCAATGCCTCAGACCAGAGAGCACATCCTGTTGGCTCGCCAAGTCGGCGTGCCCTATATCGTTGTCTTCATCAACAAGACAGATCAGGTTGATGATCCCTCAATGATTGATTTGGTTGAAGAGGAAATCCGTGATCTGTTAAAAAAATACGAATTCCCCGGCGATACCACGCCGATTATCAAGGGTTCGGCTTTGAAGGCGCTGGAGAATCCGAGCGGCCCGGAAGCCGATTGCATCATGGATTTGATGAATGCCTTAGATACTTATATTCCCGAGCCGCAGCGTCCGACTGATCAGCCGTTTCTCATGCCGATTGAAGACGTCTTCTCCATTGAGGGCCGCGGTACTGTCGTTACCGGCAGAATCGAGCGCGGCATAGTCAAACTGAATGACGAGGTGGAATTAGTCGGTTTGAAAGATACTGCAAAGACCGTGGTTACCGGCATTGAGATGTTTAACAAGTCATTGGACGAGGGTCGAGCAGGCGATAACGCCGGCGTGCTTTTGCGCGGTGTTAAGAAGGAAGATGTGGAGCGCGGCCAGGTTGTGGCCAAGCCCGGTTCCATTACCCCTCATTCCGAGTTTGAGGCCGAGGTTTATGTCTTAAGCAAAGAGGAAGGCGGACGACACAAGCCCTTCTTCAAGGGCTACAAGCCGCAGTTTTACATCCGCACCACTGACGTGACCGGCGAGATTGAATTGCCTGAAGGCACTGAGATGGTCATGCCCGGTGACACTGTCAACTTGAAGATCAAGTTGGGCAAGACCGTGGCCATGGAAGAGAAGATGAAATTCGCCATCCGCGAGGGCGGACACACTGTCGGCGCTGGCGTGGTTACTAAGATTATAAAATAATTATTCATACTGAGTGGAGGCAAGGAATTTTTTGCCTTCACTATTGTGCGAATAAGTTAAACACTAATCACAAGAACATTAAAAACATTAAAACACCAGAAGAATAGTTTATTGTTTTTATGTGTTTTTATGTTTTAATGCTTTCATGTTTAATTATTTCACCTGTCATTGCGTTCGTCAGAAATTTAAAATAACCAAGGCGAACGGTAAGACGCATCATAGTTATGGCAACGAAAACAGCAAATGAGGGCAAGTCCCATCAGCGCATCAGGATTAAATTAAAGGCCTACGATCACAAGATCATTGATAATTCCGCCAGGAAGATCATTGATTCCTGCCACCGTTTCGGCGTCAAGGTGATCGGCCCAGTGCCGCTACCGACTGAAAAGCGCAAGTATACTGTCAACAAATCCACCTTCGTGCACAAGAATGCCAGGGATCAATTCGAAATGCGCACGCACAAACGTCTGATTGATATTATTGATCCGACCGCGCAGGTAGTGGATGCTTTAATGGGTTTGTCTTTGCCGGCTGGCGTGAATATTGAGATTAAGATGTAGTTTGTTTAATATTGTAGTTTATTAAAATAATTGGGAAGTTCAGAAAATTGGAGAAAGCTCCTGCGACAAGAGCAGCATTCTAAGGAAAACCTCCATTGATTACGGACTGACCCGAAAGGTAACGCATTCATATTTAGACAACTTGATAGCGATTAGTCCCCGATAATATCGGGTGCGATGTCGTGTTATTCAAGCTCTGGTTAAGAATGCGGATCAGAGTTTTTTATGTATTGTCATCCCGAGCGAAGTCCCGCAGAATGCGGGACGTAGCGTGGGGATCCCGTATTTTTGCCACGGGATTGCTTCGTCGCTTCGCTCCTCGCAATAACAGAAATATATTATGAAATTTATCTTGGGCAAAAAATTGGCCATGACTCAGATTTACAAAGCCGACGGCACGGTGGTGCCAGCCACGGCTGTTTTGGTTTCTCCCAATGTGGTAACGCAGGTGAAGTCATCTGGTGGCAAGGATGGATATGATGCCGTTCAGGTCGGCTTTGGCACTGCGAAGAAGCTGATCAAGTCGCGCGCCGGGCACCTGAAAGATTTGGAAGCAGTTAAGACAATCAGGGAATTCCGGGTCGCCAAGGAAGATGCGGAAAATCTGAAGCGTGGCGATAAGATTACGGTCGGTGTCTTTGCCGAGGGTGATGAGATAAAAGTCACTGGCGTTTCCAAGGGCAAGGGATTTCAGGGCGTGGTCAAGCGCCATCATTTCCATGGCAGTCACAAGTCGCACGGCCACAAGGATCAGCTGCGTATGCCTGGATCAATAGGTGCCGGCGGAGTGCAGAGAGTGTTTAAGGGCGTGCGCATGGCCGGGCACATGGGTGATGAGCAGGTTACTGTCAGCGGATTGTCAGTTGTCGCCATAGAGCCGGAAAAGAATATTTTGTATGTTAAAGGCGCGGTGCCGGGAGCTAGAAATAGCCTGATAATGATTTACGGCCCGGGCAAGATGGAAATAAAAAATATAGAAAGTAAAAATACGGAAGTTCCCCCTGAAGAAGTTAAAGAAGCGATAAGCGAGAATAAACAATAATAAATGTCAAATGTCTAATGTCAAATCAATGTTAAAATTCTAATGTCATCCCGAGGGAGGCCGTAATCGGCCGACCGTGGGGATCCCGTATTTTTGTCACGGGATTGCCACGCTCTCCGCCAGCTGGCGGATCGCTCGCAATGACAATTCTAATTTATGAAGTATCCCGTTTACAATATAAATGGTGAGCAGATAAAGGAGATTGAATTATCCTCCAGATTGTTTGGCGTGCCGGCAAAGACCGCTGTCATTCATCAGGTGGTCGTGGCTCAGGAAGCTAATTCCCGCCAGGTTTTGGCGCACACCAAGACCAAGGGCGAAGTCAGGGGCGGCGGCAAAAAGCCCTGGCGCCAGAAAGGAACTGGACGGGCTCGTCATGGTTCGACTCGTTCGCCGATCTGGGTCGGCGGCGGCATCACTTTCGGTCCCAGAAGCGACCGCAATTTTTCTCAGAAAGTCAACAAGAAGCAGAAGCAGGCGGCTTTGGCCATGTGCCTGTCCGATAAGGCGGCTGATAAGAACCTGATTGTATTTGATAAGTTATCCGATGGGATTAATAAAACAAAGGCGCTGAGCCAATGGATCAAAGAGATTAAGACCAAAGTTCCGGCAATCAGCAAGAGTAAGAAAGTTCTACTGGTGATGGGTGAGAAGGACAAGGGCTTGATTTTGGCCGCACATAATTTGGCCGGCGTTTCCACTATTTCTGCGCAAAGCTTGAATTGCGTTGATCTCTTGAAGGCCCAGGCGGTTTTAACCAGCGAAAGGGCGATTGAGAAAATAGAGAAGCAGTTTAAGTTGGTTAAAGAGAAGAAATTGAAATTAAATTCGTAATTATTATTATTTATGAGTTTATTTGATAAAATTACTGGTAAGAAAACTGATGATGCCCAGGCCAAAGAGTCGCAGAAAACTACTCCGGTCAAGCAGGTAGATGCGCCAGCCAAAACTGACAAGCCAGCAAAAGCCGAACATGAGATTGCTACCAGGCGCGGTGTCTATGGAGTTTTAATCACCCCATTGATTACGGAAAAATCCAGCCGCGATGAGCAATATAACAAGTATGCCTTTGCCGTGACTGGCCAGGCCACTAAAAACGAGATCAGTAAGGCCGTGGAAACGCGTTATAATGTCAAACCGATTAAGATTAATGTGGTTAATAATTTGGGAAAGATCAAGCGCTTTGGCCGCACCATAGGCAAGCAGAAGGACTGGCGCAAGGCAATTGTCACTTTGCCCAAAGGCAAATCGATTAATGTTTACGAAGCAAAGAAATAATTATGCCACTCAAGATTTACAAACCAACAACTCCAGCCCGCCGGCAGACCTCGGTCTTAACTAGCGGAGATGTCACTGGCAGGGCAAGGACTAAGCGCCTGCTTGTCAGCGTCAAGCGTGCGGCCGGCCGCGGTCAAGAGGGTAAAATTACAGTGCGCCATCAGGGCGGCGGGGAGCGGAAAAAACTGCGTCTGGTTGATTTCAGCCGCGACAAGTTTGATATTCCAGCTAAAGTTGTGGCGATTGAATATGATCCGGGTCGCAATTCCAGATTAGCCCTCTTAAGTTATGCGGATGGCGAGAAAAGATACATCATTGCCCCAATTGACTTGAAAGTTGGCGATCCCATCTTGAGTTCCGAGAAGAAAATTGATTTTAAGCCTGGCTATGCCATGCCATTGGTGCATATTCCTGCGGGCATGTCCGTCTACAATATCGAGCTTAGTCCGGGTCGGGGTGGCCAGTTGGCAAGAAGCGCCGGCAATGCCGCCATACTTATGGGTTTTGATCGTGGCCTGGCGCAGCTCAAGCTGCCTTCGGGTGAGATTCGCCTGGTGGATGACAGCGGTCTGGCTACTATTGGCAACGTTTCCAATCCTGATTTTAAGAATATTCGCTGGGGCAAAGCCGGCCGCATGCGCCACCGGGGTATCCGTCCCACAGTGCGCGGCAAGGTGATGAATCCAGTGGATCATCCGCATGGTGGTGGTGAAGGCGTCAACCCCATCGGACTCAAGCATCCCAAGACCCCTTGGGGCAAACCTGCCTTTGGCGTCAAGACCAGAAAGTTAGACAAGGCCAGCAATAAATTTATCTTAGAGAGGCGTCCAAGTCGCAGAAAAAAGAAATAAATATGTCACGAAGTCTAAAAAAGGGTCCCTATGTCGACCCAAAATTGCTAAAAAAAGTTCTGAATCAGCCCCGCGGTTCCAAGGCCATTATCAAGACCTGGTCCAGAAACAGCTCCATCACTCCGGAGATGGTCGGTGTGACTTTTGGCGTGCACAACGGTAGGGAGCATATCCCGGTTTTTGTAGTGGAAAATATGGTCGGTCACAAGTTGGGAGAATTCTCTCCGACGCGGAAATTCTTCAGGCATGGCGGCAAGATGCAAAAGGCGATTGAACAATCGCAGAAAGAGGCATAGTAATCATATAATATGGAAATCATCGCTCGAGCAAAATATATCAGGATGTCACCCCGCAAACTCCGTTTAGTGGCTAATTTGGTCAAGGGTTTAACGGCGGATCAGGCCAAGTGGCAGTTGACTTTTAACAAAAAGATTGCCAGTCAGCCCTTGCTTAAGATTCTCAATACGGCCGTGGCTAATGCCACTGATAATTTTAATTTGTCCAAAGATAATTTGAAAATAAAGGTCTTAATTGTTGATGGTGGTCCGGTGCTAAAGCGCTGGATGCCCCGTGCTCATGGCCGAGCCACACCTATCCGAAAAGAGACCAGCCATGTCAAACTGATTTTGTCCGAAATCGTTGCCAGTGGTGCGATCAAGGCGACTAAAGCCGCTGATAAGTCAGACATCATCAAAGTCGGCACTGGCGAATTCGACGAATTGAAATCACTCAATGCTGAAAAAGCCAAAGAAGAAAAGCCGCTGGCCGGCGCCGCGAATAAAGGCGCAGGCAAGAAGGGCTTTGTCTCTAGAGTTTTAAATCGCCGAACTGGCACTAAATAGATAATTAATTAATTTATAATTTGTAATTCGTAATTAATGATTGTATGGGACAAAAAGTTAATGCCAAAGCTTTCAGATTAAAAATCAACAAGACCTGGGACGCCAAGTGGTTTACTGAATTTGATTTTCCCGAATATCTGAAGCAAGACGTTAAAATCAGAAAATACATCATGAATAAATTTCGCAATCAGGGCATTGCCAAGGTTGACATTGAGCGCGCTCAGGGCGGATTGACTGTTAATCTTCATGCCTCTCGGCCGGGACTTATCATCGGCCGCGGCGGTTCTGGCGCGGAGGACTTGAAGAAGGAACTCAAAGAAAAATTTTTAAAAGACGCCTTTTCCCGCAAGAAGGGAATCAAAAATATCAACATTAATATTATCGAGGTGGGCAATCCCAATCTGGATTCTAACGTTCTAATCCAGTCGATGGCTGCTGATATAGAAAAGCGCATTCCTTTCCGCAGGGTAGTCAAGCAGGCCATGGGTCGCGCGGAAAAAGCCGGTGCCAAGGGCATCAAAGTAATTATCTCCGGCCGCCTGGACGGAGCAGAAATTGCGCGGCGTGAACTATTTCTTTATGGCAAAGTTCCACTGCATACCCTCCGCGCAGATATTGATTATGGTCGCGGAACAGCCAAGACCATTTACGGCACTATTGGCATCAAGGTCTGGATTTATAAGGGAGATATTTTTAATAACAAAGAGAATTAAATTGCAATGACCAATTCCGAATGACCAATAACCAATTTAAAACTAATAAAAATACAAAATTCATTTTGGTTATTGGAAATTGGTCATTGGTAATTGAAATCAAATTATGTTAATGCCTAAGAAATTAAAACATAGGAAGCCCCATCGGCCGAATGTCCGAGGCAAAGGTGCCGCCACCAGCGGCAATTATTTGGCGTTTGGCGCCTATGGACTCAAGGCTGTTAGTGCTGGTTGGATTACTGCTCAGCAGCTTGAGGCCTCGCGGCGCGTGATTGCCAAATATCTACGCCGTGGCGGCAAAACCTGGATTAGGATTTTTCCTCAGGCCGTGGTGACTAACAAGGGGTCGCAGACAACTATGGGGGGCGGCAAAGGCGCGCCGGAATTTTATGTGGCCGCGATCCGTCCGGGAAATATTATTTTTGAGATTGACGGTTTGACCGAAAGTGAGGCCTGTGAGGCAATGGAGCTATCAGCTTACAAGTTGCCAGTCAAAGCCAAATTCGTGAAGAAGTAAATTAGTTATTGTTTAATATTTAATTATTAGTTGACTACTGACTACGAACTACTGACTACAAACCAGTTATTATGAATATCAAAGAATTAAAACTGAAAGGTATTCCTGAATTGACCCAATTACTCAAGGACGCCCGCCGTCAGCTTGACGAATTGAATTTCAAAGCTCACCAGGGCCAGCTCAAGAGTGTGCGGGAAATCAGGGCTTTAAAAAAGAATGTTGCCAGGATTTTGACTGTGATAAATACCAAAAAGAACTAATAGATCCCTCGGCGTGAGCCTGCCCTGAGCGAAGTCGAAGGGCTCGGGATGACAATATCGAAAAAGAACTAACTATTATATGGAAAAAAAAGATAGAAAATTCAAAGGCACGGTCGTTTCCGACAAGATGCAAAAGACCATTGTGGTGCGCGTTGATTCCTTTAAGATGCACCCGCAGCTTAAGAAAAGATACCGCGTTAGTAAGAAATACAAAGTCCATGATGAAAAAAGTCAGTACAAGATGGGCGAGATCGTGGAATTCGTGGAATGTCGGCCCTTGTCCAAAAACAAAAGATGGCGCGTAGTGTATAAATAAATTGTTAGTTATGAGTTGGTAGTTTAATTGTAATTTAACTACCGACTACTAACTACTAATCTACTAACTAGTTTATATGATTCAATTAAGATCAATAGTAAGATCAGCTGATAATACAGGAGCGAAAAGGCTCGCCGTCTTTAATATTGCCGGCGGCTACAGAAAGCGCTATGCCCGCATCGGAGATATTGTCACACTCTCGGTCAAGGAAGCCGTGCCGCATTCCCAGGTCAAGAAGGGTGATGTGGTCAAGGCAGTGGTGGTTCGCACCAAGAAGGAAATCCGGCGGCCGGACGGTTCATACATCCGTTTTGACGATAATGCGGTGGTGCTCATAGACGCCAAAAAAGAAATGCGCGGCACCAGAATTTTCGGGCCAGTAGCTAGGGAATTGCGCAACTTGGGTTTTCAGAAAATCATTTCACTGGCGCCGGAGGTGCTCTAAACTAGTTTGTAGTCAGTAGTTTGTAGTCAGTAGCTGAGGTTTTATATCGCGGCTTCCGACTACAGACCACCGATTACCGACTACCGATTACTAACTAATTTTTATGAAGATAAAAACTGGAGACAAGGTAATAATGCTTGCCGGCAAAGACAAGGGAAAAAGCGGTAAGGTCTTGCAGGTTATGCCGACTGACGGCCGAATAGTCGTCGAGGGTTTGAATTTGATGATCAAGCATCAGCGGACCAAAAAGTCAGGCGACCGAGGCCAGCGCATCCAGTTTCCTGGGGCAGTGGCCAGTGCCAAGGTGGCTTTAGTTTGCCCCAAGTGCGGCCGAACCACTCGAGTTGGATATAAAATTGAGGATAAGACCAAAGCCAGGATTTGTAAAAAATGCAAAGAAGTGATTTAAATTCCCGGATAAATCCTCTTGCTTCCCCCGGATCAAGTCCGGGGCTAAAGGCACGGATTTTCCGAGAATGACATAAAGGAGCAGAACTATTTTTAATTTATGAAATCAAATTTATACGACAAATACAAAAAAGAAGTGATTCCAGAATTAGAGAAGGGATTCGGCTATAAGAATATTATGGCCGTGCCCAAAATAGCCAAAGTGACTGTTAATGTTGGTATTAATTCTCGAAGCACTGACAGCGGCTTGATTGATACTGTTGAGAGTACTTTGCGCCGCATCACCGGGCAGAAGCCGGTTCGCACCAAGGCGCGCGCCGCTATCTCAGCATTTAAAGTAAAGGAGAATATGGTGGTGGGGGAAGTGGTGACACTGCGAGGTCAGTATATGTATGATTTTTTGGAAAAATTGATTACAATCTCCCTGCCTCGCATTCGCGATTTCCGCGGCATACCCCTTAGAAGCATTGATGCTCAAGGTAATCTGTCTTTAGGTTTTAGAGAGCATATCGTCTTTCCAGAGATCCGGTCTGATGAAGTAGAGCGCCTTCATGGGCTTCAGGTTAATATCATTACCACTGCCGGAAACCGAGAAGTGGGCGAGGAATTGTTCCGGCTAATGGGATTCCCCCTGCAGAAGAAATAATTATTACATATGGCTACAGAAGCACAAATTGCCAAAATCAGAAAAAAACCGAAATTTTCCACCAGAAAAGTCAATCGCTGTTGGCGTTGCGGCCGCAGGCACGGTTACCTGAGGGATTTTAAGTTATGCCGCATTTGTTTTCGCGAATTGGCTACCGGTGGTCAGATTCCGGGAGTGACCAAATCCTCCTGGTAAAATATTTATTTATGACAGATACAATTTCAGACATGCTTACCAGAATCAGAAACGGCTCCAGGGCGAAAAAGGAGACGGTCTTTGTGCCGTTTTCCAAAATCAAATTGGAAATCGTTAGGATTTTGAAGCGCGAGGGCTATATTGCCGATTTTTCTGAAGTAACCCCTGGCACAGAAGGGTTTAAATTCGGTGGTTTAACCCTGGTTTTGAAATATGACGGCAAGAATCCGGCCTTTAGTACCATCAATCGTTTGTCGAAACCGGGCCAGCGGCATTATGTTTCTAAGAATGAATTGCCAGTCGTGTCCAATAACTATGGCCTGGCTGTTTTGTCCACTTCTCGTGGACTAATGACCAACAAGCAGGCCAAGAAGCTCGGTCTGGGCGGCGAAGTTTTATTTGAAATATATTAAGAGATCCTCACGCTTTTCGCTTCGCCCTTCGGGCTTAACGCGAAAAGCTCAGGATGACATTTATTTGATTAAAGACTAATTATTATGTCTAGAATAGGAAAAAATCCAATTAGCATACCGGTGGGCGTTGAAGTAAAGATTTCTGACGGCCTGGTTGAAGTAAAGGGACCCAAAGGCGTATTGACGGAAAAAATTCATCCAGCGGTTCAAGCGGCCATTAAAGACAATGCCGTTGTTTTGACCATCAAAGATGAGCAAGACAAGAGCCAGCGCGCGCTCTGGGGCCTGTTTGGCAGCTTAATTAGAAACATGATTGAGGGAGTGGTTAATGGTTTTTCCAAGCAACTAGAGATAAATGGCGTGGGCATGAAGTATGCTGTCAGTGGTAAAAAGGTAATTCTAAATGTCGGATTCTCTCATCCAGTGGAATATGGCATTCCTGATGGCATCTCCATCACAGTTGACGGCAATATTTTGACTGTTGCTGGAATTGATAAGCAGTTGGTGGGGGAGACGGCAGCGCAAATCAGGCAGATCAAAAAAGTTGAGCCATATAAAGGCAAGGGCATCAAATATGTTGGCGAGCAGTTTATCAAGAAGGCAGGTAAGACCGCGGCCAAAACAAAATAAATTTTAATTTATGAAGAGGATAAAGTCCAACAATCAAAGTTTGCTTCGTCGACGAAAGCGAGTCCGAGCCAAAATACAAGGAACGGAAGAGCGTCCGCGCCTGGCGGTTTACCGCAGTTTGAATCATATCTATACCCAGTTAATTGATGATGTTAGCGGCAAGACCTTAGTCAGCGTGAAGGATGCAGAAATTAAAGATAAGAAAATAACGAAGACTGAACGCGCCTTCGCTGTTGGCAAGTTGTTGGCCGAAAAGGCGATGTCTGCCAAGATTAAAACCGCGGTTTTTGATCGCCGCCAGTTCAAGTATCATGGCCGGGTCAAGGCCGTTGCCGATGGTGTACGCGAAGGAGGACTCAAAATATAATAACCAATGACCAAATCCCAATGACCAAAAATTAATTAAGTATTTTTTAAATTGGTTATTGGAAACTGGTTATTGAAATTTCTAACATATGCCAAAAGAAGATAGAAAAGATTCCAAACGCCGGGGCTCAAGATCGCCGCGTGAAAAGTCGGAGTTCGACCAATCAATAGTGGAGATCGCGCGCGTCACTCGCGTTATGGCCGGCGGCAAGCGCATGAGCTTCCGCGCCTGCGTCGTGGTGGGCGACCATAAAGGCCGCGTGGGATTGGGTTTGGCCAAGGCCAAAGATGTGCCTATGGCGGTGCAGAAGGCCGTGCGTCAGGCCGAGAAGAATCTAATCAAAGTTCCCTTAAGGGAAGGCACAATCACTCATGAGGTTCGCGCCAAATTCGGTGCTGCCAAGATTTTGCTCAAGCCCGCCCCTTTAGGCACTGGCATTATCTCGGGTGGCGCCGTGCGGATCGTCTTGGAATTAGCGGGCATTGAGAATGTGGTGTCCAAAATTTTCGGTTCTAATAACAAAATTAACAATATTAAGGCAACCTTATTGGCTCTTTCAAGATTAAAGAAGAATAAATATGGGTCAAAGGAAAAGAAGGTTGAAGAGAAGAAGGCGACTGAACAAGACACTACTAAAATTGATAGCCAGGAAGAAAAATAATATTAAAATATTTAAATATTATAATATTTTAGTATTTCAATTATTATATGGCAATAAATTTATCAAATTTACATTCAGCCAGGGGCGCAATTAAAAAGAGTAAAGTTGTTGGCCGTGGCGGCAAGCGCGGTAGTTATTCAGGACGCGGCATGAAGGGCCAGAAGGCCAGAAGCGGAGTGTCCGGGCTTAAGGCATTGGGGCTTAAGGCCATGATGCAGTCGACTCCCAAATTGCGTGGCTTTCAGTCGCCTTATGCCAAGGTGGCTGATATTAATGTCGGCGATTTGAATATTTTTACCGAAGGCATGATTGTCGACTTGCGCCAGCTAAAGCGGAAGGGCTTATTGGCCAGGGGTGAAAAACATGTTAAAATTTTGGGCAAGGGCCAGTTGACGAAAAAGTTAGTGGTTTCGGCCGACAGTTTCTCGGCAAAAGCCAAAGAAGTAATTGAAGCCGCCGGCGGCAAAACCCAGGTTAGGTAGAAGTTTATGTTTGAAAAATTCATCCAAATTTGGAAGCTGAAAGATTTGCGCAATAGCATTTTATTCGTGCTGGGTATTTTAGTTGTGTCCCGCGTTGCCGCCCATATCGCCATTCCCGGGGTTGATGCCGCGGGCTTGCAGCGGCTTTTCGCCTCCAACCAGATTTTGGGGCTGATGAATGTTTTTTCCGGAGGCGCCATGGATAATTTTTCCGTGGTGATGCTTGGTGTTGGCCCTTATATTACCGCCTCGATTATTTTTCAGTTGTTGGCCATGGTGGTGCCGTCAATCGAAGAATTATCCAAGGAGGGGGAGTATGGCCGCAACAAAATCAATATGTGGACCCGCTGGGCGACTGTTCCTTTAGCTGTTTTGCAAGCTTACGGCATGATTACTCTGCTCAGCCGGAGTTCCGCCGGGCTCTTGGGAGATATGGGCCCGCTTGATTTCGGAATGATGATCTTGACTGTGACGGCCGGATCAATTTTCCTAATGTGGATTGGCGAGCTGATTTCGGAAAAGAAAGTCGGCAACGGCATCTCTTTATTGATTTTCGCCGGCATCGTCGCTAGTTTGCCCCAGACCATTCAACAGATCTTTATCACCTTTGATCAGACCCAGCTCTTTATGCTGATCGGCTTTATCGTGATTGCCCTGATTACGGTCGTAGGCGTCGTTATTATTAACGAAGGTCAGCGCAATGTTCCTGTCCAGTATGCGCGGCAGATTAGAGGAAACCGCGCCTATGGCGGTACGAG
>Ga0172370_10000334_pt1 | contig 72832 bp, 59 predicted proteins | sample LakKiv5m_FD_114538 | JGI IMG/M metagenome (GOLD analysis project Ga0172370, IMG submission 114538) | Freshwater microbial communities from Kabuno Bay, South-Kivu, Congo - kab_022012_11.5m | ecosystem: Environmental > Aquatic > Freshwater > Lake | place: Democratic Republic of the Congo... | reverse complement strand
CTCACAGGTAAACAATGGTTCAAGCGATGCTTGCGGTATTGCCACCATGAGTGTTTATCCTAATTCTTTCACCTGTGCCAATGTTGGTAACAACAATGTAACTCTTACTGTTACCGATGTCAATGGTAATATCGCTTCTGCATCTGCTACGGTTACTGTTCAGGACAATATTGCTCCTAATGTTATTACTAAAAATATTACCATTTATCTGGATAATAATGGCTCTGCTTCCATTGTTCCTGCTAATGTTGACAATGGGTCCAATGATGCTTGTGGTATTGCCAGCATGAGTGTTGCTCCAAATAGTTTCGCATGTGCAAACACTGGCGATAACAATGTTGTGCTTTCTGTTACAGATGTCAATGGAAATACAGCTTCTGCCAATGCAACTGTCACTGTTGTTGATGCTATTGCTCCTACGCTTTCATGTGTCAGCAATCAGGTTCGTTGTGCAAACATTCCTTCAGGCAATTTTTATCAGACTTCAGGTACTGAGTTTGACCTTAGTGCTTACTGGGACAATTGCTCTGTCGTTTCTATTACCAATGATCAGAATGGTCTGAGCTCACTTAATGGATTTATCTTCCCAACAGGTACAACAACTGTTACCTGGACGATAAAAGATGCTTCAGGCAACACAACTTCCTGCTCTTTCAACGTCAAAATCAATCCTTTACCTGTTGCAAGCATTACCTTTTCAGGGGCTGATGCATGGTGCAGTGGTGTTCAACTGACTGCTCATAGTTCTACCACTGAAAATACTTATGAGTGGAATACTTCTGAATCAACTCAAAGTATAGTGCTTAATATTGAAAATGCCAATGCCGGTATTTACAGTGTTTATGTTACCGACAGTAATGGTTGTAAAAGTGCACTGCCTGCTAATTATACCTATTCTCCTCAGGCTTTGGCCAGCTCTTATACCATCATTGGTTTCGATATGGTTAAATTCAATGAAGACGATCATGTGGTTTCAGGTGCTGTTGGAGTAACTGAGTCGAACGGACATGCTATTCTTGGTAAGAATTCAAAGGTGGACGGACAGGGTGCTTTTGTTAAAGCTGCTAAAATTACCAAACATCCTACTGCCACTGCTACTAAGATTACTGCTAAAGCTGTTGTCAGTCTTCCTACTATGTATTTCTTTGACGCACCTAAATGTACTCATTATTCCAGTGTCTATGTCAAGAAAAATACAACCAAAACCATTACGGCCAATAACATTTCTGTTAAGGTGGAAGAAGGGGCCAACGTTACTTTAACTGGCAGCTCTTTTGGGGATATAGAAATTGAATCTGGTGCTACTGTTACTTTCACCAGCGATACGATTGATATTGTTCAATTGGAAGCTCAGGCCAGAAGAAGTCATAGAGGTAATATTGTTAATACCTATATCAGCTTCACCCGCGATGCTGCTGTCAGGGTACAGAAAGAGGTAGAGTTAAAAGGTGATGTAGTTGTCAATCCTGATGAATACAATGTAGTATTTTACATAGGTGCTGATCCTTCTAAATACTCAAAAAGTTGTAAACATAAATACAGTTGCCATAAATCTTATCATGGCCACAATGGCTATTCATACAATGATGGTAAACTGGAAATTAAAGATGGTGGTACTATCTTTAATGCCAGTGCTTATGTTCCTGAAGGTGAAATTACTATTGAGGGTGTTAAATGCAAAGCAGGCACTACTTACATGACTGGTTTCTTTATTGCTGAAAAAGTAATGTCGAATGGAAAGGATGTGGTCTGGAACTGGCATAATTGCTGGAATTCAAATGGCCCAGGTCTGAAACAGGTTGCTAATAATGCAGATATAAATAATGAAATTTCAGAAAGCAAGCTAAAGGTTTATCCTAATCCTGCAAATAACAATACTACTGTAGAATTCTTTACCGCCAATGAAGGTGTAACAACTATTGAAATCACCAATATTTACGGACAGAATGTAAATGTTATTTTCAATGATAACATTGAGGCTGCCACAATATACAGGCAGGTGGTTGATCTTAGCACACTGGCCAATGGAGTGTATTTCATCAGATTGGTTCAGGCCGACCTGATTCTGACTGAAAGATTGGTTATTTTGAATTAATTTTTCCCTGCTATATTTTACAAGGCTGTCCAAAGGGCAGCCTTTTTTTATTTACTAACTTAATGTGATGATATAATTTTAAATTTTAGAAATTTGTAGTTCATATAAATTTCATTATGGCTTCAAAATTATCTATCTATAACTCATTTACCCGAAAAAAAGAAGTATTTGAGCCTATTAATCCCCCGCATATTGGAATGTATGTATGCGGCCCAACTGTTTATGGTGATCCTCATTTGGGTCATGCCCGGGCTGCCATTAACTTTGATGTTTTGTTTCGTTACCTTAAATTTTTAAACTTTAAAGTTAGGTATGTGCGAAACATTACCGATGTTGGACATCTCGAAAATGATGCTGACAGCGGAGAAGACAAAATTGCCAAAAAAGCTCGTTTAGAGCAGCTCGAACCAATGGAAATTGCACAACATTACACCAACAGATATAAGGATGCCATTCATGTACTCAACTGTCTTCCACCATCTATTGAGCCTTTAGCTTCCGGACACATCATTGAACAGATAGAACTGGTGGAAAAAATTCTTGAAAATGGCTATGCCTATCAGACAGATGAAAATATCTATTTTGATCTTGTCAAATATGCTAAATCAGGTGATTATGGAAAACTTTCCGGAAAAATCATTGATGACTTAATGAATACAAGCAGGGAACTGAAAGGCCAGGAAGATAAAAAAAGCCCTGTTGACTTTGCTTTATGGAAAAAAGCCTCTCCTGAACATATCATGAAATGGAAATCACCATGGAATGAAGGCTTTCCGGGTTGGCACACCGAATGTTCTGCTATGGGTGCCAAATATCTGGGTATTCCTTTTGATATTCATGGCGGAGGACTCGATTTAATGTTTCCACATCATGAGTCAGAAATTGCTCAGGCGAATGCAGCTTTTAGCCAAAATCCATGTAAATATTGGATTCACAATAATTTAATTACTATCAATGGTCAGAAAATGGCCAAATCGCTGGGGAATTTTATTACACTTGAAGAACTATTTACTGGCAATCATCAAATTTTGGAACAAGCCTACAGCCCAATGGTGATAAGGTTCTTCATTCTTCAGGCACATTACCGAAGTACAATTGATTTTTCAAATGAAGCGCTTCAGGCTGCTGAAAAAGGACTTACCAGGTTGTTGCAAACATATTTGAATCTCGAAAAACTTGTAGCTTCCGACATATCTACGTTTAGTGTCAGTGAGTGGCGGCAAAAATGTTTCGACATGATGAATGATGACCTTAACACTGCCCGACTAATTGCTGAATTGTTTGATGCTGCCCGCCTAACCAATCTGATGCTTGATAAAAAAGAAAATTTGAATGTTATTGATTTAGAATTATTTAAACAGACATTTAATGAATTTTTTGTGAATGTACTGGGCATTTCAGTAACTGAAAACAATTCGGACATGACAGATGACCTAATGAAAATCATTCTGGAACTTAGGCAAAATGTAAGGGAAAAGAAAGATTATGCATCTTCTGATCTCATTCGTGACAGATTGAAAGGTATTGGAATACAGGTAAAAGATGGAAAGGATGGTGTGAGTTGGGAACGAACAAATTAATTAAGGAGTGAGGAATGATGAATCTGGAAAATATTAATGCTCATTTTAAAATTATTCGCTAAAATTTCTGAACAATTGATTAAGGAAGTAAAATCTTGTATAATTTTCAACATTAAATTATTACGTATAATTTTCTGTAATATTTTTCTGTTATCCAAGTTTTGCTTTCCGAATTTCTTTTTCCGTGATACGCATTACCGAATTTCACATTTATAAAATTTAATTAAACCTTATGAACGCAATGGTTTTAGTTATAACGGCTCTGGCAGTATTTACACTGGCATACCGTTTTTATTTTGCTTTTATTTCAGCAAAAGTACTGACTCTGAATGACCTCAATCAGGTTCCTTCAAAAAAATTATTTGATGGGCAGAACTATTACCCTATGAATAAGTGGATATTGTTCGGACATCATTTTGCTGCTATTGCTGGAGCAGGGCCTTTGGTAGGACCAGTATTAGCAGCACAATTCGGTTATTTCCCCGGTTTTCTGTGGATGTTGCTGGGAGCAGTGTTTGCAGGCGCGGTTCACGATATTGTTATACTAACTGCATCGGTGCGTCATGATGGCAAATCGCTGGCAGAAATAGCACGCAGAGAAATTAACAAAGTCAGTGGTGTTACAGCTTCTGTTGCCACCTTAATTATTGTTATTGTAGCAATGGCAGGTTTAGGATTAGTTGTTATTAATGCACTGGCAGAAAGCAGTTGGGGAACATTTACCATTGCTGCAACCATTCCTATTGCTTTATTCATGGGTATTTATATTTTCAAAATAAGAAAAGGAAAAGCAGTTGATGGTACCATTATAGGCGTTGTTTTGTTAAGCCTTGCTGTAATATATGGCAGGTATATACCCAATTCCGCCATTGCACATTGGTTTACTTTTAACCATAAAACACTTACTATATTGCTATGTGCTTATGGTTTTCTGGCTTCAGTACTGCCTGTTTGGTTGCTACTGTCGCCCCGTGATTATTTAAGCTCATTAATGAAGCTGGGTGTAGTGGCCATGCTGGCATTGGGTGTGATTATTGTGATGCCCCATGTTCAAATGCCTGCTTTTACTAAATTTATTCATGGCGGAGGCCCTATCATTCCAGGCACTTTGTTCCCTTATTTATTCATCACTATTGCCTGTGGAGCAATTTCAGGATTTCATTCTTTGGTGAGTTCAGGAACAACCCCCAAAATGCTCATGAAAGAAAAACAGATCAGGATGATAGCAGCAGGTTCGATGCTCAGCGAAGGTTTGGTCAGTATTTTAGCCCTAATAGCAGCAACAAGCCTTTTACCTTTGGATTATTTTCAAATCAATGTAACGCCTGAAAAGTTTGCTAAAATATTACCAGAACTACAGGCAATGGGATTTACACAAACCAACCTGACTGAACTCTCTGCCGAAGTTGGTGAAAACATAGCAGGAAGGACAGGAGGTGCTGTTTCTTTGGCCGTTGGTATGGCACAGATATTTTCTGCCATTCCCGGTTTAAAACATCTGATGAGTTACTGGTATCATTTTGCCATTATGTTTGAAGCATTGTTTATACTTACTACCATAGATGCAGGAACTCGTATTGCTCGTTTCATTTTGCAGGAAGAATTGGGAAAATTCATTCCTAAATTCAGTAAAACCAATTGGCTTCCCGGCAACCTGATAGCCAGTGCTCTGGTAGTGATTGCATGGGGATATTTCATTTATTCAGGGAGTGTGACCACAATATGGCCTATGTTTGGGTCTGCTAATCAATTATTGGCGACAATAGCGCTAGCTGTAGGAACCAGCTATATTATCAATAGCGGAAAAGCAAAATATGCATGGGTAACCATTATTCCGATGATTTTTGTAGGGATAACCACAATAACTGCTTGTACTAAAAACATATATGGAATTTATTGGCCACAATTAGATGAAAGTCAAACATTTGTGCCCGGTTTGATTAATATTATCCTGACAATCATTATCCTGTTTTGTGCGTTGTTCATTTTTATTAATGCCATTCCTAAATGGATGAAAACAGTAAAAGCAACAGCAAATAAAAATTAATTTTGTAAAATATTGAAAATGTATTATTTGGATGGTTTTTTGAAATTCCAGCGGTAGTTAAAGTTTACACTTAAAGTCAGGAAGTCATAACGAATCCCTTCATAAACACCAAAATAATCAGAAAAAATCCACCGGATTATAATAAAAGGATAAAAAGTATTGCAAGCTGATATTGATACACCAAAATGTTTTGAAAAATTATAATTTATTTTACAATTCAGGTTTAATCCGGCATCAAAAGGGTAACTTATTATATTAAAGAATTTCCCCATTGAATTGACGTAAAAATAATTGTCATAATACCCTCTGTATATTGAAATTCCACTACCTAATGATAGACGATATTTATTTTTGATTAAAGATTTATTCTTATAATAATCAATGCTATAAATTAACGAATGGTAATAGAAACTATTAGTTGAATATTCAGATGTAGGATGTTCAAAATAATCATTTAATACCATAAACTTAAAGTTCAGGTAATTATTATCATTTAATTGACGACTATAACTAATTCTATTAATAGGAATAAATCCACCTGATAAAGTATGTGGTTTTTTAAGAAAAATTAGTAAATCCGTTGAATAACCTAATGAAATATCATTTCGGTAAGATTGCGGAAAACTGTTTAAATTTAATAGTAATAATATAATAATAAATAGTTTCCTCAATTCACTCATAGAATTACAATTTTTTTGAAAATATTTTGTGAATCTGAAATTACATTAATAAAATATATTCCACTGGAATAATCCGATAGGTTTATATTTGTTAAACAATCAATCTTCTTATTTTCTAGTATTTGTCCGCAAGAATTATATAAATAAAAGTTACAGTTGCTATTATTATTTTTAAAATTAATTATTATTTTTCTATCTATATTGACATATTTCACCTCAATATTATTTGAATTATTATTGTCATCTTTCCCTGAATTTATTATTATATGCGGACAATAAAATTCATCAACATGTATTTGCTTTGTTGCATAAGCATTTGGTATTGAAGAAAAATCTGCTTCCACACCTAATGTGGCATCAGAAACATTTCCAAAATCAGTTATATTGAGATATTTATTATTGGTTCCCGAAATTGAATATGTAAATTCTTGAGGTATCCCCGTCCAAGTAAAAGTAGCATTACAATTTGATTTTGCTGTTAATGTAATATTATTATCTGGGCAAACATTTGAAGGACCAGATATTGTTACACACCAGTTTTGAGGTTCGTTATATACATTAACTGCACTCCATGCTCGCCAAGTTTCAAAATATTCCTCGGAACAACCTCCATAAATGTCTTTTGCAGCTTGTGTTTCTGCATTTCTTGCATCTTTGTAAGTAGTATTACTTGTAAAATAATATCTCATAGCATGAAAAAGTATTTTTTGAGATTTTTCTTTCCCAATTCCAGTAATATTTATATTCCGACAACTTCCTCCTTCAGTTAATAAGTAAAACCAATAACTATGAGGTCCACTTGCAGCATACATATCCCATTTCCCTTTACCATCAGGCCATTTACCAGTCTGATTTACATATTTAGCCATTTTTATCCATTGTTCACCTAAAATAGGATTATCCTCATCAGGATATTGTAAATCTCTAAAATATTTTATATAATAACCAGTTCCATAAGCGTCATCTATTCCACATGCCCAATCTAAATCATTATAGTATTCACCCTCAATTAAAGTTCCATAAATATCACTAATGGATTCCATAATAGCGTCTGAATTAAGTCTGTAATGTTTTAAATTGGAATAATAACTCAATTTGGTAGCCATAAATTCTACTGCATGAGTATATTCATGTCCAACTATATCTAAACTGATCATTGGTTTATTATTATTATTCATATGTCCAAATTGAAGTTCTTGCGTAACACTATTATACTGTGCTTGCTCCCAATTTGAATTTGGATTTGTTTTATATTCAACCCTGACCTGAATTTTTTTTAAGTTTCTTCCATCCCATCCATAATGATTAAAGTTCGTTTTAAAATAATCATATGCTTGTTGGACACACCAGTGTCCAGTAGTAGCTATTTCATTATAAGATCCCCAATTATTGCTATTATATGATATTTTATTAAGAAAACTAAATGGTTTATACAAAGTATGAACCCTTGTGTCAATATTTCTACTACAATCTGTTAATTCATAATTGTTATTTATACTTCTTAATGCTAAATCATTTTGCTGTCCATAAACTAATGCTGTAAACTGTCCTGTCGTTCCATTACAAGCATTTAATTCTGATAAAGTATCTATTCTGAAAATACCACTTCCATTAACAAAAAAATTGAGCGCAGGTAAAGTGTCAGCAAACACTATAGTAAACATCCATGCTAATTTATAAAAAGCATGATCTAATAAATCAAAATCTCCTGTGTCCCTCGCAATTATTAACTTGCCTTCAGGGTAATATGTTGCATTTGAGTCATCTTCTTTTAGCCTTATATCCTGTTCCCATTCCTCATTTTCCCATGCATAAGCCGAATCGCTATCGATTGAATCTAAAACAATATTCAAAGCATCTTCCTCTTGAATAAATGGGTCTTTAATAATATCAATATTCTCTAATAACTTTCCATGTGCCAGATATAATTCTCCATTATCATTTTCATGCAAAGCATACATCATACCTTCTACTTCAACTCCTTTATAGAATTGTTTGTACCAATAATGTATATATCCTAATTCGTCATGAAGAGTATCAAACAGTACCATTTCATCATCTTCAGATAATCCCATATCTTCCATGTAAGTATCCCAGAAATCTATAGCAGTAATTTCTGCATCAGCCGCAATATAAAGCCATGTAGCACTGTCATCAATTTCTTCACATATTCCCTGTATTATAGTGTTTTCAGAGTTTACTGCCCAGGGGATGATTTGAGAATGACAATAGTATGTTATAAATACACAGGAAAGTATAAAATACAACTTTTTCATAATTTCGGTTTTTAAAATAGCAAAGGTAGTAAATAAATTTATTTTTTTTGTAAATATGCAAAACTGATATTTGGTCTCATTTTAAAATATATGAATATCAAAATTTAAAACTTACTGTCTGTAATAAAACTATTTCCATGATTTATTGGCCTCATTTAGCTGAAAAACAAACTTTTGTGCCCGGAATGATCAATATTACTTTGACTGTTGTCATTCTGTTCTGCTCGCTATTTATATTTGTAAATGCTACTCCTAAATGGATGAAAACAGTAAAAGCAACAGCAAATAAAAATTAATTTTGTAAAATATTGAAAATGTATTATTTGGATGGTCTTTAAAATTCCAATGGTAATCCAACTGAATTCCAACATTCAATTTTTTTTTTCCTGATTATATTGCAATGTTGAACCTTGATTATCAGGATAATGTAAATAATTTGCTTTTATCGATAGTCCAAAATGTCTAATAATGAAAATTACAGGTTTTGTCTTAAAACCTTATTGTATCTATAGAAAATGTAAAATAAATTTATAGCAAGGTAACAATATGATAACTGAAAACATTGAAAAATGGCAAAGACATCGGTATTTGTCAAAATTGTAATGAAGGTTAAAAATATATATCAAAGCTAAATCCAATATATCTCAGAATAAGCAATAAATTTGCTGTAACAAACATTTTTTAATTTGTTAAAAAATACTGATCAATCATTTTTCGACAAGGTTTATGAAGTAGTAAGGCAGATACCCTTAGGCAGGGTAAGTACTTATGGCCATATAGCAGAATTTATTGGTAGCAAAGGTTCTGCACGAATGGTAGGATGGGCGATGAATGCCTCGCATGGAGTTTTTCCACCAGTGCCTGCACACAGAGTAGTTAACCGAAATGGGATGCTCACTGGCAAAATACATTTTCAAACACATGATATGATGCAGAAACTGCTTGAAAATGAAGGCATTGTGGTTGAAGAAAATAAGATTCTTGATTTTAACAAAAAGCTTTGGATACCACTGAAAGAATTATAAAATATCAATGAAAACACTGGTACTCATCAGACATGCAACTGCAGAAAACAGCCATCCTGGAAAAACAGATTTTGAAAGATTATTGTCGCAGTCAGGGTTGAATGAGTCAAATATTGTTGCAAGCAAACTGGCAGAGATGAAGATGCTTCCCGAACAAATTGTTTCGAGTCCGGCAATCAGGGCAAAAACCACAGCAGAGATTTTTGCCAAGAAAACAAATTATCCAATCAGAAATATTTATTATGATAAATTGTTATACGAACATTTTGAACCGTCTGATTTGCTAAACTTGCTGGAAACATTATTTCCTGATAAAAATATAGTTTTTGTTGTCGGGCACAATCCATTGATATCCGAAATAGCATCAAATTTAAGCAGAGAGTATATTTATTTTCCTCCCTGTAAAACAATCGGATTAAAATTTGAAAGCACTAACTGGCATATCAGCCGTGGAAAAATAATATTTTCGTTAACAGCTTATTAAATCTGATTTAGCATAAGATTTTATCGTTATGCTGAATGTATTAAGAAAGTCTAATATTTTTCTCCCTGTGGTGCTTTTGCATTAGGAGGGTTAGTTCCTTTCAGGCTGATAATATAACTGGCAACCTTGATGATTTGTTCTTTTTTAAGCTGATCTTTAAAAGGCATCATACCTTTTGAAATATTCCCATTTGTAATCACCTCAAACATTTTTTCAATGGTATTGCCGTAAATCCAATAATCATCAGTCATATTGGGTCCAACTTTACCTTCAGCATTATCACCATGGCAGGTCACACAAGTATATTTAGTAAAAATTTCTTTACCTTCTGCAATACTGGCAGCATCAGTCAGGAAAACCATTTTTTCAGTTTTAGCTGATGCAATAGTATCATTGGCATTCAACTTTTCATCAGCTTTAGCAACCTCATTCAAATACTCCTGATCCTGCAATGGCCATGCTTTTGTAACATGATATATCACCATATAAAAGGCAGCAAACACAATGGCAATATAAAAAACAGCCATTAACCATGGTGGAGCAGGATTATTTAATTCCTTAATACCATCATAATCACGATTTTTTAATTTATCTTTTTCATCATCAAAAACAATTATTTCTTCTTTATTGCCTTTCCATTCTTTGTTTTCCATAGCTATTCAATTTTTTCATTAAAATTATCATTTAGTGGTAAATTTTTCATCCCTGAACGATATCCTTTTTTTAAACTAAGAACCCAAATCACTGCACCTATAAAAATAAGGATAAATAAAAATAGGGAAATAATAGATAAAGTACTGCTAAAGCTTATACCTTGAACAAATCGCCCTATTTGGTTCATAATCACAACCATGCTTTCAGCAATTATTTTCTTTCAAAAAGTTCGCCCTGTTTTTCTTTGGCATTCGGAGGATTGCTGCCTATCAGGCTTATTACATAGCTGGTTACTTTTTTAACATCTTCCTCATTTAGCAGGAACTTCCATGCCTGCATACCCTTTGCAGGCATTCCATTAACAATGATGGTATAAATATCATCGTTGCTTCCACCATGAATCCAGTAATTGTCGGTCAGGTTTGGTCCTATTTTGTTTCCTTCACCTAACTGTCCATGACAGACTATACAATTTTTGATAAAAATTTCTTTTCCTGAAGCTAAATTCTTTTCATCTGTGAAGGGGCCAGGTTTCAGGATTAATTTTTCAGATTGAGCAGATGCATTTTTATTTTTTGCAATATCGGCACCCAAACGGTGCAAATATGCTATCATAGCAATCACCTGCTTTGTTGGTTCAACCGTTATACCATTGTTTTTCAATTCAGATGAAATTGATTTAGCTTGTATCAATAATTCCTGATTGGCAATTTTATCATAACCTTCAGGATAAGGAACTCCCAAAGTCATCATGACTCTAATTTTCTTTGCAGTAGTAGAGGTATCAATATTACGTTTAATAAGCCATTGATATTTGGGCATAATCGATTGTTTATCGATAGTTTTTGGGTCAAGAAAATGATTGTAATGCCAGGAAGCCGTTTTAAACATCTTTCCTGTTGGGTCACCAGCCCTTGCCAGGTCAGGGCCGTTTCGCTTTGAGCCCCATAAATGTGGATGGTCATAAACAAACTCACCCACTTTAGAATATTCACCATATCGTTCTGTTTCTGACCTAAAAGGTCTGACCATCTGTGAATGACAGGTAGCACAACCATTGGCAATATAAATATCTCTTCCCTGTAGTTCAAGAGGAGTATAAGGTTTAACACTTTCTATGGTAGGTACATTTGATTTAATAAAGATAATGGGTAAAATTTGTATCAAACCACCAATAGCAACAGCAATAAATGCAATAATGGCAAAACGAAAAGGTTTGCTTTCGAGCCAACTATGCCCTTTCTCTCCTGTTATCTTTTCTTTAATATAAGGTACAGCACTATCCTGCTCTTCAGCAGAAAAATTTCCACTTTTTGCAGTTTTTATCAGATTGTAAATCAGAAGCACCATTCCAGAAAGATATAAAGCACCACCAAAGGCTCTGGTAATATACATAGGAATCAGGCGTGTTACTGTTTCAAGGAAGTTTGGATATGCTAATAATCCATCTTCGGTAAATTGTTTCCACATTAATGTTTGTGTAAAAGCAGACCAATATAGTGGAATTGCATAAAATAAAATACCCAGCGTGCTAATCCAAAAATGTATATTAGCTAGTTTTTCTGAAAAAAGTTTTGTTTTGAAAATTCTCGGGAATAACCAATACAACATGCCAAAAGTAAGAAATCCGTTCCATGCAAGTGCACCAATATGAGCATGCCCTACTGTCCAGTCGGTAAAATGACTGATAGCATTAACATTTTTAAGAGATAAAATTGGGCCTTCGAGGGTTGACATGCCATAGGCAGTAATACCTACAACATAAAATTTCAGTATTGCACTTTCTCTGACCTTATCCCATGCACCACGAAGTGTAAGCAATCCGTTGACCATACCACCCCAGGATGGTGCTATCAACATGATTGAAAATACCACACCCAAAGATTGTACCCAGTCAGGAACTGCCTGATATAACAAGTGATGAGGCCCTGCCCAAATATACAGAAAAATAAGTGTCCAAAAATGCAGGATCGATAAACGATAAGAGTAAACCGGCCTGTTGGCAGCTTTAGGTACGAAATAATACATCAGCCCTAAAAATGGTGTTGTCAGAAAAAATGCGACTGCATTGTGTCCATACCACCATTGAACAATAGCATCTTGCACACCTGCATAAATGATATAACTTTTAAAGAAACTCACCGGAATTTCCAGTGAATTGAAAATGTGTAACATGGCAATAGTTAAAACAGTAGCAATGTAAAACCAGATAGAGACATAAAGATGTTTCACCCTGCGCTTTGCGATAGTACCAAAAAGGTTGATGCAATATACAACCCACACAACTGCAATTAATATATCAACGGGCCATTCCAGTTCGGCATATTCCTTTGTAGTAGTAAAGCCTAATGCTAATGTCACTGCTGCTGCAACAATGATCAACTGCCATCCCCAAAAATTAATAATTGCCAAAATATCGCTAAATACACGTGCTTTTAACAACCTTTGCATAGAATAATAAAGCCCTGCAAAAATGGCATTACCAACAAAAGCAAATATTACTGCATTTGTGTGAATTGGTCTCAATCGCCCATAAGTGAGAAAATCAATACCAAAATTTAGTACAGGGAAAGCAAGTTGAAGTGCAATGATAACTCCTACCAACATGCCCACAACACCCCATACAACGGTGGCAATAGCAAAATACTTTATAATCTTGTTATTGTAATAAAAGGTTTGTTGTTCCATAATCTTAATCCTTTTTCTGATTTATTTTATCTTCATCAAATAATATCCTGACAGAGGGCGAGTAATCGTCATCATATTGACCATTTTTAACACTCCAGATAAATGCAATTAAGAACCCAACTGCTAATAAAAGACTTGCTGCTATTAAAATATAAATTACAAACATTTCCAGTACATGTTTTATGTTTCAAAAGTAAAATATCAGCTTAAAAGTTAAAAACAATAAATGAAATAAATCTTTTTTTATACTAATTCTAAATAAATCAAAATCAAATTTTTTATTATAATTAATTTTAACTAATTGATTATCTGATTTTTAAATAAAAAAAAGAAACCTTTTTCAGTTAAGAAGTATAAACGAATAACCTAACATAATTTTTGGCTATGAACCTAACACTTCGTCACATTTTTTTAATTTCTGCAACTGTAAAAATGTTGCTGATACCTGTGAATTTACAAGCACAGTATTACGAATATAATTTCGGTACAGGTAAAAAATCGTATAGCACTCAGGGAAATTCTACTACATTTATGCCTCAACCCACAGCAGGTCAGGAACGTATTGCTGTTGGGAACCAACAGTCAGGCACATTTGCACTGATGAATCCGGGTATAACTGATTTAGGTAATAATTCAGAATTAAGATTCAGGGCTGCTTCAGCTTCAAATAAAACCAATTATTTTGTTATTTATGATTTTGCTGCCAGTGGCAACACTTCTTTTTATTTTAAATTTGATATGCGGTTAGGGGATATCACTGGCGAAGCAAATGTATCATCAGGAAAATTTGATTTAAATATTGGGAATGGTTCAGGTTTTACAAACCATAATGATGCTCCCCCTCAAGGTTCACAGGTTTTTGCAGGATTAAGATTTGCATTTACATCAGGGGGAAATATCAATGCTTATTACCGTACCAGCAACACCAATTGGTCAAGCATCGGGGGTTCTAATTTCGAACAGGGTGAAAATTATACTATTGAAATATTGGCGAATAATACCAGTTCATCTAAAACAGTAAAATATCATGGTAGTAATGTAACAATAAATGCTGGGAAGTATAACCTTTATTTGAATGGAACTTGTATTGGCACAAATTTATCATCTCCAGGACTATCTACAGGAACAAATGTAAAAGATTTTGGGTTTTGGGGATATTCTTCTTCTGCCAGCGATACTTCTGACCGGGCACACATTTTTCTTGACAACATCATTTATTCTAATGGGCTGGGAACTTCCATCAATCCTGATTCTACAACATGGAAAGGCAGTGTTTCGTCAGCATGGATGAACAATTCAAACTGGACCAATGGTATTCCAAACTCCTATTCAAACATTACTATTCCTTCACCATGTGCTAATTATCCTATTCTGACTGATGCTTATGAATGTAAGCAATTAACCATAAACTCAAATGCATCATTTACGATAGCATCAACGGGAGCGCTAACTGCTTATGGTAATACGGCAAACTATGGTACTTTTAATGTCCTTTCTGATGCAGATGGTACAGGCTCCTATATTGACAATGGACATGTGAATGGTGGAACCAATTATAATTTTCAAAGGTATTTTCCTACAAAAGGTTACCATTATATTAGTTCACCAGTAGCTAATGCGACAGCAACAAGTTTGGCAGGTGTAAACAGATTATATTATTATAACGAATCAGACACCTCGTGGAACAGAGATATTGGTTGGGTGGCACAAAGCACTAGTGGTGGCACATTAGTTAATGCCAGAGGTTATGCCTGTAATGTTACCTCAGCATGTACAAAAACATTTTCAGGTGTACCAAATACAGGAGATATTAACATTCAGGCTACTTTCTCGACAAACTGGTGGAGATTTTGGTGGTATTCAGGCTGCGATGGATGGAATTTAATAGGAAATCCTTATCCTTCTCCCATCAGTGCTTCAGACTTTATAAATCATTCATCCAATGCATGGTTATTTGGAACATTATATTATTGGGATGATGATCAAAGTGGTGGATCGGGTTACGACAGAACAACCGATTATGCTACCTGGAATTTGCTTGGAGCAACTTCTGCCACAGGAGGTGGCTCAGGCGTGCTTCCTGATGGAATGATTGCAGCAAATCAGGCATTTTTTGTCAGGTCTTATTATTTCAGCAGTACTTTAACTTTTACTAACAGCATGAGAGCTACCAATTCAACAACCAAATTTTATACACCTGAAATTAAAATAAACAGAGCTTCTACAAGATTCTCACTGACTAATAATTTTAAACATTACAACGATATCATTATTGGATTTGCTGATGATGCCACAGATGGAATTGACAGACTCTACGATGGAGAAAAGATGAAAGGGCATCCTTATATTGCATTTTATTCAACCTATCAGGACAAAGACCTTTCTATTCAGGGTTTGCCATCCTTAAATGGTGTTACAAGGGTCGTACCTTTAGGCATTGAAGTAAAAACTGCCGGACAATATACAATCAAACTTGAAGAAAAAGCCAATATTAACGACAATGTTAAAATCGTTCTGGAAGATAAAATGTTAAATACCTTTACCGATTTGACCAATTGTAAAAGAACTTATGTTTTTAAATTAGGGCCGGGTGTTTACGAAAACAGGTTTTTTGTTCACTATATTACCATGAAAGCACCTATTCTGGTCGGTCTGGAAGAACAAGAGATTGAAAGCCACTTAAATATCTATTCTTCTGAAAATGTTGTTTACATTTCAAATCCTGAACAAAATAAACTCAGCTATGCAATATATGACCTTTCAGGTAAACAATTATTATCAGGGAATACTTTTGAATCATTAACACACAAGGTTATTGAAAGTAAAGGTATTTACATGGTAGTTGCTGAAACAGAGGATGGAATTAAAACAAGCCAGAAAATTATTATTTACTAATTGACAGATTATTACATTTCGAGCTTAAAAAATAAATTTATTTTATTGTCTATTTCAATTGAAATTAAATAAATGCCAGGTTTAAAATCATTTTTATTGAGTTCAATTCGATCTTTTTCGATATCTGTGTTTTCAGCAATGCATTCACCAATTATGTTATATATACGATAGGCAGTAATATTTTGCTGTGTTATTGGTAAAATTACATACAACTGAGGTAGATTAATTATCCTGATAATATTTGAATGGTAAATGCCCTCATTAATCGAAATAAATTTAATGACCTTTAAATTTCTATAACTACTGCTAATGCATCCAGCACTATTTGTCAGGATTAGTTTAACAGAATATAATCCTTCATTTTTATAAATATGCTGCGGTGCTTGAGCTTGTGAACTGTCACCATCTCCAAAATACCATAAATAACGAATAATATTAAAAACAGTATCGGTAGTAGCAATAAAGGAGATTGATGAATCAACATAAATTGTTTTTGGTGATAATCCAAAAAATGATGATAAAGAATAGCATGCAGCAAACTGAAAAGTATCATAAACAGTATTGCAAACTGATGAATGACCGATGGATTTTACTGCTAAGGTAAAGTATGATCTTTTTTTATCGTCAATATGACTAAAATAATTCATTTTTCTACTGTTTACATTGGGTAATATTGTACCACTTGCTAAATTTGGCACTAATGCCCATTGCAATGCATTTGAGTACTTTAAAGTGGCACTAAGTGCTATTGCCGTATCTAAATTGTAGAAGGGCCCTGCTGAATCTATTGATATTTCAGGAGCATGAAAAACATTTAAATTAATCGTTTTTTCCACTTCACATCCTGAACTATGTTTGTACCTGTATATAACCTTCTGTTGTGTAAATGAATCTTTTGCCAAAGAAGGACTGAAATAACACGAATCAATAATATATCCGGGACAAATAACACTACCACCTGATGGATTTCCAATCAACTTTACTTTTAATGTACTGTTACAATAATTTGTTTTGCTATCCTCAGTATTGAAACTTAATGTAACTGTTGGATTTATCGTAAATGATTCAGTATCTGCCCAACTGCAGCCATATTGGTTATAATAGGTATAATACAACTTATATGTACCTGAATATAAGTTGTTCGGATATAAAATATTGTTGTTTTCACCAGCAGTAACATTACATCTCCAGTCGCCACCTGATGGTGATCCAAAAGACGCCAGATCAAGTGAATTGCTATTCCGACATAATGGAGGTAAAGGAAGTATTTTTACATTCACTGGTGATGGATTTATTAACAGTAATGTTGAGTCAACAGTAAAACAGCCTGAGATAGGTTCAGTATATTCATATCTCAACCAATAACTGCCAGCAGATACTTTTTTGGGATGAACATAAAAACAATTAGGAGCAATCAGGTTTTTATTCCACGATTTCCATTTTCCTCCTGCCGGCACTGCATATGGTCGTATATCAAATGAATCTTCTTTGTCGCATAAGTCAGGAATGCCATAAAAATAAATAAAATTTCCAGGTATTACCTCCATGGTATCGGTTGATGTACATAATGATGAATCAGTTACAGTGAATATATATTTTATCGGAGACTGAAGCATACCTGTATTAATGGTCAATGTTGTATCACTGTTACTCCATAAATATGAAGCCTGCCCTTTAGCAAAAAATATCTTTGGTAAAATAGTTAAACTATCACCAAAACAGATATGCGAATCAGCAGGTAATTCAGTATAAATAAATGTATCGGTTGTTATATATTTTACCTGATTTTCAGAACAGGCACTATCAGCAATGATAGAATAATTCACAAAATAACTACCTGGTTTATGATACTTATATATAAATGAATCAAGGTTTGATTGAAGGTTACCATTTCCGGTCCAATCCGACTTGTAATTGTAAATTTTTCCCCTAGGTATAGCCTTAAAAATATACGCACCACAATCAAGTTTTGTGATTGTTAAATCGGCTTTTATGGTGTCGGGCCAAATATTTACAAGGACTCTTCTGATGGTTTGAGCACTAACAGGACAATTGTTATCTTTAGCAACGATAAAAATTTCTCTGGGTGAATGAAAATAATCTTCAGCTTCAGGTGTCCATAAAAGTGTTGCAGATGCTTTTTTTACCTGCCCGTTGTTGGTTTGCCAGGCTAAATTTTTAAGGTCATGAACAATGCTGAAACTAACAGTATCGTCTTTATCAATATCATCAGAATAAAAATTAAGATTAATCTTAGTACCAGCACAAGCTGATACCATTCCACTGCCTGTAATAGAAGGAAAATTATTAATGGGGCAGCTTATTACAATAACTCCCATTTCTCTTCTGGTTTCACCAATCAAAATCCCTTTCCGATAAATTTTTACCGAGATGGTAAACATAGATTCTCCTGTTTTGACAGGTCTGAAATACAATATTCCGTTATTTCTGTTTAAATGAATGCCAAGGGGATAGTTTTGGTTTGCATTTGGAAAACCCCAAAATTCAAAAGGTTTTTCATAAGAAAATTGTCCTGAGTATGAAAGAGTGTGGGCTGAATCACTCATTGGAGAAACAAATGAAAAAACCAATGAATCATTCGCAGGGTTTGAGGTCATGGGGTCAAAAATAAGGTCTGAGGTGTTGCAGGCAATCATTGATTTTGGTCCATCAAAAATTGGGGAACGGTTGCTGTCCGACACACATGCATTAAAAACAGCATAGGTATAAAAACCTTTGCCTCCAATACCTGTATTGATGCTATATGGTCGGGTTTCAGTATTGGGGTAAACTAAAATTTCACAATACTGTAAATTTGAAAATACAAAAAGCCTGGTAAAGGTAATTTTCTTCAGCCCAAATCCAAAAGAAGTGCATCCTGTCATGCATTTTGTACACTGGTTGGAGCATGTCCCTGTTGCATCCACTGTGCTTTTCGGTGTTAAAACTTCCTGTAATATAAGACCTCCTGTTGTTTTGTACCTGAAGGTAAGTGTAACATTGTTGATTCCCGTACTTCTACAGTCAGAAATCACTTCATAGGAAACAATAAAACTGTCTTTACCTGCCTCCATCCAGCTAATGTCTGAGCCAAATACATCAGTTGCATAAAGATTACTTATACTTAAAATGTTAATACTGAACACAACCAAAAGAAAAACCTTTTGATAACCTGACATTTGAGTGGTTTTGTCTTTTAACATAGGTAATGAAACATCGAAGGTACAATAATCTTGACGTAGAAAGTTATTGAAAGATTAGATTTTTTTGTTTAAAAACTTTTTATTATTTTTTATAACCTATAACACTGTATTTCAGATTATTACATCATCAAAAGGAATAAAATCAAATCATTTTGAAAAATTTCAGTAACATTTTTGCTTTCTAAACGTTTTATGTTTAGAATGTTTCTAAATAAATTATTGTTTAATTATTAAATGAAGTAAAATGAAAAAAGTTATAACACTTATTGTTTTAATAGCTGCAACAACTATCAGTACAGTATCCTTTGCCGGAAATGTTAAAGAAAACGAAAATAACAATGAGGCACAGGTAAAAAATTATGTTATCAGTAAAATAGGGTATCCTACTTTTGCTCAGGAGCAAAAGATTGAAGGCGATGTTTATGTTAGTTTCAAAATTGGTAAAGATGGAAAAGTTGAAATTGAAAAGAGCAATGCAAACAATCAGAAACTTGAAAGCTATGTGGTAAAAAAGTTGCAAACAATGGATCTTTCATCAGTAAATCCGGAAGTAGGTTATTTGTATAACATAAAATTCAGCTTTAAGCTGTATTAAAATAAAATATTAAAAGCTGAAAGCCTGGTAATAAAATATTGCCGGGCTTTTTTTTATTCTGAAAGTTGCTGTGCATTTACCAGTTTGTGATAAATTCCATTGTAAGTTATTAATTCAGAATGGGTACCCATTTCAGCAATTTGTCCTTTTTCTAAGACAACAATTTTATCTGCCGATTGAATCGTGCTGATGCGGTGGGCAATTACAATGCTGGTTCTGTTTTTCATCAGGTTAATAATAGCATCCTGAACAATCATTTCCGAAACAGTGTCAAGAGACGATGTAGCTTCATCAAGTACAAGGATGGGTGGATTTTTCAGAATTGCCCTGGCAATGCTGATTCTTTGCCGCTGTCCGCCCGACATTAAGCCTCCCCTGTCTCCTACATTGGTTTGATAACCATCAGGAAATTCCATTATAAAATCATGAGCATTGGCAGCTTTGGCGGCAGCAATAACATCTTCTTCTTTTACATTTTCAAGTCCAAACGCAATGTTGTTAAAAAAAGTATCATTAAATAATATAGGTTCCTGGGTAACTATTGCCATCAGACCCCTGAGGTCAGTCAGGGTAACATCACGAATATCGATTCCATCTATGGTTATTTTGCCACTTTTAACATCATAAAACCTGAATAATAACTCTACTAAGGTGGTTTTGCCACTTCCTGATTCACCCACGATGGCAATGGTTTTACCTTTAGATATTTCAAGACAGACATTTCTCAATACCAAACTTGTATTGTATGAAAAATCTACATTTTCATATTTGATGAAATGATCAAAATCTTTTATTGGTATAGGATTTTCAGGATTTTTAATCAGCAAGGGGGAGTCATACAATATAAATACCCTTTCACCTGAAGCTATGCCTTTCATGATATTGCTGTAAGCTGAGGTCAGATTTTTAGCAGGTGAAATGATCTGTTGAAAATAAAATACAAAGGTAACAATGGTAGCTGCTTCGATATGACCGTTGAAAACCAGCCTTCCCCCAAACCACAAAAATATGCCGATTGTAATGACCCCGAATGATTCAGAAATTACAGGTATTAAATTGATCCTGTGAAACTGTTTACGTGCAAATGCTGCATATTTGTTGTTGTATTTATTAAATACATCATTTACATACTGTTCTGCACGAAAAGCCTTAACCACCCTGACACCACTGGTAAATTCATCAATAACACTCATAATCCATGAAAGCATGCTTTGTGCTCTGGTTGAGTTTCGTTTCAGTGATTTTCCTATTCTTGTAATCAGAATAGCAGCAATAGGTAAGAGAATAAATACAAGCAATGTCAGTTGAAATGAAGAAACAATCATCACCGACAGAAAGGCAATAATGGTAAAAGGTTCCCTGATGATGGTTTGAAAAGATACAACAATTGAATTTTCAATTTCCTGAATATCGTTGGTCAAACGAGTCATGATATCTCCTTTTCTTTCTCCTTCAAAGTAGGCTATTTGCAACCAGCTAACCCTGGCAAATACAGCTCTGCGGAGGTCACGTATTACTTTTATGCGAACATTCGCCATAAAAAACAAAGAATAATATCTGAAAACATTACCAACAATGTTAATGATTACAATCAGCAGAATGGCAAACATTAAAGCTGGCATTTTGTTACCGTTGTTATCCTGAATCTTTCTGACTATTTCATCTGTCACAAAACCGAGAATATTGATATTGGTAATTTTTGACCTGAGCATTGAACTGATGGGTTCATCTTTAAAAACCAGGTTGATGACAGGTTCTACCAAAGCTATAGAAGAAACCAGCAATATTACAGAAATAGCAACAAAAATGATATGTAAAACAACCTCTTTTGTATAAGGCTTTATAAATCTTAATATTCGTAAATAGGTTTTCACCAGTCTTAAAAATAATTTTGCAAAGATAGTATGGAATAAATAGAGAAACACAATGATGTTATGTTTAAGCTTTAGAAGTGTCTTTCTGCTTTCATGATTTGTATATCAACTCTGTAATTTTATCAATGTAGTAGCTTTTATTAGAAGAAAAATAAATAACAATGTAATTTTTACATGCTGATAGAAAATGAAAGTAATCCTTCAATGAAAACTTAAAGAAAAAAAATTAACAAAAAGAAAGGAACAGTTATGTTGGATTACAAAATCAAACCACGATTTTTGCATACAGTCAACAATAAATAACGAATTTTGCAGCTATGACAAACAGACGACACGACAAAATAGCACGCCTTATTCAGAAGGAAATGAGTTATATTTTTTTGAATGAAGGAAAAAAACTTTTTGGCCAGGCCATGATAAGTGTTACAAGGGCAATCATTAGTCCTGACATGGGGCATGTTAAGGTTTATGTAAACTTTTTAAATGTGGCCGAGCCAGTAAAAATGCTCGAAATCATTAAAGAACACATGAAAGAACTTCGTGTAATGCTGGCTCACAGGGTAAAAAATGAACTCAGACGCATACCAGAACTGGCCTTTTACTATGACGACACGCTTGATTATATGGAAAAAATGGACGAGATATTTAAAAAATTGAATATTCCTAAAGAAGAAAACGAAAATTAACATGCATTACGAACCAATAAAACACCGCATCGATAAGTTTATTTCTTCATCGCCAATGCTGAAAAAGTGTTTTTTCAAAATACTTGATTTGTATCTTTTACGAACATGGCATATTCATAAAGCTTTAAAAATAATATTTCAAAACAGAAAAGAAAAACTTTCAATATTTGATGCAGGTGCTGGTTTTGGGCAATACAGTTGGTTTATTTCAAGAATAATTCCCACATCACAAATTACGGGACTTGATATTAGCCAGAGTCATGTTGATAAAGCAAATCGGTTTTTTAACCAGATCAATAAAAAGAATGTAAAGTTTATGCAAGGAGACCTCACTCAATACAGCAATAATGAAGCTTATGACCTTATTATTTCTGTTGATGTGATGGAGCATATTGAGAACGACCGCAAAGTTTTTGAAAATTTTTATCAATCATTAAAAAATAATGGCATTTTAATAGTGTCAACTCCTTCTGATAAAGGAGGTTCTGATGTTCACGACCATGACGAAGACACTTCATTCATCGATGAGCACGTACGTGACGGCTACAGCATAGAAGATATTACAGAAAAACTTACAACAGCAGGATTCAGCAGGGTTGAAGCAAAATATACCTATGGCAAGCCAGGACAATTAAGCTGGAGAATGTTAATGAAATACCCTGTTACGATGATAAATAAATCAAAACTATTAACCATTTTCCTGCCCATATATCTTCTTATTGTATTTTTCCCCTGTATGATCCTGAATTACCTTGATGTAAACCTAAGACATAAAAGTGGAACAGGGCTTTTAGTAAAAGCATGGAAATAAAAGCAAATGAATCTGCCTTTTCATATAGCATGGCGGTATTTTTATTCAAAAAAATCACAAAATGCCATTAATTGGATTTCCCGCATTTCACAGGCAGGGATAACCATAGGCACGATGGCACTTATTGTTGTCTTATCGGTGTTTAATGGTTTTGAAGGTGTCATACTCACCTTATACAATAGCTTTGATCCTGATATTAAAATTCAGCCTCATAGTGGAAAATACTTTGAGATAGACACAATGACAATAAACAAATTGAAAGCAGTAGAAGGTGTCATGAGGTTGTCTCCTGTTATCGAAGAAAATGCTTTGGTACGTCTGAACGACAAGCAAACCATTGTAACCATGAAAGGAATGAATCAACACTATCTGATGTCGATTGGTCTTAGCAGAATGGTTGTAGCAGGAGAGCCTGTATTAAAAAGTCAGGGTATTGATTTTACTATTCTTGGTTCAGGAATAGCCGGTAAGTTAGGGATGTCATTGTTTGACCAAAGCTCTGCATTACAGGTGTATTTTCCAAATCGTAAAAATCCTTCCATATTTTCAGCATCACCTGTTGGTTTGTTTCAAACATATAAAATATTTCCTTCAGGAATTTTTCAGGTTCAACAAGATTTTGATGAAAAATATATGATTGTTTCCCTTGATTTTATTCAAAAACTTGTAAAAAAATATCATCAGTTTACTGCTTATGAAATAATTTACAATCAAGATGCTGATGAGAAAACAGTAGAAAATAATTTAGAAAAAATTATAAGTAAAAAATACAAAGTACAAAACAGGCACGAGCAGCATAAATGGCTTTACAACATTATGAAATCTGAAAAGTTAATTGTATTTTTAATACTGTCGTTTATCCTGTTAGTGGCAGGATTCAACCTGATCGGTTCGCTTTTAATGTTGTCAATAGAAAAGAAAAAAGACATGATGATTTTACGAAGCATGGGAACTGAAGCTTCCACTATCAGAAAAATATTTTTTTATGAAGGACTAATGCTTTCTATGTTTAGTGCAGCAGCAGGTTTAATACTTGGTACTATAATCTGTTTGCTTCAAATGCATTTTGAAATTATCAAACTGGCTCAAGGTACAACGTTTATTATTGATGCCTACCCTGTAGCATTAAAATTTACTGATTTTATTTATGTTTTTATAGTTGTTTTACTCTTAGGTTTTATCTCTTCATTCCTTCCTGCTAATAGTGCATTCAAAAATCTCAGGATAAGCGAAATTAATAAATAATTGAAGATATAAAAAAAACAATTTTTTATAACTTTGCTTTTTTAAAAACTTTAAAGTTAAAGACATGAAAAAAGCTGTATTATTTTGTATTTTAATCACATTCTATTTCACAACAGTGTATAGTCAGTGGACTCAAATGACAGGTAATGATTTGGAAGATTGTAATTTTCGTGGAATGCTATATATTGGTGGAAATATTATCGGGTATGGAGAAGCTGGTGGTATATTTAAATCAGTTGATAAGGGTAAAAACTGGTCTTTTACGGGATATGGACTTGATTCATCAGGATTATCAGTAAGATCAATGGGAGTTCTTGGCAGTGTATTGTATGCACTTCAAGACACACGAAGTGGTCAGAAAGTATTTAAATCAACCAATAATGGGCTATCGTGGTCAAACGTAACCATCAGCGGATTGCCAAATTATGGATATTTCAGTGAAATGGGTAGCGCAAACAGCAAACTTTTCGTCATTTATAACAGCAACGATAGTTCTTGGATATATTATTCTACAAATGGAAATAGTTTTTCCAAAGGAGCATTTTTAGGTATAGGAAATAATAACTCAAAAATTTTATCGATAAATTCATCAAAACTCTTCATAGTTTTTAATAATTATCTGTTTTACACAACAACAGGCATTACTTTAGATACTATAAGCTCAAATGGCTTATCAGGCACTGCTGCATCAATGGAGTACAATTTTCGTTCTGAACCAAATGGTAATTATATTTATGGAATTGATAATAACAATGTAGTAACCTATGATTTTGTAAATAAAAAATGGAACACATTAAATCCAGGATTTCCGGTTACACAAAATGCAAACAGCTTAGCAGTAACAGAAAATATTATCCTTCTGACAACTGTTCAATTTGTTCCTACTGTTGCAATATATTTATATCGCAGTTTAAATCATGGTGCTAATTGGACAGAGATGAAAAATATTGGGATTGATATATTTTTGCCAAAAATTTTAATAAAAATTTCCGATAGCACTTTAGTAGCATCATGTGATTTAGGACAGGTTTGTTTAAGTGAAGATACAGGCCGAACTTGGAAAGTATCAATGACAGGCTTACATAATAAATATGCTACTTCTTTAGCCATTACTCAAAACAAAATTTTTACAACAAAACAGTATTTTGGTTTTATACGTTCTGACGATGGTGGTACTACCTGGACACAAAAAAACAAAGGACTTGTAACACCTTTTGCAAACATGTATTTTGGGAAAGAAATATTTGAATTTAAATCAAATCTTTACTCAACAATAGAATCATCACCTGATGGCCCCTACTATATTTATAAATCTACAGATATTGGTGAAAACTGGTCACAAATAACAGGTTTGCCATCAACAAAAAAAAGGATGAATATGGTGGCTAAATCAAGTACAAATTTAATAATGAGTTTTTTTGAATATCAGGATAGCTGGAAAGACACATTAAGTTTATATTACATTACTAATAATGTAAGCAACTGGACTCAGATTTCAGGTAACTTTTATACAAGCATGAATATAGCAAAAGTATTGGGGATGATGACCCAAGGTAATGAGATATTCATGTTTGCACGTCTAAAAAATGATAATTACTCAATATTTTATTCACCTAATTTAGGGTCATTCTGGAATAACAGAGTTACATTCTACAATTATACTTACAGAAGTATTGTTAATCATCAAAATCATAACGATATACATTCACAGGTTCCCGCCTGTTTCATACCAAATACAGGGAAAATTCTTTTTGCTCTTTCTTATAATTATAATGGCACAACAAGTGATTCGCTATATATTCTTGACGGATTAAGTCTGATACCTGTCAATTTAACTGGTTTACCTTATACTATTACAACTACCCGAATAGATTATTATAATGGGTTTTATTATTTATGCACAACCAGTGGTGTATATGCAACAAAAAATCTTATGTCGTGGAGCAAGGTAACAGGAAGTAATTATTTTACTGGTGTTGAAGTTAGTAAGTTTGAAACCTCAGGTCATGTTTTATATTTAGGAACGAGAGGTAATGGACTTTGGACCCTGCCACATCAGCAACTAAGCCTTGGAAATGATGTAAATGGATGTTTGGGTGATAGTGTAATGTTAACCGCCACCGGACCAAATACAAATTTCACCTGGTGCTGTGGTTTGGGAACATCCAAAACTGTTAAAGTCCCTGTAACAGCCACTGCTGTTTATACAGCATCTGCAACCGATGTATTTGGTTTCTCCACTACAGACACTGTTGTGGTAACCTTAAATCCTAAACCTGGTGCAGGATTCACTATTAATGACGATGAACAATGTATGAATAGCAATAATTTTATTTTTACAAACACTTCAACTATTTCTTCAGGAAGCATGAATTACAACTGGACTTTTGGTGATGGTGGCACATCCACGCAAACAAGTCCTGTTTATTCATATTCTTCAGGTACTGCATACGATGTAAAATTACTGGTTACCTCAGATAAAGGATGCAAAGACTCTGTAATTAAAAAAGTAACCTTAATAAAGGGGCCGGATGCAAGTATTACCCTTTCAGGTGATTCTGTATTTTGTGAAGGGGGCTTGGTTACTTTATATGCCAATACAGGTACAAACATGAGTTATCAATGGATGTCAGGATCAACTGATATTCCGGGGGCAACTACACCTTATCATGTTGAAAAAGTTGGTGGAAATTATAAAGTAAGAGTAACAGATAACACAACTGGGTGCTTCACTATTTCTTATCCTGTAAAAATAACTGTAAACACGACTAATTTTAATCTTTCTTTTACAGGGTCACCACGTTTTTTCACATCTCCTCCTTTTAACGTTGCTTTTGACAACCTTACTCCTTCACCTTCCAATTACAATTGGTTGTGGCTTTTTGGCGATAATTCCACTTCAACAACAACCAATCCTTTTCATTCTTACACCTATAATGGTGATTTTACAGTTACTTTAATTGCACAAAACAAAACAACTGGTTGTTACGACACATTTACACGTGAAGCCTATGTTTCCTGCTCAGGTGGATCGCCCAATCCCTGTCCAATCAATCCTGTACTAAAATATTCAGGTTCATTGATTATTTGTGAGGGCGACAGTTTAAAAATTCAGGCAGATACTGGAACCAATTACACCTATATCTGGCAATTAAACAGTGTAGTATTAAATAATGAAACAAAATCTTTTATTTATGCGAAAGAAAACGGCCAGTACAGGGTATTAATTACCAATCCTTCATGTTCACTGATGTCTTATCCAATCGTAGTAAGTTATTATTATTCTAAAAAACCTGAAATAAAATCGAATGGGAAGCTAACACCTTGTACAAATGATAGTATGGAACTTTTTGTCACCAACTATTTTCCAGCTTATAAGTGGTCAACAGGGCAAACTACCAGTAAAATATATATTAAAAACTCAGGTGATTACCGTGTGACCGTTACCGATGCTATAGGATGCAAAGTTACCAGCGATCCATTTTTGGTAAATAAATCTTTAATAGCAGCTCCACAAATCTGCCTTGTAACGGTCGATCCAAACAGCAGAAAGAATCTTATAGCATGGGAAAGACCAAATACTAAACTGATTGATTATTACAATGTTTATAAAGAAACCTTCCAGGCAAATGTTTATGAATTTATTGGGCGTGTTGACTATGACTCAGTAAGTGTTTTTATCGATACTGCTTCAGTACCTGCTCAAAGAGCAAACAGGTATCGAATTACATTGGTTGATACCTGCAATACTGAATCTTCACCTGGCCCGAATCATAAAACTATTCACCTTAGTGCCAATAAAGGTGTAGGAAATGAGGTTAATCTTATATGGAGCCATTATGAAGGATTTACTTTTAGCTCATATAAAATTTACAGGGGAACTTCTTTAACCAATCTAACTTTAATTGATTCAATACCCAGCAACCTAAATTCATATACTGATCTGAATCCTCCTATTGACTTATTGTTTTACATGGTCACAGTTGTTAAATTGGATACCTGTTATCCTGCAATTAAAAGAGGAACAGTTAATTCAGGCCCATTTAGCCAGTCCACTTCAAATATAAAAGATTATAATGCAAAAACACCCGATTATCTCGAAGTTTCACAAAAATCACTAACTTTAGATTCATTGGCAGGAAGTGTATTATTAACAATTTTCACCAATAAAACTACATGGAGTGCCTCGGCTGATCAAAGCTGGTTAACACTAACACCTGATGTTCCCAATAAAACCCTCAATGTAGAATATTCTGCAAATCATGACAAATTAAATCGTACTGCCAACATAACTGTAAAAGCACAGGGTTTAACCGATGTCATCATTCCTGTAATACAAAACGGAACAAGTTTCATTGCTGAAGAAAATGTAATTGTACCACTTGTATTTCCGAATCCTGCCGGCATCGATTTTTATATTATGATACCTGAAGAAAAAGGTTTAATTGATCAGCTTGAACTATATGATATCAATGGAAAATTGCTTTTACGCTATAAAGATAACAAAACTTCAATAATAAAAGTTACAAGAAACGAGTTACCAAAAGGATTGTATTTCATTAAATTAAAAGTAGGAAGCAGGTTTATTAATACGAAAATTGTTCTATATTAAAAGCTAACTAAAAAAGACGAAGGGCAGGATATTGTTCTGCCCTTTTTTTTAACTTTTCACTACAAAAATGTCTTTCAAAGGTTTTTTATTTGATTGGCTGGTCATCTGTTTTGGCTTACCAATCGTAACGAATGCTGCAAGATAAGAAGGTTCTTTGATACCCAATAAAGCCTCAAGTTCAGTGCGTGCAGTAAGCGGAGAGCTCATCCAGCAGGCACCATACCCAAGTTCTACTGCACTCAATAAAATGTTTTGAACAGCTGCACCACAAGCCTGTAGGTCAGGATAATTCTGTAACTTCGACAATTCATCGTGAGAAATATTTAATCCTTTTTCCCATACTGATTCCTGCGGTGTGAGGGTTACAGCAATTAATGCAGGTGAATTTTCAAAAAAAGTAGCAAAAACCTTCATTTGTGAAATAATAAGATATGCACGTTTTGATTCTGTTACAGGCAGTTCATTGATTTTTTTCCGTACTGCTTCCGACAACCTCTGAAGTAACAATTTATTGGTTACAACAATGAATTTCCATGGCTGATGATTGTTTTCACTCGGGGCAAGCCCTGCTCTGCGTATCATTTCCCTGATATCATTTAAGTTAACTTCTTCATCAGTAAAACTTCTGACACTTGCTCTTTTTTCTATGCAATCCTTTAAATCCATCGCTAAAACATTTATTTTACGTTTAAATCCATTGTTTTTTCAAAATGTAATTTACAAACGGCAAATAAATATTAAAATTATTGACAATGCAGATTAAAAAATTTTTATTAAAATTACCATCTGAAAAAAATCACCTAAACAACAAAAAACAAGTAAAATGTCGATAGGATTAGCTATTACAGCCATGATTTTTGGCCTTATCAGTGCTGTTTCGATGCCTTTAGGCTCATTGACTTTGAAAATATGGACACCAAAAGATAAAATTGTTGCATTTTTGTTAGCTTTTGGCAGTGGTGCACTTCTGGCAGCACTTGCCTTAGATTTGGCAGGTGGTTCGGTTGAAGAAAAAGTTTTTTATGAGTTTGCTTTTGGTGCTATTTTAGGAAGCTGTCTGTTTATGTTGTTGAATTTTATCATTAACTCAAAAGGTGGTTTTTTGCGAAAATCTTCTACTACCCTCAATTACATGAAGAAAAAGAAAGCCAAACAATACAAATACCTGTTTCAAAAATTAAGCAAGGTAGATTTGTTCAGGCAACTACCCCCTGAAGAGGTTCAGCTTATCATTCCGCATATAATTTCAAAGGAATTTAACAACAATGAAATCATTTTTAATAAAGGACAACAAGGTGATAGCTTATATATTATTGACGAAGGAGAAGTAAGTATTTTCGACCCATTGTCAAACAAAGAAATTGCCCGTTTAGGTGAAAATCATGTCCTGGGTGAAATGGCTCTGGTAACAGGCGAACCACGATCCGCTACTGCAATAGCCAAATCGCATGTTAAAGTATGGGTCATTCTAAAGGACCATTTTGATCATCATCTATATTCCAATGCTAAAATTGCCAAAAAGGTTAATGAACTGGTCAGTTCACGTATTTCTGATCTTAAAGATAAGAAACATATTGGTATTGAGCAAGCTGATAGCTGGATGCGCCAGGCTACCAGAAATGTAAATTCCATTGTATCTGGTCCAACAGAAAGTGAAATACATCAGGAGCATGAAAAACATGGTGGAGCAGGAATTGCCATCTGGTTGGGAAACCTACTGGACTGTGTTCCTGGTGGATTAGTTATTGGTACAAGTTTGACACATCAGGGAGCATTGCCCAGTATTGCACTGATAGCAGGTTTGTTTCTGGCCAATTATCCTGAAGCATTAGGCAGTTCTTACGATATGATTAAACAGGGTACTAAATTTAAAAGTACTGTAATGATGTGGGGTTCTTTGATGATAATGACAGGTTTAGCTGCTTTTATCGGAAATTTATTTTTAATTGGCCTGCCTCCAAATGTATTTGGTGTGCTTGAAGGTATTGCTGCAGGTGCCATGCTCACTATGATTGCCGAAACTATGCTTCCTGAAGCATTTCATAAATATTCATCTATTACAGGCTTTTCTACTTTGCTTGGCTTTTTGGTTGCCATCTTTTTAAGTACTTTTGAATAAAAAGTAACTTAATTTTCTTTTTCTGTACTCAAGCTAAACTTCTTCACATTATACCCACTGGGTATCATTAAACAGGTCAATGTGCAAGCGGGGTGTAAACCTCCAGCGATTTCGGATGGCCATCCCGGCAGTAAGATTGAATGTTTTTTTTAGAAAATCACGCGTACCTCCCAAGGGCATCAACAAAATGTCATTATTGTCAACACCTTTCAGTTGTGATAAAAAATCTTTTTTTATTTCTATCTCATCCTCTGTTCTTCCTACAACAAACTTCAATTGAAAATCTTTGTCGTTTCTTCTTATCCATTGCTTTGTTAAGGTATTATTTTGAGGTACTTGATAACAACTGTCAATATATTTTTGTATTGCATCGATATTTCTTCGTAGTTTTTCCTGCTGAACAAAGTATTTTTCATGAATAGGATTTGCCATTAATCTTATTTTATTTTGATCAGGCACAGAATTGCTTAATTTTGGTGAAATAGAAATCAGGTCAATAAAATTAACAAATGATTCACTAAAAATTGTTCCGTTTGTTTCCAGTGTAATATGCAGATCAAGATCTTTCAGCCGTGCTGTCAATTCTGCCAGTGGCTCTGCCTGTAAAGTAGGCTCGCCTCCTGAAATAATGACATGTTTTATTCCAGACAGATTGTTCTTAACTGTTTTTATCACATCATCTATTCCCCATACATCAAAATCATTAACATGGTGGGAAGAATAAGGAGTATCACAAATGCTCAGAGAACCATCCCATGCCATCCACGAACATCTGAGATTGCAACCACTCAACCTGATAAACATCGAAGGCAAGCCTAAAAGTTTTCCCTCTCCCTGAAAAGTACCACTACTCATATAGCCAGTATTTGGTGCAGTATTGATTGTTTTTCCATCTTTATCAAACAGAATTGGAAAAACACCATTTTTTACCAGCTTTATGTCCATTTTAAATAGAAATGTAGATTTTTTTTTACTGCAAATGTAGCCTAATTTTATTGTAGATTAACATTTGATATTGTGAATAATTTTTAAAATTTTTATGATTATTCATAACAGTTACATATAATTTTGCAACAATAAAAAATTATTAAAAATTTAGTCTATGAAAAAGATTTTATTATTATTTGCTCTCACAGCATTTATTTTTTCATCTTGTAACAAAGGTGGAGCACCAAAAGATGTAAAAGCAAAATTTGATGAAATGTACAAAGGTGCTACTGAAGTAACATGGGTAAAACAGGAAGATGGCACCTTTCAGGCTACTTTTAAATTCGAAGATGGAAACTGGACATCCCTTTTTGATGAAAGTGGTAATTGGATAAAAAGTACAAAAAGTCTGGATGAAAAAACATTTCCAGTTGCTGCAACCGAATATCTGAAACTTTTTTATAATGGTAAAACTGCTGTTTATACCATGCTGAAAGATACACTGGGTGAAACGTATATTGCCGAATTTGGAAAAGATGACAACAGGTTAGAAGTTTATTTCGACATGAATGGTAAGCTGATGAAAGATGATAACAATCCTGTTTATGGAAAATTCATGGAAAAATACGCCACAGCTACAAACACCAAATGGACAAAAAATGAAGATGGCAGCTTCGATGTCAGTTTTAACATTGATAGTATGGAAATGTCAAGTAAATTTGCTGCTGACGGCAATTGGATGGAAACAATAACAGAAATGACTGAAGGCAACATTCCTGAAACAATGACCGGTTATTTCAAAAAATTGAAAGGCTTTGCACAAAAAGATGTGATGAAAGTGGAAAGCCCTGAAGGAGTAAAATATTGTGTTTGCGGAAGCATGGCTGACAAAGAATACTGTTATATTTTTGATGATGCCGGTAAATTTGTTGAAAAGAAAGAATGTAATGATGAGGGATGCGATAACAGCAAATGCGAAGAAAAGAAAGCAACTGAAGCTGCTGCACCAATAAAATAAATAAAAATTAACTTTTTTAAAAGGCTATTACTTTTGTGATAGCCTTTTTTATTTTATAATTCAGGCAACCTATTATAATTAAACTGTATCTTTGTTTAACATTTCCCGATTATGAAAAAAGAATTCTATGTTCCTTTGATAATTATTTCATTGTCAGCACTTTTTATTGTTGTTTCTTTCATGGTTTTTATTTCGAACAGTAATCAATATTGGTTAAAACGAAAACTTAAACTGGGAGCCATTATCCTGAGTTTGAGTGCAAGCATATCTGCCTGCCAGCCTTTTGCGACCTGTTATGATCCGGCTCCTGCTGATTATATGTATCTTATTAATACTCAAAACAATGAAATTCAATTAAATATTTCCCAAACAAATGAGATTAAAGGAATTATAACACCCCCTTTGACAAAACAATACTCATTCAGAATAACAGACAGCAATTACATCGAAGTTCAACGTGACAACATTTTTGCTGATGATGGTGCCTTTGATGAAGATTCTGAAGAATTCACCATCAAAGTTGATACTTCTCTTAATTCCGGCAAATATTTCCTTTACCTGTTTACCCAAAAGAAAGAGGACCAACCGGATAGCGTAAATGCCTGGTATAAATATAAGTTATTTATAAACAGGTAATTATGAGAAAAGAAAATTTTGTACCGATAGTAATAATTGCCATGGCAATAGCATTTGTTTTTGTTTCTGTCATGGTTTTTCTGAGTAATGGAAATGCTCAATGGGTGAAAAGAAAACTAAGGGTGGGTGGAATCATTTTAGGATTTATTGCAATATTAAACGGATGTAAACATGAAGAAGACATCATTACATGCTATTTGGTAGGTCCTCCTGCACCCGATAATGTTTATTTTTCAGGGCAACACAATGATACAATTTCTGTAAAATTATCTCAGTCGCTGAAATTGCAAGGTACTTTGAGTGGCCCCACTTCTAAAAACTATTCATTCAGCATATCAGACAGTTCGAACAACTCTTTATATAAAGATGAAATTCGGGCAGATGATTCTGTTTTTAATGAAGATTATGAGTATATTACTTTAACACTCAATAAAGATATTCCAACCGGAACCTTTTCAATTTCTTTTTATAAATGTAAAACTAATAAGCAGAAAAACATTGATTTAATACAAAAAGGAGTAATTAAAATAGAAAATTGAAACCCAAACTCAACTCCATCGTTTTTGAACTCAACCGCCAATGCAACCTCGATTGCAGGTATTGCTACAATATCTGGAAAATACCGGGTAAAGAACAGCGAGCAGATAAAACATCTTATAAAAAGGCAATCAGCACTTTACGCAGGTTTTTCAGGATGGTTGACGTGGGGCATGTCAGCATGTCGGGTGGGGAGCCATTACTTACAGAAAGATTTTCTGAGATTGTACTGTTTACCCGCATGAAAAGAAAAGGAGTAACCATCATCAGCAATGGAACTGCAGGCTCAGAGGAAGATTACAAAACTCTTATTTCATTGGGGGCAAAACTTTTTGAATTTCCGCTTCACTCTGATGTTGCAGATATTCATGAAGATATGACCAGATGCAAAGGCTCTTGGCAGGCTTCTGTGGATTCTATTGCTCAGGTTTTGGCTTTGGGTGGTCAGGTTGTAACAGTTATTATACTATCTAAAATCAATCACGAAAGAATAGCTGAAACCCTTGCATTTCATAAAAAACTGGGAATAAACAGGGTAATGCTTAACCGATTCAATATAGGCGGAGAAGGAATCAAAGAGAGCCATAATTTGCTTTTATCGAAAGATGAACTGAAAAATACCTTTATAAGGGCTGGAAAAGCTGCCGTTGAGTTGGGGATACAAGTCAGTTCAAATGTTTGTTTTCCTGAATGTTACATCGATCAATCAAAGATTCTCAATATTTATTTTACCAGTTGTTCCAACGATATTTCAAGAATGCCTGTAACCCTCGATATTGATGGAAATGTGCGTATTTGCAACCATTCTCCTGTTGTTTTGGGAAATATTTTTAAAGACAAAGCAAATGATATTTTTAATCATCAACATATTCATGATTGGAAAATGGTAAAGCCTTCTTTTTGTGATGCTTGCGATAAATTTGAGCATTGTTTGGGTGGATGCAGGGCTGCTGCTTTGCAAATAGGAAAAACACTGGATTTTCCTGATCCGGTATTGTTTGAAAATGAAATTTGGTGAATATAATCACCAAAATATATTAAAAATGGTGAATACGATCACCGGATTTACGACAATTGCAAAATATTATATCAGATTTTCAATCCCATTTTCTTCATCAACTCGTTGGCATTCAGTACTTTGCAGATGCCATTTTTTAATTTGTAGTCAAAGTAGAATTCATGATCTCTGATTTCCACTTCAAAATTGTAATTCTTTACTTTGTCGGGTATCTTGTTTTCCAGTTCCGCCAATGCCAGGTCATGAGTGGCAATGATAGCAACTGAATCAGAGGCAGATAATTCTTTTAATAATGCAACAGATCCGGTAAGCTTGTCTGTTGAATTGGTGCCTTTCAAAATTTCATCCAGAACAATAAAAACAGGTTTGTTTTTCACTTCATCCAATATTTGTTTCAATCTTTTCAATTCTGCATAGAATGTTGATTCACGATTTGACAGATCATCACCCAGCCTCATGCTTGAAAATAGCTGAACAGGATAAAAACTAAATTCTTTCGCACACACCGGTGCACCTGCCATCGCCAACACCAGGTTTACCCCGACAGTACGCAGAAAAGTACTCTTCCCCGCCATATTGGAACCTGTAATTATTGCAATTTTACCTGCTCCGGTGATCTCCATGCTATTTGTAACACGTTCTTTCCCGCTAATCAGTATATGTCCGCAATCAATAAAATGATATTCATGTTTTTTCAAAGAAATTTCGGGAAAAATAAACTCAGGATTGTTAAAGTATAAATTTGAAAGACTGCACAATGCATCAAATTGATGAAGAGCATTTAGCCATTCTTTTATGTTTTGATAGTTTTCAGCCCTCCACTTTTCAAGCCTGACCGAACAATGCAAATCCCATGAAAGCAGGCCATTGAGAAAAAGAGCAGCCATCATATTCAGTCTGTTGTCAAATAACCTGATCAGGGTTGATAATTTACCTATTTGTTTTGCTGACGAATGAGCATTTCTTTTAGTCAGGTATTGCAGTGATAATAGTTTTTCTGTAGTGAAGTTATTGCTTTCAATTCTTTGTAATAATGTCCCTGTTTGGCTTATTAAATTGAACTTCTTACTTACTGAAGCATGCAAATGGTTAATTTTCTTAATGAATAAACCAGTAAATCCAAGCTGTATTAAAAACGATAGAATAAATATTTCAAATGGCAATACAGTCAGACCAAGAACTAATGAAATTAATGTTATTATTGGTAGAATTACAATGAGATTTTTTAATAATGGCTTTGAATAAAAGTCAGGAGATTCCTCCATCCAAGCCAGAATTTCACTAATTTTTTCTTTGTCATCGCCTAATATAAGGCCTGCAGCCCTGAAATCAATACGCAGTTCAGCCAATTGACTTAGCTCCCTGACTGATTCTTGTCGTAATAAAATTTCATCATTAGTAGCACAATGTTTCAGCCAGTCTGCTAAAACCATCTTCCCACCTGAGGTAGTAGTCCGGTTTAAAAACTGAAAGATTGAGTTTTTGCCAAAAATATCAAAATCAGATGAATATGGATGATTTAATTCTATAAATTCAGTACCAGGATCAAAACAGGAATAATCTCCTTTTAATGCATTGATCTCCTGCCCACATATTAGTTTGCAGTTTTCAAAATACTGTTTTTTATAACGGAGCCCTTCATTTCTTTTTACCAGATAAATAAAATATGCTAAAAATGGAATTGCAGCAAGCAAATAGTTCATATTAAACTGCCAGACAAGAATAAATACCAGTGCCAAGCCAGACAAAAAGACAGAAAGCCTTAAATATACAATAAATCTTAACTTTTTATTGGTGTTGGAAATTAGTTTATCAAATACATTTCGTTGATCATTATAAAACAGGGCAGATGGATTTGTCATCATCATTTAATTTATCCTGAAAATAAAAGACAAAAAACATACAATTTCAGACAAATGATACATATAAATATTAAACCAGCCTGTTTCAGCAAGGCTTTGTTCCCTGTTTTTGCTAATTATTCGTGAGCTGACTTCCAGATATCTTTAAAATCTTCTTATTTTTGAACCCTAAAAAATCAATTTTATGTTTGAAGCAAAAGTTTTTATCAAGAGAAGAAATAACTTAAAAGAAATAATGAGCAATGGTATAATCCTGATACCTGGCAATGAAGAATCACCCATGAATTACCCTGCCAATGGATACCATTTCCGGCAAGACTCCAATTTTCTGTATTTTTTTGGACTGGACCACCCTGGTTATGTCGGTGTTATTGATCTGGATGAGGGAAAAGACTATATTTTTGGTAATGATGTAGATATAGATGATATCATCTGGATGGGATATCAACCTTCAGTAAAAGAAATGGCATTAAAAGTAGGTGTACAAAATACTCTTCCTTTGGCTAATCTTTCTGAATATATTAAAAAAGCTGTTGATTCAGGTCGTAAAATTCATTTTACACCACCCTATCGTGCCGAAAATATCATAAAGCTTGAAGAATTGACAGGCATACACCATACGAAAGTAAAAGCATCATTTTCACTTGAACTGGTAAAAGCGATTGTAAAATTACGCTCAATAAAAGAAGAAGGCGAAATCAATGAAATTGAAAAAGCTCTTCGCACTGCTTACCAAATGCATACCACTGCCATGAAAATGGCCAATGAGGGTGTAATTGAACAGGAAATAGCAGGAAAAATTGAAGGTATTGCACTTTCTGGTGGTGGACCAGTATCTTTTCCGGTTATTCTCACAATAAACGGACAGACATTGCATAATCATTTTCATGGCAACACACTGACAAAAGGTAAAATGGTAGTAATTGACGCAGGCTGCGAAACTGAATTGCATTATGCTTCTGATATTACACGTACTGTCCCTGTTGGCAGAAAGTTCGACCAACGGCAAAAAGAAATTTATCAGGCTGTATTAAATGCACAAATGGCTGCTATTGAAAATGTCAGACCTGGAATTTATAACAAGGAATTACATTTAATTGCTGCTAAATCGTTGGCTCATAGCCTTAAATCTATTGGATTAATGAAAGGCAATATAGATGAGGCTGTTGCTGCCGGTGCCCATGCACTGTTTTTTCCACATGGATTAGGACACATGATGGGCCTGGATGTTCATGATATGGAAGATCTTGGTCAGATTTATGTTGGCTATGATGATACCATACAACCAAGTGACCAGTTTGGTCTTGCCTTTTTACGTTTAGCAAAGGAACTGAAGCCAGGCTTTGTTTTTACTATCGAACCCGGATGTTATTTTATTCCTGCCCTTATCGACCAGTGGAGGTCAGAAAATAAATTTACAGAATACCTTAATTATACCCTGATAGAATCATATAAAGATTTCGGTGGCATTCGTATTGAAGATGACATTTTGGTCACAGAAAACGGATATAAGGTATTAGGAATCCCTATTCCAAAAACTATTTCAGAAATTGAAAGTATATAAAATTTCCGTTTAAGTTTTTTTAATAATTAATAGCACCTGTTTGCAGTACAATAAAATTGCATTGCTCATTGGTGCTTTTTTTTATTATTTTCAACCTGTATATTCGTGTCAGTTTCTAAATTATAAAATTAAAAATCATGAAAACGAAGATTTTTATCATCAGTTTAATGCTGAACATATTAAGCAATGGATTATTTTCTCAAACAGTTTATGGTACGCTGAGTGGAAATATTACAGATGATTCCACAGGAGAATATCTCGGCTTTGTCAGCCTGTCGCTAAGCCAGCAGGGAGTCATTAAATACAATGCCATCAGCGATGAAAATGGTTTTTATACCCTAAAACCAATTGTTCCTGGTGTTTATGACCTTCATGTAAGTTTTGTAAGTCATCAGAAACAAAATGTTAATGGCATTAAAATAAACGCAAACAATATTACTGTTTACCATATTAAATTGAAAAAGTCAAACATAACCCTGCCAATAACAGATATAACGTATGAACCACCAATGATTGAACCGGGAAAAATACCGGCAATGAAAATTGAAGATGATGTCCTGAAAAAAATTCCTATAGAAGGAATATTCAAGATAGTGGACCTTACACCGGGAGTAATCAATGGTAGTTTCAGGGGACAGCGGCTTGAAACAACGGCTTATTATGTCGATGGTGTTAAAATTATTGGTGACCTGGCAGTTCCGAAATTGTTCATTCGTGAAATGTCGGTGTATGCAGGTGCATTACCGGCCGAATATGGCGATGTACTGGGAGGTGTTGTGGTGATTGTTACTAAGAGTGGTTTGGAATAAAGTAATTTAGTGATTACTACAATCCTTTTTATAATATAACTCCATATAGTGTTTAAAATACTTATGTAGCTTCACTGATATTTTACCCGGCTTCCCATCTCCCACTATCTGATCATTCAATTTTACTACAGGCATCACTTCAGTCGAGGTTCCAACAACCATAAGCTCCTGCAATTCGCCAAGTTTTGATTCCGGAATGGGCTCTTCTATTAAATTTAAATTGTTCTTTATACACAAATCAATCAGAATTTCGCGGCTAATGCCCGATAGTATATGATTATTTTTAGGATGTGTGTAAATAATTCCATCCAAAACCCCGAAAACACTCGAATGTGATGCTTCAGTTACAATTCCGTTCCTGATAAAAATAGCTTCATAGGCACCTTCCTCGTGAGCTTTCTGAACAGCCAATACATTGGCCAGCAAAGCAATGGTTTTAATATCACACCTTTGCCAGCGAATATCTTCAACTGTAATACATTTGACTCCATTAACAAATTCTTCCTTATAAGGAATGAAATTTTTTACAGTAATATAAATAGTAGGTTCAATCATTTCTGTCGGGAACACATGCATTCTACGAAATTCTCCTCTGGTAATCTGTATATAGATGGAGGCTTCGCAATGGTCCAATCCATTAATAATCAACAGTTTATTTACAACTTGCTTCAATTCATTCAGGTCAGGTTTCATTATCCTTAGTTCATCCAGACAATAGGCAAGGCGTTTGAAATGTTCCTCACCATGAAATAATTTTCCTGAAAAACTTCTTAAAACATCATAAGTACCATCGGCAAACATAAATCCCCTGTCGTTGGGGGATATTATGACTTCATTCTCAGGTAAAAATCGACCATTAAAATAAACAATATTCTCCTTTTTCATCATTCAGCTTTAAAAAGATAAAAATTTCAACATTCGAAGGTAGCTGTAAAAGTTTACTCTAAAACTTCAAAATTAATTTGTATTCCCCTTAATTATATAGGTAAAATCTTATTTTGATGTGGTTCAGTTTAAAATACTAAAATAATATCTGCAATAATAATTTATATTTGCAGGCTTAAAAATCATTGAAATAAAACATTTTAACCAATGTTTGAGAATTTAACCGAGAAACTTGAGCTGGCGTTTAAGACGCTGAGAGGGCAAGGACGCATTACTGAGATCAACATTGCTCAGACGATGAAAGACATCCGCAGAGCCCTGATTGATGCAGACGTTAACTATAAAATTGCCAAGGATTTTACTGATGAAATTAAACAAAAAGCTATTGGAGCAAATGTTATTAATGCCATTTCACCCGGACAGCTTTTAATTAAAATAGTTTATGATGAATTGGTCAGTTTAATGGGCAGCCAGGCCAGGGAAGTTAAATTTCAGGGCAGTCCATCAGTTATTTTACTTTCCGGATTACAGGGTAGTGGAAAAACCACCCTGGCAGCAAAATTGGCTTCTTATTATCAGAAAAAAGGTCGTCAACCTCTTTTAGTTGCCTGCGATGTTTACCGTCCTGCTGCTATTGAACAGATCAAGGTTCTTGGCACCCAAATAAACGTTCCTGTTTACAGCGAAGACGATATAAAAGACCCTGTCAGGATTGCAAAGAATGGAATCAACCATGCTAAAACAAACAATCGAAATCTTGTGATTATTGATACAGCCGGACGTTTGTCGATTGATGAACAAATGATGGATGAGATTGAAAACATAAAAAAAGCTACCAATCCCGGTGAAATACTTTTTGTGGTGGATTCCATGACTGGTCAGGATGCGGTAAATACAGCAAAAGCATTTAACGACAAATTAGATTTTAATGGTGTTGTGCTTACCAAACTCGATGGTGATACACGCGGTGGTGCAGCCATTTCTATTTTGAAAGTGGTCAATAAACCCATTAAGTTTGTCAGTCTTGGTGAAAAGCTCGATGCAATAGATTTGTTTTACCCTGAGCGTATGGCCAGCAGGATACTGGGAATGGGAGATATAGTTTCTTTTGTTGAAAAGGCACAGACGGTATATGATGAACAGGAAGCTAAAAAGATACAGAAAAAGCTTCGTCAGAATCAATTTGATTTCAATGATTTGTTAAATCAGATGCGACAGATTCGGAAAATGGGAAATATGAAAGATCTGATCTCGATGATTCCAGGCATTGGTAAGGCAATGAAGAACCAGGAGTTTGATGAAAAATCTATTACACATCTCGAGGCAATTATCCTTTCAATGACACCAAAAGAGAGAGAAAAGCCTGAAATTATAAATGGTATTCGCAGAAAAAGAATTGCTGATGGAAGTGGCACAAGCATTCAGGAAGTAAACCAATTGCTGAAGCAGTTGGATGAAATGAGAAGGATGATGAAAAAGATGAATGCACCTGGAATGAAAGGAAAATTTGCATCCCGTTTACCATTCATGAATTAATTTGTACAAAATATAAAATGTACCGAATTTTGCAGTAAATTAAAACCAATCAAATTTGTTAATAAATGGCAGTTAAAATAAGATTGCAAAGAAAAGGGAGAAAAAAGGCACCATTCTATTATATTGTCGTAGCGGATTCCCGCTCTCCCAGGGATGGCAGGTTTGTCGAACGTATCGGATCATACAATCCGTTACTTAAACCAGCTGAGATAGAAATAGATTCTGACAGGGCAATATATTGGTTGAATGAAGGTGCCGGGCAACCAAAACTGTACGTGATCTTTTATCACGTCATGGTGTGCTTTACCGAAAACACTTGTTAAGAGGTGTTAAAATGGGGGTTCTCACTGCTGAGGAAGCTGATGCAAAATACAACGAGTTTTTAAAGCAAAAGGCAGAGAAACTAGAAAAAGAAATTCAGAAAATCAGTGAGGAAAGAATCAAAGCCAAACAAAAAAGGTTTGATGCTGAAGCTAAAGTTAATGAACAACGAATTTCTAAAATTCAGGAAAAGCATAAAAAAGAAATTCAGGCTAAACACGCTGAAAGTGCTGAAGAAGAAACAGCACCTGAAGATTAGAGAATGAATTCTACTTTTCAATGATTCATAACGATGACTTGTTTCATGCAGGTTTTGTATCCAAAACCCATGGATATCGTGGTCATTTTTATGTGAATTTTGTTACCGAATTTAAACCTGAAAAGGCATTAAAAGGATTTCTGTTTTTTTTATTCAACGATAAGCCCGTTCCTTTTTTCATTGAAGAATGTATCGAAATTGCTGAAACTTTTGCCTTAATCAGACTGGAAGATATCAATACAAAAGAAGAGGCAACAGAATTGAGTGGTTACAGGGTTTTCCTTGAAAAGACAAAGTGGTACAAATCATTAAATCCTGTTGAATCTCCTATGATGCTGATTGGATTTTCTTTAGTTGATTCCAATAAAAAAATGGCAGGGAAAATCATCGGTATTGAACATTCACCGGCACATTATTTATTGGTTTTAGAAAACCATACCCTGATACCTTTACATAATGATTTAATCATAGAAATTGATTTAAAATCAAAGGAAATAATGATGAAAATTCCTGAAGGATTAATCTAAAATCATGGAAATCTTTTATCCTGGCGATCAAATCGAATTTATTGATGATAAAACACAAGGAACAGTAGTTGCCATTATTAATCATGAGCAAATACTAATAGATATTGAAGGACTTGTTATTCCGACCTTTACTTCCCAGGTTATTAAAATTTCAAAATCAGGGAATAAAATTATCAGTCTTGAGGAAAAATACAAGGACGACACCAATAAAAAAAATATTGAGACCAAACCATCTGCTAATGAAATAAAAATTGTACTTTTAGACAGTGAATCTTATGAATATCATAGTTTGGTAATTATCAATGACACACACAATACATTACTATTTACTGCCTATGGTGAGCAAAATGACGAGGTTTTCTTCAACATCAAAGCAGAGCTAAAACCCAGTGCAAAAACATTACTATACAACATTAAATTGAAAAAAAACTCTGACAATCAGAAAATTACACTTTGTTTACTGATGCATCATGAAAAATCTAAATCAGTCATAAAACCTGTTGTTTACTCCTTTCTGATAAATGATAAAACTTTTTTACGGAAAAAAGAAATGATTCATGAACTTGGAAAACATGGAATCGTTTTCAGAGTCAATTCAGTTGCTCCTGTAGAATTTAAAAATGTACGATTAGAAAAACCAGATACACCTGCTGAACATAAAATTGATATGATTAAACCATCTCACACTGTTGACCTTCATATCGACAAAATATGTGATGATTTTTCAAAAATGACCAGAAGTGAAATTTTCAACTACCAGTTTGATTATTTTGTGAATTCTTTGGAAAAAGGTCATTCCTTTGGTTTTAAAAAAATGATTTTTATTCATGGCATAGGTGTAAGCAGTCTTAAAAACAGGATTTACCAATATCTTAAATCGCTTGATTATGTAAGCAGTTTCAGTGAAGCTGATGTCAGAAAATATGGATTTGGTGCAGTCGAAATAAGTTTTATGAAATAAAGATAATTTTCCTATTAATTTGAAAATGTGTTATTTTGCAATAAAATAATTTATTATGTTAAAAACTCTTTTATTTCTGTTAATACTAAGCATTCAAAGTTTCATTAGCATAAGTCAACAAGCGTATCGGGTATATTTAACTGACAAAGGAAATCAGCAATTTGATCCATATACATTTTTTGATGAAAAAGCACTCTTGCGAAGAGAGCATGAGCATTTGCCTATTTATGATGTTACTGATCTACCTGTTTTTAAAGAATATATTGACTGTATATCCCGATTATCTGACAGTATAAGTGTTTGCAGCCGTTGGTTTAATTTTGTGAAAGTTTATATATCATCAGACAAGCAGTATTATCAAATTAAATCACTACCTTTTGTACTAAATATAGAGGAATCATTACCAGTAAAATTACTTGAATGCTCACTCAATCAAACTACTGATGATAACAATTTACTTACAAAGCAAACTCAGCGAATGGGCAGCAAATATTTTAAGGAAAAAGGATTTGATGGAACAGGAATTCGTATTGCAATTTTTGATGGAGGTTTTCCGGAAGTAAACACACACGAAGCATTTGCACATATTCGTAATTCAGGCAGATTATTAAAAACCTGGGATTTTACAAAAAATAAAGAATTTGTATATTACAGCAGTTCACATGGCCGACAAACCTTTGCCTGTGTAGGTGGTATTTATGATAGTATTAATATTGGTTTAGCAACAGGTTCTGAATATTTATTAGCACTTACTGAAGTAGGTAGTGAGCCGTTTCAGGAAGAAGAATGGTGGCTTGCTGCAGCAGAATGGGCCGATCAAAATGGTGCCGACATTATTAGCAGTTCGCTTGGTTATGGCCACCAAAGATATTTTACTTCAGATATGGATGGCAATACAAGCCTGGTGGTGAAAGCAGCCGAAATGGCCGTCAGAAAAGGAATATTGGTTGTAAACTCTGCCGGAAACGAGGCCGATAAAAAGTGGAAAGGTATTATCACTCCTTCTGATGGCGATTCAGTTTTGGCTGTAGGTGGGATTGATCCCAACACCGATTATCATATAGAATTCAGCTCTTATGGACCAACTGCTGATAAAAGATTGAAACCCAATGTCTCAGCTTACGGACATGTAATAACAGCAGGAAAAAACGGTATTACCTCTGCCGATGGTACTTCTTTCTCATGCCCATTGGTTTCAGGCTTTGCAGCATGTGCCTGGCAGGCAAAACCTGAACTAACAGTCATGGAACTGTTTCATGAACTCGAAAAATCAGGGCATCTTTATCCATATTACGATTATGCTCATGGTTATGGCATTCCACAGGCAGCATATTTCACCAATCAGATCAATGAAAATATTGAGACTTTTGAAGTCATCGACTCGCCTGCATTTTATACAGTAGTAATAAAGCCAGCACGTTTTAATAATACCGACTGGCTACAGGATATGAATTTGCTTTATTATCATTACGCTGATGCAGGTGGTTATTTGTCATCCTCAGAAATAATTGCAGTAGAAAGTGTCAGTCCATTGGTTTTACAAAAAGCAAATTTCAAAGAAGGCGATATTGTTCGAATTCATTTCAGAGGTCACACTAAAACCATTAACTTCTAAACCATGGTAAAAAAACTGATTTTTATATTAACTATTTTTACATCAATAAACAGTTTTGGTCAGACAACTTTGTTTTCATTAAAAACTATTGATTTTTCAAAGCATGAAAAATGGGGTCCAAATCAAAGCAATTATTCACAGTTTGGTGTAGGATATGGTTTTATTGTCGGTTCAGCCGAAAAATACATTAATATTAAAGATGCAAACGCCACCTATATAACACTAAATCTGCGGTATAAGAAAAAGCTAAACAATGTTTTTGCATTTGGATTTGATATTTTTCACAACGCAAACACTTACCAAATCAAACAAATTAATGGCAAGGTTTTTCCTGATACCCTCAATCATTTCAAGGAATATGTCAATGAGTCTGACCTTGGCACAGGCATTTTTATCAGAATTAATTTTTATCATTTTAATAATAGTAAAAGAGGTAATTATCTGGGAAATTTTATTGATTTAGGCATTTCAGGGAGCTGGGTATATAGTTTATACCAAAGCACGACAAATAAAATTAATATGCTGAAAATCAAAGAGATTACAAGAGGATTTGACTTTTTTAATAAATATTATTATTCAGCATTTTTTCGTTTTGGTATTGATAAAACCAGTATCTTTCTGGCAACCCGTTTAAGCAATTTATTAAAATCTACTAACACATTCCCGGATTTACCACCTTTTAGTCTTGGTATGGAAGTTTCATTTTAAGAATATTTATGTTAAAAGAACCACCATCATTAGCTCCTGTATGTTTGTTTGTGTATAACCGGCCTGATCATACCTTACGCACATTAAACAGCCTAAAGAATTGCAGATTGGCAGACCAGAGTCAATTGTTTATTTTTGCTGATGGTTTGAAACACGGCTCAAGTATCGACTGTATCCTGAACATTGAAAAAGTCAGAAAAATAATTCACAGAGAGCAATGGTGTAAAAAAGTTGAAATCATTGAGAATGAGAGAAATAGTGGCCTTGCAAAATCAATTATTGCCGGAATTGACTTTGTGATAAAAAGATATGAAAAAGTGATAGTTCTGGAAGATGATCTGGAATTGTCACCTGGTTTTCTTGAATACATGAATAGTGCCCTTGACATCTATGAAAATGATGAAAAGGTAATGCATATTGCAGGTTTTACCCCACCTTTCAGGACAAATCTTCCGGAAACCTTCTTTTACCCGGTACCTACTTGCTGGGGTTGGGGCACATGGCGAAGAGCCTGGGAACATTTTAATCCTTCTGCTGCTGAACTGTTAGAAAAAATAAAAAAGAAAGGGAAATGGAATTTTGATATCAAACGAAGTGTCAATTATTACAGAATGCTTAAAAAAAATAAAAAAGGCTACGTAAATTCATGGTTTATTCGCTGGTATGCAAGTATTTATTTGATGGATGGTCTTTGCCTTCATCCTGGTAAATCATTGGTGAAAAATACCGGCATTGACCGTACAGGTGTTAACTCCTACAAATCCAATGTATTTGAACTTGTGCCTGCAAAGGTTGTTCGTGTGGAAAAAATACCTTTGTTATTATCTAAACAAGCCATTCAAGCTTTTGTAAAATTTAATTTTAAAGTAAAAATTTATCACTTACCGGAGTATTTCTGGCGACTTTTGACCAACAGAATTAAAACTTAAAGTGAACAATAGCCAGGCTCACATATCAATCATTACTGTTGTTTTTAATGCAGAAGCTGTATTAGAGCGAACCATTAAAAGTGTTATCAACCAAACATCTAAAGATTTTGAGTATATTTTAATTGATGGTAAATCAACAGACAATACCATATCAATCATTAATAATTATCGGGAACATTTTACGCATATCATCAGCGAGCCGGATAAAGGGCTTTATGATGCCATGAACAAAGGTATCGACCTGGCAAAAGGGCAATTTCTTTGGTTTTTAAATGCGGGTGACGAAATTGCAGAGAACAGTGTTATTGAAAAACTTATTCCATATCTAAACAGCAATGATATTGTTTATAGTGACACTTTCGTTATTGATGAACATGCTGAGGTTATAGGCCTGTTAAGCCAACTGACCCACAACAATGCTCCTGAAAAGCTAAGCTGGCGACACATGAACAGGGGAATGGTCGTTTGTCATCAAAGCTTTCTTGTAAAAAAAACAAATGCACCTTATTTTAATCTGAAATATAGTCTTAGTGCAGATATTGACTGGATTATTTTATGCCTTAAAAATTCCGAAAAAGTGATCAGAACAGATTTTTGTATATCGAAATTTATGCGGGCAGGTTTATCAAAACAAAAGCTTAACAAGGCCATGAAAGAACGCTACCACATCCTGAAATCTCATTTTGGTTATTTTCCCAACCTGTATAATCATATTTATCTCTTGTATCGCTTTATTTCTAAAGGCAGAAAAAGTAAAGTAAATTAGCAATTATGCCTTTTCAGCAATGGTAATCAGCAAAATCAAGTTTGTAAAATAGAATTAATTACTGTTGTAAACTGAAAATCAGGAAAATTGTATTTTTGCAAACCCTTGAAGAAGATGTCATAATCGGCCGATATGCAATTAACAAATAATATAACAGCTCCAGAATATGCTTCTTATACAAGTCAACAACTTCAGCAATTTCTTTTATTTGAAAATTCAAGGATACTTTTTGGCACCTATTATCCTGAAAAAAAGATATTTATTAAATTCAAGTCGCTTGCCATTGAGATGAATGAATTGACAAGCAATTTAGATGAACTTTTTATACATTTGCCTGAATTAAAAGAAAATGTATTAAGCAGGACAATTTTATTGTCAGGGCGAAAATTCACACTTATTCCTGATGAATTTTATGTTTCAGGAATAGAAAAAAATGCATTAACACTAAATTTTAAACTGGACGAACAAGAAGTTATCAGAAAAGACTATATTGATAAAATCAATAGCCACCTGATAAGCAGTATAGATAAAAATATTTCAGATTCGTTGGAGATGCTGAATTATGATAAAATTTTTCATTCTGTAAAAGCTTTTTTATCTGGTTCATTCTCTCTGTCAGGCAAATTTTCCAATCATATTTTTATACAAATAAATACTGGCTATATCACTATAATCGTGATTGACAGTGAACAGAAACTAAAGTTAATAAACAGTTTTCCTGCCCGCAGCGAAGATGATATTTTTTATCATATTATGAATGTAAGTAAGCAGTGCCAATGCAATCCTGAAAACGACAACTACTATTTATCGGGGAATTACAATAAAAACTCTGCTTTAAATAAATTGCTTTACAATTATATCAGATTTCCCTTTACACTTAAATTACCCGACCAGATAGGCTTTCATCCAGTATTTGAAAATTTTTACCCTCACCTGTACTATAACCTGTTTGCTGCAGTGCTATGCGTATAATTTCCGGAAAACTAAAAGGAATGCTCATCAATCCTCCAAAAGGAATTCAGCTAAGACCCACCATGGACTTTGCCCGTGAAGGGCTATTCAATATTTTAGAAAGCAGGTATTTTATCGACAAATTTAACATACTTGATCTTTTTTGTGGTAGTGGAACAATAAGTTTTGAGTTTATTTCACATGGAGCCAAATCTGTTATTGCTGTTGATATTAATAATAAAAGTATTCAATTTATTTCCAGAAAAGCACATGAACTGGAACTGGATAACCTGTCTGCTGTGAGAGAAGATGCCCTAAAATTTCTTGAACTTACACATAATACTTATCACCTCATATTTGCCGATCCACCCTATAATTATGAACATTACAACACTATCATTGAAATTGTTTTCAGGAAAAGTTTGCTTGAAGAAAACGGAATATTGATATTGGAGCATGGGCAGGATAAAAGTTTTAAAAATTCAGTTTTTTTTGTTGAACAAAGAAACTATGGAAACACAAGGTTTAGTTTTTTTAAAATAAACTCATGAAAATATGATAACAATAGAAAAAATGGTTGTTAATCCGTTTATGGAAAATACATTTATCTTGTACGATGAAACAAAGCAATGTATCATTATTGACCCTGGATTCAGCAATCGTCAGGAAGAAGCAAAATTTTTAAACTTCATAGCAAAATATGATTTAAAACCTGTTCACCTGATAAATTCACATTGCCATATTGATCACATTTTAGGAAACAAATTCATTCATCATCAATTTAACCTTGAACTATCAGCTCATAAAAACGAAGTTTCAAATATAACTTTTTCAGATGAACATGCTGAATTTTTAGGTCTTCCTGTAGCTGGCTCACCACCAATAACAAAATTTCTGGAAGAAGGAGATATTATTGAATTTGGGAATTCATCATTAGCAGTACTTTACACACCAGGCCATACTTCAGGTGGTATTAGTCTTTATTGTTTAATGCACAAATTTGTTATAGTTGGCGATTTGTTATTTTACGGCAGCATAGGCAGAAGCGATCTTCCCGGAGGTCATCACGAAATATTGTTAAAATCAGTTCAGGAAAAAATTTTTACTTTGCCAGATAATACTGTTGTTTATTCAGGACATGGAGAGAACACAAGTGTGGGATTTGAAAAAAAGAATAATCCTTTTTTCAAACCTGAGTAAAGTTTTATTTAGTCTGCTTGTTCAGATTGAATTGTAGTGAAAACCTTACTGTGTTTTCTAAAGGGCTTGTTTGACTTGCATACTTATTATTTGTAGGGATAAGATACGAAACATCAAGGTTAAAAATCGTGTATTTGATACCTAATCCAAGGGTAAGATATTGTCTGTTTCCTTTTGTTTCATGTTCATAAAAATAACCCACACGTGCAGCAATCTGTTCGTCATACCAATATTCTACACCAATTGCAGGGCTAATTTCTCTCATTTCTTCTTTAAAAATTGAACCTTTTACTACATTTCCTAATGAATCAACAACACCCGGAGCATCATAAAACGACTGAACAAGACCAGCAATCACAGGTACATCCGGTGTTTTACCTGAGTGGATAACCAATTGACCGTCTTTTTCGATCGGATTACCAAAAGAGTCAACCATATAAATCGGAGTAGTGGGTACCAATAATTTATCAAGGTCAAAAACAAGGCCTACAGAGTTGTAGTTGTCGATATGATAGTTAAAGTAGGAGCCTAATCGCAGGTTCATGGGGATAAAATCCCTGTCAGTTTCATCAGTATAAGTTATTTTACTACCAACATTGGAAATATTTGCACCTAATCTGATGTCTAAATCTTTGCCATCAAGTTTTACAGGTTCAGGTTGCCAATATGAAGAAATATCGCCTGAAAAGGCAATACCAGGCTTTGTTTCGCTACCACCTGCAATAGGAATATTGCTTGCCAGATTCGAATATATAAATCGTAAAGCTAAACCAAGAGAGAATGTTTCTGACAGTTTGCGTGCATAAGCAGCATCAGCTGCAAGTTCATACGGGCGAAAATCACCCATATATTCACCAAAATCATTGGTGAAAGTAATGTCACCTAAAGAAAAATAACGCAGTGAAGCACCAAAAGTTGACATTTGGTCAATTTTTGAATACATAGATAAATACGACAGGTTAATATCGGGTACCAAAGCCTTCAGCCATGGAACATAAGAAAGGCTAAGGCCCATCGGGTGCTCTGCAAAGGCTAATTTAGCAGGATTCCAATGGATAGAATTAGCATCAACAGGTAAAGCCACACCTGCATCTCCCAGTGAACCTGAACGTGAATCAGGGGTAATCATTAAAAAAGGAACAGCTGTGGTAACTACATTTCTTCTCCCATCCAGATTGTAAATATTAGTTTGTCCTTGTGTAGTCATTATTGAGATAAGTAAAAACAGTATGACTGTATTTAACTTATTTCCCCATGTTTTCATCATTTTTTTAATATTTTTTATTCAACAAAGATAACAAACGAGTAAACAAAAAAAATATTGCTTATCTGACATAAAGCGTTTTACACGAACCCACTGCATACGTTCCATCAGATGCTTTAATAAAAATATTTATCAGATATAAACCTGGTTCTATCAGGTTCATTCCATTATTATATGGATTCCATTCAATGGAAGTAATTCTGTTGCTGTTAGCCGCATCAAACTGTCGCTCAATGGTTTGAATAATGTTACCCTTTGTAGTAAAAATGTCAATTTTTACATCAAAATTGTGATCTGATAAATTATGTTCAAAAGAAATAACAGTTGAGTTGGTAAAAGGATTGGGATATGTAAAAATATTGCTGATTTGAGGTTCCGCATATTTTTTTACTTCAAACTCCACACTACCTGTTGCAGAATTGTTCCATACATCCCATACTTTGACAATAATTCTGTGTTTTCCTTCAGGAATATTTTGCAATGGATAAAATATTTCTCCATCCTGATAACTGTTTAGTTTCGATTGATAATAGTTATTTAGTAAAAATGAGTTATCGTTGTCAAGAAAACCTATTATCTCGTGTCCGATGCCGCTACCAACCGTATTGATACCATTTTCATCATGAATCTGTACATAAAGAGTAGGATTTTCATTTGTGATTCCACCGGAGATAAAATTTGAATCACCAATAAAAACTTTAACAACAGGAGCAGTAGTGTCTTTGATTAATGAGTCGGCAGTGCCACCAATAATAAATTTATCGTAATACCCGCTTGCATCAATTGATTTGTTGGTAGCATAAAAACTTATTTTTCCTACACCATCAGCATAGGAAATGTCTTTAGGAACAATAAAATTTATTTTAAAGTCACCATTTTTTACACTTGCTTTTCCTTTGAAAATAATATTATTCATTACTGAAAAACTTATTGCTTTATTTTGATGGTCATTATCCAAAGTCTTTAAAATAGTTGATTTGTCATAAATAGTAGTCATTACATTTCCTGAAAAGTCTGACAATTTATTGCCTTTAATGTCTTCAACATTTCCTGAAATACTTACATTTTGCAAAGCTTTAAGAGTATCGGGCACATTTGTTGGTTTAACAATATAATCAGGGTAAGCTAATTTCATAGATGGGTCGCCCAGTAAAATAAATTTTCTTGTATTGTCAGAAAATGTAGTTTTATTCTTAGCAAGAACAAGAATATCACCCAGACGTTTATGATGGTTATTAATTTTATCAAAAATATTGCTTTCATAGATATTGGAAGTTAATATCTCATTTGCCTGCACATAAACAACCCTTGAAGTTGTCAGCAATGCTGCAGCCCCACCTTTGGGATTAAGAAGAACTAATTCTCCGGCAGAAATTCTGACAGGGTCGTCATAACGGCTGAATTCACAGGTAGCTGTAACAAATACAGGTAGTTTATCAAAGTTAGACCATGAATTGATATCACTGATTTCAAGTACTCTTTCATGAGCCCAGCCTAATTCACCACCATGTCCAATATAATTTACTATCAGCATTCCTTTATCCATCATCTGATTCAAGGTCTTTTGTGCATCAGGATAACGATTGCCATTAATAGATGATACCTGCTGGTAAGCATCCATATAGAGCTTTGTAATGTTTAAATTTTTTACTTGCGAGGCAAGATATTGGCTAAGATATTCACTATGTTCAACATGCGCATTTAATCCTCCATCATCTACATCATCAGAGACAAAAAGTATATTATTTCGCCATTCATCAAAGCATTGGCTGCTGCTGTAATGAATAATTTTATTGATTACTTCGCTGGCTTGTTGTGATGTGGAAACCGGAAGTCGGCCAATGGCAATATCTATTTTGTCGTATTGCGTGGCATAAATGTCATCCCAATTGCCTTCATCGTCATCAAGGAAGCCATAATAATCGTCAGAAGCATACGAACTGATGGGTGAATAAATTGTTGGCGACTGATAAGTTGGAATTCTGTTGGTATTACCATTTAAAACATCTCTGTAATCGTAAGAAGCATCGCCCACCAGTAAAACATATTTTAACTGATTGTTCGAATCAGTATTGTTTTTATACACATTTCTTAAAAAATCTCTGATAGCTGTAATGTCCTGAGCACCTGAAGAAAACTCATTGTAAATTTGCTGAGGAGTTGTTACAAAAACACGAAGAGAGTCGTTTGTTCGTCTGAAATCGGCCAGTTTATTTGATTGTGTAATATAATCAGGGTGGGTAATAATCACCATGTCGAAATCTTTCACTGCATGCAAATTTTGATTTGTAATTTTTGCAACAAAAGCAGGTACTTTTTCGCCCCCCTGAACGCAGCCTATCAGTTCATGAATACTTTTATAATCAGCTTTAAATGAAAAAATAGAACCATTTTTCAGTTTTTGTTGCCTGACAGGCTTTAAAGGATCGGTAACATCCCACAACAAAAAGTCGTTTTGACTACTGTTAATTTGAATCTCAACAATACCTTTATTGACCAGGCTGGTATCACGAAAGGCTATTTGCCCCGAATTTATTTTCAGGTTTGCCCTAGCATTGATTCTCAAAAAGTTTAACCATCCTATTGAATTATTATCAGGTTTATTATAGGTGTAAAGAAATTCTAAACTCCCTTTATTGGGCATAAAACTAAAACTATCTGAGCGTGGTGAACTATAGTTTGCCAGATAGTCAGCCGTATTGACACTGTAAATGTTTTGAGTAAATGTGTTTCCATCAACTTTTAAAGTAAAACTGCTGCCTGAAGAAGACCTGCCGGCAACATGGGAAACAAATTTGACAGGATAATTTAAGTTAATGTTCGGAATACTAAAGCTTACTTTTAAGGTATTTGTCAAATTAAGTTCCTCTCCATACCAATCTCTGCCTGATTTGACATAATCTGTAATTTCAGTTTTCATGACTTTTTCATGAAAATCGTAGTAATCATAATCAGATACTGTCAATACAGGTGTTCCTGAAACCGGAGCACTTTGCTGAATACGTAAACCAGCTTCATGTGAAATGGTCAGGAAATAATAGGCATAATCACTATAGTAATTAAAACTATGAACATACATTTTCAGGTTGTTGTTAAACGTCCATGTGTGAGGGCCCTGTGCATAAAAAAGAATATAATCATTTGTATTAAAAACAATATCCTCCTCTCCGACCACAGTAATTGCATTTTCTATCAAATCTTCGGGCCGAACAATATGATTGGGCATTGGCAGCATACCACCACCATTGCCATAAATTTTAATGTTCTTCGGATTAATTTTATCCGGATCAATTCCCATAGATTTTAAAAAATTGTAATCAATTTTAAATATACCTGACTCAGACACCCTTATTTTATACCAATCTCCTTCTGCTAAAACAGAATTTGATGATGCACGTTTATCAATTTTATTATTTTCACTGACGATAGCAGAAGACTTATTCACCAGAATTTCAAAACTTATCAGTCTTTCCATTTGCTTACTTTCTAAATTATATCTGTATGGAAAAACGATAATATCATAGCATATTCTACCCTTTTCAAATGATTGTTTTGTAGTTAAAACTTCAACAGGAATCTGAATGTTTTTATATAAGAGTGAACTATCAGGTAAATAAACTGTATTAAAAAGAGAAAAATCACACTTAAAATTGTTTTCAGGATAATATGCTTCATGAAAAAGTGGCAAAGGACAGGAATAGTCATTAATCAGTGCATTATCAAAAACTAAAGCATTTATTACATTTTTTTCAGAGATAAAAATTTGCTGATTTTTCCAAGATAAATTTCTTTTTAACACAATTTGCGACTGTCCATAAATAGAATGATTTAAAAAAACAATAAAAAAAAGCAAAATAAATAAACTTTGCTTACGTTTGTAGCTGTAAAAAGAGTGATTAAAAATCATAAACAAAATTTTTTTTATTCACAAACGAAAAATTAATAATAAAATTGCACACTAAAATATATAGTGGATTTTACAAGATGAAAAGATTTCTTGTCATAATTAGTTTTTTATTTCAAGGATTATACCAATCATTTGGGCAAGATCCTCACTTTTCACAGTTTTATGCGAACCCTATATATTTAAATCCTGCCATGGCTGGAACTGCTGGTGAACATCGTGTAATAACAAATTACAGAAACCAATGGCCAAATATTTCAGGCTCATATGTTACCTACTGTATTTCTTATGATGGTCATTACGATGCATTAGCAGGTGGTATTGGTTTACAATTGTTATATGATAAAGCTGGAGAAGGTGAATTGTCGCATTATATGTGGAATTTTATGTATTCATACCAATTAAATGTATCCAGAAAATTTACTATAAAAGCAGGTATTCAGGCACAAATGCATCAGTTTAGTATTGATTTTAATAAACTTTCGTGGTATGATCAGATTGAACCAAGAAAAGGTTTTGTAAGAGCAACCAGTGAGCCAGCACCTGATGGAATTTTTAAGACAAGAATGATTAGCGATTTTGCTGGTGGCATTATGGGATATACCAGAAAGTTTTATTTTGGTTATGCTATGCATCATATTATCACACCTACATTGAGTTTTTATCATAGCGATGAAGCATCAAGTTATATTCCTCAAAAACATACGCTACATGCTGGAATGATGATACCGATGGAAGTTGGGCGTGACCCAAAGCAATTTTTTTCACCAAATTTCCTTTACATGAAACAACTTGATTTCTGGCAGATAAATTTTGGTGCATATTATATTAAGGATTATTACCTGTTTGGTGTATGGTACAGGCAAACCTCAAAAAATACTGATGGATTAATGGCTTTGATTGGATTAAGAAAAGATCCTGTCAAGTTTGCATATAGTTTTGATTTTACTACCTCTGATGCCAGAATTGGTTCTCCGGGTAGTCATGAAATTTCTTTGATCTTTACTTTTAAAACCTATCGCAAACCACCATCTATCAAATATAGAAAATTAATTTGTCCAACATTTTAATGAAAAAAATAATTTTAATCGTATTTTTGCGTTAACATTCTGATAATTAAATATTGAAGCATGAAAAAATTAGCAAATTTTGTTTTTATAACTTCACTGGCATTACTGATAATGTCATGTGCAGGTGAACGTTCTAAAACAACAGGATGGAAATATAATGATGTAAAATGGGGAGGTTTTGAAAAGCATGATTACAAAGGACAAGAAATTGGACCCAATCTGGTATTTGTTCAGGGAGGTACTTTTACAATGGGACAGGTCGAACAAGATGTCCGTTTTGATCAAAATGCATACCCCAGAAGAGTTACTGTTACATCGTTTTACATGGATGAAACTGAAGTTACCAATATTGATTACAGAGAATATTGTTATTGGCTTCTCAGAGTATTTGTTGACTATCAGGAAGTTTATGAGCAAGCTCTGCCTGACACGAATTGCTGGAGAGTAAAATTAGGCTACAATGAACCAATGGTACGTTATTATTTCCGTCATCCCAACTTTAATGATTATCCCGTTGTTGGTGTAAACTGGATACAAGCATCAGGATATGCTGCTTGGAGAACCGATCGTGTGAACGAAATGATAATGATCAGGGAAAAATTCCTGAAGCCTAACCCTGACCAAATCAACGAAGACAATTTTAATACTGAAGCATATCTTGCAGGACAGTATGAGGGTTTGGTAAAAAAGAAAGTTAAATCATATACCAACGAAAAAGAAAGACGTGTAAGACTTGAAGATGGAATTATGTTACCCGATTACAGGCTTCCTACTGAAGCAGAATGGGAATATGCCGCATTGGCACAGGTTGGTGATGCATTATTCGAAAATGTTAATACTAAAAGACAATATGCATGGACCGGCCATAGCCTGAGAAAAGAGGATACACGACATAAAGGAAAATTAATGCTCAACATGAGAAGAGGAAAAGGTGACATGATGGGTACTGCCAGTGAATTGAATGACGCCTCTGCTTATACAGCAGAAGTACGGGCATACTGGCCAAATGACTATGGTTTATACAATATGACCGGCAACGTAAGTGAATGGGTATTGGATATTTATCGCCCACTTTCACTCGAAGATATTGTTGACATGAATCCTTTCAGAGGTAATGTTTTCATGGTACCTGACAAAGATGAAGACGGCTATTTACTTGAGAAAGATAGTTTAGGTCGTATAATTTATCGTGAAGTAACCCTTGAAGAAAACATTGATAGAAGAAACTACAAAAAAGCTGATAATATTGGTTATCTTGATGAAGAAAGGTTTGAAAATGATCAGCAGATGTACAATTACAATTATGTTGGTAATTCTTATAGTTCATTAGTCAACAATAAAGCAAGGGTATATAAAGGAGGTAGTTGGGACGACAGAGCATATTGGCAAAACCCCGGCACAAGAAGATTTCTTGATGAAGAGCAGTATTTATCAACACTTGGATTCCGCTGTGCTATGGTGCATGTTGGCGATGCTAAACGTCATTCTAAAAACTTCTAAAAATTCATTTTAAACGAAAGAAAATGAGAAAAAAAGTTATTATCATCTTCCTGTTACTGACATCAATAATATTGATGAATACGGCAAATGCTCAATTGACCTATGGCTTTAAAGCAGGATATACAGGATACAAATTGACAGGTGGAGATGTGTATGGTGGGATGAATCGTGTTTACAATCCTGCTTTTGGTGCTTCAATAGGTGTTAAATTTGCAACCGATTTTCACCTGATAGCAGAAGTGAATTATATTACAAAGGGTGTTCATCAATTGTTTACTCACCAGCAAACCATTCATTCGTTTGAATTTGATACTGTAGCTGTGACTATTGCTGACTATAAAAAATACGATAATACCTTAAAAACAACCTATATCGATGTTCCTATTATGCTACGTAAATCGCTATCGTTAAGAGGTGGTGTTTGGCCTTATGATAGAAAAATTGGCAGGGTTGATGTTGACCTCTTTTTAGGTGGTTATTTCGGTTACCGAATTGGTGGTTCTGCCTCATTATCAACAACCTGGAAACAGGACATTACGAAATATGGTAATACAACCCCAGGTGAATATATTCAATATGACACAACGAGTTTTTTTATTGGTCAACAAGCTACAATAACCAGTGTTGACAGCACTTATCCAAAAGAACTATTTGTAAATTCTATACCTTCAGGAAAGCCTAATGCCTCTACAGATATTAATTCTTTTGATGCAGGTATTATTGCAGGTTTGGGTTTAAGTGTTGAAGTTACAGATAAATCAAAAGTAAGCTTTGATTTCAGATATACAATGGGTATTCTTTCAATTGATAAAACCTATTTCAATGATGTTGAATACATATTTACACCTGATGGCTCAGGCTCTGTTGTAGTGGCTGGTAACAATTTCTCAATGGTTACTAAAAGAACCAAAATGGATGTAAAAAATAGTGGTATTGGGTTTTTCCTTGGCTACACCATGTATGTTCAATAAAATTTCTTACCTGAATTATTAAGTTATAAGCCCCGAAATGGGGCTTTTTTATTTTTTACGGAAAATAATTTTCAAAGGCACTCCACTAAAATCATATTCCTCCCTCAGTTTATTTTCTAAAAATCGTTTGTATGATTCCTTGATATATTGAGGATGATTTGTAAAAAATACAAATGCAGGAAATTGAACTGGCAATTGTGATACATATTTAATCTTAATCATTTTTCCTTTTACTGATGGCGGGTGGAATTCCTCAATAATCGGTAAAATAAACTTATTGAGTTCTGATGTACTAATCTTCTTTGTTTTATTATTAAAAACATGAAAAGCCTCTTCAACTGCTTTCATAATCCTTTGTTTGTTTAAAGCCGAGATTGTTACAATCGGGATATCAGTAAAAGGTGCAATTTTTTTCTTTATATACTCTGAATATTTATCTGCTGAATTTGTTTCTTTTTGATAAATGTCCCACTTATTTACCAAAATAACAATTCCTTTATTTCTTTTTTCGGCCAGACTAATAATATTTAAATCCTGACTGCTTAATCCTTCATTTGCATCAATAATAACAAAGCAAATATCGCAATCATCGATAGCTTTAACTGCACGCATAACCGAATAAAATTCAACATCATCATGCACATTTGATTTTTTACGAAGGCCGGCAGTATCAATGACAATAAATGTTTTATCAAACTTATTATAAACAGAATGGATAGAATCCCGGGTAGTACCAGGTATTTCCGAAACAATGCTTCTATCTTCGCCAAGTAAAGAATTTACAAAAGTTGATTTGCCAACATTTGGTCTGCCTGTAACAGCAAATTTTGGAATATTATTATTATTTTCAGGGGGAGAATCCGGCACAAATTGCAACATTTCAACCACTTTATCAAGCAATTCTCCTGTTCCGGAACCATTCATTGAAGATAAAGGTATTACTTCCTCAAAACCCAATTTATAAAACTCATAAGCATCATGAACAGTTTTGAAGTTGTCAGCTTTATTAGCCACTATTATCACTTTTTTACTAAACTTTCTTAACATCCTGGCAAAAGATTCATCAAGGTCAGTAATGCCAACCTGAATGTCAACCATAAATAAAACAACGTCAGCCTCTTCAACCGCTATTTTTACTTGTTTCTTTATTTCAGTTTCAAAAATATCTTCAGTATTTTCAACGTATCCTCCAGTATCAATAACAACGAACTCCTGACCATTCCATTCAGCATAATCATATTGACGGTCGCGGGTAACCCCACTTACATCATCGACTATAGCTTTTCGTTTCCCGATCAGCCGATTAAAAAGAGTCGATTTGCCAACATTTGGTCTCCCGGTAATCGCAACAATTTTATTCCCCATGTATTTGAAAATGAGGTGCAAAGATATGAAAATAAGGTAAAACCGCCTTCATCAATCTGAAATATTAAGTCAAATTCAGCACTTGTTTTGATCATAATGCTAACTCAATTATAAAAATCTAAGATTTTCTTAATCGACTCAACACTTAATGCATTTAAGGCTTTAAACACTAGCAAATTTTCAATTTTCTGTTGATAAATTTAGTTCATACGCAAAGCCTGATAACTGATTAATGATAAAGTTATCAAAAAGCAAAATAATAAAAAAGCCCCTCATTACTGAAGGGCTTGTTATTGTTAGATATTATATCTCTTAGTAATCCATTCCACCAGCTGGCATAGGTGGCATTGCTGGTTTTTCTTCAGGAATTTCAGCAATAACACATTCGGTTGTTAAAACCATACCTGCTACTGAAGCTGCATTTTCCAATGCAATGCGGGTAACTTTAGTCGGATCAATAACGCCTGTTTTGAAAAGGTTTTCAAAGTTTTCTGTGCGAGCATTGTAACCAAAGTCATCTTTTCCTTCTTTTACTTTTTCCAAAACAATAGAACCATCGTTTCCAGCATTCGTTACAATAATACGAAGAGGACTTTCAATAGCTTTTTTTACAATCTGGACACCGGTTTTTTCATCAGCATTGTCACAGTCCACTTTTTCAAGTGATTTGAGTGAACGGATATAACCAACACCACCACCTGGAATAATTCCTTCTTCAACGGCTGCACGGGTAGCATGTAATGCATCGTCAACCCTGTCTTTCTTTTCCTTCATTTCAATCTCTGATGAAGCACCAACATAGATTACTGCAACACCACCTGAAAGTTTTGCCAAACGTTCCTGTAATTTTTCTTTATCATAATCTGATGTTGTGGTTTCGATTTGGGCTTTGATTTGGTTGATTCTTGCTTTAATATCTTCTTTATCACCTTTTCCATTAACAATCGTAGTATTGTCTTTATCAATGGTAATTTTTTCGCATGTACCAAGGTAAGATAGGTCAGCATTTTCAAGATTGTAACCTCTTTCTTCTGAAATAACAGTACCGCCAGTAAGGATAGCAATATCTTCAAGCATAGCTTTTCTTCTATCGCCAAAGCCTGGAGCTTTTACAGCAGCAATTTTAAGTGTACCACGGATTTTATTAACTACTAATGTTGCCAATGCCTCACCTTCAACATCCTCAGCAATAATCAGTAAAGGACGACCTGTCTGTACTGTTTTTTCCAAAACAGGTAACAATTCTTTCATATTGCTGATTTTCTTATCATACAATAAAATATATGGTGTTTCAAGATCAGTTTCCATTTTTTCAGCATTTGTGATGAAATATGGAGAAAGATAACCACGGTCGAATTGCATACCTTCAACAATATCAACATAGGTTTCAGTGCCTTTTGCTTCTTCTATGGTGATAACACCTTCATTTTTCACTTTTGCCATTGCTTCGGCAATGAGTTTACCAATATTAACATCATTATTTGAAGAAATAGTGGCAACCTGTTCGATCTTTTCATTGTTATCTCCAACTGGTTTGGACATTTTTTTCAGTTCATCAACAACCACTTTTACTGCTTTATCAATTCCACGTTTGAGGTCCATTGGATTTGCTCCAGCAGCAACATTTTTTAAACCCTCAGTAATGATTGCCTGTGCTAATATTGTAGCTGTGGTTGTTCCATCACCGGCAGCATCAGATGTTTTTGAGGCTACTTCTTTAATCATTTGAGCACCCATATTTTCAATCGGGTCTTTCAGTTCAATTTCCTTTGCAACGGTAACACCATCTTTTGTTACCATCGGTGCACCAAACTTTTTATCAATGACTACATTTCTGCCACGTGGGCCTAAGGTAACTTTTACTGCATTTGACAAAGCGTCAACACCTTTTTTCAGGTTTTCGCGAGCTTCTGTATCAAATTGAATCAATTTTGCTGACATATTTTTCTTTTTTATTTGTTACTAAAATATTATATTATTGCCAGAATATCTGATTCTCTCATGATGAGATAATCATTTCCTTCGATTTTTATTTCTGTACCGGCATATTTACCATACAAAACAACGTCACCGTTTTTTACAGTTGTTGGTGCATCTTTTGTTCCTGGACCTACTGCTACTACAGTACCTTTCATAGGTTTTTCCTTTGCAGTATCAGGGATAATAATACCAGATTTTGTAGTTTCTTCAGCTTTTGCAGGTTCCACAAGAACTCTGTCAGCCAATGGTTTAATGTTTAATGCCATATTTATTTCTTTTAAAGTTAAACAATACTTTTTTTACGAGTGGCAAATTATCAGATACCATGCCACCTGAAAATAAAAGTCATTTTTTCAGCATAGTAATTAATAGAATTAATAAAACTGACATATTTTCAGTGAAGCAATTAATAATCAGTCAATTAATCTAATTGACCACTGTTAAAGAGTCTAATTAAATCTGATGGTTGATTAATAATATAATCTGGATTTAATAAAACCAATTGTTCTTTGCATCTGTAACCCCATGTAACCGCTATGGAAGTTATACCTGCAGCTTTCGCCATTAAAATGTCCGTTTCGCCATCACCTACAAAACAAACCTGATTAAGTTTTAAATTTAATTGTTGACAAATATAGAATAAAACAGTTGGATCAGGTTTTAAAGGGAATTTGTCTGATGCACCAATAACAGGAAAGAAATGCCAGTCATTTAGCAATACTTTTACAATCTGATCAACAGCAGCTTGCCTTTTGTTTGAATTTATTGCAATCAGGATATTTGATCTCGCAACATAATTCAGCATATCTGTTATTCCTGTATATAAACTTGTACCTGTAAAAATGTTTTTGTTATAGGCATTTATCATTTCCTGAACGCATAATTTTATAGTTGACTCATTTGTACCTTCAGGAAGTGCAGAACTGACAAGATTTTCAAGTCCATGCCCAATTATTTGTCTGCATTCATCTTTCGTAACAGCAGGATAGTTATGTAATAATAAAACTTCATTTAATGAACTATGCAATCCCGGCAATGAGTCTGTCAAGGTTCCATCAAGGTCAAAAATGACAGCCTTAACTGATCTTAGCAAAATCTTTGAATTTTTTTAGAATTTAAATCCAATGGTAGCAATAAAGCTTGTAGTACTTATGGCGTTACTAACTCCTTCTACATCTTTTTTTGATAATGCATAGGGAAGTTCAAACTCTTCAGTATATGAATTTTGCAAGCCAAAATCAAGATAATAATCTTTCTCACGTATTCCAAAGCCTACTGCCATTGTTTTCAATGACCTGTCGCCACCTTTTGGAATATACTCACTATTGAATGGTGTCGAATAGCTTGCCCAGCCTCCCCTTAATGCGAAAATACCTAATTTTAGTTCTGCACCAATTCGTAAATTGCTGGTTGCACGAAAATACTCCTGAATATTTTCATTTTCAAACGAAAATGAATAATCATTAGAAGTAAGATAAGCAGAAGTGTAATCCATATATTCATAATCTAATGAAATAAAGCCATAATTACCTGCAATAATGGCCATACTTAAGGTGGCTTTATATGGAGTTACTACGCTATATTCAAATGTTCCTTTTTGATTATGTATCTCATTATCCTGTGTGTCGAGTTCTGAAGTTAATTTATCAGTATAATCTTCTGACATACGATAAAATGTTGGTGACTGTAAACTTAAGCCCAACCTAAGGTAATCAATGGGTTTATAAATTACTCCAAGACCTGCATTAAACCCTGAACCACTAATAGTAACATCATTTTCATGAGTCATTCCAAGATAATTGCTTTTACCTACACGATTGTTACTTTCAGTAAACTTGCTATTCTTATAATAATCAAGAAAAGGTATTCCAATTTTGACACCAAGATATAGTTTATTTGAATAATTAGCAGCAAATGCAAGATTCATATCGTATGCTGAGCCTGATGAGCGGAATAACTTACTTTGATCAATATCAATAATTCCGGAGGTATCTTCATCTAAGGCATTAATATATTCGCGATTATTTACAGGATTATCAATCAACCATGCATTATATGCCATAGAGGTTAAATAAGGAAGCTCTTTGGGAAGTTGTCCCTGAGCACTTTCTGTAAAATAATCAAGAATAGTATTGTTGTCGTTGTTACCAGAATAATTTTGCCTTGTTAGAAAACTATTTGACCGAGCTAATCCTAAACAAAAGGTCTGGCTCACCCAACCATTTTCTACTTCCTTACCATTAATTTTATTAATATCAGTAAATACAAGTCCTAATGAAGGAATTGTCAGTGCGCTCCTTCCTGCAAAAGAAGAATTTCCAAGATACGATGAATTTGTGGAAACATTAAGAAAGCCCGTAGAAAAGAAAAATTCTCCTTTTCGAAACAATCCTAATCCAGCAGGATTGATGCTGCTTGAAATGAAATTAGCGCCCACAGCACCATAAGCATTTGCTACACCTAAACTTCTTGCATCGGACTGAAAAATACTCTGAGAGTATTTTAAAACTTCCATATCATACTGAGAAAAGGCATAAGATATTCCAAAGAATAATAAAATAAACGATATTCCTAATTTTTTCATTGTATTGGTTTTAACGAGTGCGTGATGGTGTACTGGTTGAGTTGCTACCTGAAGTACGAGGGCTGGAAGTAGAACTGCCTGAACTGGAATTGCTTCTTGACGGAGCAGAATAAGACGGACTACTGTTGCTATTATTTGAGTAATTTGACCTTGTACTGCTTTCAGTCCTTGGTGCGCTATGCTGAGGATTAGGGCGATTATTGTTCTGATTGTTATAGTTTGGGGTTTCAGTTTTAGGAGGTGTAGAATTAGGTTTAGGAGATTCATTCCTGTTATAATTCTGTGGAGGATTGCTCTCCCTTTGAGGATTGTTGTTCCTGTATTCATTTGCAGGAGGTGTATAACCTGGATTATTGTATTGCTGGTTATTATTGTTGTTCGGTTGTGGGCGGTCAGGTCTTACAGTTTCATTGCTTTTAGACTGGTTATTGTTATCAGGTCTGGTATATTCCCTGCTTGAGTTATTGTTTGATGGTTGTGTTGTTTTTGGCGTATTTTGGTAATCTCTGTTATCATTTGTATTGGAAGGCTTGTCTGGCTGATTATTATTGTAATAGTTAGGATTATTCTGATTGGTTGCCGGGGTAGTCACCCTGTTATTATTACCTTCAGTCTTTGGAGGTTCATAAGCTTTTGGCTTTTGCACATTTGAACCGTTTTGAATTGTTTCTGTTCCGCTTTCCTTTGTGGTTGTTACTTTCGTATTGTTGCTTTCAGGGCCAACAGGACTTGAATAGTTACGATTACTTTCTTTTGTGAAGTTTCCATCTGTGGCATCTACTTTATCAGTTGTACTCTGAGCTGGTGCTGCGTATTTGTTTTCTGTTTTAACAGTTTTGTTAATATCATCTCCATTTCTGATAGCATCTGCTTTGTCAGCATCAATTGCTTTTCCATTTGTTATTACTTCAGGTCTGTTTGTTCCATTAGTTTCAGGATTTGCACTTATTGATTTATCAGGGCCTGGTCGTTCTGTTTCTTTTCTGGAACCAAAATATTCATCTGTATTGACATTTCTGTTTGAAACAAATGTACCAGTGCCTTGTCTGGGACCATGATAGTAGTCGTCATTTTTATTGACAGAACCTCCGCCATAATAGTAATCATCATAATAGCCATTCCAGTAACCATTCCAATAACCATGATGGTAACCATGAGAATAACTATTGTAATGATACCATGGATAATTATAATATGACCAATAAGGGGAGTAGTAATTGTAATAGTAAGGATATCTCCAATAGTCATAATAAAATGGGTCGTAGAAAAAACTATAACCATAATAACTATACCCCCATCCTCCGTAAAAGCTAAAACTCCAGTCATAGTAGTATGGATTGTACCAATAAGGATCATAATAAAATGGATGGAAGTAACTGAAAGATGAATAAGGTGAATAAAATCTTCTCATTCTGCTTGAATAACTGTATTCATAATCATAATAATCGTAGTCATCGTAAATATCTACATCGCCATAATAATTATTAGTGATATAAGTGTCACCATTATCATCCTTAAAGGTTTCAGTATCAGTATATGTATCAACTATTTTTGGTTCAGGTGTTGCCTGATACTGCTCAGCATCAGGTTTTTGCCCAGGTGCAACTACTACTTCATCGACCACCTCCACAGGTCTGTTTTTTGCGTTGAAATAAACATCGTCATAGGAACTCATTTTATTCAGGGAACTACAACCTGCAAACAAGCCGACCATCATGACACCAGAGATGAAGAATCTTATCTTTTTCATAACCAAAATTTTAAATGTTGATTCTTAATATTCAGTAACTTTGCAAATTAAAAAAGTCAAAAAGCATTCCAAATATACTATTAAATGGCATCTAAAATAACATCAAAAGAAGTTGATTATTCAAACTGGTATAACGATTTAGTAAAAGAAGCAAATCTGGCAGAGCACAGTGCTGTTAAAGGCTGTATGGTAATTAAACCTTATGGTTTTGCTATATGGGAAAAGATACAATCAGAATTGGACAGGCGTTTTAAAGAAAGTGGTCATCAAAATGCATATTTTCCACTTTTTGTGCCAAAATCATTTTTAAGCAGGGAGGCAGCCCATGTTGAAGGTTTTGCAAAAGAATGTGCTGTGGTTACACATTACAGGCTTAAAACATCTGAAAATGGAAAAGAAGTTATTGTTGACCCTGATGCTAAACTGGAAGAAGAACTTATTGTAAGGCCAACCTCAGAAACCATAATATGGAATACCTATAAAAATTGGATAAAATCGTATCGTGATTTGCCTCTTTTAATCAACCAATGGGCAAACATTGTCAGATGGGAAATGCGAACACGATTATTTTTACGCACCACAGAGTTTTTATGGCAGGAAGGACATACTGCACATGCAAGTCGCAAAGAAGCAATTGAAGAAACTAAACTGATACTTGATCTTTATGCTGATTTTGCAGAAAATTTTCTTGCAATTCCTGTACTAAAAGGTTTAAAAACTGCCAATGAACGTTTTGCAGGAGCAGACGACACTTATTGTATTGAAGCAATGATGCAGGATGGTAAAGCACTACAGGCAGGTACATCTCATTTTCTGGGACAAAATTTTGCAAAAGCCTTCGATGTTAAATTCCTTTCAAAAGATAGTAATCTTGAATATGTTTGGGCTACTTCCTGGGGCGTATCTACACGGCTGATAGGTGGACTTATTATGACACACTCTGACAACAATGGCCTTATTTTACCTCCTACTGTCGCACCAATTAAAGTAGTAATTGTGCCTATCTTTAAAACTGATGATGAAAAAGTAAAAGTTTTTGAATATGCTTCTAAATTTGAAAAACAATTGAAAGATGCAGGAATAACAGTAAAATTTGATAAGGATGAAAATAAAAAACCAGGATGGAAGTTTGCTGAATATGAATTGCAGGGAATTCCTGTGAGACTTGCCATCGGGCCTAAAGATGTGGAAAACAATCAAGTCGAAGTGTTTAGAAGAGACCTTATGCAAAAAGAACAATTTTCAGGACAGGATATTTCGAAATTTATTCAGAAACTAATGATTGACATCCAGAACAATATTTATAATAAAGCATTGGTTTATCGTGAAAAAAATACTTTTAATGCCAATAATTATGATGAGTTTAAAGAAATTATTAACACAAAAGGTGGATTCATATGGACTTACTGGGCTGGTTCTTCAGAAGATGAAACAAAGATTAAGGATGAAACAAAAGCCACCATACGCCTTATACCATTAAATACTGATTTTCCGGAAGGCAAATGTATGCTGACCGGTAAATTAACAAAACAACGTGTCGTTTTTGCAAGAGCATATTAAAAATTTAAAATTATGATTATAAAACCATTACCTGCAGAAAGTAAGATTTTAAACGCCCTGATTGATAAGGCAGAATTAAAGGCGAGTATTTATCATTATACAATTGATGCATTCAGGATGATTAAAAAAGAATTACAGGAAGTATCGACATGGATTAAGAGCAACATTGAGAAACAGAAAAAAAGAATCAATGTCAACTATACTGAACATGGCGAATTTGAACTGGAAATGAAGTTTGCTGGCGACACCTTATTTTTTATCATGCATACCAATGTTTTTACTTTTTCACCTGAACATTTTATTTTTAAAACCAATTATGTAAAAGAAGATCCCGATAGGGCATTTTGTGGCACTATCCTGATTTATAACTTTTTAAGCGACTCAATCAAATATAACAGGATGAACGATGAAGGTTATCTTTTAGGTAGAATATTTATTAATAAGGAAGGACATTATTTTATGCAGGGAAAAAGGCAATACAGTTTTCTTCACCGCGATTTCAGTTCTTTGTTGTTTACTGAAGATGCCGTTCGCGATATTGTAGAAATTGCAATTACACAGGCTGTGGAATTTGACCTTTATGTGCCACCTATTGAATCGTTGCAAACAATCACTTTAGGCGATAAAATTTCATTTATGGGGAGTCAGGCTATCCGAACCGGCAAACGTATGGGTTTTGATCTTGATCTTCATGAACCTGAAAGTGATTTGAATATGATTTTGGAGTAATGTTTTTTAGCATTTTTTTTTAAGATGCAAATTCAGCCTATGCCCTGACATATATTTTAAAAGTATAATTAAACGGATTTGCTGTATCTTTTAAATGAAAATCCGATGAAATGAGTTTCCATATTTTTTCATCAATATCGGGGAAAAAAGTATCTCCTTTTTCGATAACAGTATGTATGACAGTAATATATAATTTATCTGCAATTTCAATCGCTTGTCGGTAAATATTTCCTCCACCAATGATGAAAAGTTCACTTTCATGATTGCTGTATGCAAAATCAATTGCATCATTGATAGAATTATATACAATGCAACCTTCTATTTTAAGGCCAGCCTGTTTAGATAAAATAATATTCGTACGATCTGGCAAAGGCTTACTAACTCCAAACTCATGAAATGTACGGTGACCCATAATTACATGATGATTTTTGGTAAGTTTATAGAAATAACGAAGGTCGGCAGGCATATACCATGGCATACCACGTTCTTTGCCTATTACATCATTTTCAGATATTGCCGCAACTAACGAAATAATCATTTGATTCTGTCAAGAATGATAAAAGAATAATTGTACTGATGTTTCTCGTCTATTTGATGATCTTCTCTGCTCAAAAATTTCCATTCATCCATTTTAATTTCAGGAAAGAAGGTATCTGCTTCAAACTCAGCATCCACTTTTGTAAGATACAATCTATCAGCATAAGGAAGAAACTGTTTATAAATCATGCCACCACCCATAATAAATGCTTCCTCTTCGGGTAAAATCAACTTTAAAGCTTCCGACAGTGATGAAACCAAAATACAACCTTCAAATTCATCACCTTTAATATCTGACAATACGATATTAACACGATTTGGCAGAGGTTTTTTAGGCAACGACAACCACGTGTTTCTACCCATAATCACTGTATGTCCTGAGGTCAACTCTTTGAACCTTTTTAAATCATTGGGTAAATGCCAAAGTAAATCATTGTTTTTACCGATGGCATTTTTTTTTGCTATGGCTACAATTATCGAAATCATTTTATATGGCTATTGGTGCTTTTATATGGGGATGAGCCTGATAATTTTTCAGTTCAAAATCTTCGTAGCAAAAATTATATATGCTATTAACATCAGGATTAATGGTCATTACGGGTAGTGAATAAGGTTGACGTGTCAGTTGAAGTTTTGCCTGTTCAATATGATTCAGGTATAAATGTGCATCTCCAAGAGTATGAATAAATTCACCGGCTTTCAATCCAGTAACTTGTGCTGTCATCATAGTTAATAATGCATAGGAGGCAATATTAAAAGGTACACCTAAAAAAACATCGGCACTACGTTGATAGAGCTGGCAGCTCAGCTTACCATTGGCAACATAAAACTGAAAAATGGCATGGCAGGGTGTCAATGCCATTTCATCCAGTTGACCAACATTCCATGCATTTACAATGATTCTTCTGGAATCAGGATTTTTAATAATTGTATTAATACAATTGTCAATCTGATTAATGCTACCACCTTTATAGTCAGGCCATTTTATCCATTGTGCTCCATAAATCGGACCTAATTCTCCCTTTTCATTTTTCCATTCATCCCAGATACTTACTCCATTTTCATTCAAATACTTAACATTGGTATCACCTTTCAGAAACCATAGCAATTCATAAATGATTGATTTCAGGTGAAGTTTTTTTGTTGTAAGAAGAGGAAAACCATCTTCAAGGTTAAACCGCATTTGATAACCAAAAATACTGATAGTGCCTGTGCCTGTGCGGTCTGCTTTTTTAACACCATGATCAAGTATTTCTTTCACCAAATCAAGATACTGCTTCATCCTGATTATTTTTTCTTTTTAAAAATTTGTTGTGCAAAATTTCGTATTAAAACAAAAACGTCTTCCTCAGCCTCTAAAAATCCCATGTGGCCAATACCGTTTAATATTTCGAGTTTCACTTTTTTTGCATTTACAATCTGTTTTTTAACTTTTTCAAGCGGTATTCTTGTATCTTTATCACCAGCAATTACCATAGCAGGAACAAAAAGATTCTCTAAAGTTTTCACATGATCTTCTCTGTCTCGCATACCGGCTACTGCAGCAATTACTGCTTCAGGGCTCATTTTTTTTCCGATAGATCTCAACCAATTAATCTGTTTTTGAAACTGGTCAACTTTTTCAGCAGCAAACAAACCCGGATAAAAGGAGGTGATAAAAGAAAGATGATCATTTTTTATCAGTTCAATTACTCTGTTTCTGTTAGCTTTTTCCTCGTCAGAGTCTGCACCTGCCTGTGAGTGCAGCAAAATGATACCTTTTAAAAACTGAGAATATTTTGCTGCAAACGACATCGTTACATAACCACCCATTGAATGTCCTACAAGCAAACACTTGTTGACACCTAATATTTCAAGAATATTTCTTACCTCAGTAGCCATCAAATCCATAGTATGCACTTCGTCAAGCATCGAAGAATCGCCATGTCCGGGTAAATCTATGCAAATCACTCTGAAATTTTCACTTAACTTTTCAGCATAATGATTCCAGATTTCATTTGACTCGATGAAGCCATGTAAAAAAACGATTACATGCCCGCTTCCTTCGTCACTATAAAAAATTTCAGGTGCTTTTTTGTGCATTTATCTAAAATTTCAGCGTTTTATCTATAAATCGAAGGTATGCATTTACTTGCAAAAATTTGTTTATTTCACAACCTCAATTTCTGATTGAACATTAAATTAATTACATTTGTTAATTAAAATGCCGACAACAATATTCTGCGATGAAATTAAACAATTAGTTTTATCAATTTTGATAATTTTGCCATGATTTAATTTTCTATTAAAGTAACAATGAAGGGAGTTTTAACAACTTTGATGCAAAAATATGTTGACAGCATTAATAATAACTACGCCTTTATTTGCTATCGTCTTCCTAACAATCAGGAAATCATGACTGTTTCAGGGGTTTCCCGTTTTACAACAACGCAAGAGCTCAATGAAAACACCTTTATTATATGTCCCTTTACCAGCAGTCAAAAGGTTCTTGAAATTTCGAATAATATGCCCCTTCAGGGAATTAAACTGAACAATACTAAAAAATGGCATGTTAAGCATGTTGAATACCACGAAATAAATAAAAAAGACTATTTAAAATTGGTCAAAAAGGCTATTCATGAAATTTCGTGCAATCATTTAAGCAAAGTTGTTGTATCCCGGCAAATAAAAATCCACTTAAATACTGATTTTCAACCCATTGAATTTTTTCTAAAAATATGTTCAAAATATCCTAACGCTTTTGCTTTAATGTGTTCCACTCCGGAATATGGCACCTGGTTTGGAGCATCACCTGAGCTTTTAGTTTCATCAAATAATGGTCATTATGAAATTTTTTCATTGGCAGGAACTTTTGATGAAAGCAAAATGATTTTTTCAGAAAGTCAAAAAAGTAAAAATGAAAAAGAACAGGAAATAGTATCAAAATTTATAAGAGAAAAGTTATTGGCAAACAATCTTTCTTTTATTGAAACAGGGCCTGAAATTTTTTCTGCCGGTAACATTAGTCATCTTAAAACAGT
>Ga0172370_10000329_pt1 | contig 73247 bp, 83 predicted proteins | sample LakKiv5m_FD_114538 | JGI IMG/M metagenome (GOLD analysis project Ga0172370, IMG submission 114538) | Freshwater microbial communities from Kabuno Bay, South-Kivu, Congo - kab_022012_11.5m | ecosystem: Environmental > Aquatic > Freshwater > Lake | place: Democratic Republic of the Congo... | reverse complement strand
GAAAATTATGAAGAATTTAAGAATGTAATAATGAAGTCAGAAAACCTAATATTTATTAGGACTGAGGTCAAGATTAGATCAGTCAGAGGAGAATTTTAGCCGAAGATTAGACACAACCAAAATCTTGCCAATTTTTTGGAGGTGGTAATTGCAACTTTGATATTTCAACCATTTTGATAATCACTCTATATGCTTGTAATCTATAAGTTTGAGGTAAGAATCATTTTTATCTTCTCCTAAATTCCCCTTATTAAAGTTCATGGAGAGTTAATAGGTCGTAGGGGTTAAAAATGATTATGGGGGCGGGGTGAAAGTGATTGTTCCTTTATATCAGAAAAAAAATTATCACCCAGATCAACCTATTCATCTCTGGTCATTTTTCATTTTTAATTAACTTAATCATACAATTCCCAATATCCTCATCTGGATACATCGTGATGAATGTTGTTCTCCTTATGCCTGAGACAAATTATTTATAATGATAGCGATCCTTATTTACAGTGGAGTTTGATTTTATGAAAAAGATATGCTTTATTGGACTATTAATAATAATTGTCCTGATAAGTGGATGTACTTATCAGCCAAAAACTGAAACCATTTCGCAGCCAACCGTAACACAGACATACCCAACTAGCACTGTGACAGAAACACCAGGTACTATAACAGAAACTGCAACTCCAGCTATCACACCCGCACCTGTTTTAGTGGAGATAAAAGGTTTCGCTTATAATCCTGCAACAATCACTGTCCCGGTAGGTACGACCGTGACATGGGCACAAATGGACAGCGGGGTACAGCATACCGTAACAGGAAATAATTTCGATTCCGGTACCCTTAATGCAGGAGATACATTTAAATGGACTTTTAAAAAAGCCGGAACTTTTTCTTACGCCTGTTCAAACCATCCAAATATGATTGGAATAGTGGTGGTGACATGACAATATGTCTGAAATAAAGTTTCTCTGAATACTTTCGTAATCCAACAAATTACATTTAATTCAGTATCAAATCATGATCCATAAGTGCACCGCCAGTGATTTTGAAAGAATATATCAAATCATCAATAATGCAGCCCAGGCATACAAGGGAAATATTCCAGCAGAATACTGGAAAGAACCTTACATGTCCAGAGATGAACTCAGGCATGAACTTGACGAAGGAATTGAAATGTGGGGCTATGAAGAAAACGGAAAACTGATTGGAGTGATGGGAATTCAACACAGGCAAGGCGTGACGCTCATTAGACATGCATATGTTTGCACAACCAGACAAAATAAAGGCGTCGGGGGAAAATTGCTATCCTATCTTATGAGATTAACGGAAGAACCTATCTTGATTGCAACATGGTATAATGCTGTCTGGGCTGTTCGGTTCTATGAAAAACACGGTTTCAGGCTGGTTTCCAAAAATGAGGGAAATCGGTTGCAGAGGAAATACTGGTCATCGCCGGAAATCAAGGTTAATGCATCTGTGGTTCTTAAGAATGAGAAATGATCTAATTGGGGCGTCCGTCGTTCTTCTCTCACATGTAGAAATGCATGAATCTTTGATATAATGGAGTCTATTATTATTTAAGTTTTGGACAACTTCCCCATAAATGAGGGAGTTGGTGACAGCTACTCAGGAAGGATGATGGAAAAGACGTCTTGCTGGAACTGAAGAGAGATCGGATTAAGTATAATGCCCGGAGATATATATCCAATATGTTCCCCGCATCTGTCCGGGCTCCGCGCATCCTGCACGCTCCAGGTCTGCCAGCGGGGATGGGGCAGTGCAACATTGACTCGAATAAATTATTGTATAAGTTTATGCAGTAGCCTTGGATATTACTATTTTTTTATCCTGCACTGAGAAATTAACTTCCGTTCCTTCTTTTATAGAAAGTGCATCTACTATTTCTTTGGGTATCCTAACAGCGATGCTGCCCCCAAGGTTGAAAGTTTTTCGCTTGAAAAGGTCAACAAGCCTGTCGTGCTCTTTCTCATCGATCCATTCATCTTTGCATTGAGGGCAAACCTCAGCGGTAACCCATACGCCTTTTTCTATCTCCTTACGTTCTTTTTTCATTTCGGTTTCGCATAAAGGACATTTTGTCATGTTTTATTCCTCTATTGTCAGTATATAGATCGTCCCGCTTCTGATTGTGTAAACAAAGCGTATCCTTGCATCTTCAATTTCACTCTGAATGATCCCGACTTCTCCGTCTTTATTGCACTTTCTTATTTGTTTTCCTGTTTTCAGGAAATGCCGTACTTCATCAGTTTTCATCTGGAAACGTTCTCTTTTAAACGATTAGATGCATGCATAGTGTATTTTATTGGAGCGTTATGGACGTCGATCAATAATTATCAGTATAGTTTTAATACTGATAGTATATTAATTTTTCTCATAGCTTTGATATAGCAAAGTGCTGTTCTGCGCACTGTCCGGTCTCCGCGCATCCCGCACGCGCCGGGTCTGCCTGCGGGGAGGGGGCGAGGGTTAGAAACATGATAAGGGGGCGGGATTAGTTCAGCACTTTTGGTGCGAATGTGTGATAATTGTGAAAATGAATCGATTGAAAACAATTAAGAAAAATCGATGCTCTCGATTCAGATATTTCCTGTTATTCTGACATTAGTTTCTGTAACGACAATGAAACTCCCAGGGATGGATTTCTGATATTTCTCAAGTAAATGCTTTAGTACAGAAATCTTATTTGCAGTTCTCTCATTTTCAAGGCGCAAAAGTATAATCCCTTTATGCGGCTTTTTTTCTCGAAAAACAAGCTCAGCAAAGTCTTTATCATTTGTTATCAGTATGCGATCTTGTTCGAAGGCTTTCTGGATAACATCTCTATCATCCGCTCCTCTTATTTCGTCATATACAGAAATCACATCATGATTTTGCATACGCAACCACTTTGCAACCCCTGGTCCTGTGCATTCATCCACAAGGAACCGCATCTAACAAGCCTCTGCAGTCAAAGGCATAAATGTGGTGTTTTCAAGGGATTCTGTTGCAAAAAGCAAACATGCTTGAATATCTTCTCTGGTTAATCCTTTGTATTCCCCAATGATCTCTTCCACAGAAGCGCCATGCGCTAATAATCCCAGGATAAACTGCACCGTAAGTCTTGTCCCTTTGATCACAGGTTTTCCGGTCATAACATCAGGATCAAGAGTGATGCGTTCTAGCAATTTTTGCGCTTTCATGTTTTTTTCACCATTATCCATTATATTCTCTTTAATCATATAAATACCAATGATTGCCTTTTATTGGTTCTCCGCACCTGTCCGGCCTGCGCGCATCCCGCACGCGCCGAGTCTACCAGCAGAGAGGGGGCGAAACAAGAATTAGGGGACGGGCTTATTCAATGTCAATTATGTTCTCGCTCATAAACAGAATAAGGCGACCCACGCATATATTTCTTGCCATACAAGACTATATATAAAAAGATGTATAAATTTGAAGCAAATATGGTGAGAGAAAATTGGAATAGGGAAGAATTGATTGTTGCGTTTAATCTTTACTGCAAAATACCTTTTGGGAGAATAACGTCAAGAAATCTTGAAATAATCAATTTAGCTAATACTATCGGAAGAACTCCATCGGCTGTTGCTCTAAAATTAGTAAACTTTGCTCGTTTTGACCCAGAACTTCAAAAAAGAAATATTGCAGGAATGAGTCATGGGAGCAAAAGTGAAGGAGAAATCTGGAATGAATTTCATGGTAATTGGAGTGAGTTGGCCTTTGAAAGCGAGATATTACTCGCCCGATTTAAAGGTGAGGCGATTGAGAATTCCTCTAAAATAAATCTGGAAAACTTACCGGATGAGGGAAAAGAAAGAGACATTATAATTAAAGCAAGAGTAAACCAAAATTTCTTCAGAACCGCTATTCTAGCGTCCTATGTAAATGCTGTGTAACTGGGATTTCGATACCTGAATTATTAGTATCAAGTCATATTGTTCCTTGGTCGAAAGATGAAAAAAATCGTTTAAATCTACATAATGGAATATGCCTTAACTTACTTCATGATAAAGCGTTTGATAGGGGATTAATGACAATCACTGAAGACTACAAAATCAAATTGTCAAGTGCGATAACAAGCCATAAACATGATGAAGCGATTGAGAAGTTTTTTCTGCCTTATGAAAACCAGCCGATATTTTTACCCAATAAATTCTTGCCGGATAAAAATTTCTTAAGTTATCACTATGAAAATATATTTATAAAAAATTAATAATTTTTGCTCAAAATCCAATTATCTCCATCCTTAATATCCCTCACCCCCCCATTCAGTTCCTCCAAATGCTCCCCATCATCATCCTCCCCATAAAAGACAACTCAAAAGAGCCTAACTTTTACGGCACCTGATACTGAAACACACTCCAAAAGGCGCGCGCGTGGGCAAATTCAGGATAAAACAAGGCGAAAAGGAAGACTTCAAATCGCAGGAGGAACTCATATATCTCCGGGGAGTTAGGTTCGGTATGGTGGAAAGACATAATATCCCGCAAATATAATGAACATCCAGAATGAAAAGAGAAATAAGAGAACGAACGATTCTTGATAAATTTGCCGAGGATTTTGTTAATATTGTTGAGAAACATGCAAAATACATTATTGTTTCAGGTTTTGTGGCGATCGCGCATGGAAGAAGCAGAGGGACAGAGGATATTGACCTTATTATTGAAAGGATAGAAAAAGATCCATTCAAAGAAATGCATAATGATCTCCTGCAAGCAGGTTTTGAATGCATTCAGTCAGAAGATCCGGATGTGATCTATGATGACTATTTGAAAGATAAGACCAGCGTCAGATATACCAGGAAAGGACATTTTCTCCCTGAAATGGAATTAAAATTAGCCAGGGATGAATTGGACGAATATCAGATCAGGACACGCAAAAAACTGCCTCTGACCGGGCTGGATCTCTATTTTTCAAGTATTGAAATGAACATTGCTTTTAAGGAAGAACTGCTCACGTCTGAAAAGGATATTGATGATGCAGATCATTTGCGGATCATCTATTCTGGCGAGCTTGATGAAAATGAGATCACAAAGATAAAAGCGCAAATCCGCAGGTTAAGGTTATCATGAGGGACAGGACTCATTCAGAACAGGTAATACGATGGGCAAAATATGTAAAATCTCATCCGCGCTCTGTATGGATCAAAGAATTGAAACCTCTCATAGACTCACAAATAATCATGGCAAACAATTTCTATGAGCGCCTTGCAAAAACGCAAGGCGGGATTGAAAAAATAAGAAAGCTGAGAGATTTAAGATAAAAAAAAATAATTGGCTCAGATAGAGAATAAAAACAAAAAACAGGTGTCAAAGTGGGAGTTCATATTCCAAATTCTCCAATAGCCTTGCTTATGCTCCAGACTTCGATTATGTTTTCATTCCTTATTCTGTTAAAATGCCTGTCATTCGTGATCAAAATCGCACCTTCCTGTAGACAGGTAGCAGCGTGATAGATATCTATTAACTGATTCTCTGTAAAATATGATTTGCAAAGGCGCAAGAATTTTTCGTCCACATCCATCGCTTCAGTTTTATCGATCAACTTTCTGAGAATCTCTTTTCCACGCTTTGACTCAAACACCTGTGCGTACTTTTCCATTTCCATGGTCAGGAATTCATTGCCAATAAGTACAATGGTCGCATTATCAGTAAGTTCCATAAGCAGCCTTAGCGATGCGGTTTCTATTTTTGGATTCTTGATGGCCGCTACAAACAGATTCGTATCAACTAAAAACCGACGGATGCTTTTTCCGGATTTTTTCCTTGATGTCACTTCTCACCTTGCCAACTACCGCATCGATATCGACTTTTTTAAAGTCTTTCTCAAGCTGTTCCGCCAGTTCTTCTATGTTTATTTTTTTGATGATCAAGAGGTCGTTTTTAACATCTGCTATAAGCAATTTTGAGCCTTCGTTCAACTTTAGCCTTTTTCGCATTGTGCCTGGAATTACAATCCTGCCAGCTTTGTCGATGCTCACGATCTCCATATTATACCATTATGGTATTTTGGTATATTAACGTTTTTGGCAAATCGTTTTAGGAAGGAAATCAGCAGGTCCAATGCAATAAATTTTATGATATGTTCTCCGCACCTGCCCGGGCTCCGCACATCCCGCACACGCCGGGTCAGCCAGCGGAGAGGGGGCGGGGTAGAGCAGCATGAGTCTTTTGGGAAGTAATAGTAAAATTCTATTTTTATTCATAAATATCATCAAATTCTTTATGCATATTAGGCTCTGGAGAAAATTATAAGTCCTTTGGAATACTATGGATTTTAAAAAAATGTAATGGTAATGGAAAAATCTGAGCAGACCTTGATTATCATATGCAATGTGGATATGAACGCAACTTGAATAGTGGAATGCAATGGCAACGATAAACTCAACATCTCAATTAATTAATAGATTTGAACAAACCTCAATTTGGCAAAAGACCTTAGCCAAACAAATAGATCCCGACATTCACGAAAAACAAAGAGAATTTCTTAGAGTTCAGTTTGAAAATTTTAGAGAAAAAGCAAACTTGCTTGCATCTGAAATATCAATAATTTTGCCTGAATTTACTGTTCATGACATTTCACATATTGACGCATTGTGGGAAACAGCTGAGTTAGTTACCAAAGAGGAGGTTGAACTAAATCCGGCTGAAGCATTTGTTTTAGGTGGGGCTTTTCTTATTCATGATTTAGGAATGGGATTAGCTTCTTTTCCTAGTGGTATAAATGAACTTAAGAAAGAAGCAATATGGAAAGACACAGTTGCATCAGTATTGAAAACTAAATTAAAGCGAGAAATAAATGAGATTGACTTCATAAATTTAGATAAAGATACAGAAAGAATTGCTATTGAAAATGTATTGAGATTGCTTCATGCAAAAAATGCAGAGAAACTGGCATTAATATCATGGAAGAATAAAGAAGGACAAGATTTGTTTCTAATCGAAAATAGTTATCTGAGGGAATCATATGGTAGCATAATTGGACTGATTGCACATAGTCATGGGTGGTCAATTGAGGAACTTGCCAATAAAGAGCTTAATATATTGGGTTCACCAGGAAAATTTCCTTCGAGTTGGACAATCGATCCAGTCAAGTTAGCTTGTATTTTAAGAATAGCAGATGCAACACAAATAGACGATAGAAGAGCACCTTCTTTTTTACGAGCAATTAGAAAACCATCAGGATTTTCTGATAAGCATTGGAACTTTCAACAAAAATTAAATCAACCAAGATTAGAAAGCAATAGATTAGTTTACACTTCAAAATCCGCTTTTACATTAAAAGAAGTAGATAGTTGGTGGGTTTGCCACGATACATTACAAATGATTGATCACGAACTAAAGGAAGTAGATTCGTTATTAGCAGAAACAAATAGAAAGAGATTAAGAGCAATTGGTATAGCCTCAATTGAAGACCCCAAAAGGCTATCCAAGCAAATTAAAGTTGAAGGATGGCAGCCAGTAGATACTAAAATTAGAATTACAAATGTAGCAAGACTGGTAAGTACTCTTGGCGGAGAACAGTTATATGGAGACAATTCAATCGTCCCATTAAGAGAATTAATTCAAAATGCCTCGGATGCAATTAGGGCAAGAAGAATTCTGGAAAATAAACAAGAAAATTTCGGAAATATAATAGTCCGATTTGGTAAAGAGACCCAAGGACAATATATCGAAGTAGAAGATAATGGCATAGGTATGTCTCCAAAAGTATTAACAGGTCCATTCTTAGATTTTGGTCAATCATTTTGGGGAACATCTCTTATGCATGAGGAGTTACCCGGTCTTGAATCCAAAGGTTTCCTACCAACAGGAAAATATGGAATCGGATTTTTTTCAGTTTTTATGATAGGAGAAAAGGTTACTGTTGCTTCGAAAAGATATCAAGACGGATGGGATAGCACATTAATTTTGGAGTTTAACCAAGGCGTTTCATCTAGGCCAATTTTAAGAAAAGCCGAGTCCAGTGAGATAATAAAAGAGGGTGGTACTAGAATTCGAGTCTGGCTATCAAATAATAGGATTCTAGAAAAATTGTTAGAAAAAGAGCGGGGAGGGAATAATAAAATAACTACTACAGAACTTATCGAAACATTATGTCCAAGTATGGACTGTAATATTTCCTTAGAAGAAAATGGAAATCTAAAAAGTATTATTAAAGCAAATGATTGGAGAACCATAACTCCCATTAGCTTAATAAAGAGGCTTATTGGTGCTTCATATTACAATGAGCTTACAAAAGCTCAAAAACAGGTAATAACAGAGATTTCTAAAAACATGAATATCATTGAAGATTCTGATGGTAAAATTGTTGGACGAGCATTCCTTTATAAAGAAGAATACAAACAAAAAGAAATATTCTCATTGAATGGCTTAGTTACAGTTGGGGGGCTAAGATCATCAGAATTATCAGGTATAATTGGAATCCTAATTGGAACATCTGACAGAGCATCAAGAGACATAGGTGTTCCAATTATTAATCACGAAAAATTGAGTGAATGGTCAACTAGCCAAGCTAATTTATTATCAAAACTTAATTTGAATGAAGAAATTCAAATAGACTGCTCTTCTTTAATCAGACTATGTGGAGGAAATACTTCGAATCTAAAAATAGCTTTTCACAAAAGCGGCGCTATTACCTATCAGCAGTTCAAAGATATTATTTCAGAAAATAAATATAAGATTTATTTTGTTATTCATGATGCTGCTGTAAGCAATTATGAGAGAGAGAACAATTGTAAAATAGATTTTATTGAAAATGCATTTTGGGTAATGAAAGGTTCACCGGTCATTCTTCAAACCAGAAATATGTATCATTACATACCTTGGCCAACGATTGAAAAGAAAACTAAAGAATATTGGTTTGGAAACGAAACTCTTGATGGACTTATAACCGAAGCATTGTCTACAGTTTGGAATTGTAGTACTGATGAAATAATAGAATCATCTGAGATTTCATCGGATGAAAAAGAGTATGAAGCAATAGTTGGCTCTGTAGCTGGTCAACCAGTCGTATTTGACCACATCGACATAATGAAAAAACCTAAAAGGAAATAACCATCGCATATAACAAAGTATTTACGATAATGGCGGATGAAGTGCTAAATTTGAACAATATATGGACAAATATCCTTTTGTTTGATGAGAAAAGCATTCACGATTCCCCGCGAGGAAAATTCCATTTTTCCCGGCATACTCTTAAGGGAACACCCCTTCCCATCCACTTTATTAATTTCTCCCAACCTCAAATCGGTACATAAAATGCTCTCCATCATCATCCACCCCCAGAAATCAAAGCTCATCGTCCTCCCCATCAAAGACAACTCCAATGAGCCCAACTTCTACGGCACCCTGATACTGAAACATACCCCAAAAGGCGCGCGCGTGGGCAAATTCAGGATAAAGCAGGGCGATAAGGAAGACTTTAGGGCGCCGGAGGAACTCATAGAACTTTTGCGTCTTGCCGATAAGATACTTATTGCTGAAGGTGATGAGGCGTCTGAGGCTGGATTCAAGGAACTTCTCACAGCATATCAGCTTGATTACGGATATACGACAACATGCCGCCTTTGCCTTCTTGCGGGTAAATTTACAACGAATAGTCCGATACGGTTCCACAACGAATCGGTTTGCGAGGATTGTGCAAAAAAAGAATTGATTAAGGAATCAAAATCTATCAAACTGGGAAGCCACGGACAGGAAAGACTCCTGCAAATCCTGGAAAAGACAAAAAATCTTGACAGGGTTCTTGCAATGTTAAGTCCGGGAAAACTTGATTCTGGACTGACAAGATTTGATACAATGGCAGCATGCAAAGTGGAAAGATCAATAAAAGTAAAAGACCTGCCTGTGCATGATGAATTTAAAAAACTGTTACTTCGTGGGATGCAAACTCTCATGCCAGTCCAGGCGCTTTCCGTGGATGCTGGACTCTTTGATAGAAAGAACCAGATAATCATTTCTGCCACAGCAACGGGAAAAACGCTTGTTGGAGAGCTCGCCGGTATCCAGAATATCTTAAATAATAAAGGAAAAATGCTCTACCTCGTTCCTCTTGTCGCTCTTGCCAACCAGAAATATGAACAATTCACGAAACGATATTCTTCTATCGCCACAACGTCACTTCGTGTGGGAACAAGCAGGATTGCAAAAAATATGAAAGGGATCAGGACAACAATTTCCTCAGATATCATTGTTGGAACTTACGAGGGTGTTGATTTCATCATCAGGTCAGGAAGCGCACACACACTAGGAGAAATTGGAACGATCGTCATTGATGAAGTGCATACACTTGAAGATGAGGAAAGAGGGCACAGGCTCGACGGTCTTATTGCGCGCCTGAAATTCATTGCGCCCCAGGCCCAGTTCATCTATCTTTCAGCCACAGTTGGTGAACCGCGCTGGCTTGCTGATAAACTGGGGGCGGGATTGATAGAATTCGAAGAGCGCCCGGTTCCCATAGAGCGCCACCTTATCTTTGCTCCGGATTATGAAAAAAAGAGGCTGATAGAGCGACTTGCCAGGCAGGAATTTGACAAAAGATCCTCAAAGGGTTTCCGGGGGCAGACCATTGTTTTTACAAATTCGCGCCGGAATTGCCATATGCTTGCAGAAGGGCTCATGATCAAGGCCCTGCCTTATCATGCGGGGCTTTCTTATCCTGAGAGGAAGAAAGTGGAGGAGCAATTCGGCAGGGGAGAGTTGCCTGTTGTCGTGACAACCGCAGCGCTTGCGGCAGGTGTTGATTTTCCAGCATCCCAGGTGATATTTGAATCACTCGCGATGGGAATAGAGTGGCTGACAGTGCGTGAATTCCAGCAGATGCTTGGGCGCGCGGGGCGACCTGATTATCATGACCTTGGCACAGTTGTTCTTCTTGCTGACCCTGAAAGAAGGTTCGGGAAGGGAGATTCGGAAGACGAGATCGCATTCAGGCTGCTGCGCGGTGAGCTGGAGCATTTTGGTGTGGATTACGGGGATGATGAACAGCTTGAAGAGACTCTTTCCAATATCGTTATTGCCCATTCCCTGGCAGACCTCCAGAAGATCAATGAATTGCTCCTGGGAAAGGGCGACCTTAACTTGCTGCTTGGTAAACTCAAAGAATATGGATTTATTGAGAAAAAAGATGGCGGATACCGTACCACAAAACTTGGGTTTATCGTTGCATCCCATTTCCTGAGCGTGGAACAAACGTTCAATATCAAGAACGCAATACTTGAGGAAAGGAAGCCTCTTGACATCGTTACAGGGCTTGAGACACTTAATTCTGTATATTTCAGGTATGCTTCACAGTTATCGGACGCACTTGGAACCGATATCCCAACAAGGGTTTTTGGCGCCGGGCTTGATATCGTTTTTTCGGCTGATGGTTTTTCAAAGTTAAAAGAGAACCTGCGTCGCGTCATGTTTAACTTTTTACGCGAATTCATGTCATGTACCTGCAAGGATTCACCTTACTGCGGCTGTGCAGAGAGGAAATTCTCAAGAAGGGTCATTGAACTGTGCGCTGAAGGAAAAACGCCTGATGGTGTGATTAGCGAGCTTGAAAAACAATATGGGGTTTATGCGTATGCGGGGGATGTTCTGAATTATCTTGACCAGGCTGCGAGAAATCTTGAGGCTGTGGAATTGATCGCAGGGATCTATGGGAAGAAGGATATCGCAGAGAAGGCGAGGGAGTTGAGGGAGAGGATGGAGGGGTAGGTTCTGGTCAAAATAAACTCCTGAAGGTAAGTCGAATCATTAAGGTAGAAAAAGAAGATGTTCAGTTGTCCTGGCGGTTAATTCCCGACCCTGAGTGAAATCCATTTCCCGTCTTCTTTGATCTCACTGACGTGCACGAGGGTAGAACCTGGATTAAAGATGGCCACCGGGTCAACGCCCGCGCCTTTCGCTAGGCTCTCACCTCTTGCTCATATATGGTTTCTCCTGTCTTTTATCCATGCACGGCACGGTTTAATTACTGCCTTTGACACATTTTCACTCATGTTCACGGATCGCTTACAAAATAAAGAAGAAGTAGTTTTTAAATACCATGAGGTTCTTTAATAATATGCATGAAAAAGAACGATCATAGACTCGAAATTGAAGACAAAAAAATGGACATATTACCTGCCGATCTGAGAAAAATCGCAAATAATAATATGATTCGTAACAAAGAACTTTATAAACGATTAGCTCATATGTAATGGACTTACGTTCTTTTTTAACCAACCAATTATATCTTCCACTGTACATTCGTATTTTGCTATTTTAAGTAGCACAATGAGCATTTTTTCATTGTCTGCATTTATATAGAAGCCTTCCTTTTCAAGGAGAATACTTGCTACCAGGTGACCAGTTCTTTTATTACCATCAACGAAGGCATGCTTTGCAGTAATCAAATCCAATGCTAAGGCTGCTTTCTTTACCACATCATACTTTCGATTATTGAACAGATAAATTAAATGATCAACATTACTTATGCTGAGAAATCCTTTTTCACCTCCGAAACTGTCGATAGCTTCATCGTGGATTATTATGATATATTCTGTCGTCAATTCATGATATTCAATTCCATGGTTTGTTGGCACTGATTTCTTAATTTCCGGGGATGTCATTTAATTGCACACCCTATGGAACTAACAAGTATTAAGAGGCATGGATTTACTCAATCCAGCGACGATTTTTATACACTTTCAGTCCGTTTTTTATCAAAATATAAACAGGATCAAATGATTCGGGAACACGGATTTAACGGATCACACGGATGCGCACGGATCCGTGAGTATCCGTCAAATCTGTGTCATCCGTTTTTCCTTGATTTGGTGAATACTATTTCTTCATCACTTCTCTCATGATCTTTATCGAGCAAAGTTCCCCGCACATGCTGCATGTCTCCACATTCTTACTCCGTGCATGTATTTCTTTGGCTTTCTCAGGATCTATTGCATTTAGGAATTGTTTTTGCCAGTCAAGATCCCGCCGCGCCATTGCCATTTCCCGGTCATGGGCGCGAGCCCTCTCCTTTACTCCTTCTTTTGTAAGATCAGCAGCATGCGCCGCGATCCTTGTGACGATAGTGCCTTCTTTAATATCCTCTACACTTGGAAGTGCCAGGTGTTCGGCAGGTGTGGTCATGCACAGGAAATCAGCGCCATACATACCAGCGACCGTCCCGCCGATGGCGGCGGTAATATGGTCATAACCCGGTGCAATATCAGTAACAAGAGGGCCAAGAAGATATATCGGCGCATTTCCCGTGAGATGCTTCATTGCAGTCACGGAAAGCCCGATCTCATCAACTGGAACATGACCCGGACCTTCAACGATCGTCTGGACGCCTGCTGTGCGCGCCCTTTTAACAAGTTCTCCGAGAATTATGAACTCTTCGAACTTTGCCCTGTCCGAAGCATCATTTATGCAGCCCGGGCGCATGCCATCGCCAAGGCTTATTGTTAATTCATATTCCTTAGCCATCTCAAGCAGGTAATCGTATTCAGAATAAAACGGGTTCTCACGGCTGTTCTGCTTCATCCATGAAATTGTGAAAGCACCGCCCCTGCTTACGACATCAAGTATCCTGTCACTATTTTTCAGGCGCTCAAAAGACGATAGTGTCACACCTGCGTGGATCGTTACAAAATCAATGCCATCTTGCGCATGTTTCCTGACCGCATTGAACATATCGTCAGATGTCATATTTTCAAGACCATTGCCCGCTGCCTGGTATATGGGGACAGAGCCAACAGGAACGCTCACAGAATCAAGGATGCGCCTGCGGATAAGGTCAAGATCTCCTCCTGTGGAGAGATCCATTATGGTGTCTGCGCCATAATTTTCAGCTACCAGGGCTTTCTCAACCTCAGCATCGATGTCAATATAATCTCTTGACGTACCAATATTTGCATTGATCTTAGTCGTCATCATTTTTCCGATGCCAATAGGTTGCGATTTGCTGTTAATATTTTTGGGAATGACAAGTAATCCCTGTGCAATAAGTTTCCTTACGGTATCGGCACTAATCCCTTCTTTTGCCGCTACGCTTTTTATCTCCCTGGTTACTATCCCTGCATGTGCCATTTCCATTAAAGTTGTCATTTATTCCTCGATCCGAACATTTTCCTGTAAAGACTTATTTCGCGTTTTCCTTTTTTTCGCTCTATCTGCTCTTTGATCTCTTCATGATGCTGGGGTGCTTCTATCTTTGGTGATCCGATCTTTTCTGCTTCATTCTTTTGAGAATTTACCTGTTGAGATTCTATGATCGTCCTGGCTTTATTGATGATGTTCCTGGGGGATTCGATAATGGTTTTTGCGTTCTCAATTAACTTTTGGGAATTAGTAACAGGTTTTTTGATCGCCATTACATTTGGATCATCAATCGAACTTCTTTTTTCCTCAATTTTTACTGGCTCATAATGTGCCCTTTGAGTCCCATCCAGCGGATCCTTCACGACAGGTACACTTGCCCCCCCGTGTTTACTTTTCCGTGTCCTTATATCTACAAGAATAGGTCGTTCGATATAAGTACTGACGATCATTGCCACTCCTGGCGGAAGACTTTTAATATCATCTTCCACATCCGAACCTATCCCTTCAAGCCCTTTGCTGATGGCTTTTAAGTCATTTGGATTCGTTACTTTCATTATTATCTGGGTATTGCATTGTGAAAGAATATTCTTATCAACACGCGCCGGGCGCTGTGAGACAACCATTAGCCCAAGTCCGAATTTCCTGCCTTCAGAAGCGATCGTTCGAAGTATATCTGTGCTGACAGTTCTTTCAAATCCTTTTTCGGGACAGAAATTATGAGCTTCCTCAATGACCAGCATGCATGGAGGCACAGTATTTAGTTTTCTTGCATCGAAAATATCAGTGCATAATTTTGATACGATCATAGCCTGAAGGTCTGGATTTACGCCTTTCATATCTATTATTGAAGCCCTTCCTTCCTGAACAAGCTCATTGATCGTTGTCGCATTGTCTGATAAAATGCCTGTTTCCTTAAGTGTTTCAAGCTTGTTAATAACATTCCATTTGACCTTGCTTTTATTTTGCCCCACTTCAAAGATGATATCCTCAATTGTATAATTCTGTTTTTCAACCTTGAGTTTAGAGACAGCTTCGAATAGTATCCCGGTTTCGTTCTGCGATTGGCCGTCAGAGAAAAACTGGGAGAATTCTTTTATACTGAGATTAATTCCATTCAACCTGAAAAGATAATCGGCAGTAGGATTGAGAAGCTTGTTCGCTGGTGTATAAACCGTTACCTGAGAAGCATAACCCTTGGGAGATATACCGTAGCGCTCAAAAGATGAGGGTTTATCGTCATTGGGTAATTTCAGAGTAGCATATTCGCCATGCGGGTCTATTATCAAAAGTGGAACACCTTTATCCAGAAGCTCTTCAAGGATCACGCCTCCTGTATAGGATTTTCCCGCACCTGTCTTTGCAAGGATGCTGCAGTGCTTTTGCACAAGGTTGTTGGCATCAAGATTAACATGAACGCTTTGCCCGTCAAGAAGCCCGATATAAACATCCCCGCGCATAAGACCAAGCGTTTGCTTTATGAGAGGCTCATCGGCCTTGAAAACCTTATCCCCCGGGCTGAACGGTGATTTTGGAACCCGAAGAACACCTTCTTTATCCCGCACTCCGATAACTGTTGCATCCGCGATTATATGTTCATCCATCTCGCCTATTTTTGATGAGCCTTCTGCTGCATCCACCGCTTCATCAACTGAGAAATCCTCGCTTGAACTTGTGATCGTAGATACCTGTGCGAGCGTCCAGCCATCGGATTCATGCCAGACTTTAATATAATCACCTCTTCTGGTTGCAAGGCTATCAGAAACAGCAAACCTGATGATCAATGAACTTGTCTTTCCGAATATTACGCCTATAGAGTCCTTCGCCATTTGTGTCAGGATTATTTCAAGAGAGTATTATACTTTCGATAAACCATTACTCTAGAATTAATTAAAAGTCCTAAAAAGTCCAATCGTTATTCTTATATAGAACTTCAAACATTGATTTGCCAAATTCATATCCCGATATTTGTGTAGTAATATGGTGCATCGGGAAATCAGCATAAAACTTAATATCAATAGCAGGAGGATAATTATCTATGTCAGCACAACTTGGTGGACAGCCAATTATAATTTTAAGAGAAGGTACTGAGAGAACACGCGGAAAAGAAGCCCGCAGGAATAATATCATGGCGGCCAAAGCGATAGCAGATGCCGTTAGGACGACGCTTGGGCCAAAAGGCATGGACAAGATGCTGGTAAGTGGATCAGGAGATGTCATAGTTACCAACGATGGCGTCACGATCCTTCGGGAAATGGAAATAGAGCATCCTGCAGCAAAAATGCTTGTTGAGGTTGCAAAGACCCAGGATGATGAAGTGGGAGACGGGACAACAACAGTAGTTGTTCTTACCGGGGAATTGCTGTCACGCGCCGGGGAATTGATCGAACTGGATGTCCATCCTACGATCATCGCTTCAGGCTACAGGGCTGCAGCTGATAAAGCGATCGAGCTCTTAAAAGATATCACTCATGAAATATCCGAAAATGATGAAGAGGCGCTGCTTAACATTGCAAAGACGGCTTTAACCGGAAAGGGAGCGGAAGGTTCAAAAGACAAGCTTTCACAGATCGCGGTTTCTGCCATTAGATCCATTGTTGATGAAGAGGATGGAAAGAAGATTGTCGATATCGATAATATCAAGATCGAGAAAAAAATCGGCCATAGCATAGATGAAAGTGAATTGGTAAAAGGTATAATCCTCAATAAGAATAAAGCGCAGTCCAATATGCCAGACAGGATCGTTGATGCAAGGATAGCGCTTATCACAAGACCCATAGAATTTAGCAAGATGGAGCTGGAAGCTGAAATTGATGTTTCAACACCAGATGAACTCTCAGAATTCCTTGATCAGGAAGAGCAGATCGTCCAGGACATAGTTAACAAGATAGCAGCTACCGGCGCGAATGTTGTGCTCTGTCAGCTTGGTATTGAAGATATAGCGCAATATTTCTTGTCCAAAGCAAACATCCTTGCAGTGGAACGTGTTGAGAAAAAAGACCTGGAGAAAGTTGCAAGGGCAGTTGGTGCAAATCTTATAACCAGTCTTGATGATTTCGAAGCTTCTGATATTGGGCAAGCCGGGCTTGTGGAACTTAAAGGGCATGGCGAAGAGAAGATGATCTATATTACCGAATGCATCAACCCCAAAGCTATTTCAATACTTATCCGTGGAGGCACTGAGCAAGTAGTAGAGAGTACAGAACGTGCTCTTGAGGATGCATTGAGGGTAGTTGGCGTTATGATCGAAGATGAAAAAATGGTCGCAGGTGGAGGTTCACCTGAAATCGAGCTTGCATTACGCTTGAGGGAATTTGGATCGACACTTAAAGGCAGGGAACAGCTTGCCGTCATGAAGTTTGCTGATGCTCTTGAAATTATCCCCAGGACCCTTGCGGAAAATGCGGGTCTTGATCCCATTGATAAGCTTGTGGAACTCAGAAGCAGTCATGAGAACGGAAATAAGGATGTCGGGCTTAATGTTTATACTGGAATTGCCGAGGATATGTGGAATAACGGGGTCGTCGAACCGCTGCGCGTAAAGACCCAGGCAATCAATTCAGCCACTGAGACAGCTATCATGATCCTGCGTATCGATGATGTGCTTGCTGCAACAGCTGGCAGCGGTATGAGGGATGGGAGCGGAATGTCTGGAATGGGCGGAATGCCAGGAATGGGTGGAATGCCCCCTGGTATGATGATGTAAGAGTCATGGATTATCCGTTAACTATCTGTTAAGGGAAAAAGAAACAACTAAATCTTGGTTTCGAATCAGGAAAGAGCGGTTACCCGCCCTTCCTCTTCTAAGAACCGTTGAGTTCGGAGAGGGGGACATTAGAGAATGATGGGCATTTTGATATTGGGGAATCAAAAGATGGACTGTTGAAGAAATAATAAGGTGGCTGCAGCAATGATAAATATCTGGATTATCCTTCAGGAAATGTCAACAATTGTTTGAGAGTCACAGATTTCATCTTCTCGCCATATATATCCCGTCAACCACCCTCTCGATCCTCACCAATATTTCTTTTCCCACTGGAATACCACCAGCATCCACTACAGTTAACACCCTGTCCCTCGCTATTGCAAGTTTCTCCCCCTTCATCCAACCCGGTCCCTTTACCATCACTTTTACTTTTTCATCCCGCCTGAACATCCGTGGCAGCGCCTTACATTCATGACTTCCAAAATCTTCAGGCGTGAGAATAAGCTTCGTCTTGTAAATCTTTTCCCATTCTCCAAGCTGCCAGTAGAATTTCTCCCAGTTCATAACCTTCGCATCAGGTTTTCTGCCATTTTTGTGAGGTAGTAATTTCTGGATGCCAAGACCCGGCCATTTTTTTCCTGCCCCGATCTTGAGAGCGAATTCAATCAATTTTGGCATTTCATTATCATTAATTCCAGGAAGCCAGACAGGGGCGATAAGAAGATCGATATCAGTATTCTTTGCGATATATTCGGCATTCCTGAGAACCTTTTCAATTTCGTAATGATCAATTCCTGCAATATTCTTTGCAAGCTGCGGGTCAAGCGCCTCAATGGACATATTGATCCTGCAAAGCCCTGCATCATCCAGTTTATCAATGAGTTTTTCGTTCAATAAAAATCCATTCGTCTGCATGGAAACGGTCTTTACATGCTTATTTCCAGAAAGCCTCTCTACAATTTCAACAAGCTGCGGATACATGGAGGGCTCTCCAACTGTATCGATATGGGCCTCAATATCATCGACTTCTTTATAAGCGGCTGCCCATTCAAAAGCCTCTATCAGCTGCCCCAGGTCAACCATATATTCTGATATCCGCTGCTTTGAATAAGGGCCTGCATCGGTTGAGCAGAAAATGCATGCTAAAGGACATTCACTAATAGGTCGCACCTGCAAGACATTCGTCCCGCGGTCGATGATACCGAATGCGATGCACCCAAAAAGTGGGATGTCGCGGATGAGGATGTTGTTACATTTTGCCATTTTCTACCAGTATGCATTCAGGGCATCTTTTTTTCCCACAGAATCGCTTTCCGTATTCCACAATAAGAGCATGGAATTCCTTATAAAGGGGAACGTCAACAGGCAGCGATCCCTCAAATATAGATTGCAATTCCCTGTAATTCCCCTCGATCCCCATGCATTTACACATCCTTTTTGTGTAAGCGTCAATTACGAATTTGGGTTTATCGGCTGCATATAAAACGATACTATCGGCAGTTTCTTCACCAACACCATTCAATGACAGCATCACTTCACGGAGTTCGCTCGTCGGTTTTTCAAAAATATAAGGATTTTCATGGAAAAAAGTTGAAACATTTTTCAATCTCTTTGCTTTTTGCCTGAAAAACCCGGTGCATCTGATAAGCTCTTCAAGTTCCCCGGCATCAACTCTTGAAAGAGGCTGGGCTTCCATTAATCCCCTGTCTTTTAAATTGCATATCGCTTTTTCTACATTTTCCCATTTGGTTTGCTGTGTCAGGACAGCTCCGACAATTACTTCAAAAGGCGTATCAGCAGGCCACCAGTTCTTTGGTCCGAGTTCATCAAGCAACTTAGTATAAACTTTTATCATACAAACTTTACGCCAAGGTCAGACAGCCCATTTCGGATAGCAAGATTGATAAGAAAAGGCGTAAGGGACTCGATCATATAAGATGATGCAAGACCCCCGCCATCAAGGGGGCGCAGGTTTTTGATCTCATGTGTTAATCCCATCACAGTTTTCTTGGCCTCGTCATCATCTCCGCAGACAACGACATCATAATCAAGGGTTAATTCGATGTTTGCTAATTTTCGTGCCGAAACATTATGGTATGAGGATACGACTTTCACGGTTTTTGGGAGAATTTCCTGGATCTCAAGAGCTGCACTTCCCTGTTTTGGAGGTGTGAATTCAAACCATTTGTTTTTCTTCATGGGAACCACAAGTGAGATCACTATCTGATCCTTAAAAAGTGGACTTAGTTTTTCTAAAAGTGACACTACACCCTGATAGGGCACAGAAAGTACTACTACATCTGCGTCCTTAATAGCTGCTTCATTCCCACATCCTGTAATTTCGCAACAATTTATCCCCTTATTTGAAAGTATATTCTTATAATCACAGGCAACATTGACTGCCCTTTCAATTTCACGGGAACATACAAGTATTTCGTGTTTTTCAGCCCAACGAAGAGCGAATCCTTCTCCGATGCTGCCTGTTCCTCCAAGTATTGCTATTTTCATTTTTTTTCCATTTCCTTCAATATTTTACGCATCGTGTGCATATTTTCCCTGTGCACTGAAACGATAAGATCGCTAAGAACCGCGAATATGAACATCATTATTCCAGTTACAATAAGAAGTGTTGCAAAAATTGCAAGCGGAACGTGGGTTATATTTTTAAGCCATTCATTCACGACATATATGCCAACCAGTACACCGCTTGCGGACAATAGCATTCCAATAATATTAAAGTAAAAAAGAGGATTATGGGTTCGGGCAAGAAGATAAATTGTTGAAGCGATCCTGAAACCGTCCCTGACGGGTCGCAGTTTGGTAGCCGCGCCGCTGACTCTTGCCAGGTATGTTATGGGCACTTCTATGATCTTAAAATCTTTTTTCACACATTCAACGGTAATTTCTGTCTCAACTTCAAAACCTGTCCTGTTCAATTCAATTTGTTTATATGCATTGTAATTAAATGCCCTGTATCCTGAAAGAATGTCATTTAACCATATACTGTAGGCTAAACCAAAAATCTTATTCAATATGTTGTTCCCAAAAAGGTTAAAGTGAGTGAAAGCACCTTTCTGGTAATTAGCGAACCTATTGCCTATCACATGGTCGGCATGCCCTGAAATGATGGGTTCCAGCATTTTTTCGATCTCTTCAGGAAGGTATGTTCCATCACCATCTATCATCACTATATATTTACTCGATAACAGGTGAAATGCCTGGTTGATAGCCTGTCCTTTTCCCTTTCCACTCTGGAGAACTACTCTTGCACCGGCATTTTGGGCTTGCAATGCCGTATCATCTGTGCTGTGACCATCGATAACAAGGATGTCATTGTAACCCATCGTTTTGAATTCCCGTACTAATCCTGCGATTGTCTTACCTTCATTTAGCGTGGGAATCAGTATGCAGACTTCATCTTTATTCATTCGTGGTCTTTATTTGCCTGTATATACTTAATATTACTCTAAACAGGGGGAATAATTCTGGTGAAATTCGTGGAATCTAATATGAGAAACAGAGCGAATCAGAGAAGCATTTCCATAAAAAATAAAAGCTTTGCGTCAACTGGATGGTAATTTTCAGACAGGATCGACAGGATTTACAGGATTTGACACAAAAATCGTATCCTGTCGATCATGTTAATCCTGTCAAAAAACAGGGCAACATTGTTTATTGTGATAACGTCTCTTTGCGTCTCATTTTTATGAAATCATTACTCCGGCAATCGTCTTCTTGTTGGCTACAGCTTGGGTTTGGCTGGCCCAATAACCGGCTCTGGGGAAAAGAAATAAAATGGAGGCCTGTTCAAATAATTAGGTACGAGCGGGCAGGGAGGTAGAATGTTGGGGGTGGATTTAAAAAAATCCCGACCGCTCGTTATACATGTTATCTTTTCACACCTATATCAACTTGAATGTGAAATCTTACTGTTATCGAACTACTTCCCAGAACAATGATTTCAATAAGAATTGGGTGTGTACCATAACGGTGAATTACACCCCGGGTATCTCATTGAGTATAATTCGATAAGGAGAATCTCGGCGGTGACTAAAATCCGCCAAGAAACACACACCACATCCATAGAGGCTTTATGGGAGGAGATTCCATATTGCACAATGAGTATGGTATTTCGACTATATATAAAAATCGCGGTCAAAAGATAAATAAAATGCTGGTAATCGTTATGATTATCAGTAAAGATATGCAATTAGACTTTCTTATTTATTCATCAAAAAACTCGTTTCCAGCAAAAAAATGGAGGAATAAAAATGATAACAGACCATGAAGTCTTAAAATGGTTAATAGATAAGCATCCAGATATTTACCAAAGAATATTATCCAAATCAGGCGGTCGTAAAGAAGATATGATCGTAACATTGATTGATATATTGGACAAAGGATCAGTACGAAAGGCATAGTAACTATTTCTTTCTACTTTTTTTTCTTAAATCTCTTCTGAAGTAAATATGAGTAACCACAATTTACCTTAACCTGGACATAAGGTTCCTGGATGATCTCGGTGGTCCTTTATATCGCAAACTTTCATGATTGCAGGGGAATTGCAGCAGAGAAAATAATAAGGATAATCCGCGCAAATTTAACCATTTGATTATCCCTAAATCCAATGATAATTTTTAATAGTAGTCAAACATAGACTTATACAGGCGATTTAATGGAAGCTGTAATAAGAAAAGGAAGAATCATTGAAATCCCTGAAATCTTCATGAGGAAGTTCGGACTGAAAGTTGGAGAGAAAGTGAGTTTCAATGAAAAAGATTATTCTCTTGAGATCACTCCAGTAAAAATAAAGGCAGTAGAACACGAAAATATCGTCGATAAAATAAGTGGAAAACCTCAGATTGAAACAGGAAATAATAGATGAACTTGTTGACAATGAAGAAGCATATGATCCAGAGGTCTTTTAAGTTCAAATTGATGACAAATGATGCCATCCATGTCGCTACATGCAAGTTTTATAATATCGTAGATATCGCAACGAATGACTCGGATTTTCAACGAGTGCATTTTCTCAGAGCATGGAATCCTTAAAGGTGAAGAGATCAAGAAAGATGAATAATATAAATAACATAATGTGTTATTCTTAACCAAAACTTATATATCACTAATAATCATTAACAATATGGAGAACTGAATGCCAATAGGTGTATACATCTGCCATTGCGGGTCAAACATAGCAGGGACTATAGACATTGAAGAGGTCACGAAACATGCATCTACATTAAAAGATGTCGTCATATCCAGGGATATTGTTTTTGCATGCGGAGATTCAGGGCAGGAACAGATCAAGAAAGACATCCTGGAATACAAGATAGACAGGATAGTTGTTGCCGCATGCTCGCCTCGTCTCCATGAAGTCACATTCAGGCGCGTTCTTGAACAATCGGGCTTGAATAAACATCTTCTTGAAATGGTAAATATCAGGGAACAGGGTTCATGGGTGCATTCAAATTATGCCGGACTTGCTACACAGAAGGCAAAAGAGCTTGTGGCTATGGGCGTGGCAAAAGCGGCTCTCCTTTCACCTCTTGAAAAAAAGACGATCCCGGCAAATAAGGATGTGCTTGTTATTGGCGCAGGTGTTGCAGGGATAGAAGCTGCCCTTAATCTTGCAAATATTGGAATAAAGGTACATCTGGTTGAAAAAGAGCCCACAATTGGCGGGAAAATGGCGCTTATGAGCGAAGTTTTCCCCACGAATGATTGCTCGATGTGCGTTCTTGCTCCCAAAATGTCAGAAGTCCAGAACCACCCAAACATCACCCTTTATACGAATTCTGAAATAACAGGAATAAGAGGGCGGGCAGGGAATTACAGGATATCGGGAGAGACAAGACCACGTTATATTGACCCGAAGAAATGTAAAGGGTGCATCGATATATGTGCAAAAGTCTGTCCCATCGATGTCCCGAACCAGTTCGATTATGGCATAGGATCGCGAAAATCCATATATATCCCATTTGCTCAGGCTGTACCTCTGTGCGCATTGATCGATGAGCATTGTGTGGGGTGTGACCTGTGCAGGCTTGCATGCCCGGCTGAAGCGGTTGATTTTAACCAGAAAGTGGAAGAATTCAAATTCGATGTAGGAGCAATAATAGTCGCCACAGGATACCAGATATTCGATGCAAGAAGAAAAGAAGAATACGGATACGGGCGCTATAAGAACGTTCTAACTAATTTTGAACTTGACAGGATGCTGAATGCTTCAGGTCCAACGCATGGGAGGGTTGTATCGCCATCAACAGGAGATGACATCAAAAGCGCTGCATTTCTCCTGTGTGTGGGTTCGCGTGATGAACAGGTAGGAAATCCCTATTGTTCCAAAGTATGCTGCATGGCCTCCATAAAGAATGCTATGAAGCTTGCAGAAAAATATCCCGAAGCCAGGATATCGGTACACTACATTGACATACGCGCAGCCGGTGAGATGTATGAGGAATATTACAGACGTGCCCAGGAGATGGGCATCTCATTCGTTCGCGGGAGAGTGGCACAAGTTGAAGAATCGGATGGCAAGACAATAATTAGTTATGAAGATACACTTTCCGGTGAAAAGATCCAGGAGGAATGCGACCTTGTAGTGCTGGCGGTAGGAATGGAAGCCAGCAAGGATTCTGATACAATAGGGAAGATGTTGAAACTTTCACGGCGCCCTGACCGCTTTTTCCAGAGCGCCCATCCAAAAATGCGTCCTGTGGAAACACATACAAAAGGAGTGTTCATAGCAGGATGCGCAGGTGGCCCGAAGGAGATCCAGGTATCCATTGAACAGGGAAGCGCAGCTGCTTCAAAAGCAAATGGCCTTCTTCATAAAGGGGAGATCGAGATCGAACCATATAGCGCATATGTTATTCCTGATCTTTGCGAAGGGTGCATGATATGTGAGTCCGTATGCGATTTTGGGCGTATCAAAGTAAAAGACAAAAAAGCAAGCGTGGATGAAGTTTCCTGCAGAGGATGCGGAGCATGCGCTGGCAGCTGCCCGAAGGGAGCTATCCAGATCAGGAATTATACAGATGAGCAGATCATGGCTCAAATCAAGGAAGCAACGCGTGAGATCAGTGAATTCCCCCTTATCATCGGTTTCCTGTGCCACTGGTGCAGTTATGCGGCGGCTGATCTAGCCGGTTCTTTACGTATCCAGTATCCGTCGAACTTGCGTAACATAAGGGTCTTGTGCGCTGGAAGGGTCAATCCATCTTTTGTTCTTGAGGCTTTACGCCATGGAGCTGACGGTGTACTTGTTGCGGGATGCAGGCTTGGAGAATGCCATTACACCATGGGGAACATCTGCGCAATACAGAGGTTGAGCATACTTTCAAAATTACTGGTGGAGCTTGGTTTTGATGAACGGCGCCTGCGAGTGGAATGGATCGCAGCAAGTGAAGGCGAGAAGTTTGCAGGGATAGTTAAGGACTTCGTTGCGCAGCTAAAAGAAATAGGTCCGGTAGGCAGCGAACTCAAGCAGGAATAGCATGGTAGAAGAGCAACTGCAAGTCTTGGTCGATAGTGAAATCAAGGATACACATTTTCTTTTCACCCAGAAGACAGGAAAATCAAAGAAACTCCTTGATTATGATTACAAGCGCTGCAATGGATGCGGCATTTGCATTGATATCTGTCCCAAAAAGGCCATCGAGGCAGGCCCTCTTGTAGAAATAGCAACAGGACTTGATGCGCCGCCGGTTATCATAGACCATACAAAATGTTCTTTCTGCGGCATGTGCGCTGCTTTCTGTCCTGTAAGGGCGGTCAGGATGACCCTGGATGATAAGGATCTCCTGGAACTTGCGCAGTTCCCGCATCTTGATTCAAAAGTCGTGTTCAATGATAAGTGTCTCCCATGCCTGATATGCATGAAATCGTGTCCTGAAGAAGCAATATCAGTTGATCTCACGTTCCTGAAAAAAGAGAAGCTTGTGCCGTTTAAGCCGGGGAAAATTGGTGAGATAGCAGTTGACATGGAAAAATGTACCTTATGCGGCGCATGTGCGGTATTGTGTCCTGCTTTTATCCTTGTCGAGAAAAAAGCAAAAGCAGATGACCTGATGCCTTTTGATGATCTTGTCGTTGATAAGGCAAAATGCGATTATTGCGGCCTTTGTGTGCCTTTTTGTCCAGAAGACGCCATCACGGTAAAAGGGGACTTTGACCTTGAAGAAATAAAAAAGATAGCTCCTAAAATAACAGGTACGATCAAAGTAGATGATAACAAATGCACACGCTGCGGCTGGTGTGAAGCGGTTTGCCCGTATGACGCGGCAAAGGTGACAAAACCATTTGAGGGTGACATCGAGCTAATAGATGAAAAGCTTAAAGGCTGTGATCCTGTCGGCTGCCATGGCTGTTTCAATGTCTGCCCATCAAAGGCATGGATAATCCCGAAAGACAAAAAAATAGATGTAGTGAAGGATTTTTGTACCTATTGCGGAGCCTGCGAAAAAGCATGCCATGTAAAGGCCATAGGTGTAAAACGAAAATCAGCAAGACACACGCGGGTTGCGGATTCGGCCTGGGCGAATGACTGGAGAAAGGCAATTGTCGCCCTGACAACGCAAGAAAGGGAGCGCCCGGATGTATCGAGGACGTTGCATGTTGAAAAAGCGCAAAAGAAGAACGGGCAGGCAATAGTAAAGCCTGTTATCGATCCTGAATTCAGGAAACTTGTGGATGAAAGGATCGAAAAATTGTCTTCTGTTCTTGGTAACAAACAGGTGAGGCATGTATGGGAGAGAAAAGATACACAGACGGCTTTGCAAGAAATAAAGAAAAGGATGAAAAAGTGAGGCAGCACAAAAATATTATCTAACAGAAATAGTTATTTATCCAGAAGTCCATTGTATCTTAGGGATAGCCAGTAAAGGGGGGTCATGTCAATGGGCCTGGGAACTAAACGAAATCCATTACCAAAACAAAATTGTTGGGAGTTCTTGAATTGCGGTAGAGAGCCGGGCGGGAAAAACATAGATACATTGGGAATATGTCCTGCTTCAACCGACACCAGCGCAGATGGATCGAATGGGGGAAAAAACGGTGGCAGAATATGCTGGGCCATTTCGGGCACTTATTGCAACAAAAAAATGCAGGGACTATTTGCCAAAACACAATTGTCTTGCAGGTCATGCATTTTTTTCAAAACAGTTAAAGAAGAAGAGGGTATCGAGCATTATCATCTGAATACGATATCCTTAATATTCCTCTAATTCAATATCATCTCTTACTCCTTAAAATATGGGTTGAACCGATTCGTATAGAAATCCGCGGGTTTGAATTGCCCTTCGCTGATCCTGCCATCCTTTACCAGCCAGTCTATCCAGAACTGAACATCGCTATCCAGAAGAAGCGCATGTTCCCTGACACCGAAGCCCTTCCAATATTTCGCTATATCAGGATTTCCACCTTTATTCTTCATTATTTTAGCAGCAAGCTCCTGAGCCTCCTTTGGATGGTCTTTTGCCCAATCCGCTGCTTTTGCGCTCGCTTCCACGAAATGCCGCACTGCCTCTGGATTCTCCTTTATGAATTTCTCGGACATGAACATGCCACAATGGGTCTGGTTCCCGATAACGTCATAATCCGTGAAGAGTACCCTTACTCCGCCTCCTGTTTCCATCTTGTCGATCTGGGGGCCAACAGGAGCAACAACATCGACAAGTCCCTGTCTTAGAACTTCTTCATGGCGCGACATGACAAGAAGTTCCACATCATCTTTTGACATGTTGTTCCTTGAAAGGTATTCACGTGTCACATAATCAGCATGCGCACCCAGTGTATGGACTGCGATCTTCTTGCCCTTGAGGTCTTTTGCGCTCCTGATGCTGCTGTTTTCAAGCACAAGCCATTTGGATAAGTAAGGCGTTCCCTCATACCAGCTCTCAGGCGAGTTGCCCATTGGTCCTGCCACTGCCATAATTTCTGCACCTCTGGCTTTTGCATTGATTATCGAGACCCAGGCTGAATGTCCCACATCAGTGCTGCCCGTGGCTACGGACATTATATCCTCAGGACCTCCTGTATTTGAGCCCAGGCGGCTTATGTTTATGCCTTTAAGAAACCCGAGTTCAGCTGCAAACTCATATGGTTCGACGACAGCCGATGACGAAAGATACCGTATTGTAACAATGTTTTGTGTTATTTGATTTGTTTCTTGCACGTTTTTTTTATCAGTTAAACAACCTGCCGCCGTTATCAAAGCTATCGCAATGACGACGCTTAAGATTCTTATTTGACTTTTCATATCCCGCACCTATATTTCCTGTTTCCATTTAACAACTTTTTTTTCGATCCAGACAAGAGAGTAATTTGTAATAAGTCCCAGGGCAGCAAGCACAACTATAGCAGCATACATCTCCGGGATCATGAAATTGAATTCCCAGTTCTTTATAGAATATCCAAGACCGGAGGTTGCGCCGATCATTTCCGCAGCCACCAAAACAAGTATGGAATGAGTAGCCGAGAGCCGCAAACCCACGAACAATGACGGGAGTGATGATGGTAGAACCACTTTCCTGAAAATCGAGAGGTCATTCGACCCCATAGAACGCGCTGATTTTATCAACAACGGATCAACTGATTTTACACCGTTTATGGTATTCAGGAGCAAAGGCCATTGTGCTCCCCAGAATATGACCGCTATCTTTGATATTTCACCGATCCCGAAGAACAACAAAAATACCGGGAACAAGGATAATGATGATACCTGCCGCATCGCCTGCACAAGACTATCTGAAATTTCTTCAAAACCTTTATACCAGCCCATCAGGAATCCCAGAGGGATCATAGTGATAACAGCAAGTGCAAATCCGGTGAAAGCACGCTGGAGGCTGATGCTTGTGTGTATCCATAGTTCACCGGATTCAATAAGCTTGACAAGTGCCTCGAACACTTCAGAAGGCGGTGAGAGAAAAGTCTTACTGATTATCCCGCTTGCTGGCAATAATTCCCAGAGTGTCAAAAATACAATAAGCGCAATGCTTTTCCTGAAATATTTAAATGACATTTACATCCTCCCTGACAAGCATTCCAACATCGTGTCTTAACCGCATGAAATCCTGAATAAGCCTGTGTTCTTCCGACCTGGGACGTGATAATGGTACTTCAATTACCTTTTTGATCACACCCGGTCTTCCGGACATAACGGCTATCCTGTCAGCGAGGAAAACAGCTTCTTCAATATTGTGTGTTACGAACAACACGGTCTTTTTTGTTTCATTCCAGATGCGAAGGAGTTCACCCTGCAGGACTTCACGGGTCTGGGCGTCAAGTGCGGCAAAAGGTTCATCCATCAACAAAATATCCGGATCGTATGCCAGCGCCCTTGCTATTGCAACACGCTGCTTCATGCCGCCGCTTAGTTCATGGGGATAATGGTCCTCAAAACCAGAAAGACCAACAAGTGAAATATATTCCCTGCAGTTCTTCTCTATATCTGAAACCCCTTTTTCTTCAAGGCCATATGCCACATTTCCCATTACAGTTCGCCAGGGGAACAATGCATAACCCTGGAAAACGATCCCACGGTTATGGTCAGGCCCGGTGATTGGTACACCATCGATATAAATGCTGCCTGAAGTTGGTTTTATCAATCCTGCTACGATCTCAAGGAATGTTGATTTTCCGCAACCACTTGGGCCTACGATAGCAAGGAACTCTCCCTTCATAATGTTAAGATTTATTCCGGCAAGAGCAGTAGACCTTTCACCGTCTTTCCTGGCTGGAAACTCCTTCCTTATATCCTCCGCTCTTACTTTTATCATGAGTTATTGGTCTTACTCCACACATTCGATATCCGTCACAAGATAAAATAGTTATTGCTCGGAGGTGGCTATATTTTTTCTTCCCACAATATGCTCTTCTTCCTCTTAGCAATCATCAGCATGAGCCTGCCAACCAGAATACCAATGATCACACCGCCGATAGTATCTATCGGGAAATGGACGCCAACATATATCCTGCTCAAAGCAACAACAATTGAAAAACCATATAGGTATTTACTATATTCAGGATGGAATTTTGAAGCGATCGTTGCTGCAAGGAAACTCATTTCAGTATGACCGGAAGGAAAAGAAGGATCAAATTCAGTAGGGGCGATAAGTCTTACCGAATCGAGCTGTTCATAAGGTCGTTCGCGTTCAAAAAAAAATTTTACGGGAAAAGTCAGGATCGCTCCTGCTATGATCCCGGCAGTCATAAGTAAAGCGAGTTTCTTTTCTTTCTTGATAATCAAATAGATAATAAATCCGATCCAAAAAATAAATGTAAAATCCCTCAAAAAAGGGAATAACATATCAAAAAAGCGATTCTGGAAATCAAGGTTTATATCAAGAAAAATGGATCTATCTATTGATTCAATAAAAGATATTATGCTCATTAATTAATAACACTGCATTCTCCCGGATAACTCCATTATGATCTCTGCGGCTTTTTGAGGGCCATTCATCGTTTTTGACATTTTCGAATACAGTGCCGCCTTTTCTCTATATCTCTTATTATTTAGTAACTCCCTTATTTTAAAAGACAGAGAAACAGCATCAAGGGAATCATAATCAAGTGTTTCACATGATCCCAGTTCTTTCATTCTTCGTGCATTATTTTCCTGTTCGATTTGACCTTTGTCCGGAATAATAAGGGCAGGCTTTCCTGTAGTTAATATTTCCATGGCAGTACTATGACCTGCCTGGGTAATTATCAGGTCTGCTGCTTTCATATATGAAGAGATATCCGGGGCAAATTCTGAGACCTTCACATTGGGAGGCAAATGATCGCTTTTGAATTTTGTAAATATGAGAAAATCCAGTCCTTGAAACTGATCTGCAATTTTTAAAATATTTTCAAAGATTGGATACCTGAACGAATGTCCACCCAGGAGGATCAAGATAAAAGGAGTTTTCATATTTGCTTGATGAGCACTCTCAAAAAATTCAGATGAGACCACAGGCCCGACAAAACACTGTTTTTTCATAATATGGCGACTTTTAGCTAAACTTCCGAGGCATACTGTGTCCGGTGGTAAAAGATCAGGGATCAAAGTCACTTCAGCAAGAGTTGTTGCGGTTTGCATTGTCAATTCAACAGGTTTTCCAATAAGACGAACTAAGAAATTGCTATCCCTGAAAAAAGGTTCAAGACTTGTCTGGTTTGAAACATTAACACAGGGCAATCCAAGCTGAAAAGCCGCAAATATAGCAGCGGTCCTACCATCAGAAACAATGCATGTTGCATTGAATTTGTCGATCGCTTTTTTTTCTTCCTTTATGATCGATGAGAATTGTATCGCAGTTTTTCTGCTTTTCTTTATGGTGGCTCCAAGATCGAAAGACCCTTTATCTCCGACCATTTCAAATTCTCTTTTAATTTCAATTGAATCAAAATTCTTGCTTAACCTGTCAAAAACATATCCATAACTTCCCATCAGGATATCGGCTCCCAACTCCTTCACTCTTTCTGCGATCGCCAATTCCCTGCTTGAATGTCCATACCCTTCGCCGCAGATTGAAAAATATATCCTGTGGGACACAATTTACTCCCCGTTGTCAAAGGCTTACTTTTTTTTCTTTCCAGCGTGCATCTTCTTGATCTCATCCTCTGCTGCCTGTAATTTTTCCTTATGGTCCTCATATATCTTTGAAACGTTCTCTGAAGCCCGTTCAAGCCGTTTCTTCAGGACGAGCAGTTCCTGGGTTGAGAGATTGTAATTTGGGGTATTCTCTATCCACAACTGCTCTATATCTATGAGGGCGTTGATCGCAGCCTTTGTCCTGTTCACGGTGTTCTCGTCCATAAGATGCTATTCTGCTTTTTCTTAGATTAAGGTTTGTGCCTTATATCAAATGCTCCGCTATCCCCTCAGAAATCACATGCTCGCAATATACGCACCTTAATTCAACTGGCTTCTTATTGACCATGAATTTTGAAATAACAGGTTCAAGCGTATTGGAAATACAGTTTGGATTATTGCATTTTACAACGCCATCGATACGCTCCGGAAGGTCAACCCTGTATTTTTCGATGACCTCAAAATCGCGGATAATATTTATCGTAGCATCTGGAGCTATAAGTGATATCCTATCAACTTCCTTCTGTTCAAGCTCACGTTCCTCAACCTTCACGATATCCTTAAGACCCAGCACTTTGCTAGGAACATTCATTGCAACGCTCACAACAGCTTCTGTTGTCCCATATATTCCAAGGATCTTTAAAACATTGAGCGCCTGCCCACCCCTGATGTGGTCTATCACTGTTCCCTGGCGGATAGGGCGCACACGCATCTCTTTTTTCCATGAGCCGGGAGATTTTTTCTCATCTCCTTCTTTTTTCATCTAACCTCCATCGCCATTGCCAAAAGCGTCATCCTCACAGGAACGCCATAAAAAGACTGCTGGAAATACCGCGCATATTTTGTTTTATCAACAGCAGGGTCGATTTCATCAACACGCGGCATCGGATGCATTATTATGAGATTATCGCGGGCTTTTCCAAGCAGTTCTTCCGTAACCCTGTATATGCCAGCTACTTTTTGATATTCCGCCGAGTCGGGGAAACGTTCTTTCTGAATCCGTGTCACATACAATACATCGATATCCCCGATAACATCCTCGATATTTGTGGTCTCGCTGATCCTTGCTCCCTGCTTTTTAAGGTCTTTCTTGATAATATCGGGCATCTGGAGCTGTTTTGGTGAAATAAGCGTCATGTCAGCATGATAGAGTGATAAGGCATAGGCGAGTGAATGAACCGTCCGTCCATATTTGAGGTCCCCAACAAGCGCTATTCTCATATCTGACAGGCTGCTTTCGCGCATGATAGTATAGAGGTCAAGAAGAGTCTGGGTTGGATGGTGCCCTGCTCCATCTCCTGCATTTATTATCGGGACATTTGAATATTCAGCGGCCATACGCGCTGCGCCTTCCCTTGGATGCCTCAATACGATGGCATCGGCGTAATTTCCAATTACCCTGATGGTATCCGCAAGCGTTTCTCCTTTTGCGACCGAGCTTGATTCGACTGATCCAAGGTCTATCACATCACCGCCAAGGCGTTTCATAGCTGTTTCGAAAGATAATCGTGTGCGAGTGCTTGGTTCATAAAAAAGAGTTGCCAGGATCTTGCCTGAAAGAAGTGAAGACGTGCTGCCCCGTGCGATCGGTTCGAATTCCCTGGCACGTTTCAGGATAAAATCTATCTCATCTCGCGAAAAATCCTTCATTGAGATGATATGTCGTGACATCATGTCTAATAAGCAGCAATGAAATTTAAATTTATTGATAATACTGAAATAATCCAAATCATTATTTCATGGCCGGCCATTTCCTATGCCTTTTGTGTAAGTTACCCCGCAGTTAACGAATCCTGTAACTTCAGAGCATTCTGCCAATCATCCCTTTACGCAGCCACATCAACTGAGCTAAATCAGCGACTTTTTCGTGGCTATCGCTCCACGCGTCCCAGACTGATGCTGACCATTCTTCTATTGCGCGATCCCGCTCAGTCCCGGGCCAGGCACCCAACACGTCAAAAACCCCAATATTGCCTCTATGTGCAGGTAAATCAAATAATGGCCATTCTTTTTTCTTCTTTGCCAACCGCATATGGGCTTTTTGGACTTGTTTGCCGGAATAATGCTTTTCAATGTGCAAATAAAGACCGATAAGCGCAAAAGCTACTTTTATCGGCTTTGACTTTTCATCCGCATGCTGTGCCGCATATGCATCTACAATATATTGGTGAATAAAAGACAGATCTCCGTGAGTTAGCGTATAGTAAGAAAGTTCATTGAAGGCTTCCTGTTCAGATTGAGTTGGCATATTTAAGAAGTTTTTTCAAGTTTTTCTTTAGGTCAAATTCTTATTGTTTTCTTAATCCTTTAAACTTTAGATTTCGAAAGCAAAAGACCGCCATTACAAATTTGTTCACTGTCTCATAAATCGCATTCGGCTATATCCTGAGTCGCGATGGCGGCCGGCCCATCAGGGATGCGGCTGGAAGTTACATTAAAGGGGGCGCGCTGTCCTCGCCGCGTTCATCTGGCCATCCGAAAGCAGCGCCATGTTTAGCTTTCCGCTGCTGCCATCGCCGAAGAATCTGTTACAACTATGTTTGCGTGATAACCAAGCCGTGATAAAAAGTACTCACAATCTTCCCATGTCATTCCGATATCTTTCGTATCAGCAAGACCAAGTCTGCTGATCACGTCGCGAATGGCTTCAAAATCATGGCTTTCAAAATCTGCCTCCATCATCATGTTCTCTGCCCAATTTGCAAGCTCTCGCATTGTGATTCTGTGATGTAGGTAATCAGATATTTTTCTTGCCACATCTTTGCGCGTGATTTTCATGGTTTTGCAGGGAATTATGTGAACGCCATTACCTGTTCTGTGGAAACTATATCTACCATCCTGTGCCTTCCTTCTTTAACAAGTTCTACTAATCCAAAACCTTCCAGGTATTTTAGGTCCCTTAAGACTGATTTCCAGTCCCTGTGTAAAATATCTGCAATTTCACTTACATTGATATGAGGATTTTTTGCGATATGATGAAGCAGTTCGAGCCTTCGGGTTGTGAATAATCCTGCTGCCTGATGTGGTGTCAGCAAGAGTGAGTCATCGCCCTTTACAATACCTTTATCAGCATTGCCTAAGATTTCATTGATTTCCTTATCGATTTCTTTTTCACAGATTATTCTTATTTTCATAACTTTTCACAACCATTACTCGTAATTCACGTCCAAGCTCTTCGACAAACTTCCTTGCCTCTGTCAGTGTCATATCTATGGTATCGGGAGATTCCCAATCCCTGTCAATCCTGTGCAGATGTTTTCCAGCCTTTTTCTTATGGAGATGATTGTCATATCGCACGATAGGTAACCACTCACCGTCAACAAAGACACGATAATTGATCCCAAATTTCAGATTGTCATATAATGTATTATCGACCTTTTCAAGATGAATGTCTATCATATCTTTATATGGTTCGATTAATACACTTACTTTCAAGTTTGATCTAATCTATATGGCGCACCATGCCATATAAATTTTTTCATCCAAGGTTAACAATCTGAGAACTATGAGAAGAAGAAAAAGTTTATTGAAAATGCCTCCGGCCAGTTATGTCGCTGCTATCCCCAAAATGATGTTATATCCCCTGAGTCGTGATGCTGGCCGCGCTGTTCCCATCGGGGATGCGGCTGTAAGCACCACATAAGGGGGCGCGCGGGGTGAAATAGGCATGTTAATCTGATCGAGGATTATCCATAAAACATGAAATAAACAGAATAAGGATGCAGCGCAATCCAGCGCGTGAAGGAATTTCTATTTCAGCTTTTGAAAATTAGCCGCAGATGAACGCAGATAAACGCAGATTAATTGCTACGGCTTCTGAAAAAAAAAAAAAATAAGACGAAAAATATAAAAATTCCACGCGCCGATACGTTGATGAAGCAATCACACATGAAAAGCTCCGAAACAAGAAGAACGCAAAATCACACGAACCGATAAACTGCGATGGATTTGATGTAACAAATCTGCGTTCATCTGCGTTTATCTGCGGTTCGTTTTTTCAGACCCCATAGCAATCAACAGAATCTTTTTCTGGAGCTACCATTGTAACACACATTTTTCAGAGGTTTGGCGGAAGACCAGAATCATCGCTGCTATCCCAAAATGCTGTCATATCCCCCGAGTCGCGATGCTGGCCGCGCGCCGTCCCATCGGGGATGCGGCTGGCTGGAAGATGAAGGAGGGCGCTGGGGGAACAGGATAACTATGAGAGCGCAGGACTCGATTTCACCGCAAAGTACGCAAAGTATGCAAAGATTTGTTTGCTATGCTTTTTGTCGCTGCTTATCCCAAAATGTTGTTACATACCCTGAGTCGCGATGCCGGCCGCGCCGTCCCATCAGGGATGCGGGCTGGAAGCGCAACGGGCGCGCGGGGGGAATAGTCGCACACTCGTATTTGTTCGATATATGAAAAATTTGCAGCCCAGCAGAACTACAATTTACCATTTTTCATATTTCAAATCATCAATTTCACCAAAATGAGCATCACGAGTAACAAGAATAAGATCATTTTGCATAGCAACGGCGGCTATCCAAATATCATTTTCGGGAATAGGTTTTCCTTTATCCAGAAGTTTATTTTTCACAATTCCATACTGATATGCAGTATCTTTGTTACATATAAGAATGGAAATACTATCCGCAAAATCAGATATTCTCTTTAGATTTGTCTTGGAACGTTTTGACTTGATTGCACCGAAAAATAATTCTCCAAGAACAGTACTGGAAAGAAATACTTCATCAGCTTTTAAAAGATGTTCTTTTATTGATGTTTCTCCACTGAAAATGGCAATTACAATATTTGTATCGAGTATGAATCTACCACTCATTAATATCAACTTTTTCGCACCCATTTTCGATTGCCTGAGTCATATCAGTGGCATCATCGGCATTCAATATGCCTGCAAACCGAAGGAGTTTCTTGCCCGAAACGCCTTTTTGCGGGGATGGAGCTGCTGCTTCAGCCAGATCAAGAATTTTTATTTGTATCTCGAAAGGTAAGCGATCAAGTCGTTTTATTATTTCTCGCCTTTTAAGTTTGGTCATCATGAGATAAATCACCAATTATAAATATACATATTGCATTTTTTTGAATATAGCCCTTTCTTAAGAAGAAAAATAAAAGAGTCTCACCCAAATCCCGCGCGCCTACATCATTCCATTCAATGTTACATCCCCTGAGTCGCAATGCCGGCCGCGCCGTCCCATCAGGGATGCGGCTGGAAGCGCAAGGAGGCGCGCGGGGGAGAAATGGGCATGTTAATCTGATCGAGGATTATGCATAAATAATGAAATAAACAAAATAAGGATGCGGCGCATCCCCGCGCGTATGCATTACTATTTCAGCTTTCGAAAATAATTAGCCGCAGATAAACGCAGATTAATTGCTACAGCTTCTGAAAAATAATAACCCGAAAAACATAAAAATTCCACGCGCCGAAACGTTGATGAAATAATGACAGATAAAAAACTCAGAAACAAAAGAAGTGAAAAATATCACGAACCGATAAACAGCGATGGACTTGATATAACAAATCTGCGTTCATCTGCGTTTATCTGCGGTTCGTTTTCTTCAGACCCATACCACCCAACAGAATCCTTTTCCGGAGTTATCATCGTAATACATATTTTTCAGAGGTTTGTAGGAAAACTGTAATCATCGCTGCCATCCCAAAATGCTATCATATACCCTGAGTCGCGATGCCGACCGCGCCGTCTCATCAGGGATGCGGCTGGAAGCAGAAGGGGGGCGCAGGGTGAACTGGGCACATTGTCGTATTTGCACGAGATATAAAAAACCACACAGAGAATAGCAGCAGCCATCCTGAAAATCCCTACGGCCAGCGCTGTCCTTTACCGCATCCGCTCGCCTTCCGAAAGCAGCATCACATCATATTCATCAGATTTTTCAACCAATAGCTTATTATTATTGATTATAAATAAGGAATATATGCAATATTCTGTTGAGATAGATGCCAAGGTCAATGAAATCTATTCAAAACATGCAGTCGAACTTGAAAAAGACCACCAAGGAGAAATCGTTGCCATAGATCTGATCAATGGAACGATTTTTGAGATTTTAAGGCCGGATAAAATCACGGAATTAATTAAGAGTCTCAAGAATACAAAAAATCGAGTTGCTTTTAGAAAAATAGGCTCAAAAGAAGCAGTATTTCATTTCAGGTGAATTGTTGAATCCTGAAACCTTCTATGATTACATAGATTCAGATCCAGTAGTACCTGTTAAGATAACTGCATCAAAAATCTCAAAAAAATACCTGGCATTTCTTGACACTGGTTCAGATGGCATAGCCATCCCTAAGGAATTATGGGATAAATTCAGACTTTCACATGATTATCCTATAAGGATACAAAGCGTGACAGGTCTTTCATGGTCTTATATAGACACTATCAAAATTGAGATTTTTGGTGATTCATATGAATTATCTGCTGTGATGTCAGATGATCCGGAAATCCTGATCGGTATGGAGATTCTTGGAAAGTATATTGTATGCTTCAATGGTATCAAGAAGAGAGTTGGGATAAAGAAATTCTGATCGCCATCCGAAAGCAGCACATTTACTAAAATGCTGTCATATCCCCTGAATCGCGATGCCGGCCGCGCCGTCCCATGAGGGATGCGGTTGGAAGCGCAAGGAGGGGCGCTGGGGGAACAGGATAACGATAAGAGCGCAGGAGACTCATTTCTCTCCGCAAAGTCAACTATGAACCTTCGGCTCATAAATGAACATGAATAAGCAACGAACTGGTACGAACTAAAACGAACTCCTGAGACGTGAGTTCGTTCGAGTTCGTTGGGTTCGTTGCCAATTATTTTTTCATACCAGTATGCAAATGGCACAAAGTGTTCATGAGATGTAATAATTTTCTTCTTAACTTAATCATCGCTGCTATCCCAAAATGCCGTCATATCCCCTTAGTCGCGATGCCGGCCGCGCCGTCCCATCAGGAAGGCAGCTGGAAGATGAAGGTGGGGCGCTGGGGGAACAGGATAACTATGAGGCGCAGTATCTCGATTTCTCACCGCAAAGTACGCAAAGTACGCAAAGTTTTTGCTGCTATGCTTTGTGTCGCTGCTATCCCAAAATGCCGTCATATCCCCTGAGTCGCGATGCCGGCCGCACCATACCATTGGGGATGCGGCTGGAAACTAAAGGGGCGTAAATTGTGTATGGGCGCGCTATGATCTTGGCGCTGATACATAGTGATTCTTTGATATTCGGATAACATTATTTTTCTTAAAGCATAACTGTGGAAAATAATATGTCAATAACTTTATTAATAAATACCTAAATTATTAGCATCATTATGGCAAACAAAATTACAAGACCTGCTTCTTTAGTAAAACAAGGAAAACTGACACTTTATGCAACATCATTAAAAGTTTCAGACCTATTAATTCCAAATTTTTATAGTATTGAGAGGCTTGACCCTGAAAACGCAAGTGAAAAGGGTTATCAAAGATTGCTTAATAAATCAAGAGCAAAAAAGCTTGCTGACTATATTGTTGCAGGACAAGAAACAAAAGATGCTTTTTTGCCAACTAGTATTTTCATGGCTACAAATAAAAACATTGGTTTCAATCCATCCAATAATACCATTGAAATAGACATTGCTGAAGTTTGCCCTTTCAATATAGTGGACGAACAGCATCGTGTTGAGGGATTAAAAATGGCTGCAGAGAAAGACCCGAGAGTTTTGGAATTTGAAGTTTCAGTTAATATCGCTATTAATCTTCCAGAAATTCACCAAATGTGTCATTTCCTTATTGTTAATACCACTCAGAAAAGTGTTGAGGAAGGCGTTGCACAAAGAATCCGTGCAAGATTGACAAAAGCAATGGGGGTTGATGATACACCAAACCTACCAAAATGGATTTTAAATTCAGTTCAAAAAGGAGATGATGAAAAAGCCTTACAGTTTGTTGACTTCTTAAACACAGATAAGGAAAGTCCTTGGCTCGACAAAGTTAGAATGGCAAACGATGATAATAGTGAAGGAAGTATCAATCAAAAGAGTTTTGTGAAAGCAATTAAGAAATATGTCTTAGTTGCAAACAATCCAATCACTATTCAACCTGATGAAAAGCAACTCAAAATTTTCTTAAACTATTGGAAAGCTATTACAAATATCGTGGGCACTGAAGAGCCAACGGTATTATTCAAATACAATGGAGTTGAGCTATTTTGTAAATTCTGTGTTCCATTTTTCAACAAGATGGTTAATATGCCCGATTACAAAGTCTTAACAATGCAAACATTGTTAGAACAAGTCTTTGAAAATATGGAAGGCGATGGAGTGGGGGTCGGGCATACAGAGTTTTGGATAAAAGGTAGCACTGCAAGTGGATTAAACACTGCTGCACTAAGTAAAATCAATGCTGAAATGGTAAGAGCACTTCACAAATCATCAGATATTCAAAAAGCAAAAGAAATGGAAGTATGAAAGTTGAAGAACTAAGCCCTCCAATAGAAAAAAAGGTGCATTTTAAACTTGCATCTTTTAAATCCATTCCTAAAGAAGCAGGTTGTTATGCTCTCACGACGTTTGACACTGATATTCTATACATCGGATATTCAGAGAATTTAAATGACAGATTTAAACAGCACCTTGACAATCCTGAAAAAACAAATCCGACCGAAGAAGGTAAAGCGATTTGGTTTTACTTCACAATTTATGACTCTAATAAATTACCTAAACTTGAAAGGACTTGGATAAATCATTTTGTCGCAAAGCACGGACGATTACCAATAATGAACAAGGTAAATTCACCTGTAAGCTGATAAAATGCACCGAAATGGTTTCAAGAAATATCGTATATTAGCTTAATGAGGGCAGTTTGATGAGGATAGGATGAACGTAACTATAATCAAAACATAACCTAATATCTTGCGAATTAGCAAACACCTCCCCAAATTTCCAAATCATTAAATATCCCGCTTCCCATTATCAACCTATTTTATGCCACCAACACAAAACCTCACCAACAACGAAAAGCGCATCCTGCAAGCCCTCCTTACAAAAGAAAAATTCTCACCCGAAGACTTATCCAAAGCAGCAGAATTGAGCATCGAAGCCTCAATGCAATCTGCTTTTCTTCTCGCTGAAAAGGGCTTATGCGATATTCAGGAAACCGTTACCGCGATATACAAACTCACAAAAGAAGGGGAAATGTATGCGCAGGTCTCACTTCCTGAGCGCCAGATCATAAACTCGATCACCTCACCTGTTTCGCTTTCTGAATTAAAGAAGAAATTCCCGCCCCAGATGGTGGGGATCGCACTTGGATGGCTTCGTAAAAAGAAATGGGCAAAGATCGAAGGGGATATGATAATCCCTGAAGGGAAAGCTGATATCGAAGAAGATGAATCCATACTTTCAAAGCTCAAACATGGTCCATTATCAGACCTTCGCGATGCGGTCAAGGATCTCATAAAGAGAAATCTTGTTGAAAAAACAGAGAAAAAATCACGTATCATAACAATAAATGCATCGGGAAAAGCGCTCGCATCAGCGGGTCTTGTGATCGAGGAAGAGATCGCCCAGCTTACCCCGACAATAATCACAACCGGATCATGGAAAAATGCGCGGATTCGTCCATACGATATCCATACTCCAATAAAACCGGTTTATGGCGCAAAACTGCATCCTTACCAGCGCCTCATAAACGAGATGCGCCAGATATTCCTTGAGATGGGTTTTACAGAGATAAAAGGCGACATCGTCCAGAGCTCTTTCTGGAATTTCGATGCCCTTTTCCAGCCTCAGGACCATCCGGCGCGGGAGATGCAGGATACATTCCATCTCTCTACGGAATGTGACCTTCCTGAAGGATACATCAAACCCGTAAAAGAAATGCACGAAAACGGCAGCGGCATATCAAGAGGATGGGGAGGAAAATGGAGCGAGGATATTGCCCGCAAACAGGTGCTTCGAACGCACACCACAGCTGTCACGATAAAATATCTTGCAGATCATCCCAATGAGCCAGTTAAAGCATTCTGCATCGACAGGGCATACAGGCGCGAAGCCATAGACCCGACGCATACGCCTGAATTCGAGCAGCTTGAAGGAGTTGTCATGGATAAAGGCGTGAGCTTCAACCATCTGCTTGGCTGTCTCACAGAATTTTATCACAGGATGGGATTTGATGAAGTGCGCTTCAGGCCTGGATATTTCCCATACACAGAACCAAGCGTCGAGCCTGAAGTTTATATCGAAAGCCGCAGCAAATGGGTTGAACTTGGCGGCGCAGGCGTTTTCAGGAAAGAGGTTACGCTGCCCCTTGGTATCAAGTACCCTGTGCTTGCATGGGGGCTTGGCGTGAGCCGCGTTGCGATGCTTCGGCTTGGGCTTAAGGACCTGAGGGAATTATACCAGAGCGATATTGATTGGCTGAGGAAGAGCACAGTGGTTTAGTTTGTAAAGGGTACCTGTTAAGTCTTCGTCAGCCAAAAGGTTGGCAATATTTTCAGATTTTTCTTATTTCGGAGAGACTATCACTGTGCCGGAATTTCCTCCATTTCCTCCGGTTCCCGGTATCCCTGGCTGACCCGAATTACCATTGTTACCCGGTTTAGCTGGAGGTTTGCCCTCACCAGGTAGGCCGCCTGAGCCGGGGATGTCGGATGATCCGGCCTTACCGCCATTACCGCCAGTACCTCCGGTTGATTTTGGACTAAAGTGGCCATTATTTTTACCATAAAGGCAGGTAATATTGCCTCCGTTTCCTCCATTTCCGCCATTTTTTCCATTCCCGCCATTTCCGCTATTTCCTCCATTTCCCCCATCTTTAGGCGGTTTACTATTGCATCCATTTCCCCCATTTCCGCCATTACCTCCTTTACCACCTTTTCCGCCATCCCCTCCTTTACCACCTTTTCCACCCAAACTAACACAATTAATATCTCCCGTAATGACATCTACATCGAGAGTAAAGTCCGGTGCTGCCTTTCCGTCGGTTCCATTCGTTCCATCTCCCCCACTGGAACCATTGGTGCCATTTTCACCTTTCTGGGCATCTTTTTTTTCACTGCCCCAATCACAAACCGCATCATTACCTGGTTTTCCACTGATTCCGTCTAAACCCGCTGTTCCGGGACTCCCATCAATACCATCAATTCCAATGATTTCAATATCGTTCATGATTTTCTCCTTACCTTATTTATATTTAAGCTACCATCTTTTCGATTTACTATAGTGATTGAATAATAATTTCAATCTACGACAAACATTGCCAAAATCCTCGCCATGCTTGCTGTTGTCATGCAGTTAAAAACATCCTGGTATAGTTCCCCAAATGATGTATTTTCCTGGGTCTGGTTCCATGGTTGGCTATAGTCGGGATTAGTGACCCGAAGAGCACGTCCTCCAGTCCATGATCCATTTGATTTCTGGTTGTCGAGTATTTTGCTGATTAACGAATTCATTACTGATTGATCTGCTTCCCACATCTTTAGAACCCCCAACGCAAAAGCTGTATCGAACCATGTGCGAATTTCAATGCTTTTGGCCTCGGTTGCCCCTGCAAGTTCTTTAATTTCTACGCCTATCGATTTGAGCATAGTAAGCGCCTGGAATGTACTATAAAAACCCTGGTTCCACCAATATGCCGGCCACATGCCATCAGCAAGACGCGTACGCTGCAAATATGTTATAGCTTCTTCACGTAACTGTAACATATCTTCCCTGTCCAGAACAGAAAAAGCTGGCCAGATTACATCAGGATGATCAACGGCCCATCCACCACAACAATCAGTGTATGTCGCAAATCCTCCTCCTGGTTTCCATTGTTTACGAAGCCATCGTTGATCTGCAAAGTTCATTTTAAGGTTAAAAGCCTTAAGCAGAGCAAGTGCATTACCTGTGGAATCAACATCTGGCCCTGTAATTCCATTATAACCCCACCCAGCTTTGTAAGTCTTATGCTCAATTAGCCAGTGTGCGGCCCTCTTAGCGACCGATAGTGCATTTTCATGCAGGCCTGTCTCTCCTATTTTCACCAGGCATAAACCAATGAATGCTGTCACCCACTGGTCTGATGATCCCACAGGAAGCTTATAGTCATGCCAGCATCCATCTGGCTCCTGACAACCCGACAGGTAATCAACAGCAGCCCGAATAGAATTGGCTATCTCGGTTTTCATCGCTCCACCCTTAGGTAAAGATTAAGCCGATAGGCTCCGGATGAATTTAGTCCAAGACCAATATAGGCTACACGCATATCGGTATTTTGAAGAACTTCTTGAATCGGGATATCACTTATACCAAATTTATTGACACACCAATGGATAAGATTGACCCATTCATCGGTTGCCATATTTAAACAATGGCCACAGATGTCGATCTTAACATCCTCAATTAATCCTGTCGTTATACTGAACCCGGCGCTCATGACGATTCCATTTCGATGTATGGATCTCTCCCCCGCTGCATTAACTAAGAATGACAACAGGCCATTATCCATTAATAGATCGATACCTAAATGTTTCATAGGAATCGACTGCCTGAACCGCCAATGAATCTTAGCTCTGGCATTTGCAGGAACAGATCCCTCAATACCAATACTTGCCAGTCTAACGTTTTTTGACAATGTCTCAAGTGTTGATATTGCATATTCGGGATTATTCAGGATTGAGATCAGCCAGTTATTGGTGCGAACCCATGAATCATCCTTTCCAGTAGGATCCGCATTAATGTAAAGCGCTATTCCTCTATCCATCACAGCAGAACCGAGCCATAAAATCCCATTCTTAAATTCCATTATGCGATCAGGATCATCACCGACCAGAATATCCAGCGTGTCACCGCATAGTCTCTGCATTGCCATGCAACCGGATGCATCAAGTACCTGGATCATCATTTTTTGACCTATCCGGTACTGCTCAAGCGATCCTGAAACAAAGAAGGCCGGATCAGCCAATACCCGCGCGCTAAGCCCCGATGCACCTGATGTAATGCATAATTCCAGCGGTGAACCATTACTGTTTAACGTTGAATATCCGGGGTATACCGAAGTTTTATCGAGTGGTATTCCAAGAAGAGATGAGGCACACGATTCTGTCATCGTTGCATCCACACCTGAAATTTGTGCGGCCTTCGAAAGAAGCCTCACCTCATCGGCAATCATCCTGTTCGACATTTATCCACTCTTATTTTTATCGGATCGATAGACGGTAACTGAATCTTATTTTCCCTTTCTATTCCTGCTTCAAGATTAACGTCCCTTGCTGTCCAATATTACCTGGTTTGCCCGGAGTGCCAGCATTACCAGCTGCCCCACCTGGATTTCCACCATAACCGCCACGCCCTCCGCCACCGGCTTTACCTCCCACACCCTGATCACTTACATATTTAATATTTCCTTTTAATGTGGAATAGTAAACTGTTATTGTGGAGCCGTCGCCTGCATCACCTCCATTGCCTCCATTACCACCAATACCGCCATTGCCGCCTGGTCCTTGTGGTGCGCCATTGCAACAACCTCCTCCTGATCCACCCGGACCGCCATTGCCACCATTACCCCCATTGCCACCATTGCCACCATTACCTCCATTGCCACCTGAGGAATTAACGTTCAGGTCGCCGGAAATGACCCCAAGATGAAGAATGAGTTCCCCTGAATTTCCACCATGATTGCCGTCAGCTCCTTTAACACCAGCACCTCCTGTTGATCCCGCACCACCTTGGGTGGGTGATGGGTCACAGGAACCTTTCCAGTCACAACCTCCATTTCGTCCGGAGGAGCCATTAGTGCCAGTCCCGCCCGTTTGTCCATCCCCTCCATTTCCTCCAGTGGCTCCAATAGCTACTATGTCAACCATAAATTTACCTCCCTTGTGTTTCTTCTTTGATTAACGATTCTGCATTGATCCTGGCTATAGTCTCAACCTTGATCTGGCCACCTTCTATGATGGTAATTGATCCAACGTTTATAATTACCGGGTTAGGACCTTGGATGATCCAGGGATGATCTTTATCTACGACGATGTTATCAGCATTATATGCAGCAAAATCAAAAGGACCCAACAGTTTCTCGATCGCCTCTTTATAGGAGGCAACATGAGCCGAATCTCCAAAGACGTAATTTTTTGCAGCCGACGTAAGTTTTTCCCTGTCTTCTTTACTCAACTCTGACATCTTATTTACTTTCGCGCCTGACCATGGTTTTTTCAGATGCTCACTGACTTTTGCTATTTTGGAACTGCGAACCATTTCGTCGGGATAGCCAAACAATTCTTTCACTTCATCCAGATCCTTGATCCTGACGACATTATGCCTGAAAGGGCAATCATCATTATCCTTCTGTGCCCACACTGTCGGTCTTGAACCTGAGCCCACCTTAATAGGCTTAAGATATACCGATGACATGTCTAATCCAAGTTTCCTGGCTTTCTCTTCTAACCAATCTTTGTGTTCAATCTCTTTCATATATTTTCAATTTCTCCTATATATATATATGAAGTATTGGTTCCCCTCTAAAAATACTAATTGTTCTGTTACTGGTATCTTCACAGAAATTAATATGTAAAGATATTAAGGCAAAACCAACATACCCCATATACTCTTCAATTCCTATCCCGGTATATATTATTAATTTTGTATAATTCATTATCAATTTTATAACATTAGTTGAATCGTATAATTTTACATGACTTTACTAATATCAGAGAGTTACTACTATCTATTGGACGTGGGATTCAGGGCGACATTCAATCTTCTAAACGCTTCAACATTGGTGGCGATTTCAGGGGCTTTCAGGCTCTTTATAGCCGCTCTTTTCTTAGGAACAGAACCCAGAGTTTTAGCCTATATAGCCGGTGGTCTTGTGATATATACAATATACACTTTGGACAGGACACTTGAATGTAAAGAAGATACAATCAACAAAAGTGAATTAACAGGCTCAAGAAAGGATATTGCCTTCCTTGCGTCCATTTTGGCCTTTATAATCGGAACTTTCATTTTATTCAAAGAGGGATTATATTTTTTGTCTTTTTTACCACTCATGGTTGGCTATCTATACAGCAAAGGCATAAGAATCGGTGAATTCCATTTGAAACTTAAGGGGGGTCTTGGAGTTAAGAATCTTGTTGTTGCTTTGACGTGGGGATCTTTTATCACAGGGATTGCTGGCAAATCTGTAAATGATATAATTCCATTGATTTTTGTTTTCTTTTTTTTTGCCAGCAAGGTTTTTATAAATTCTATAATATATGATATTAAAGATATAAAGGGTGATTCGCTTGCTGGAATTAGAACTCTGCCAGTACAGTTAGGTGAAAAGAAGACGATAATTTTTCTCCTGATTCTTCATATATCTATGCATTCATGTATAATCTTAGCGGTTATTATGAGATACATTGCGCTTGAACCAATAGTCCTTTTATATAGCCTGACTGCCGGGATAATCTGCATTACTTATTATTCAACAGGTGCCCAAACCAAATCAAAATCCGGAAAACTTATACGAGAGTTCCTGGTTGATGGTGAATCTACTATGGAAATCAGCCTATGGCTGTTGATAAACTCTTTATCTGTTCAGAACGGTTTTTATAGTAGTTAAAAAGTTCTTCTCCCCATTTTAAAGCAGATTTGTCAAAACTTATCAGATCTCTCTGGGCGTCAAAGGTGCCATTTTTAAAGAAGAGGGAAAGAGACAGAAAGCTATTGGTTACCACAAATGCAATATTAATATCATTATCTAAAATAATACATAGGCTTGTGTTATTGTTATCCAAAAATTCTTGGAGATTATCCCTATGCTCTTTCTTAACTTTCTCAAAGACATTTTTTGTTAATATCAGGGCTACTTGAACTTTTTGCTGAGACAACCGCAGAAAAAATGATGGATATGCCGGATTAAATATCGGAGCAACGCCCATTACAAATTCTGATTTGGATATATTTTCAAAAAATTCAGTATGTGGTTCGTACATATTTTCCAATTTATTTTCAACCAGCCTGCAACTTCCCAATTCACCGATCCTTTCTAAAAATTGTTGTGGAATAGCTTCGACCATATGCTTTTTCCAGAAGTCTTCATTTTCCTCTATTACATGCAAAGTATTGATCAATGGCTGAAAGAACCTGACTACAACATTTCCAATAGGAGTTAGAACATAGTGTTTACCGTCTTTGCAGATTAAATTCCTGGTCTCCATTTCCTTAATGCGAGGAAGGATCTCCGGGGAAGATACATTCAGGTAGCTTTTAATTTCAGGTAAAGTCTTTGGTTCTTTGAGCAACAAAAAGAGAATCGCTTCCCGCTTCTCTGAAAATGTGAGAACACTCAATATCCCTCTTGACTTCATGAGAATAAACTTCCTTGGAAAATTTTTGACCGATATTGATATGGGGATATATTGATATATAATTGTTGATATTAATAATTGAAAGGAGGATTAGCTAATGGACATGGAAATGAAAGAAAATTTCATTAAACTCTGGAAGAAATATTTTAATAATGCAGAACTTCCCATAACTTTTTATTATACTGATGAAGAAGGACAAGCTGAAATTGCCAAACCCGGTTCAATCCCAAGATGTATAATCGGGGCATTATCAAATGTAAGAAAAGGAAAATCATATTGTTTCGATGCTGGATCCATTGGCTGCTTCGGTGGAAAGAGGTATCTGGGATTTGCCGAAAAGATAAGACCTAATTTTGAATATTTCCTGTCATGCGGCATTCCCGGAGAACTTGAGGGAGAACGATACAAGAAATCCCCCGATATCGTAAAAGAATTATTGAAAAAGCAACCTGTTTTCAAGGCGCCTGCCAGGTATATTGTTTTTAATAGGTGGGATATGCTTGAAGCAGCGGATAAACCCGAAGTAGTAATTTTCTTCGCCAGGCCCGATGTGCTTTCTGGTCTTTTCACACTTGCAGGCTTTGATGTGTCAGACCCAAATGGCGTAATTGCTCCTTTTTCCTCAGGATGCGCGGCTATAGTCCAGAATCCTTATCTTGAAAAGGATTCCAGCGAACCAAGAGGCATCATCGGGATGTTCGATATTTCGGCGCGTCCCTATGTTCGTGCGGATGAACTTACATTTGCCGTGCCAATGATTAAGTTTGAAACGATGATTCAAAATATGGAGGAGAGTTTTCTTACCACAGAATCATGGAAAATGGTGCAAAAGAGGCTGGGACAATAAAGGAAAAATAAATATAAGAAGAAAATAGAACAAAATCGAAAAGGAGAGCTAAAATGAAGAACGTAGAAATGACAATAGAAGGGAACATCTTAACGATAAAAGTAGACCTGACAAAGGATTTTGGACCATCCGCATCCGGGAAAACGATTATCATCGCCTCAAGTGAGGGCAACCAGCCCATTCCAGGAAAGGAAGCGGTCAAAATAGGGCTGAATGTATATAAGAAGAAATAAAACCTCCGAATTAATTATAAATATAATCCTTCCTTAATGATTTCAAGAACTATGGATTCAAATTATATTATTAGAATAGCGATAATTAAACCCATTTAACTTAATCCAAAAATTAGGGTGTAAGATTAAATTATACGGCCACCACCCCCGGAACAATACCATTCAGCCCATACAGGCTCTGGCGCGCATCCTGGAAATAGAAGCGCTCCTGCAATACTTTTTCTTCTTTCAACCTGTTCAGGGCATATCGCACTGTCCTGGCTGGAAGATAGGTTTGCTTTGCAATATCTTTCTGTGTTAAGAAGCCGCTCGATTCAAGCACTTTGAAAACAAGTTTTGCTGATGGCGGTAAATGATTTAATTTTATCTGTTCAAATTCCGGGCCATTATTGGCAAAGACGATTCCTTCTAAAATTCATTTTTAAATTCACCGCCTTATACTCGGATTTAACCTTTATAAATCTATTTATTGGAGCAATTATTGTCAGAAATGATCTGATCTTGGATATATTAATTTATATCATACGGCCCTGGATTATCGATCTGTATCTTTGCCATTTCCACAGAATGCTTTGTATAATCTTTCCTGCTTATTCTCCCCTGCGTCAGCCATCCGATGATCCCTTCTTCATACCCGATATCAGGCTTATCAGTAAGGGGAATAAATGCCTCTGAGATCGTTATCTCTTCATCCACGACTCTTCGTGTGCATTCGGGAGGATATTCAAAAGCTGGTCCAAGCCCCAGGAAAATCCGTTCTCCGTCATATATTGCACAGGCGCAGAAATTCATGTAACCGCTTTTTGTTTCTGGCACTTGCGATATCCCATCCTCTATTCCCACCGAATATTCACAATCCCTGAAAACCGCTCTTGCCCGGAATATCGCGCCCGCTATTATTTCACCTAGATTCATGGGCTGTTCCTTTACACCTGACTTGCAGGCAACACCCATTACTTCATAACCAGTAAAAACCTCACGCACTGCATCTATTTTATTAGTATTCAATGATCCAACCCGAATCCTTTTTTCAACCATGGTCTAACTTATTTCCTTTTGGTCCCTTAAGAATTTCTTAAAAAACTTCCATCCTGTCTTGCAAAGATGGATCCTTCCCAATGTATCTTCCCTGACCCAGTCCATTAGATAAAAAAACTGCGCTTTGTATTCATCCACAGTTTCCTTGATTATGGGAGGAGGATTCGGTACTCCAAGCCCGCGAAGGTATTCAATGAAAAGTTCCTCCCCTTTATTTTGAGCAATCCCGTCGATCTTCATGACTGTGAATTTGTAGCCCTCATTTTTAAGCCATTGCACCGTCGTATTATGGATGCAGCCGGAGCATATTTCGATCTCCTCATCTTTTGTCACGTTCAATTCCAGGAATCCCTGCTCAACTATGCTCCTTGCGCTCCGGAGGTATGTCTTCTTCCTGAATGAATCATTACCGAAATCCTCTATCGGGACAATGTCATAATGCAATTCAAGGGTTTCTTTCCTGACCACGATTATGCCTGCACCTCCGACGGGTGTTCCCCAGCCCTGGTCATCAATCTGGATAGTCATGAAATTACCCTATGTTTGATTTGAATAAAAGAATAACGACCAAAAAGTATTTAAAAAATAAAAACAAACTTAACTATTAATAGACAGGCTATCAAAAAAAAAAATCTTATTTAATAATATAAAATCCAGTCTGTTTATTTCTATGGGGCACTGAATGCAAAAAGAAGGAGGAAAAATATGATACAAAGAATTATGAAACTGATGATTGCCGGACTAGTGGTACTGGGTTTGTTTTTGGCATCAGTACCTGCACAAGCGGCGATACAGGAAGGTCGCGGGCAGACTGCAAATGAGACTGATGGCGTGCAGGATTATCTTGTCCTTTCGAGCGGGACTGTATCCTGGAATCGAAGCAACTTTGATGGATTTTTTTATGATATTAATGATGAACATGGAAGTGAAAAGCTGACAATCCTTAACAGCGCTTCTTTGATAGGAAATAGAACGATAGATGTTGATAACCTTATTTATTCAACAAGCGGCGATAACAAGATGCTAAATGTCGTTAAGTATGGCTTTAATGGCAATTATAATGCTGCTGCACAGGCAGGGCTTGCTGGATTCCAGGCAGGCGGCATGAGTTCTGAAGACGGAAAATATAAAGTTGTCGGATGGCAGATAGAAAGATATGTCGCTGTGAAAAATAAAACCAACAAGCTTTCGAATCTCGTTTTCGAGCAAGGACGTAATAATAATAAGACGCTTACGATTGGTGAGACCTGGAATCTTGGTCAGGGCTGGGAGTTGACTGTCAATGCAATCGATGCAAGAAGCGCTCCAAGACAGGTATGGTTTACATTGAAGAATGATGGGGTTGTAATAGATGAACAACTAGCGAGACCTGGTGATGTATACACAAAAGTCATGAGTAATCTTGGAGAAGAATCAAATGTTCCACTGTTCGTTACTTATATAGATGCTATCTTCTCCGGTCCAACATCAGATATGGTCAGTTTGAAATATACCTGGTTAATAGATACGAATGTCAAAGAAGTGAAAAAAGGGGACGAATATGCCATATTTAACACCACAAAAGCTGATGAATCAATTATTGAAATGAGAAACTCAAGATTCCCTGTGACGCTTACCAGGGGCGGTACAATTAACCTGATTTCTACTCTGAATTTCAAAGTGGCGGACACGGAAACATTGAGATTTTATCTATCAGGCGGGACAAACGGAAGGATAGCAAATGAAACCACGGGTCAAAAAGACAATCTTAACCTTTCAGGTGGAATTGTTTCATGGCAACCCCAGAACTTTGGCGGGCTATTCTATGACCTGAATGATGAGTTCGGAAACGAGAAACTGACTATCATTGACAGTGCTTCTTTGATCGGGACAAGAACAATCCTTCAGGGCAAACTTAAGTATTCCACAAGCAGCGACAACAAAATGATGAATGTCGTAAGATATCCTTTTAACGGCAACTATTCTGCAGCCGAGCAGGCGGGTCTTGGGGAGTTTCACGCAGGAAATATGAGTTCTGAGGATGGAAAATACAGGATAATTGGCTGGCAGGGAGAAAGATATGTCGTTGTGAAGAATAAAACCGGCAAGCTTTCAGGGCTCGTTATCGAGCAAGGTTCAGGAGATAAAAAGACACTTACAACCGGTGAGACATGGGATATCGGCCAGGGCTGGGAGTTGACTGTTAATTCGATCGATGCAAGAGGTATTCCAAGACAGGTATGGTTTACATTGAAAAAGGATGGGGGAATAATGCATGAAAAAATGATGAAAGAAGGACAAATATACACATATGTCAATAGTAATCTAGCGGGAGAATCAAATGTTCCGCTTTTTGTGACTTATGTAGGGGCTATCTTCTCCGGTCCAACATCAGATATGGTACAATTCAAATATACATGGGCAATAGATACCAATGTAACTGATATCAGGGTCGGCGATTGGTTCGGAGTGTTCAAGGTAACCGATATAGATTCCTCAACTATAGAGTTGAGAAACACCGATTACTACCCGATATCTTTGAATAAGGGAAGTACGTTGAACTTGATGGGCAACATGGGATTTAAGGTGGCTGACAGCGATACCCTACGGTTCTACCCGTATATGGGGGAAGTTCCAGTATGCCAGTATTCAATGATAAACGGGCATGTGTTCGAGGATAATAATTACAATGGCCTGCAGGACGCCGGTGAACCGGGAATGTTTAACCAGGTTGTAAAGCTAAAAGGAAGGGATGTCTGCTCGAATGTGAATATTAGTATGAAAATTCGAACAGATGTTGCAGGATATTATGAATTCAGTAACATCCGGGCAGGTGCTTATTTCCTTTCTGAGGAAATACCGGCAGGATGGATTCCTACAACACCAGTGATATATAAAGTGATTCTTCCCAATTCCGTGACAAGCATAACAAAATATTTTGGGAATGGCCCGTACCCGGCAGAAAAAGATATAGTGAAGGAGATGTCGGAATGAGATACTGAATAAGCATTCAAATTACAAGGAACGGGCAAAGGAACTGCCAACCTTGAGGGTCTTGGCGAGAGATTGAACCACCCCCCATCTGAAATATCAGGTGGGCAGCAGCACCACGTTACTATTGCAGAAGTCTTGCCAACGACCAAAAAATTCTCTTAGCTGATGAGCAAACAAGAATCTGGATACACTTTAGGGATGGAAAAATGAAATTTAGTTTTTTTGAGATATAATGGCGCCGAGGGGGAGACTTGAACTCCCGATGTGCGTAGCACAACCGGTTTTCAAGACCGGCGCCTTAACCGCTGGGCTACCTCGGCATGATATTCCTGCGAAATGGTTGGCATTGCTTATTAATATTGCCTATATCGAAACATTTAACCATAAGTAAATAGTTGTTAACAACAAAAATGCAGTTAATTATAAATACCTATAAAAGACTCCTCATATTGTTGTAATACTGCAAACGTGTTATAACAGCTTAAATACAAAATAAAGGAGTCTTAACAAATGGATACCCAAATAGAACTATCAAATGAAGAAAAGAGCATATTAGAAAAATATCAATCCATTCTTTCAGGCAAACCAATATCTATAACCTTTGAAGATATGGAATCAATTAAAGCACTAAAGGAAGAACTTGAACCTATTATTCAAGAATCGGAAACGGTTTTAAATGAAATCCAGCAAATACAATTAGAAATAGATGAAAAGCAAACAAAAATAAAAGAGCTATACGAAAGCATAGACCAAAGAGTATTATATCTTAAACGAACTCCAACCGTATATCAACCGAAAACAGTTAATAGAACAGTGGTGCACTCAGATATTACATTAGAAGTTATCCTTGAAGCTTTAAAAACAGGTGCAAAAGGAAATGCTGAAATCCTTATAGCTCTCAACCTTCCTAATGATAAACCAGGACAAAATAAGGTCTATTCAATATGCAAGAGCAATCCAGAACTCATCGAATCTGCAAATAGGAAATGGCAAACCAAATAGAACAGAACAATTATTTCTTTTTTTATTTATTTTATTGACTTTTTTTAGGTGATTATATGATTAATGAATTTTTAGACCAATACACGAAAGACACTACGAAAATGGCTTATAGAAGTGCTATATACACATTTCTTGAAAACATCTATGGAAAACAACGAAAAACTAGGAAAGTAACACATGCAGAAATGCTAATATTTGAAACATTAGCAGAAAAATATTTTGTAGATAATCGGGACTATGGGAAGGATGTACAACAATTTGCATTATCGTTCAAAGACAAACCTCCAATGACAGCGCGATTATATATTATTGGAGTCAAGGAATTCTTTATCCATAATGATATAGAATTATCAGAAAAACAACTTCGAATCATAAAAAAAGGTACTCCAAAAGGCTCATCAAGAACAATTGAAACATATCTCGATCAAACGACGATTCGAACTATAATAAGTCACATGGATATAAAAGGGAAGGCTCTTATATTGACTTTAGCAAGTTCTGGAATGAGAATCGAAGAATTGCTACAGTTATCAATTAATGATATCCATATGGATGAAAAACCAGTACGAATTGATATAAGAGGGAATACATCAGATTCGAAAGGCACGAAAAACAGTAATCAAAGGTTTACTTTTATAACAAGCGAAGCAAGGGAAGCACTTTTAGAATGGGGTAAAGTTAGGAAACAATACATTGAATCTAGCCAGAATAAAAATGCAGGATTGATAAAAAGTGGAAATATAGTAATCAAAGAAAAGGAAGACACACCAGAACTTAGATTATTTCCTTTCGGTTATGGGGTAGCTGACCAAATGTTTGAAAATGCATTGAAAAGAGCCGATTTATTGACTTTAGATAGTCAAACCAATAGAAAACAAATTCACGTCCATTCATTAAGAAAATTTTTCAACACACAATTAAAACTAGGAGTTCCAGAAGCAACGGTTGAACAGCTAATGGGGCATGATGGGTATTTGTCGGGCACTTATGATAAACGGACAATTCAAGCAGCAGGTGAACTATACCTCAAATCCGAGCATCTTTTATTTATAAACATGCCAAAAGACCTTATCAAGATTGAAACAGAGTTCAAAGATCAATTAGGACAAAACAGGAAGCTTCTTGAAGACCTTTTCATGGAAAACCGAATACAGAAACAACAACTAGAGGCACAAAATATTAAACTGGAATTCATAACTAGAATCCTGATAGAAACACTGCATATTGATATCACAAAAACCAGCATGGAAACCGAATTACAGGAAACTAAGAAGATTTTGGATAGGTCAATTTGGACAACTGAGCCAAAGGTATAGGCTCTTATTCTTTTCTGCTTTTTTATATTTCTATTTGTATTTAGTGAAGACTCTCTTTCAACCGATACTGCTTTTTTCTATAATCGGCAAGCATTGAATTGTTATCATATATGATAAACAGTCGGTTCGTATTGAATATAAATCAGATTCAAATATATTTATATACTTTTAACACTGTCCGTACTAATAACCACTCTTCAAAAATATAAGAGAGATACCCCATATGGCGGTTCAGATCATATATCAGGTTTCGTTCTGAAAACCCGAACACCAATTTCAGACAGCATAAAATTGGTGAACAAATGGCTAAAAAATCTTTCAAACAAATAGATGAGAATACATCATCTGGTATCGCAAAGAAAAGCGGCTGGTCTGCATATATCATAGTTCCAAAAACCTGGGCTGGAAAACATATCAAATGTGTCTTAGATGAAAAAATAGTGGCATCAAATGGACAGGGAACAAACCTGTCCAAGTGAGGTTTAATTTATGTGTTTAAAATCCATATCCTTAGACGACGTCATGCGATTTATACCTATCGGTTCACCACTGCATAACGATATTTCAGAAATATTGCAGAACCGTAATGGGGTTAAATAAATGACCCCTTCCAATGATACCTTTTTCGATTCGTTTGTTGAACTTGGTGTAAATCTGGGCTTTCATCAAGAATATTGTGAATTACTTGCTCTTGTAGGAATTGCAGGCGCGGTTAAGGATAATCATACTATGGAAACAGAATGGGGTAAAATATATCCCAACATTTTTGCATTCTTTCTTGGTGAAAGCAGTATTTGTATGAAATCCCCTACAATGAATTTATTGCCGAGAATAATTGAAAATGCAATAGATACCGATTCAGAGAATATGTTCTTGCCATCTAGTGGAACATTTGAAGGTTTAATAAAATATATGGCAGGAACAACCAAAAAAAAAGCGGTTGTAAACGAAAAAACAACGGGGATTATTTTAATAGATGAATGGTCAAAATGGCTAGGTGACAGCAATAAGGAATATAACCAATCAATCAAAAATGCTATGTGTGAAATGTTTGACTGCAAGACGATTGATAAAGCAACGGTTGGCTATGATGTTTATATAAAAACTCCTTGTGTTAGTTTTATTGCTGGGATTCAACCTGCTTTATATCGAAAACATATTACACAAATTGATGAAGAACTTGGATTTACCCCTAGATTTCTCCAGGCATATCCCACAACAAAACTTCCATTTCGTGCATTAGGAAACGGTTCAAAATTTAAAGACGAGATTGATAATGTAAGTAATAAATTTAAGAACATTTACGATTTTATAAATAGTTCAGCTGAAGTATCTATAAATCTTGATGATAAATGTTTAAAATATGTCAATAGAATAAGAGAACATTGGTCAATAAAAGCACAACAAAATGAAGAGCTAGCTAAGTATTATATGAAATATCAATTGTACATATTTAAGTTGGCTACATTGTTCTATATAGATAGTTCCGTTAATCGGATAAATATTACTTCTGTTAGTTCAGACAAAATACTATATAAAGCATTTAAAAAAGCATTTCCAATCGTAAACAACTTTTTACAAAATGCAATAAAAATAAAAGGTACTAATAATACAACTGAATTATCTGAACTATCTAATAAAGTGGTTGAGCATATCGAAAAACATGCAAAAAAGGGACTGAACTATTCGAATATTTCAGCTGAACTATCTACAATTACAAGAACGGAATTAAGTAAGGCCATGTACGATAAATATAACATTAATTCAAACCAACTTAATTTTATCTTGGCACAACTTCACGATATCGGTAAAATATCAAGTAGAAACGTAGATACGAAGACAAAGCGAACAACAGTTTATTGGAAAATGGAGGAGGTGAAATAATATACCTCGTCGGTTTTGTCGAGGTATAAACAAAAAATACCCTCTTTTCAGTGAAGACTCTTTTAAGGACAAATAAGGGTCTTCACTGAAAAGGGAAGGAACTAACAATTTAACTGATACACTATTTCATTACCCTCATATTGTATTGATAGTAATTTGCAGCTTACTAGTGTTTCAATTGCAGCATTTAGCGTTGTACTCCATACCGAATGCATAATTTCATATGGCGATGTGTCAATTTCACTATAAAATACATTTTCAAGTCCCTTTAGTGTACTATTTGGGAATCTACTTTTTATAGTTAATTCTGGATAGAATTGTTCTTCGAGGTCAGACATTGAAACATGTATAGTATCATCACACCCTGAAACATGAATCAAATTTTGACCTTTAATAATATTCTCTAATACCCTCCATTCGAAGGGCAATAATTCCAGTCCTGATTTTTCTTTTAATTCATCGATTATTTTTGACATAATGTTCCTCACAAAGCTCTTTTATTTTAGTTCTTACGAGTTAACAATGTGTTCACAATTCAAACACTTCCAATAAAACATCCCTTCTAAGCCTAGAGGTAACATATTTGCATTACATTTAGGACACATGGGATATAGACCCTGTATATTGATTGTTATCTCTTCCATAGTTTATTCTCCTTGAAAATCTAAGCCCATTCTTAGTGGTTTATTACAAGAAGGACATTTTTCATTCTTTTTCGATTCCATTGATTTATTTAATTTTGTATTCATTTGTTAAAACTCCTTTCTTGGATATGGAGCACTAAGGAAGATCAATAAAAGTTCAACTACACATAAGAAATAAGAAGTTAGTATATACTATCAAACTTGAATGATTCATTCCATTGGAGATCAAGTTCATTTGAACGAGACCTTAGGAATGAGATCTTAGGAATGATTCCAGTTGAATGAGATCTTAGGAAAGAGACCCTAGGAACGAGACTGGAGATCAAGCCCTTAAAAAAGTCGATAATGTATAAAAGTTAAAAAACCTCTTACTTCTATATATCTGTTTGTTCTTTTGTATAAAATGTGTATTGTATCTTAATATTGGAGATCCTTAGGACTCCAGAACATACAACCTAAACACCGTTTTGATGTATAAGCGATATGATATAACTAAAATGTGTTTTGAGTATAAATACTTTCCGATTTGCTTTTCTGTTGCGAAGACTCTTTTAAATAACTTGAAACAAGGAAAAATATATTTAAAAAGAGTCTTCACTCTGAAAAAAAAAAGCAGTTCTAGGCTATAGTAATCGAGCTTCCAGTACTTGCACAAAACCAGATATTATAAACAGAACTTGATTTTATTTTAAGTCCAGTTGCATTTAAATCCGAAATGGTAATATATTTGTTTGCAGGAAGTACTATTATGGAATCTTTTTTTCCTATAATATGCAATTCTGTTTGAACTGAAGTATTTATAGAGATGCTGTTTATTATATCGGCTTGACCAGATAAAAAATAGTCGATGCTTCCAAAAGTGATAGTCCCGTTTGGAAATGATACCACTACATTCCCTACAGGTATGGAAGAACCGCTATAGCTAATAAATGTGTTCATCTCAAGCCAGATGCTACCAATACAGGTATATCCTTTCCCTGAGCCATCTGTAGGGCTGCCTGTTGGGTGAGATTTTGCAAAACCAATCTTGTTCCCCAAAATTGTATGCGTGTATTCTTAAGCTCTTGGCCGGACTCGTTGTCTACATTGAGAAGTATCGTTTCTCCATTAAATGAATTTAGTTGAACTGCACCACTTGTCATGTCAGTCCTGATATTGTTGTTTTTCGTGCCAAATCTGGAATTTGATGCAGGTTGGCGCAATGTGCACATGATAGGGTCAAGGCATTCCATAAAAAAATAACCAAGTTCGGACACAGAATCAGAATGATCCATTTCAAGTATTGTCATTTTGTTGGAGTTGGAGCTAGCACCATCTGCTAGAGCACCAGCATTAAAAACAAGATCGGAAGACCTAGGTAGTTCTTCTTTGTATGTGATTTGTCCAAAACGTGTTTCATTATTGCCATAAATCGCAACAATATCATTTATTTTGTGGGGACAGGTATATTCATTATCCATAATAATCCTCAAGCAAATCTAACTGTCATCTGTGTACCTTGATTTTTGAGATTTTCTATTTGATTAAAACGGGCTTGAAAAGCCATGTTTTCTTGCGTATTGGAAGGAAGACTAGCAGCAAGTCGTTTCCGATTTTCTCGCGCAGATTCAGCGGCTGCATCGGTGCTAGCTTTTAGCTGCTGGGCTGAAATGTATTTTTGTTCCACATTTAATATTTTCTGAGCTTCTGCTTCTGAAATATTCATGTTCCCATACAGAGCAGGATTGAAATTAACTAATTGCTGTTTAGCTGACTGTAGCTGCTGAGCTTGGGCTTGGGCTTGGGGTCTTGCATATGCGGGGGAAGAAGTTGGTTTGATTTTAGAAATAGTATAGGGTTGTGATTTCGGTGCTGGAAACAGTCCGGAAACTGCTGCCTGGATAGGTTGGAATATTCCATCTAGAATTGATGCCATGTTTTTGATCTATTCTATAATGGCTCTAATATATAATAAAACTATCGTAAAAATATGGAAGAGAACCACAATAGATTTAGATTGAAGATGGAATGAAAGTGTGTGTGGCTCTCCTGTATTTCATATATGTTTCTAATAATATAAAAATGTATTCATTGGCAAAACAATCACAATTCTATTAGAAATGACAATGTTGCATTGTCTATCAGTGCGCCAAAATAGGCATAGATATGGGGGTTTGCAGACTGATATGATTCAGTTCATACAGACTGATATGTATCAGTTAATATACATTTAACTGAATCAGTTCTACAGATAGAGGTTATCTATATATAAAATTAGAAGAATATAGGAATAGATGAAAAAACAAACTAAACATACAATTCAATGCAAGTTCTGTGACTACACCTTTCAGACAATGGAAGAACTAATAGCCCACTATGAAACTGAAATTCGTTGTTATTATGCTGTAAATAAGCAGTTGAAACAGTTGATATATGAGATGGTGAACTGAAATGTCATTGTCTGATACAGAAATAGCAAACATTGTGGGTTCAGATCAGTCTACAGAACTAATACCAACAGCAACAGAGGCTATAGATGATGGTCTTCACTGCCAAGAAGAAGGCTGTCCTTATGTAGCACATGGCACTATGGCGAAGGCACAGATGGGTAGACATATGTCTGCATCTCATGGCATTAGGAAAGAACCTACTGTTAAGACCACTACAACAACAGCAACAAAAAAAGACATATCTATACAAATCCCAACACAATCCAGCTACTTAGAAGAGCTATTAGAGGGTTTCAGTGTGCCCAATCGAAAAGGCATTATGCTTATCATGAAGTCTAGTCCTGAGGACATTGAGAAGCTAAGGGAGGCTCTAAAATCTGTTCGTGTAGATAAAAATACATCCGATTTTGTTATAAAAGAATATGCTACTTCAATCGGGAAGCAAATTAACATAGATTCTACAAATCCAATAAATACTGCACCAAACGCTTTCAATGACATTATGACACGAAAACAGAAAGAAGCCGATATGCGCATGTATGATAATTATATTTCTGGAAATCAACAGAACCAACCAAATGCAGAAATGCTTGCAATGAAAGCACAAATCCAATCATTAACCGACTTGCTAACAAAAAATCAGCTCCAAGATGAAATAAAAGCACTTAGGGCAGAAACAATCCAACAGAAGAAAGAGAATGATGGCGCACTAGGTGGAATCGTTGAATCAATGAAAGAATTCATGATAGAATTCAAGCACCGTGAAGAATTGAAAAGTCAAGAAGATAAATATAGTCGGGAGCTTGCACTTTTGAAAGAAGAACTGAAAAATAATAACCAGATCACTGACAAATCTGAACGTATCCTGAATACGATAGGTAGCCACGCAGCAAGTGGATTAAAATCATTTTCACTCGCAGCCGAAAGGGTAGCCGAAACCGATAATAAATTACAACTTCTGGTTCAGTCAAATCAAGCGCTCGCGGCAGGAATACCACCAGAAACAATAAATTCGTTTCTAGGGAATGCAGCACCACAGATGAATAGAATTCAATTACCATCAGCCGAAAGGGTAGCAGGGGAAGAATTCAGCCGATTGGATACTTATAATATGTTAGATCGTGTCACCAAATCCATTGAAATCAAGAAGCCGGATGTTGTTGATTTTGGCATGCAGGAAAAGATTATAATCAATTCGGAGTAATATCATGGTCAAAAAACAAACAAAGAAGCAACTCCTAGAAACAATCAAAAATCAGCAACTATTAATTGATGAGCTGAAAAAACGAAACACTGAACTCGTTCAAAAAGTAAACAATCTTGCTGCCATAGATGGTGGTTTGAAATGGTGTGGGGATGTGTGGAATAGCTGTTTTCCACAACAGAAGCCCCAGGAGGCATTAAAATGAGTCCAATGGAACGAATCCAGGCGCAGAATAGGATATTATTAGATGCATTGTTTTTCACAAAAATATCACAAGATCATGCAGCAAGTATTATGAAAAATGAACTAATGTTCGATCATGGGATTCTTCCCCGATTGGCGGCTTCATGAGACCGAATTTTGATAAAAAACAGCATGAATCTATGGATGCTCTTTTAGCTGAAATTAATTCAAACAATAATATAAAAGAGTCTTCACTAAAAGAGCATCGGGATAGCGATTGTTCGGTTAGAGAGTTTTGTGAATTGCCGAATTGCATGAATTGTCGGCGGCTGAAATAAATGTCAAGCACCGACCAATTTTTAAAAAGAAAGGAAGCCATACTATCGGGAACGATCTGTAAATATCGGACGGTGTGTTCTATTTCATGCCTAAATTGTACACGAAATAACGAAGCGATAATGAAATGTCAATGGTGCGCGCAAAAGCGAAATAATGCAATAAAAGCACGTGAAATTTTAGCAATGGAAAAAAAAGCACCACATAAAACCATTACCCAACAAAAACAAACGGCTCATATAGCCTCCTTGGAGGCAGTTTAAGGCATGTTGAACACACCCTATCTTAAACTAAAGGTGCTTCAAGTACTAGCAGATCAAACCGATGGTGAATATACATCACCTGCTGAAATTGCAGATATTATTAACAATTCAAATACACATAATTCAGCTATAACCAGAAGTCATAATATCCTCCAACAAATGAGCAGCTATAGAAATCAAGGCTTAGTTCATGCTAAGAAATTCGATACACATAATAAACATAAGGCTTCACGATATCGTATTACACCAAAAGGACTTCTTCGGCTATCGTTTTTACTTGAATCTAATAACACACCAAAAGCTAATTCATGACATGTCATGATTGGTATTATCTTAAATGATAATTCTTGTAAATTGGCTTAACCTGGTAGGGGTTAATTTGCCCTAAACCATAAATTTATAAGTTCTGTTACCAATCCGTTATAAAATGCGAAATTTATAACCACATATGACCGTCATAACGTGTTAAAACGTCAATATGGCTTAAATTTTGTTATGAAAACATCGGGAAAATAATTAACTGGGTTTTACTTGTTAACAAGTTATTACCCATAATTAATAATTATTGACCCCTATCATACAGACCCAAGGAGGAAGAAATATGACAGATCTATTACTCGTTCTATCAAAAGACCCGTATACTACGGAAACACCCGATCTCGTGCTTGATATCGGTTTAAATGCCAGAGAAAAAGGAAACAATGTATCATTGTATCTTATTGAAGATGGTGTAACAGCCGCACGAAAATCTGAGTTTGGAAATAAACTCGCTGCGGCTCAAAAAAAGGGCATAAAAATATATGCAGATGATAAAGCAGTGCTTTCAAGGTCGCTGACTGACAAACTTATCGGAGGCGTTGAAATCAAAGAAATAGGAACTCTTCTTGATTTTATAATGCAAAAAGACAGAGCTGTGTGGTTTTAGGTGATACAAATGACAGGAAAACAACTCACAATAGTTTCAATAAACGGACCTTACAGGGACGAAGGCGTATTCACAATGATGAGACTTGCCCATGCGGCAAAAGAAAAAGGCATTACTGTTAATTTCTTTAATTACCTTGATGCCACAGTTATAGCCCATAGGGACCAGGCGCCAAAAGAATTCCCTCCCATTGAGACCATTTTCGGAACTATAGTCAAAAAAGGGATAAAGCAGCCAAAAGCTCATGCGATCGCATGCATAAAATGCACGGACGCAAGAGGCGTAACAAAGCAGCAGACCGAGGGCGTCATCATCGGCGGGCTTTATGACCTTGGTGAATGGACGGCAGAATCTGATAAAACTATACTGATAGGGTGATCAACATGAGCAAGAAAGTAAACATAATCGTAACCCAGCCCCCCTATGGGAAAGAGGATGCGTTTTCAGCAGTGCCGATGGCTGCCAGCCAGGTTGCCGCAGGTAATGAAGCTTCTTTAATTTTCGTAAGCGGCGGCGTCCATTCAATAGTGAAGGGACAAAAATCAAGTTATGGAGACCAGGCTGTCTGGTTCAAGGATGTGCCATCAGTTGAGGCTGAGATCACAAAGAACATAGAACTTGTGAGTTTCTATGCGCTTGACAGGGATATCACGAAACGAAATATAAATGATACCGAGATCATCGCAGGCATAAAAAAGATATCTCTCTCGCAAATGACAGATATGATACTTGAGTCTGATGTAAACATGGTATTCTAATGTCAGAAATAATCCCTGATGACAAACTGGATGTGTGCGGCGAGTGCTGCCCATATCCTCTTCTCCTCACAAAAAAAAAAGTGGAGCAGTTAAAATCCGGCGAGATATTACATATAATAGCAGATGACCCCGTTGCGCCCCAGAATATCGATGCATGGGCAAAAAAGGCTGGGCACAAACTGCTTGCGGTCAGGCAGGATGGGAAGATTTTCAACGTCTATGTCCAGAGAGCTTAGGCTTTTCCCGTCGATTCGCCAAGCACAACGCCTGTTGCGATAAGATGGGCTACCCGGAGGGGCTCAGGGATATTGCTGTGCGTTGAAGTCATAGTGATGATTTTTTCCGCGCTTTCCTTATCAAGCCCGCATAACTGCATGAAAACAGGTTTATCCTGCTTTATTTTATATATTTTGCCTGCACGTTGGATGATTTCCCATCTTTTTTCATAGTCTGGAAGATTCGTGAGAGCCAGCCTTATTTTATCAAGATCCGGGCATGAGCGCATGAAACTGATGACAGGCACGCCTGTTTCCTTAAAAAAGCTTGTAATGTCAACTGGATTGAATCCAGCGTAGGTGACTCCGTCAAGCAAAATTACCCTTATCTGGGTATGATATTTTGAGCCGTTTATCATCCTGATAAAAACCTCTGTGGCATCCATCCCATCTTTTGTGATTTTCCCGCACAAGACTCCATCAAGCTGCTCGCCTCCCCTGAAAAAAGCCCCGATTATCATGACTTTTTCGTGTATCAAAGGCGAGTCATCAATTGCAAGGATGCGTATCTGGGATTTTATGTGCATTGTATTTTGTTGGTTATGGAATTTCATATAGATTTCTATTCGATAATTTTAATAATGCCTCTAACAATAATGGCGCTCATGAAGTTTGCTGAAAAATGTCCGAAATGCGGTGGCTTTGTCCAGACAAAGAGTGTCAGGAAATCCATCGGACTCGGATTTGTTGAAATTCCAATAGCACAATTCTGCCTGAATCCGGTTTGTGACTGGTACCAGGATTTTGCCGAGGCAAGAAAACCGCAGGATATAAAAGAAGGTTATCATTTAAAAGCGCCCTCGTTTGAACGAAAATTGCCTCAATTAAAAATACCAGAGCTTTCAAGCAATCATATGATTGCGCTGGGAAGTGTTGTTGCGATAATAATCATTTACTTTATAGTCTCTTCTTTAACGCCGATCTCAAATCCTGTAGATGAGAGAATTCCGCCTGCTCCGCTGTCCGAATTATCAAAAAATACTACTACTACTGGCGCTGCAATACTGCTGGAAACGCCAAAAGTCACTGCAGCGCCTACAACTCCCCAGATAAAAGACGTTAATATCGAACCCATGAGCTATACGGTAAAAAGCCATATGGTAAAAATGGATGTCGGTCACGGCTTTTTCCCTGATACCATAACGATAAACATATCTGATACCATCGTATGGAATAATGTGGAGAATGTTCGTCCAAGAGTCGTTTTGGCAAGCAGGGATGGATTATTTGAAAAGCAGCTCCTGCAAGAATATGGCCGATATCAATATCAGTTCAACAAGTCGGGAAAATATATTTTTGCTCTGGCTGAATATGGCACCTACAAAGAATATCCGAACGCTACTGGCAGTGTAATTGTTAGATGAATATGAAAATCATTACATCGGGGCTGTCAAAAACTTTGGTGTTGAACAAATCCTTTGCGTACTTTGCGCCCTCTGCGGTGAAAAAACCCTGTACCTCAAAGCACACAAAGTGCGCAAAGTTACTTTAAGCGAAATTTAACACCAAAAGATTTTACACCCACGACTTTTCGAATGTTTTATATACACAAATTATTATTAACAAATAATAGAATAAGGTCAGAAAATGGCAGAACCACTTGATGCAATTATGGCATTTCATAATGCTTTCCGACTCGACATGACCCGGATTGACTTGGCAGCATTCGAATCAGCGCGCGGGAATAAAGAACTTTCACAGACGATCGAACGCTTCCGTTTCTTTAATGAAGTGTTGGTCTGGCACGCTCAGGGCGAGGAATTGGCTATTTTTCCCATGGTTGAAAAGGTCGCGCCTTCGGTCGCAGAGGCGTACGAGAGAGATCACCGGGGACTGGATGCCGCATTCGATGCCCTAAACGCTGCAGTTTCTGCAAATGACATATTGGCAACGGCACGCGCTACAGCAGCATTCAAGTTCCATCTTGACATACACCTGGCAAAGGAAGACGCTCATTTGTATCGTTTAGTTAGAGAACGGGTATCCATGTCTGATCAGGGTACGGCAGTCGGTGTTATGGCAAACCATATACCAAAGGAACGCAATCCGGAAACGGTATTATGGTTGTTTCCATTGCTAAACAACTCTGACCGTGAGAACATGATCCGTATCTTCCAAATGGTGTTGCCTCCTCCGGCATTCGAGCAAACCAAGCAACTAATCAAAAAGGCAATCGGCAATAATTGGACCGAGATGACAAGACGTATTCCAACGCTGGAGTAGAAGGCTTCGGTTGGATATAACGCTCGTTGGGAGCATTACCTTCCGCATTTTAACTTTCTGTAGTAAAGTATATTTTCAGAATGCAAGTAAAAATAAACTTATTAACTTCATTCATTAAATGAAATAATATACTACATTTTCATAATGTTGAAGGTGCACCTGGAAGTACAAGAAAGACAGCTCAGCCAGCCTCATTAAAATAATAAGCTGCCTCATAAAAATCCATCTCCTACTCCTGACGGTCAATTATTGTATATGTGCGCCTCGAATGTGTGAGCCGATCTATGCAAGAAAAGCCGTTTTGTCGGAGTTAGGGGTATATGCAAGGCTATCGAAGATATCAGATAACTTCAAAAAAAAAAGCGAGTATTTATGATTGACACTTTTTACATATATATTTTTTGAAAACCATCAAAATCCTTAACCGAAGAAAAATCCATAGATATAGTTGATGAAAGCAAAATTACTCCGTATCTATATTGGGGAATCGGGACGATATGAAGGAAAGCCAGCTTATCATGCCATTCTTGAATACTTAAGAAGCAAAGGAATTGCGGGCGCAACTGTTTTTCGGGGTTTTGAAGGGTATGGCGTCCACAGCATTCTCCATACAGCAAGCATCCTGCGCCTGAGTGAAGACCTTCCGGTAATTATCGAGGTCGTCGATACGCAAGAGCGTTTGGAACCTGTTATTCCACAGATCAAAAAAATGGTAAAGGACAAGCTAATGACAATACAGGATGTCGATATAGTGGCGGGGCATGAATACGAAGCCTAATTGAGCCATTCAGAAAAGGTTAATACTCACTATAGTATAATATTATTTAATCATGCTTTCAAAATCAGAGGGAGAAATTGCAGTACGCCTTGCAAGAACAGCTATAAAAGAGTGCCTTGAAAATAGACGACAGATCAAGCCGGAAAAACTGCCTGATGTTTTTAAAGAAAAGCGCGGCGTTTTTGTAACATTGAACACGAAAAAAGAAAGGAAAGAGCTGCGGGGCTGCATCGGAAGACCATATCCCATTTTGCCTCTTGGAGAAGCGATCATACTTTCTGCAATCAATGCAGCGCGCGAAGATCCACGATTCTATCCGGTAAAACCCGATGAAGTAGGTGATCTTTTTATAGAGGTTACGATACTTACCGTCCCGAAACACATTAAAGCAAAACCCAGGGACATCCCTGAAAAGATCGTGATCGGAAGGGATGGTCTTATTGTTTCAACAAAATTGAGTTCAGGCCTCCTGCTTCCGCAGGTTGCGGTAGAACATGGTTTTGACAGCACTGAATTCCTGAGCCAGACATGTATCAAGGCAGGACTTATGCCCGATGCATGGATTGAGGGGGCAGAGGTATATTCCTTTGAAGGGCAGATATTCGAGGAAATAGAACCTGGCGGCAAGATAAAGGAAAAGGATATTAGGGGACAGGACGATTAATAATTGGGAGAATTATAAATGAGTGAATTAAGAATATCTGAGAATTCATCAACTGAAGAGATAATTCCGTTCGCCAAAATGGTGCATGAAATGTTTTCTTTGCCCGTAACCATGCGCAGCAAGAACAAAAAAGGGGTCAGGTTTGAAAAGGGAACCTTAGTTGACAATAATTATACCGGACCCGTGCTTGAAGAGGTTCTACAAAAAAATTGCGTTATCCATACTATACCCACAAAAGGTGCATATAAGGGAATACCGGTGGTAGTTTGTCCTGTTCAGGATAACAACGGAGAGCCAATTGCAGCTATTGGTATTGTGGATGTTGTTTGCACAATTGATCTTGCCTCTGTATTCGGGAATTACCCGCAGATAGTCCGGCAGGTTGAAGACAGTAAGAAAACCGATATAAAAAATAGTGTTAGATTATGATAAGATACAATTTGGAGTGATATAAATGGCAAGCCTTGAAAGTATATTGTCTCAAAATATACCTTTTACAAATATAACGGTAATAAATGTCATTTTCGCCCTGATCATTCTGGTCGTGGGCTATGTAATATCAAAAATAATTTTTAATGCTTTTGTAAAAGGATTGAAAAAAACAAAATTGCCAGAATTAGTCATTGATTTTTTAGGGAGATTTCTGAATGTTGTCCTTTATGGAATAATTATACTTCTATTTTTAGGTTCTCTTGGACTTCAAGTTGGTTCATTTTTTATTGGTGTTTCAGCAATAATCGGTTTGATCCTGGGTTTCGGTATGCAGGATACCCTCACAAACCTGGCCGGTGGAGTATGGATAGCTGCCCTAAGACCGATCGATAAGAATGAAGTCGTAACGGTAAATGGTCTAACAGGCCAGGTCAGTGGGGTAGGTATCATGGCAACTGAACTTCTAACTCCAGATAACCAATTCATTACGATTCCTAATAAACTTGTATGGGGAAGCCCAATAGTAAATTTCACAAGAATGCCTACGCGAAGGGTTGATATCAACTTAAAAATAAGCTATGAAAGTGATCTTAATAAAGCAATTAGAGTAGCGATCAACCTGATGAAAAATAACAAAATGGTCCTTGGCGATCCAAAACCAGATGTAGCTACAACAGAACTGGCTGATTCTTCAATTAATATTCAGCTAAGGGCATGGACAAAAACTGAGAATTATTGGACCGTTAATGGAGATATGACAAATGGGATAGTTGATGAATTCAAGAAAGAAGATATAAAAATTGCATATCCAAAAATTATACATTTAAGAAAAGAATGAAAAAAAGTCGAGCACAGAGGACACAGATTCGCAATGGTTCTCTGTGCTGTCAGTAGTTTTTAAGACCGGAAGAAATTAAGACAAACCCGGATTTTGATACCAAAAGGTTAAATGTTATAACATTCAAGTTAGCAGTCCTCCAGAGGTGAATTATGGCAAGATTTCCAGAAGCGGAACAAGTACTTCTTCATATGAAAATTTGCATGAAATGCAATGCAAGAAATTCAGTGCGTGCAACAAGATGCAGAAAATGCGGATATAAGAATCTTAGAATGAAATCAAAGGAACTTAAGGGAACGTAGATCGATGACAGTTGAGGAAAAACTCAACCGGATAATCGAAAAAGAAGGTGCTGTGCACCTTACCCTTTTAGACCCCGACACACAGGCACCTGAAGTAGCAGGGAAAATGGCTCAAGAGGCGTTTTTCGGCGGTACGGATGCGATAATGGTCGGCGGTTCTATGGGCGCAACGGGCGCCACAGTTGAACAGACAGTGCAGGCTATCAAGTCTGTTTGTGATCTTCCCGTTATTCTTTTTCCGGCAAATGCCGCAGGGCTTGTAGAAAGTGCTGATGCCGTGTTTTTCATGAGTCTCTTGAATTCAAGAGATGTTAATTATATTACCACGAACCAGGCAATAGGAGCGCCGATCGTTTATAAACATGGGATAGAACCAATATCTATGGCATACATCGTGATCGAACCGGGAGGTGCCGCAGGATGGGTAGGGGATGCGCGCCTGATACCCAGGAGTAAGCCAAAGCTTGCTGTAGCATACGCTCTTGCAGCAAAGTATCTGGGCATGCATTATATATATCTTGAAGCAGGCTCAGGCGCAGATAAACCTGTGCCTGTTGAAATGGTAGCAGCTGTCAAGAAGTCTGTGGGAGAACAAAACAAAGTGATCGTTGGAGGCGGGATTCGCGATGGGAATACTGCAAAAGAACGGGTAAAAGCAGGCGCTGACATGATCGTAACAGGGACCATCGTCGAACAGGTCGATGATATAAGGGGAAAGATCGAAGAACTTGTGAACGCGATAAAATCGTAAAAAACATTTAATCTTGTTTTTCTGAGGCAAGTTTCCTGATACTTTCTTTGAAACCAATTGGTTCAAAACCAAATATCTTATTCAGGTCATTGGGTTCACAGATCATGTTATTATGAAGTGATTCGATGAGCCAGTAAACTACATTGGGATTTACAGGAGATAGCTTTCCAAGGACCATTGCTGATAACCAGTGCCAGGAGCCGGGAATTCGAATAAACATTCTCTTCAAACCAAGTTCATTAGCATATTGCTGTATCAATTCTTTATAAGTTAAGACCTGTGAACTGCCTATGTCATAACATTTGTTAATAGTCTCTTTCCGATCAAGGCATTCCACAAGATATCTTATGACATCGTCAATATAGATCGGCTGCACCCTGGTATTTTCCCATTTAAAGATCGGGATTATGGCAAATTTGCGAACCGCAGTCTCCAGGATATCAAAAGCTGCACCGCCCCTGCCGATAATAATAGATGCCCTGAAAATCGTATGATCAATTCCGCTGTTCCGGATGAGTTCTTCCACTTCCTTCCTGCTTTCAAGGTGGTGCGAGAGTTTCTCGTGGGGATTTCTAATTCCTGTCAGGTGAATTATCCTTTTAACGCCGTTTTGCCGGCATGCTCTGACCATATTGTTTATTGCAAGCCTGTCAAGTTCATCGAATTTTTTTTGCTCTCCAGCTGGCTGGTTCCCCATCATGTGAATGAAATAATATACCGTGTCCACGCCAGCCGTTGCTCTGACAACCGAATCATAATCAAGGACATCCCCTGTCACATAGGTGATATTTGGGTTTTGGGATGGTGTATTTTTCCTTACGAGGCATCTTACCTGCAAGTTCTTTTTAGATAGCGCCTGAAGGACACGATTTCCAATAAAACCAGTGGCTCCGGTCAAAAGAATCATAATCTATCAGGCGTGTTGAAGCTTATTTAATTTATCTATTATCTCAGGCAGGTCTGATTCAATAAAAAAATCTGATATTCCCGATAAAAAAAGAAAAAATTCAATTTAAATAATTATTTCTTGGGAGTGGGCTTAGGATTATCCTTGGGTTTCTTTTTCTCTTTATTCGACATGAATTTGTTCGCCTCCTGACACTTCAAAGTCATAAATAACATGTTTTATAGGATATTAACCTATCTGTAGTGCTTTTTCAAATATGTCCCTAACTCCCGCCCAGCGCCTGCTCAATATCATCAATAATATCACTTGCATCCTCAAGCCCGACTGAAAGCCTGACAAGCTCATCCGTGATCCCATATCTTAACCTGTCATCCCGTGGAACAACGCCATGCGTCATGGTTGCAGGATGCTGGATCAATGTACATGTCTCACCAAGGCTTACAGCCAGCGTACAAAGCTTCAGGGAATCGAGGAATACAGGTACCTCGGCAGGATCAAAAAGTGTGAATGCAATCATGCCGCCTGCCCCGCTCATCTGCTCCCTGGCGAGCTTATACTGAGGATGATCGTGGAGTCCAGGATACATGACCTCTTTGATTTTATCATGACCCTGCAGGAATTTTGCCACAGCCATTGCATTCTCATTATGCCTGTCCATACGGATGGGAAGTGTCTTCATTCCCCGGATGATAAGCCAGGACGAGAAAGGTGTAATTGAGCCTCCCATGTTCTTTGCAGTGTGTCTTGCTGATTTAATGTAATCGGATGTCCCGACAATTATTCCCCCAAGCGTATCGCCATGCCCGTTTAAGTACTTCGTTGCGCTATGCACCACAACATCCGCGCCAAGATGGAGAGGCTTCTGGAAATAAGGCGTCATGAAAGTGTTATCTACCATAACTGAGGCGCCTTTTTCATGGGCGATGTCGCAAACGGCTTTGATGTCAGTAAGTTTCATCGTGGGATTTGCAGGGGTTTCAAAAAAAACAAGTTTTGTGTTTGGATGAAATGCGTCAGTCACATTATTTACGTTAGAACTATCCACGAAGGTCACCTCAACACCAAAATTATTAAGTTCAACGAATAGATCGTATGTGCTTCCATATATCACTTCATCGGCGATAACATGGTCGCCTCCCTTAATGGATGTGAAAATCGCAGCTGATATGGCAGCCATACCTGTTGTTTGTGCAAGAGCCGCTTCACCGCCTTCCAGATCTGCCATTTTTTCTTCAAGCACTTCTGTAGTCGGGTTAAGACCTCTTGAATATACATACCCCTTAGCGCGCCCCCGCATCAAATCCGCCCCAAGTGCGGCACTCTTGAACTTAAAAGGTGCTGTCTGGTAAATTGGTGTTGTGACGGCACCTGTTTCTTCTTGTTTTTCCCCGGAATGGATGGCTCGTGTGGAAAATCCTGCTTTCTTTATGTCCATGTATAATGAGATTGTTGGTTTATCCTCTTAATTTTATCCCTTGATAGATGATTTCATAAATGGAGATGCAGATGTCACTGTGGGATATGGATGGGTTTCGCTCCTTTGCATAGGTTGAAGAACACGAATAACAGATCAATCGTATCGCTGAAAGTTATAGAGTACGCGAGAAACAGGTGAGAAATATCCTTGCACCCTAAAAAAATTTAAGTATGACTGAATACTTATAGGACTATTGAATCATATCGGCTGAGGAGAATTTGAGCAAATATCTTAATGAATTTCTTACCAGAAAAGAGAAAATAGATGTTCTGCTTAGAGAACAAGGATGGGTAATCGGTGAAAGGACAAAAATAATCACCGAAGTAGATACGAAGCAGTCAGATTTTTGCTCGCAGAACTACAAGACAGTATCGGAAACGCTGAGAAATGACCTTGAAAGCAAATATGTCGATTATCTGCAACTCGATACTTTCGGTTCTCCTTTAGCGATAGTTGAGGCAAAACGGACTTCCAAAGACCCAATTCTTGCAGCACAAAAACAGGCAGAAGAGTATGCAAATGACATAAAAAGACAAACTGGAAGGGATGTCTTTATTTTCCTGACGAACGGGTATGAAATCTGGTTCTGGGGCAGGGAGCGTTAAGGTCCAAGATTGGTTAAAGGATTCTTTTCGCAAAAAGACCTTGAGAGGCTCAGGTTTCAGGTCACAGCAAGGAAAAAACTACAGATGTTGACATTGACAAGAGAATTGTTGATCGCTCGAAGAGTATTGAGTGTTCAAAAAGAGTTCTGGAACATATCCAGAAAGGAAACCGTAAGTCACTTATTGTCATGGCTACGGGCACAGGGAAAACAAGAGTCGGTGTTGCAATAATTGATGTTCTTAAGAAAACGAATTGGG
>Ga0172370_10000328_pt1 | contig 73470 bp, 34 predicted proteins | sample LakKiv5m_FD_114538 | JGI IMG/M metagenome (GOLD analysis project Ga0172370, IMG submission 114538) | Freshwater microbial communities from Kabuno Bay, South-Kivu, Congo - kab_022012_11.5m | ecosystem: Environmental > Aquatic > Freshwater > Lake | place: Democratic Republic of the Congo... | reverse complement strand
GGGTTGGCGCAGGGCTCGCCCCCGACCGGCGGGTCGTTGCACACGAACAGGTCGGCCATGCAAGCCAGGCCGGGGCCGCACACGAAGGGGCCGTTCACGTCGAGGGCGCAGGGGTCGCCTTTGCCGGGCAGCGGGCCGCAGGTTCCGGCCTGTTCGCCCTCGAAGCGGCACGCGAGGCCCAGGGCGCAGCCCGTGCCGCTGGCGCAGGGCTCGTCGGGGCCGGGCGAGGCCGTGCACAGGTTCTGGAGGCAGGTGTAGCCGGGCTGGCAGCCCGCGTCGCCCACGCACGCGGCGCCGGGGCCTCCCAGCGCTTCGCAGCGCACCTCGAGCGTGCCAAGGCACAGGCCGTGGTTGCCGCAGGCGGCGCCCAGGGTGCACTGCAGGTCCGGGAACGCCGCGCAGACGCCCGCGAGGCACGCGAGCGGGGGCTGGCACGTCACGTCGCCGTCGCAGGGGCCTCCCGCGCCCGTCGGGGCCGCGCAGTGTCCCTCGAGGCAGAGCGCGGGGGCCGCGCACGCTGGAGCGGGGGTGTCGCACTCGGCGCCGTCGGCCGCCGGGAGTCGGCAGGTGTTGTCGACGCAGTCGCCCGCCACGCAGTGCGCGCGGTGCTGGCAGGGCCCGCCCTCGGCCGAGAGCGTGACGCAGGTACCCTCGACGCACGCGCCCTGGCCCCCGGCGCAGGGCGACTGGGAGCAGGCCGCCCCCAGCGTTCCCGGTTCGGCGAACTGGCGCGCGCAGGCCGGCCCGGCCTCGCTCTCGCTGGCCTGCCCGCAGGGGCCCGCCGCGAGCGCCAGGGCCTGCCTGCAGGCCTCGACGTCCGGCACCGAGATCACGGCCAGGCCGGCCGCGACCGCCGCTGCCAGCTCGACGGTGTTGCCCGCGCACTCGTCGAGCGCCAGCGCCAGGCACTCCTCTTCCGTGGGGGCGCCGCCGGCGGGGGCGCCGCAGCCGCAGGCCAGCACCCGCGCGCAGGTCCACAGGGCCCAGGGGCGGCAGTAGGCCTCGGTCACGTCGGTGCTGGTCTGCCAGGCGTCCCCCCCCGGGTCCAGCGGGGTGTCGAGGGGCTGGGGCAGGTCGCCCGGTGTGCCGTCCTCGATCGCGTCGGCGAGGACGTCGGCCGCGTCGGACGGGACGTCGGGGGCGATCTCGCCGGCGGGGGTGTCGGGGGCGTCCGACGTCCCGTCGCTGCCTCCGCCGCACGCGGTGAGCGCCACGGTCAGGGCCAGCACCATCGACGCCAGGAACGGCGTCCGTGACTCGATTCTACGTGAAACCACTGTGGAATCTCCCTTGTGCGGCGGGCTCGCGACCCAGCCTCTTGTAACCAATCTAGATTTTTGAGGGCCACTTGACAAGGCTCGTCGTCCGCCTAGCATTCGCATGGAGAGGTGATGAATATGCTCCAGGGTTCGCCGCTCGTGCTCTACCAGATGCGCCGATGCGTCTGTCGACGGCCGGAGGCGTGCCCCGGAGTGACCTCTTCCCTCCCGGCGTGACGCCCTCCGGCCTTGGTCGTTCCCGTTCTCGGCGTTCGAACGTACCAGAACCTCGTTTCCGGCCCGCTTTTTGGCCCAAGGAGATCCATGGCGATCCCGACCACCCGCAAGCTGCGGTATGAGACCCTCCAGGTACACGCCGGCCAGGAGCCCGCTCCCGGCACCAACGCGCGCGCCGTGCCCATCTACCAGACCAGCTCGTACACCTTCGACAACGCCGAGCACGGGGCGCGGCTGTTCGCGTTGAAGGAGTTCGGCAACATCTACACGCGCATCATGAACCCCACCACCGACGTCTTCGAGAAGCGCGTGGCGGCGCTCGAGGGCGGCGTGGCGGCCCTCGCCACGGCCAGCGGCCAGGCGGCGCAGTTCCTGACGTTCGCGACGCTCTTGCAGCCCGGGCAGAACGTCGTGTCGACCAGCTACCTGTACGGCGGCACGTACAACCAGTTCAAGGTCAGCCTGCCCCGCCTGGGGCTGAACGTGACGTTCGTCGACGGCGACGACCCCCGGGACTTCCGCCGGGCCATCGACGAGAACACGCGCGCGCTGTACGTCGAGACCATCGGCAACCCGCGCTACAACATCCCCGACTTCGAGGCGCTGGCCGCCATCGCGCACGAGCACGGCATCCCGCTGGTGGTCGACAACACCTTCGGCGCCGCCGGCTACCTGGCGCGGCCCATCGACCACGGCGCCGACCTCGTGGTGCAGTCGGCCACCAAGTGGATCGGCGGCCACGGCACGTCGATCGGCGGCGTCATCGTCGACTCGGGGCGCTTCGACTGGGGCAACGGCAAGTTCCCGGTGTTCACCGAGCCCGCGCCCGGCTACCACGGCCTGCGCTTCCACGACGTGTTCGGGCCCAACGGGCCGTTCGGCAACATCACGTTCATCATCCGCGCGCGCGTCGAAGCGCTGCGCGACCTGGGACCCTGCCTCAGCCCGTTCAACGCCTTCCTGCTGCTGCAGGGGCTCGAGACGCTGTCGCTGCGCGTGCAGCGCCACGCCGACAACGCGCTGGCGCTGGCTGCGTGGCTCGAGAAGCACCCCGGCGTGGCCTGGGTCAGCTACCCCGGCCTGCCCGGCCACCGCTACCACGAGGCCGCGAAGCGCTACCTGCGGCACGGGTTCGGCGCGGTGCTGTCGTTCGGCATCAAGGGCGGCGCCGAAGCGGCCGTCCGGTTCATCGACAACGTGAAGCTGGCCAGCCACCTGGCCAACGTGGGTGACGCCAAGACGCTGGTCATCCACCCCTGGTCCACCACGCACGAGCAGCTCGACGCCGAGGAGCGCGCGGCGGCCGGGGTCTCGCCCGACCACCTCCGCGTGTCGGTCGGCATCGAGCACATCGACGACATCCTCGAGGACTTCGAGGAGGCCTTCGCGGCCGTGGGGAGGTAGCGGTGTGGGACTGGCGGCGCCACGTCTCCCCGCACACGCAGGTGCTCACGCTGCCCGAGTCGCTGGTGCTCGAGAGCGGGCGGCGCCTGGACCACGTGCAGGTGGCCTACCGCACCTGGGGTACGCTCTCGCCGACCCGTGACAACGCGGTGGTGGTCTGCCATGCGCTCACGGGCTCGGCCGACGTCGACGACTGGTGGCCGGGGCTGCTCGGCCCCGGGCATGCCATCGATCCCACGCGCGACTTCGTGATGTGCGCCAACGTGCTGGGCGGCTGCTACGGCTCCACGGGGCCCACCTCGATCGACCCGGCCACCGGGCGGCCCTGGGGCCCCGACTTCCCCGAGATCACCGTGCGCGACATGGTGGCGGCGCAGATCGCCTGGGCGCGCGCCCTGGGCGTGCGCGGCATCGCGACCGTCATCGGCGGCTCGCTCGGCGGCATGCTGGCCCTCGAGTGGGCGTTGATGGCGCCCGACCTGGTGCGCTCGCTCATCCCCATCGCCACCGGCGCGGCCTCGTCGGCCTGGAGCATCGGCTTCTCCGAGGCCCAGCGCCACGCGATCGCCGCCGACGCCGACTGGGAGGGCGGGCGCTACGACCCCGACCGGCCACCCGTGCGCGGGCTGGCGGCGGCCCGTGTGCTGGCCATGTGCACCTACCGCAGCCCGCGCAACTTCGAGCGGCGCTTCGCGCGGAGCGAGCGCTCCGACGGCGTGTTCCAGGTTGCAAGCTACCTGCGTCACCAGGGCGACAAGCTGGTGGGGCGCTTCGACGCGCTCTCGTACGTGCGCATCAGCCAGGCGCTCGACAGCCACGACGTGGCGCGCGGGCGCGACGAGCCGGCCAGGGTGCTGGCCGGCGTGCTGGTGCCCGCCCTGATCGTGTCCATCTCGTCCGACGTGCTCTTCCCCGAGGACGAGCAGCGCCTGCTGGCCATGCGCCTGCCGGCCGCGCGCCGCGCTCACCTCGAGTCGGCCGACGGCCACGACGCGTTCCTCATCGAGATCGGGCAGATCGATCGGATGGTCGCAACGTTTCGGGGGGTGTCATGCGTGTGATGAAGTTCGGAGGAACGTCGGTCGGATCGCCCGAGCGCCTGCTGCGCGTGCTCGACATCGTGCGCAAGGCGCGCGCGGCCGAGCCGCTGGTCATGGTCGTCTCGGCCATGGGGCACACCACCGATCGGTTGATCGAGGCGGCCGATCTGGCGGCCGGGGGCGATCTGGCCGGCGCCGAGCGCGTGGTCGACGGGCTCATGGACCTGACGGCCTCGAACGGGCTGCTGCTGCTGCGCCAGGTGGCCACCCCCGGAGCGCCCAAGGCCGAGATCACGCCCAAGGTGCGCGAGCTGCTGGCCCCCCTGCGGCAGCTGCTCTCGGGGGTCGCACTGCTGCGCGAGCGCACCCCGCAGACCCTGGACCTGGTGCTGTCGTTCGGCGAGCGGCTCTCCGCCACGGTCGTCGCCCTGCTGCTCGAGGCCGGCGGCACGCCCGCCGTGTTCGTGGACAGCCGGCAGTTCGTGGTCACCAACGCGCACTTCGGCAACGCCGAGGTCGACCAGGCCGCCTCCAAGGCGCGCCTGGCCGAGGTGAGCGCGACCTGGGGCGAGCGGTTGCCCGTGGTCACCGGCTTCCTCGGCAGCACGCCCGACGGGCGCTCCACCACGCTGGGGCGCAACGGCTCCGACTACACCGCCACGCTGCTGGCACGCTGGCTGGGGGCCAGCGAGGTGAACGGCTGGACCGACGTGTCGGGGGTCATGACCGCCGATCCGGGCCTGGTCGACGACGCCTACCCCTTGAAGCACCTGTCGTACATGGAGGCCCTCGAGCTGGTCGACTTCGGCGCCAGCATGTTCCACTCGCGCACCATGATCCCGCTCATCGAGAGCGGCATCCCCCTGCGCATCCGCAACACCATGCTGCCCGATGATCCGGGCACGCTCATCGACGCGCGCGGCGGCGACGACGAGGGCGCGGCCACCTCGGTCACGTCGCTCGAGAACCTGGCGCTGCTGGGCGTGCAGGTGCGGCGCATCGCCAAGCGCGCGTCGATCGGCGCGCGCGTGCTGGCGGCGCTCGAAGCGGCCGGCATCGGCGTGTGGATGGCCAACCAGTCCGCCCACGGGCAGTCGGTGGCCGTGGCGGTGCCCGGGTCGTCGCTCGAGGCGGCGCGCGCGTGCCTGGCCGAGGCGCTGGCCACCGAGCTGGAGCGCGGTGAGGTCGAGCCCCTGACGGTGCGCGCGCCCGTGACCTTGCTCACCCTGGTGGCCGAGGCCATGGGCCGAACCCCGAACGTGGCGGGACGCTTCTTCTATGCGCTCGGCGCCGTGGGCATCCCCGTCCGCGCCATCGCCCAGGGCGCGTCGGCGCGCTCGATCAGCTGCATCGTCGACGCTGACGACACGCGCGTGGCCGTGCGCACCGTGCACGCGGCCTTCAACTTCGCGCACCAGCAGGTCTCGATCCTGGTGCTGGGCCGTGGCACCGTGGGAGGCGCGCTGCTCGGGCAGATCCGCGACCAGCGCGACGTGCTGGCGCGCGAGCACGACGTCGATCTGCGCGTGGTGGGCATCGCAGGTCGCCGCAACGTGGTCTTCGACGAGCGCGGCGTCGATCTCGCGCAGTGGCCTGCCCCGAGCGGAGCCGAGGGGGCCGACGAACGTCCTTCCGAAGCCTCGATCGACGCCCCGGCGCCCGATCTGGTTGCCCTGCTCGATCGCATGAAGCGCCTGCCCGTGCCCGTGCTGGTCGACTGCACCGCCGCCGACGGCATGGAGGCCCTGTACCTGGCCGCCTTCGAACGCGGGGTGCACGTCGTGGCCGCCAACAAGAAGCCCCTGACCATCCCGTGGCAAGAGCGGCAGCGCCTGATGGACGCCGCGCGTCGGCACCACCGCTCGTATCGCTACGAGACCACGGTCGGCGCCAGCCTGCCCGTCATCGAGACCTTGAAGAACCTGGTGCGCACGGGCGACCACGTGCACCTGGTCGAGGGCAGCTTCTCGGGCACGTTGGGCTTCGTGGCCAACGAACTGATGTCGGGGCAGCCGCTATCGGCCGTGGTGCGGCGCGCGCGCGAGTTGGGCTACACCGAGCCGAACCCCCTCGAAGATCTGTCGGGGCAGGACGTGGCCCGCAAGGCGCTGATCTTGTCGCGCGAGCTGGGCCTGGCCATCGACGGCGCCGACGTGAAGGTGCAGCCCATGTTCGACCTGGGGCTGGCTCCCGACGCGCCCCTCGACCAGCTGTTCGCCGCCCTCGAGGCCCGCGACGCCGAGGTGAGCGCCACCGTGGCCGCCAGGAAGGCCGAGGGCCAGGTGCTCCGCTACCTCGCGCGCATCGAGCGCTCGACCGCCGACGGCGGCGCGTCGTCGGTCAGCGTGGGGCCGGTGTGGGTGCCCGCCGACCATCCCTCGACGCGCCTGCGCGGCACCGAGGCCTTCGTGGCGTTCACGACCGCGCGCTACCGCGCCTACCCGCTGGTGGTGCAGGGTGCGGGCGCCGGAGGCGAGGTGACCGCGGCCGGCGTGCTGGCCGACCTGCTGCAGATCTCGATGGCGCTCCGGGGGCGGTGACGCCCGCGATGCGGGTGTCCCTACGCCTGCTCGACGAGCGCGGCGCCCAGGTCCGTGGCCCGCTTCAGGAGCTCTTCGTCCTTCTTGCACTGGTCGGTGCTGCCGTAGACCAGCCCCGTCAGGCGCCCTTGCAGGTAGCGCTCGAGCCCGTCCTGGAACGGCCGGAGCGCGTTGACGCAGCCCGCGTCGAGCGGATCGTCGGCCCCGTAGGCGAAGGCCAGCGCGAACGGCTTGCCCCGGAAGGGCGTCGTCGCGGTGTCGGGGTCGTACACCGCGTAGGTGCGGTCCACGAAGGTCTTCATCTGGGCCGACATCGTGAAGAAGTAGATCGGCGACGCGAACACGAACGCGTCCGCTTCGCAGAGCAGCGGGTACAGAGCGGTCATGCCGTCGTCGATGGAGCACCCGGTGGCGCCCTCCTTGTGGCACTTCTCGCAGGCCTTGCACCAGGCGATGTCCAGCCCCTGGAGGAACACCGTCTCGACCGTCGCACCCTTCGCACGGGCGCCCTCGGCGATCTTCCTGGCCAGGCTGGCGCTGCCCCCGTTCTTCCGTGGGCTGCCGAGCACGACCACGACCTTCTTCTTCGTCGACATCGTCCGTCTCCTCCGGCGGGAAGCACCGCCGGCCGCAGTCTAGCCCGCCGTCCGCTCCCCGGTCAATCGCCCCGGCTTCGCCACGCCGCGGAGGTACGGGGCGCCGTCAGGATCCGGAGCAGCCGCTCGTTGGGCTCGACCGCCAGGGTGGCGTACCCGGCGAACTTCCGGAGCAGCGTCTCCTTCGAGTCCCGGTGCGGGTCGGGCCGGTCGAACGCGGCCGGATCGGCCAGGCGGCCCAGGATGCCCCACTGGGTGTGGTAGCCGTCGAACAGCTCGGCCGTCAGCGGGTCGTCGGGGCGCTTCCAGGTCCACACCGACCAGCCGTAGCCGGCCTGCTCGTACCACTGCACCAGCTTCTCGGTCACGGCGTACGCCCAGTCCTGGTCGAAGTAGGTCGAGAAGCTGCCGATGTAGTAGGGAACCTCCTGCTTCGCCTGGGCCTTCGCGAAGCCGTTCTTCATGCCGGCCAGCAGCAGGCCGTACGCGGCCTCGTTCGTGGCCGTCTCGAAGATGTGCGTCGAGTACACCACGTTGCTCCAGCCCAGGTCGGCGGCCACCGGCAGCGAGTCCATGCCGAAGAAGCCGTCGTGGAGGACCAGCAGGTGATCGTCGCCCCTGGCGCGGATGGCCTGGACCAGCTGGTCGTACACGCCGTCGCGCGCGGCCGCGTCGGGGGCCCCGTAGGGCTCTGCCAGCAGGCTGTAGGCCGCCACGACGTCCCGGTCGTGGTAGCGATCCGACAGCTTCTCCCACAGCTGCACCGTCAGCGCCTGCATGGCGGGGTCGTCGTAGAGCCCTGTGACGCCCGTGTAGGTGTTCTGCCCCCCCGGGCACTCCTGGATGTCGAGCACGGCATACAGGCCGGCCCGCTCGCACCCGTCGAGCAGCCGGTCCAGCCGCAGGAAGGCGGGCTCGTACCACGCCAGGCCCGTCGGGAAGTTCTCTTCGGCCTGCTTGACCAGCGCGCGGTAGGTGATGGGTACGCGCACCACGTTGAAGCCCTGTGCGGCCAGCCACCGCAGGTCGTCCTCGTGCAGTCAGGCGTCCTGGAACGCGTCCAGCAGCTCCTGCTTGCCGTCGAGGCCGAAGCGCTCCTGGAACAGCGTGCGCAGGGCGAGATCGGCGTCGTCGCACTCGCCCTCGAAGGGCGCCAGGGCGGCCAGCAGCTCGTCGGTCGTGGCCTGCCCCAGCACGGGAGCAGCGGCCTCGGCGAACGTCAGGACCCAGGCGGGATCGCTGGCCGGGCACACGGCCCAGCCGCCGGCCGGGTTGTCGCCCCACACCACGCCCACGTCGCGGAGGATGGGGTCCACCGCGTCGGCGATGCCCATGTCGACCGCGAGCAGGTGCAGCCGGGCGTGATCCGGGTACCCCACCAGCGTGATCCACGTCTCGTGGAACATCCACCCGCCCAGGTTGGCGCCGCGCCACCGCACCTCCCGGCCCGCCGCGTCCACGAGGCGCGTGCCGTCCGCGTGCAGGCGGGGCAGAACCGGGGTCACCTCCTCGGGCGCAGCGTCGCCGGCGTCCCCGGCGAGGACGTCACGAGGCACGTCCGCCGCGTCATGGCCTCCGCCGCACGCAACCAGGAGCAAGGCCGCGATGCCCGCGATCGAGATCGTCCAGCGCGTCATGCGTCCTCCAGGGGGTGAGGGCCTCAGGTCCCCAGCACGTCGATCAGCGATCCGAGCACCTCGTCGGCCTCGTCCTCCGAGAGCGCGTCGCGGAAGTGGAACACGCCCGGCAGCAGGGTCGTCTCGCGCGTCACGTAGTCCTTGACCGACAAGAGCGCGGCGCGTATCTCCTCGGTCGACGAGCGCAGCGTCTTCAGGCGGCAGTCCAGGTCCAGCGCCTCGACGAACTCGAGGAACGGCCCGAGATCCTGGCCCTGCACGCGCCCCGCGATCGTGATGCAGGCCGAGATGAGCTGCCCGTGCACGTAGGGACGGCGCGTGATCGACTCGAGGCAGTACGCCAGATAGTGCTCGCTGCCCTCCTCGGGCCGGCTGGTCCCCACCTGCTCGCACAAGCGCACCTCGGCCACGTACCCCTCGGACAGCTCGTAGAGCCCGCGCTCGGTCACGTCGCGGATCTCGGCGCCGGCGGCGAACAGCCGGTCGAGCACCGCCCGCGACTCGGCCGCCACGCCCGGGTCATAGGCCTCGCCCAGGCGCCGCCCCGCCTCTCGCCAGTCCCAGAGCGCGGTGAAGATCGACGCGACGTCGCCCACGCCGGCCTTGTTGAGGAGCGGCGGCGCGGCCTGCAGCACGCCGAAGTCTATAGCCAGGTGCAGAGGCCTGGCGTCGCCCACGTAGCGCACCTTCCCGTCCTCGCGGACCCCGATGGCGCGCGTGTAGCCGGCGTCGACGGACAGGATGGAGGGCACCAGCACCAGCGGCAGGCCCAGGTGCCAGGCGGTGTACTTGGCGTGGTCCAGGGCCATGCCGCCGCCGATGCCGAACACGGCCGACGCGGGCTGGAAGCCCTCGGCCGTGGCCTTGACCACCGCGTGCTCCATGGTGGTCACCGGATGCACCTGGGTGCGCGCGGCGTCGAAGTGGTGCGACAGCAGCGGCCAGGGCTCGGGCTGGGTGTGCACGATGGGTCGCTCGAACAGTTCGCGGGGCAGCGACGCCAGCAGGTCGCGGCCGTAGGTGGGCTTCGGGGCGAAGGGGACGGGGTCCACGGCGATCCTCCTCAGGGTTCAGTGAAGCGCATTCTGCTCGTCCAACAGGGCCGCGATGCCCGTGAACACCGACCTGGCGGCGTTCGGTCCTCCTCATTCGGCCTTCCATCCCCCGTCGAACCACCCCAGGGCCTCGTGCGCGTCCCAGACCGTCGGGCCGCCGCGGGGTCCGGGACCCATGCGCAGCTCGTACTTCTCGAGCTGACCCGAGGGGTCGGCCGCGGCCGACTCGGGGTCGACGAAGTAGCCGATGGCGTCGTTGCCCTGGGCCACGATGAAGGCGAGCGGGCTCACGACGTGCTCCCGCAGGCGCAGGCTGTACTCTGGCGTGCCTTCGCCGGGGAAGGCCACGAGCTCCACGGGCCCCACCTTGTGCCACGTCACCGGGACCTCGCTGGCGACGTACGCCTCGCCTTCACGCTGCAGGCCACGGAACGGCAGGCCGATCATCTCGTAGACCTGCACGGCGATCGTGCCCTCGACGGGGCACGGCACGATGGCCTCGCGGTGCAGGATGGTGGACTCGGTGCTCTCGGTCAGCGAGGGCAGCGCCGCCAGGGTGACGTCGGCCAGGGCCTTCCCGACCTGGTAGGCCCGGTCGAAGTCGTCGGAGGCGTCGATCTCGGCGACCTTGGGGCCGTCGTGGGTGGCCGCCTCGAAGCCCAGCACGAACATCGCGGGGGCGCCCGTGGCCGCCTCGACCTCGGTGCGGTAGCCCCAGACGAAGTCGGCCGACGCCTGGTGGTTCGCCTCGGGCAGGATCGTGGGGTGCTTGCCGTAGTTGACCACCGTCGCGATCGGCTCGCCGGCCTCGTCGCGCGCTTGCAAGACGCCGACCGTGTCGTCCAGGACCGTCGAGCAGTCGTTGTCGCGGCCGGAGTAGCCCACGAGCTCGGTGGCGCCCTGGAAGAGCTGCGCGCGCGCAGGCGCCTGGGTGGCCGCCACACCGGCCTCGACCACGCGGCTGGCGTGCCACTCCAGGAAGTCGGCGGGGATGGGCGTGTGGAAGGGCTGCCAGAACCCCATGAGGTCGGGCGACGCGTGGGAGTGGCTGACCGCGACCAGGATCTGCTCGGGGGCGAGCTTCACGGTCGACGCGGTCTCCTCGGCGAGGCGCTGCCGGACCTCGCGGACACCCGGGCCGCTCCCGCCCATCTCCCAGAAGTACCCCGCGCTGTCGATGGTGACGAGCAGGAAGGCCTGGCCCGCGTCGTTCGCGAGGTACAGCGCCTGGGCGCGCAGGCGGTCGTGGACACCCTCGATGTTCCGCAGGCCGCCCGGCATTCCGTAGCCGCCCATGGCGATGCCGTCCGGCGGCGTCACGTCGACCTCGGCGTAGCCCGCCACGAAGGGCAGCCCCGTCGGCGCGGGCTCGTCGCCGGACGAGCTCCCGCCGCTGCAGGCGACCAGGGAGACCAGCGCGAGCAACCAGGCCGCGGCCGTCGAGCGTCGGTTCATGGGTCCTCCCTGGCGGGCGCGGGCGTCCTCGGGTCCCCGTCTCGCGGGACTGGCTCGCGGACGATATCCCGCCCCGCGCGCCGGCGCCATAGGAATTGACAGTCACTGCCACTTTAATGGACGCTCACCGAGCGCTTCGCGACGTTCCACCCCGACACCGCGATGCGCAGCCCGCCGTCGGCCTGCGCCGCGTCGAAGCGCGCCTCGATCGTGCGCGCCTGGCCGGGCAGCAGCGTGACGTAGTTGTCGTCGTACAGGATGGGCAGCACCTCGGCGCCCGCCTCGTCGAGCACGGCCACGCGCACCAGGAAGGCCAGGGCGGCGGAGGGGTTCGTCAGGGTCGCGCTCACCGTCACCTGGTCCCCGCTCGCCGTGCCGGTGGCGGCCACCTCCAACTCGGCCTCGGGCAGATCCTGCAGTGCGGTCAGGTCGGCGAAGCCTTTCGTGGGCGTCACGTACCAGTCGTGCTCCTCCCAGTCGAGCACGTCGGGCGTGGTGGACAGCGCGTACAGGTTGTCGGAGCGACGCGCGCCGTCGGCGTCGGTCAGCTCCAGGGCCAGGAACCAGGCGCCCTCGACGCCGGACGGGGCCTCGACCTCCAGCGCGCGCGTCACGCCGTTGGCGGCCACCGTCACGTCGGCCTCCCTCCGCCAGCGCTCCGCCGCGTCGAGCCCCAGCGCGCGCGCCGTGACGTGCAGGCCCGTGGCCTCGGCGAGCGTTCCGTTGACCACGAACACCCCGCCGTCGGCGTAGCCGTACTGCACGTGCAGGGGCTCGTTGGCCTTGCGCGCGCCGAAGTAGCCCGCCGCCGGCTGCAGGTAGCGGTCGAACAGGTGCCAGATGAGCGAGGGCCAGGCGTTGTTCAGCATCCAGAAGACGACTCCGGTGGCCAGGAACTTGCGCTGCCCGAACGCCTCGAACTGCGCCCGGACACCCTCGTAGGCCAGCAGCTGCGCCTTCCGCAGGTAGTCGTCCAGGGACGTGGGCGGCCCCAGGCGCCTGGACAGGGCCTCCTCGAAGAGGTCGAGGTTGTGGAACGCGCCTCCCCCCGTGTGGAAGAGCCAGGAGTCGCCGGGGGGCCACAGCTCGTCGGCGGGGACGAAGCGGGCGAGGCTCTCGGCCACGGGGATGGCCGGGCCCGGGCCGGTCTCGGTGTTGAACCCGAACGCCCCGCCGTGCGACGTGTCTTCGGTCCAGAAGGTGGGCGGCACCCAGTCGTAGGGCCCGGTCATCTTGACGCCCGTGGCGCCGGTCACGGGCGTGACGAACGCCGTGGCCGACGAGAGCGCCGGCAACGTCCAGCCCGCCTCGTCGAGGGCGTCGAGGTAGCTCTGCTCCACGTCGGGCGGCGGGGCCTTGTCGCTGCCGTACAGCCACGCCAGCGTGCTGGGGTGGCTCCGGAAGCGCAGGGCCTGGTCCCGCAACGACAGGGGACCCACGCGGTAGTCCTCCTCGTCCCAGCGCGACCACATCTCCCACTGCGAGCAGCAGCACCAGCCGGCCAGCACCAGCAGGCCGTTGCGGTCGCACAGGTCGAGGAACCGGTCGGTGGCCAGCCACCCCTCCAGGCGAAGGGCGTTCAGGCCCAGGTGGCGCGCATACCGGATCTCGGCGGCCTCGCGCGCGGGATCCTGGCGTTGCAGCAGGTCGGGGGCCCATCCGGCGCCGCGGATCAGGATGGGCTGGCCGTTGACCCGGAACAGGCGGTGCCCGTCGGCGTCGAGCTCGGACTCCACGGTGCGGACCCCGAAGGTGACCCCCACGGCGTCCGAACGTTCTCCCCCGACCTCGGCCTCGAAGGTGGCGTGGTACAGCTCGGGCTCGCCGAAGCCGGCGGGCCACCAGACGCGCGGTGCCGTCAGCACCAGCGCCGGGGAGTCGTCGGGTGCGAAGGTCAGCGAGCGGACCTCGCGCGGGCCGAGCGCCACCTCCATCCCGACCACGCCCTCCTCGAGGCGCAGGCGTATCGTGGCCTCGACGGCGCGATCCGTGGCGTTCCGGGCCTCGACGGTGGCCGTGAGCCGGGCGGACTCGAGGCCCGGCAGCGCCAGGTCGGTGCGCGCGTACGGGTACTGCAGCGCGACGGCCCCGGTGAACGCGATGGACACCGACTGCCAGGGTCCCGCGCCCTTGTCGGGGGGCATGGGGTTCCAGTCGACGAACGAGTGCCCGAGGTCTTCGGCCATCTGCGGGGTGATCTCGAGGGCCAGGACGTTCGGGCCGTCGACCGCGAGGGCGTCGCCGACGTCGAGCACGAAGCGCCGGTACGTACCCGCCACCTGGTCGTCGGTGGCCACCTGGCGGCCGTTCAGCCACACGTTGGCGCGGAAGTTGATGCCGTCGAGGTGCAGCCAGGCATGGTCGCCCGCCCGCCCCTCGGGGACCGCGAACTCGCGGCGGAACCACCAGGGTACGGGGAACGGGCTGTCGGGCGGGTAGGGCAGGGGCCCGAAGTTGGCGAGCACCGCCAGGCTGGTGCCCGGCAACTCGGCGAAGCTCGTTCCCGGAAACGGGTCCGGCAGGGCGCCCGACTCGACCAGTCCCCCCACCACCGTGCCCGGCACGGTCACGCCCAGCCAGCCCTCCAGGTCCAGGCCCGGGCTCGAGATCGCGGCGCCGTCCTCGCCCACGTCGACCGACGCGGCGAACCTCCACGCGCCGTCGAGCGAGAGGCGGGGATTGACGCCCGAATCGGACGACGACGACGATCCGCAGCCCGAAACCCAGAGCCCGGCCAGGGCCGTCGCCACCAGGACCCCGAACATCGCGCGGCGCGTTCGCACGGCCTACCTCCCTCGCGTCGCTGCCGCCGTCGCGAGTCGGGTCGCCGCCAGGGCGCCGGCCAGCACGTACAGCCGGTACGGTACGTCTGCCGACAGCGCCACGCCCCCCAGGGTCACGTCGCGCCCGGCCAGCAGGGCCGTGCCCACGTGGAACGTTACGAACAACGGCTCGCCCGCCACGGGCTCCAGGGGCCACACGTGTGCCCACTGCCATCCGTCGGGGCCCGTCAGCGCCTGCACCGCCGTCGGCGTTGGAGCGTCGGCTCCGGCGGGCAGCGCGAAGGTCGTCACGTCGGTCCCCAGGATCTCGACCTTCGTCACCGCGCCGCCCGCCGCTGCGACGGCCGCAGGGGCCTCGCACGGGTCGGAGCCGGCGCCGCAGGACGTGAGCGCGGTCAGGTGCCAGTCCGTCACCGGCTTCAGGCCGCTCTTCAGGATCTGGAGCAGCTCCTGGTTCGGTGCCACCACCAGGTCGGCGTAGGCTGCGAAGCGCGCCCGCACCGTCTCGAAGTCGTCGCGCTGCACGTCCGGGCGCTCGAACGGCGACGCCAGCCGCCCCAGGACTCCATAGGCGCTCCGCACGCCCCACAGCTTCCAGTCCAGCGGGTCGTCGATCTCCTTCAGCGTCCACACCGACCACGACCAGCCGTGGCGCGCGTACCAGTCGATCAGCAGGTGGGCGGCCTGGTAGGCCCAGGGCTCGTCCTTGCGCGTCGAGAAGCTGCCGATGTAGTAGGGCACGCCCTGCCGGGCCTGGGCCTTGGTGAGCACCGGGTCGTGAAAGCCGTTCACGATCTGCTGGTAGTCCTCGAGCGACGTGGCGTCGAACTCGAAGATGTGCGTCGAGTACACCACGCCCGTCCAGCCGCGGTCAGCGGGCACGGGCAGCGTGTTCATGCCGAAGAACCCGTCGTGGAGGACCAGCAGGTGATCGTCGCCCCGCGCGCGGATGGCCTTCACCAGCCGGTCGTACATCGCATCGCGGGCGCCTGCGTTGGGGGCGCCGAAGGGCTCGGCCAGCAGGGAGTAGGCGGCCACCACGTCGCGAGCCTGGTAGCGCCGCGAGAGCTCCTCCCATAGCTCGATCGTGAGCTGCTGCAGGGCCGGGTCCCCATAGAGCTTCGCCTCGCCCGAGTAGCCGTTGTGCCCGCCGGGCGACTCCTGCAGATCCAGCACCGCGTACACGCCGTGGCGCTCGCACCAGCCGAGCAGGTCGTCGAGGCGCGCGAACGCGAGCTCGTTCCAGGTGAGCCGCGTGGGCACGTCGTCGTCGGGGTCGGTGGTCAGGTCGCGGTAGCTCATGGGCACGCGCACCACGTTGAATCCCTGGCCGGCCAGCCAGGCCACGTCGGCCTCGCGCAGCCACGCGCGCTGGAAGACGTCCGACAGCTCGTCACGCCCGGTGGTGCCGAATCGACGCGTCAGCTCGCGCCGCAGCAGCAGATCCGAGTCATCCTGCAGGCTGGGGTAGCTCTGGGCCTCGGCGACGACGGCCGCCGCCGGTGCCTCGCCGATCTGCGCAGCCAGTGCGGCCCGGACCGCCTCGTACCAGCCCGGCGCGCCCTCGTCGCGACCGGCCGCCACCAGCGCGGCCTCGACGGCCTCGGCGCTGCCCGACCGAACGCCCACCTCGTGCACGCGCGCCCGCACCGTGAACGTCGCCTGGGTTATCCAGCTCTCGTGGAAGAGCCACCCTCCCAGGTTCGCCCCCGCCAGGCGCACCTCGGCCCCGGTCGCGTCGACCAGGCGCGTCCCCTCGGCCCGCAGGCGCGGCGGTGGCACGGTCGTCCAGGCGTCGGCCTCGGATGGGGAGTCGTCCGGCGTGTCGACCCCGACCGCCACGTCGCCGACCGCCGGAGCGGTGGGCCCGCCGCAGGAGGCCGCCAGCAGGCCGAGGGCGAGGAGCACACGTCCACGCGTCTTCACGTCATCCTCCCCTCTCGGGCGGTCGATGGTGCAGCCCTCACGGCGCCAGGTCGAGCGGGACGGCGGCCGCCCCGGCGTTCGTTTGCAAGACCGCAGCGTAGGCCTCGTCGCGCACGAAGTACCGGCTGTCCAACGCCTCGAAGGCGGCCTTGATCTCTTCGAACGACGCGTCCTTGACGTCGATGCGCGCGCCCGGGTTCTGCTCGGGCCTGTACACGCCCCACACGCTGGGCGCGGCGAAGAACTTCCAGGTCCACGGAGCCCAGTGTACGCCGCGCCGGTTCATCATGGAGAGCACGCCGTCCATGGCCGTCACCTGCCAGCGATCCGCGGGGTCGTCGACGGCTCCGAAGTCCATGGGTCCGTACGGCGAGAACTCACCGTAGAACAAGGGACAGTCGAAGCGCTCCCAGATGGCGGCGAGGCTCGTGATCTCCTGCTCCATGGCCGCGACGTGCACGTCGGCGCTGCCACCCGCGGGGTAGTCGTGAAACTCCATCATGGCGTTCTGCCAACCCAGCTGGGCAGGCCCCGACAGCTTCGTCGGGCCGAGGAAGCCGTCCTCGATCATCACGATGTGGGCCGTGTCGACGGCCCGGATGGCGTCGTACATCCGTTGGTGCGCCTCGCGGTAGTGGGCAGCGTCGGGCGCGCCGAAGGGCTCGTTCAACAGGTCGTAGCCCGCGACGTGGGGCTCGCCCTCGAAATACGTGGCGATGGCCTGCCAAAGGCGGGCGGCCTTCTGCTGGCAGGCGGGCTCGGTCCAGAAGGCGCCGGGGTTCTCCAGCCCCTGGTGCCACCACGGGTTCTGCCCTCCGGGGGCCCCGTGCAGATCCAGGATCACGTACACGCCGTGCTTGCGGGCCCACCCGACGAAACGATCCAGGCGGGCCCATCCGTCGGCCACGAAGCCGTTCTCGCCCTCCTGGTCGGTCTCGAGCGCCTGGTACCACACCGGCAGGCGGATGAGGTTCAAGCCCAGCGCGGCCACGCGCTCCACGTCGGCCTCGGTGACGTAGTGGTCGAGGAACGCGGCGCGCAGCTCGAGCATCTTCGCGGTGCCGAAGCGCTTCGTCAGCCACGTCCACTGGCTGCGCTCCTCGAAGACCCAGGGCTCGCCGTCGAACCACGTCCAGAACGCGGCCAGGGCCTGGGCCTGCTCGCTCGTCGCGTGCGCCGCGGTCCAGGCACGCCACTCCTCGACGCAGGTCCAGGCGGGCTTCAGCTCGAACGAGCACGGCAGCTTGTTCTGGTTCTGGGCCTGCTTGACCAGCTCGCCGATCCCGAGCTCCTGGGCCTTGCCCGGGATCTCGTCCAGGATCTGCTGCTGGCTCTTCACCCCGATCCCCGACACCCAGGCTTCGGCCATCAGCCAGGCGCCGAAGTTCGTGCCGTGCAGCGCCACGGGCTGGCCTGCCTCATCGACGACGTCCCGCCCCTCCACGTGCAGGAGCGGCAGCGTGGCCGCGTCCGTCGGCGCGGGGCGTACGGGAAAGGGCGCCGCGTTGGGTCGGCAGTCGGCCTGCACGGGGGCCACGACCGCGACGTCGGAGTCGATCTCGGCTCCGTCGACACCGTCCGGATTGGCGTCCTCCGTCGCGTCGGGCGAGGCCTCTGCGCGCGCGTCAGCCGTTGCGTCGGTCGTCGTCGCGCCGCCTCCGCAGGCCGCCACCGCCGCCGCGATCAAGAAAGCGAGGTCGATTCTTTTCATGCGCAGGCTCCCCCCACAGGCCGACGCCATGATAGCGGATGACGCGCGAAAGTGACAGTCGCTGCCATCTTGAAGCTGAGGGAGCGGGTTCCGCCGACGATCGCGACGAAACGCGACGCAGACCTCGGCCGTCGGGACGCTTGCGTCCGGACGTGAGATCTTCCATGCTGCCGGAGACCTGCTGCCGGAGAGATCCCGCGATGAGACCCCCGGTCACGTTCGCCCTGAGGTGGCTCGTACGCGGCGTCGTTGGTCTGGCGGCGGTGGCGAGCCTGTTGCTGGCCTGCGGGACCACAGAGGCTACGGGGTCCACGAACGACCCGGTCGACGTCACGTCGCCCGAGGTTCGCGACGGGCTCGACCGAGAGACCGACGCCGCGAGCACGGCCACGGCCTGCGCGTTCGACGCGATGACGGGGGCCGCCCGCGGCGCCGTGGCCGGAAGCTACGCGCTGGACGCCTTCACGTTGACCCTGCGCGACGAAGGTGGGTGGCTCGTGACGCACGCCGACGAGCCGAACCGACCCCTGTTCACCCTGCCCGCTGCCTCCGATCTCGCTGCCCTCCTCGGCACCTGGAGCACCACCGAGCGCCAGGGCTCCGTGACGCTCGAAGAGGGCACCGGCGCGGCCTGCGAGGCGGGGTTCCCCTCCAGGGCTCGGCACGACGGCCGCAACCTGGTGCTCGCGGGATCCCTGGGCGCGGGCTCGGGCGCCTGCACCGGGCTGTCGTACGAGGCCCGCTTCTGCCAGGCCGCGCCGCACCGCCTGGCCTTCGACGTGGTCGTCTCCGGCGCCGCGCCGGTCGCCGTGCGTCTCCGCGCGGCCCTGGAGGCTGACGAGGGGGTGTACGGCCTCGGCGAGCAGTTCCCCCGTGACACGCTCGACCTGCGGGGGCGCGTGATCCCGGTGCTGGCGCGCGAGCAGGGCATCGGGCGCGGCGAACCCTCGATTTCGGCGGTGATGGATCAGGTCTCGCCCGGCTCCGCGGGCGACGAGGCCACCACGTATGCCCCGGCGCCCCACGTGCTCACGAGCGCCAACCGCTCGTTCTTCCTGGGGAACACCGAGCCGTCCGTGTTCGACCTGGGCACGGCCGGCCGCCTCGAGGTGCGCGTGGCGTCGGATCACGTCGCGGGCCAGGTGCTGCACGGCCGCTCGCCCCTCGAGCTGGTCGAGCGCTACACGGAGGTCAGTGGGCGCATGCGCGAGCCGCCCGCGTGGATGGACGAAGGCGCCATCGTGGCCGTGGCGCGCGATCTCGACGAAGGCGCGGCGCGCGTGGGCGAGCTGCTGGCCCACGGCGTCCGCCTGGCCGCCGTGTGGAACCAGACCTGGTGCGGCACCGCGAAGACGGTGCTGGGTGAGCAGGTGCTCTGGAACTGGGCGCTGGCGCCCTCGCGGCGGCCCGCCTGGGAGGCGTGGGTGGACGCGCGGGAGGCCGAGGGAGCGCGCTCTCTCTGCTACGTGAACCCCATGTTCCGGGCGCTGCCCGAAGACGCCGACCCGGCCACCCGCGACCTGTACCACGAGGTCGTCGACGGGGGCTTCGCGGTCTCGCGCCAGGACGGCACGCCGTACCTCTTGCAGCAGGGCGTGTTCCAGGTGGCGCTGCTCGACCTCTCGAACCCCGCCGCCCGCACCTGGATGAAGGCCGTGCTGAAGGGCGAGTTGCTGGACCGCGCGCGCTGCTCGGGCTGGATGGCCGACTTCGCCGAGGCGCTGCCCTTCGACGCGCGCCTCGCGTCGGGCGAGCCCGCCGCCGCATGGCACAACCGCTACCCGGTGGAGTGGGCGCGCCTGAACCGCGAGGCGCTGGAGGAGGCCGGCCGCTTGGACGACACGCTCGTCTTCCACCGGTCGGGGTTCGCGAGCACGCCCTCGTTCGCCGGCATGCTGTGGGAGGGCGACCAGACCGTGACCTGGGATCGGTTCGACGGGCTCCGGAGCGCCCTGCACGGGCTGCTGAACGGAGGCCTGTCCGGGTTCGCGCTGAACCACTCCGACGCGGGGGGCTACACCGTCGTGCCGCTCTCCGAGCCTCCGGCCCGGCGCTCCCCCGAGTTGCTGATGCGCTGGGTCGAGCTCGCGGCGTTCACCAGCCTGCTGCGCACCCACGAGGGCAACCAGCCCGGCCAGAACGCGCAGGTGTACTCCTCGGATGTGCTGATGGCTCACTTCGCGCACTTCAGCCGCGTGTACAAGGCGCTGGCCCCCTACCGCCGCACGCTGTTCGCCGACGCCGCGGCGCACGGGTGGCCCGTGGCGCGGGCGCTCGCGCTGCACTACCCGGGGCTGCCGCGGGCGTGGTCGGAGCCGGACGAGCTCCTGCTGGGACCCGACGTGCTGGTGGCGCCCGTGCTCGAGCCGTCGACCCGCGAGGACGGCAGCGTGGAGCGGACGGTCTGGCTGCCGCCCGGGCGGTGGCGGCCTCTCTGGAGAGGAGACGTCGTCGAGGCGCCCGCGGACGGGCTCGACCTGTCGGTCACCTCGCTCCCGGGGGAGCCTCCCGTGTTCCTGAACGCCGACGCCGCGGCCACGCCCGGGATCCTGGAGGCCCTGCGGGCCGAGGGGGTGCTGCCGGACGGGCGTTGACGCGGTGCTCGGACCGGGCCGGCTACTCGCACACGAGCTCGATCCGCCGCCAGGCCCAGCCGTCGGTCCGGAGCCCGGCCACCACGGCCACGTACCGCCCGGCGTGGGGCGGCGTCCACGTGATGCGATCGCCGTCGACCTCGACGCCCGGCAATCCGGCGGCGGCCAGTTCTTCGGCGCCCTCGAACGGTCGCCACGCCAGAACCTCGCCCCGGCGGCACGCCGGTGGGGGCTCGCCGGGGACGGGGGCCACGAACCCGGCCGCGCGGGGCTCCCGGGACGCGACCGGCCCGAGCAGCGCCTCCTCGAGGCGGGGCTCCTGCTGGAAGCGATTGGTCTTGCTGCGCAGCGCGAGATCCTTGGCCGCCTGGCGCTCCGTCCCGCCCTCGCGGCCGGCCAGCCGCTCGCCCAGGAGCGACAGCGCCGCCAGCCCCAGCTCGCCCTCGATCGCCACCTTGTCGGCCGGGACCGCCAGGTCGTCGACCAGGTCGGCGTCCAGTCCCCCGTGGTGCAGCTCGGAGGGCAGCGCGGCCATGCGGACCAGCAGCGCGAGGAGGGGCCGGGCGGTCGCCACGGGGAGGCCGTCCGCGACGAGTGCACCCGTCAGGGCCGTGACGGCGTCGTCGAGCGCCGCGTACCTCGGGGTGTCCAGCGTCGAGGCGTCGAAGATCGCGAGCAGCAGCTCGAGCGTCGAGCGATCCCGGGCGTCGGAGCGGCCGGCACCGAACGAGAAGGCCGGCTCGGCCTGCACGGCCGCTGCGCGGGCGCGCTCGGGGTCGTAGCCGGCCGGATCCGCGAGCCACTCGACGTACGTGGACAGGGCCAGCCGCGTGGCGGCCCCCTGGATCGAGGGGTTCTGCACCAGCCCGGCCATGGCCCCCGCCAGGTCGGCGGAGCGCCCGTCGTACGGTCCCAGGAGGAGCCGCCCGAAGAAGGCGTCGCCCCCGTCGTTGGCCCAGAAGTTGTCCCAGATCAGGGGCGGGCGAGCCAGCCACGCGGTCACCGCTCGAAGGTCCGCCGCGTCCAGCGTGAGCGAGAAGGTGTCGGTGCCGGTCCAGAGCACGGGGATCGCGGGGTCGAGGGCCCGCAGGGCTTCGAGGTAGTCCGGAGCGCCCTCCCACCACGTGACGCGGTCGTCCGAGTAGACGGTGGGCACGAACCACACGCGCGCGTCGGCCCGGACGCTCCGCAGGTCGGCCAACAGGCGATTGGCCAGGGCCGCGTGTTGCGCGCCCAGGGCGGCGCCGGCGTCCACCTCGGCCTCCATCTCGATGTCGTCGGCCAGCAGGCAGGCGCCGGCCGCGCCCCCCTCGACGAGCGGCTGCACCTTGGCCAGCAGCGCGTCGTAGTCGGCGTCGGTCGAGACGTCGAAGTCGATCAGCGGGCTGATGCCGAAGAGGAAGTGCACGTGCAGGTCGTTCGCCAGCTGCGCCAGGTCGCGGAAGTGTCGCAGGTCCTCTTCGGGGTAGGGCGTGCGCCACAGGGCGCGGTGCAGGGGATCGAGCTTGGGCGCATAGACGTACGTGGTCAGGCCGCCCCTGGCCAGGAGCTCGATCAGGTGCTGGCGCTCGCGCCACGACCAGGGCACGCCGTAGAAACCTTCCACCACGCCGTGACCCTCGTGGCGGGTCGGCGGCAGCTCCGCGGCAGGCACGCCGTTCGCCGGCAGGCGCACGCGCCCGTCGCGGCAGGACAGGCTGGCCTCCAGCACGCGCAGGTCCGCGGCGGCCGTCCAACGTACGCGCAGGCACCCGGCCTCCCGACCTTCCAGGTTCAACGGGGCGGCCGGGTCGGTCCAGGGCAGCACGGCCCGGACGGCGGCGCCGCACCCATCGAGCAGGTCCACCGTCGCGTCCGACGGCGGCGCCCCTTCGAGCCGCACGGACAAGGCCTCCAGGGCTCGGGGCGCACCGAACGCGGGCGCCAGGTCGATCTCGAACCAGCTGGGGGCCCCTCGCGGAACCCACCAGCCGGTGTCCAGCCGGCCGTCGCGGACCGTGGCGACAGCGTCCCGCGCCTCTCGGGGCCACGGCACTCCGGCCGGCACGTGGACGCCGCTCGCCGTCAGGCGTGCGAAGGGCAGGACGTCGACCGGCTCGGCCAGGGGCGGGGCCGTGTCGGCGGAGGTGTCTTCCGACAGCTCGCTGACGTCGCGAAGACCGGGATCGTCGGCGGGATCGGCGTCCGGGTCACCGCACGCGACCAGCCCGGCGCAGAGCAGGAGCCAGAGCACCAGGGGGTGCCGTGACCGTTCGCGCATGCACACCACCGGATCCTCTCTCCGGCCGCGCCCGTGGTGCGTCACGCCCGGCTGTCCGGACGATCGGGGTGCGCCAGGCCGCGTTCCACCAGCGCGAGCCCCTCGGCTCCGAGCGCCAGCACATCCGACGTGGCCCCTCCCGCGTACCACTCCTGCAACACGGCCCTCACGACGCCGAACAAGGCGCCCGCCACGAACCGGGCCCGTCGACGGGCGGCGGGGATGGCGTCCTCGACGTCGCCCAGCGCCTCGGCCAGGAGCGCCTCGTACTCCGTGTCCAACTCGACGTCGCGCGCCACGAGGAGCGGGGAGGACGTGACGATGCGGTACTCGTCGAGCAGCTCGTCGCGACGCCCCGCGTACCAGCCGGCGAACTCCAGGATGGCCGCGCGGATCGGGGCGAAGCCCGAGGCCTCCTTCCGGCCCTTCAACGCGGCCCGCCACCGCGCGACCCGGGCCTCGTGCTCCGAAAAGACCACGGCCTCCTTGGTCGGAAAGTAGCGGAAGAACGTACGCTGCGACACCTCCGCCGCGGCGGCGATCTCGTCGACCGTCGTGTCTTCGAAGCCGTTCGACAGGAAGAGCCTCCGGGCCGCGTTCACGAGCGCTTCGCGCGTTCGTTCCTTCTTGCGTTCGCGAAGCGACGCCCTCGGCTTGATCATGGGCGTGAGGATACGAGGCCGGGGCAATCCGTCAAGTGTCATTCGCTGCCACTTTTCACGTGCGCCGGCCCCGTTCGCCGAGCAGCTTGACCAGCGTCCAGGCCCCGGCCATAGTCGTTTCGTCGGGCTGCGGGCGGTGGAACGTTCCGGCGCCCGCGGCGCTTTCTTGAAACGTCGTGTCATGGGAGCAGGGAATGGCCGGTTGCCGCACGACGAGCGTCATCTCTCTCGCCCTTGGGTTCACCTTCGCGTGCCTGGTGGCCTCCGGCTGCGGAAGCTCCGGCGGCAGCACGTCCACCGACCTCGTCGATTCCGTCGACACGTCCTCGGCCGACGCCGCCTCCGAGGCCGTTTCCGGTGGCGCCTGGACCGACCCGACGACCGGCCTCACGTGGCAGACTGGCTCCTACGCGACGAACGTCGATGCCGCTGAGGCCATTGCCTATTGCACCGACCTCGTGCTGGCCGGCATCTCCGATTGGCGGCTCCCCTCGATCAGCGAGCTCCGTACCCTCCTGCGGGGGTGTCCCGACACCGAGGCGGGCGGCGCCTGCCACGAAACCGACGAGTGCCCCGGCGTCGGCAGCGACTGCTACGACGGGCAGGCCTGCATGGGCTGCGAATGGATGAAAGGCCCGGGCAAGGCCGGCTGCTACTGGCCGCCCGAGATGGACGGCCTCTGCGACTGGTACTGGTCGTCCACCCCTTCGGACGACCCGGTCGGCTATACCTGCTTCATCCACTTCGGCGAGGCCCACCTCAGCCACGACCTCGATCAGAACGCCGGGCCGCACCAGGCGCTGTGCGTGTGGGGCCACGTCTCGACACTTGACCTATAGATTCGTCCGATATCGAGGCCAGCCTGGCTGATCCGGCAGCGTTGGCGTCACGTGGTCAGGTTGGCCCCATGTTCTCTGCAGCCGTCGGTTGACAACGTGGCCGGAACTGCACACAATAAATGTGCACTTCGGAGGGTTCCATGGAGGCTTCGATCCTCGATCTCCGGCGCCGGATGGCCGACGTGCTCCGCGCGTTGGACCGGAACGAATCGGTCACCATCCTGTATCGCGGTCGAAAGAAGGCCGTGCTGGTCCCGGCGGGAGCCCCGGCGGGCGAGCGGCGCTCGGTGACCAGCCTGGCCGGGTTCGGCATGTGGAAGGACCACGAGGCGTCCAAGGACGTGGCCGAGTACGTTCGCAGGCTGCGACGGAGCCGCGTCGATGGTCTTTGACACGGACGTCCTGATCTGGGTGTTGCGAGGCAACGAGAAGGCGGCCCGCGTGGTGGACGCGGAAGACGAGCGCGCCATCTCGCTGGTCACGTACATGGAGCTGATCCAGGGCGCACGCAGCCGCGCGGAGCTGAAGCAGGTCAAGGCCTTCCTGGTCGAGGCCGGGTTCCGGACGCTTCCGCTCTCGGACGCAATCGGGCACCGGGCCTCCATCTACGTCGAGGAGTACGGGCTGGCCACGGCCCTGGGGGTCGCCGACGCGCTCATCGCGGCCACGGTGGTCGAGACCGGCGAGCGTCTGTGTACCGCCAATCATCGGCACTACGCCTGCATCAAGGAGTTGCAGCTCGAGACCTTCCGGCCCTGACGGCGGCTCCTCCAACACCGGGCCTACCCCTCCACCCCCGCGCCCACCGGCCGGGGCGGCTCCGCGTGCGGGATTCCTCGCCCCTTCCACAGCTTGTACACCGCCGGATACACCAGCAGCTCCAGCAGGAACGACGTCACCAGCCCGCCGATCATCGGCGCCGCGATGCGCTTCATCACGTCGGCGCCGGCCGAGGTGCTCCACAGGATGGGGAGCAGGCCCGTGAAGGCCGCCATCACGGTCATCATCTTGGGCCGTACGCGCTTGACGGCGCCGTGCACGATGGCTTCGTCGACGTCGGCCTGCGTGGTCAGGCGACCGGCGGCCTTGGCTTCGTCCCACGCCAGGTCGAGGAACAACAGCATGAATACGCCCGTCTCGGCGTCGAGGCCCAGGAGCGCGATCATGCCCACCCAGGCGGCGATGGAGACGTTGTAGCCGAGCAGGTGGAACAGCACGATGGCGCCCACGGCCGAGAAGGGCACGGCCGTGAGCACGATCAGGGCCTTCACGCCCGAGCGCGTGTTGAAGAACAGCAGGGCGAAGATCAGGAGCAGCGTGACCGGGATCACCACCTTCATGCGCTCGGCCACGCGCTGCATGTTCTCCCACTGGCCGCTCCACTGCAGCGAGGTGCCGGCGGGCAGCTCGACCTTCTCGCCGACCACGCGGCGGGCCTCCTCGACGTAGCCGCCCAGGTCGCGCCCGGCCACGTCGACGTACACGTAGCCGGCCAGGAAGCCGTTCTCGTTGCGCAGCATGGACGGGCCCTGCACCAGCTCGAGGTCGGCCACCTGCGACAGGGGCACCTGGGCGCCCGACGGCGTCGCCACCAGCACGCGCCCCAGGCGATCCAGGTCGTCGCGCAGCTCGCGGGGGTAGCGCACGTTCACGCCGTAGCGCTCGCGGCCCTCTACGGTGGTGGTGATCGTCTCGCCGCCGATGGCGGTCATGATCACGTCCTGCACGTCGGCGATGGTGAGGCCCAGGCGCGCCAGGTCGGCGCGGCGTGGCAGGAAGTCGACGAAGTACCCGCCCGCCGTGCGCTCGGCGAAGGCGCTGCGCGTGCCCGGCACGTCCTGGAGGACGCGCTCGATGTCCTGGCCCACCCGCTCGATCACGGCCGTGTCGGCGCCGAAGATCTTGATGCCGATGGGCGTGCGCACGCCGGTCGTGAGCATGTCGGTGCGGGCCTTGATGGGCATGGTCCAGGCGTTGGTGACGCCGGGGATGGTGAGCGCCCGGTCCAGCAGGTCGACCAACTCGTCCCAGCCGACGCGATCGGGCCACAGAGGCCGGAGGAGGCCCTCGGCCCATTCGGGCGCTTTGCCCTTCCACCAGGTGTCCTTGCCGCGCCATTGCTCCGGCGGCTTCAGGATCACGGTGGTCTCCATCATCGAGAAGGGCGCCGGGTCCGTGGACGTGTCGGCGCGGCCGGCCTTGCCGAACACGCGCTCGACCTCGGGGAAGCCCTTGAGCACGCGGTCCTGCGTCTGCATGAGCCGCTCGGCCTCGGCCACCGAGATGCCGGGCAGCGTGGTGGGCATGTAGAGGATCGTGCCCTCGTTCAGGGGCGGCATGAACTCGGAGCCGAGCGTCAGGTACAACGGCACGGAGCCCGCCACGAGGGCCGCGGCCAGAGCGACCGTGATCTTCGGGAAGCGCAGCACCGCGCGGCAGGCGGGCTCGTAGACGCGGAAGATCGCGCGGCTGATGGGGTGGCGCTCCTCGGCGCGGTACGTGCCGACGGTGGCGCGCGTGGCCAGCCAGGCCAGCCAGCGGGGGCGGAACGTGTAGGGGTCGATGCGCGCGAAGAGCATGCGCAGGGCCGGGTCCAGCGTGACGGCCAGGAGGGCCGCCATGGCCATGGCCAGCGTCTTGGACCACGCCAGGGGCTTGAACAGGCGTCCCTCCTGGTCGACCAGCGTGAAGATGGGCAGGAACGACACCGCGATCACGAGCAGCGAGAAGAAGACCGAGGGCCCGACCTCCTTCAGCGCCTGCAAGCGCACGGCGTGGAAGTCGCCCTTGCGACCGCCCGCGTCCCACAGGTGGATGCGGTTGTAGGCGTTCTCGACCTCGACGATGGCGCCGTCGACCAGCACGCCGATCGAGATGGCGATGCCGGCCAGCGACATGATGTTGACCGTGATCCCCAGGAAATACAGCGGGATGAACGACAGCAGCACCGACAGCGGGATGGTCAGGATGGGCACGATCGAGGAGGGGAGGTGCCACAGGAACAGGAGGATCACCAGCGAGACGATGATCATCTCGAGCGTGAGCTCGTGGGTCAGGGTGTGGATGGCGCGCTCGATCAGGCCGGAGCGATCGTAGGTCGTGACAATCTCGACGCCCTCGGGCAGCGAGGGCTTCAGCTCGTCGAGGCGCGCCTTGACGCGCCCGATGACGTTCAGCGCGTTCTCGCCGTGGCGCATGACCACGATCCCGCCGACCGTGTCGCCCAGCCCGTCCAGGTCCGAGACGCCGCGCCGCAGGTCCGGCCCGGTCTCGACGCGCGCGACGTCGCGTACCAGGACGGGGGTGCCCGGCGCGCCCGTCTTCACCACCACCTGCTCCAGGTCGGCGACGCCGCGCAGGTAGCCGCGCCCGCGTACCATGTACTCGGTGCCGCTCCACTCCAGCAGGCGGCCGCCCATCTCGTTGTTCGAGCGCCGGATCGCCCCAACCACGGCGTCGAGCGGCAGGTCGAGCGCGGCCAGGCGGTTGGGGTCCACGGTCACCTGGTACTGGCGCTGGAAGCCGCCGATGGAGGCCACCTCGGCCACGCCCGGTACCGACTGCACGGCGTAGCGCAGGTTCCAGTCCTGGAACGAGCGCAGCTCGTCGGGCGCGTGGGTGCCCGAGGGATCGACCAGTGCGTACTGGAAGACCCAGCCGACGCCCGTGGCGTCCGGGCCCAGCTCGGTCTGCACGCCCTCGGGCAGGCGGGGCTGGATCTTCGACAGGTATTCGAGCACCCGCGAGCGCGCCCAGTACAGGTCGGTGCCGTCCTCGAAGATGACGTAGACGTAGCTGAAGCCGAAGTCCGAGAAGCCGCGCACCGCCCGCACCTTCGGGGCACCGAGCAGGGCGGTGACGATGGGGTAGGTGACCTGGTCCTCGAGGATGTCCGGGGAGCGATCCCAGCGCGAGAAGACGATCACCTGCGTGTCGGACAGGTCGGGCAGGGCGTCGAGGCGGATCTCCTTCAGCGTGAGCCCGGCGAAGACGCACAGGGCGGCCGTGGCCAGCAGCACCAGCAGCCGGTTGGTGGCCGAGGCGTGGATGACACGCTGGATCAGGCCGTCGCCGTCACGGCTCATGACCGACCCCCGCGGGCTGCAAGGCGGCGCGCAGGCGCGACTCGGAGTCGAGCAGGAAGGTCGCCTTGACCGCCACCTCGTCGCCCTCGCCGAGGCCGCGGCTCACCAGGGCCCGGCCTCCCGTGCGCAGGCCCACCTCGACGTCGCGCGGCGAGAAGCTGCTCGCGCCCGTGCGCACGAACACGATCTTGCGGAGACCGGTGTCGAGGACGGCCGAGTCCGGCACGACCACGCCCTCGGCGGCCTCCATCACCAGCTCGACGTTCGCGACCATGGCGGGCTTCAGCTGCTGGTCGGGGTTGTCGAGCTCGAGGCGTACGCCGACCGTGCGGGTGGCCGGGTCGAGCGTGGGGTTCACGTAGGTGATGGCCGCCTGCCGCCGCACCGTCGGGGCCGACGCCAGCGTCAGCGCGGCCGGCTGGCCCACGTGCACCGCGGCGGCCTCGTCCTCGTAGACGGCTGCCTGGACCCACACGTGCGACAGGTCGGTCAGCGTGAACAGCTCCATGGACGGATCGATCTGCTGGCCCTCGTACACGCTCTTGGTCGTGACCACGCCCGAGGCGGCCGCCAGCACGGGGACGGTACGCTGCGGCTTGCCCGTGCGAACGATGGTCGCGAGGAAGCCCGGCGGCACGTCCCACAGCTCCAGGCGCCGGCGGGCCGCCGCCACCAGCTCCTCGCCGCCCTTCTGCACCTCGGGCAGGCTGGAGCCCGCGAAGCGCGCCGCGGCCTCCCGGGCGCGCAGGTACTCCTGCTGGCTCGCGAGGAGATCCGGGGAGTAGAGCGTCAGGAGCGGTTGGCCCCGGGTGACCGCCTTGCCCGTGAAGTCGACGTACAGCTTGTCGACCCAGCCGGCGATCTTGGTGTGGACGCGGCGGACGCGCGTCTCGTCGGCGGTCACCGTGCCCACGGCGCGCACCGTGCGCGTCAGGCGTTCGCGCGTGGCCCTGGTCGTCTGCACGCCCGTCAGTCGCACGCCCTCCTCCCCGAGGGCCAAGGGCGCGAGCCCCGCCGGCGTCGTCGGCGCGGCTCCGGGCGCGGCGAGGGCCGGGTTCGGCACCAGGTTCATGTTGCAGACCGGGCACTTGCCGGGCGCGGCGGCGTCGCTCCCCGCGCAACGCATGGGGCAGATCCAGGCCGCCTTCGAGGCCTCTGCGGCCGCGGTCGGCATGGGCTCGGGCGCCACCTTCGACGCTTCGGCGATGGGCACCAGCCGCATGCCGCAGATGGGGCAGTCGCCCGGGCGGTTGCTGACGTACGTGGGGTGCATGGGGCAGTGGTAGCGGGTCGTGTCGGCGCTCGTGCCCGCGCACGCGACGACCAGGCCGAGCAGGAGCAGGCCGACGGACCGCCACGCGGCGGGGCGGCGGATGGGGGTGTGGTTCATGGGGTCTCTCCCGGAGCGGCCGCCGAGGGCGCGGCCGTCGTCAGTTCCTGCACCTCGGCCCAGGTGGCGAAGCGCCCGGCCTCGCGGCGTGCCAGCTCTACGCGCGCCTCCAACCACAGCCGGAAGTCCTCGACCACCATCGAGAAGTCGCCCCGGCCGGCCAGGTAGCCGGCGCGCGCGGCGTCCATGGCCAGCGCGGCCTGGGGCAGGATGGCCTCGCGGTACAGCGTCGCCTGGTTCCCGTCGCGCCGCCAGCGCGTGGCGAGCGTCGCGATCTCGGACCGGGTGCGCAGCTCCTCGTCGCGCAGGCGAGCCTCGGCGGCGCGCACGTCGTGCTCCGCGGCGGCCACTAGGCGGTCCTGCTTCTGCTCGCGCCAGAACGGCAGGCTCAGGCCCACGCGGAGCGACAGCATGGGGTCGGGCGCCAGCGACGTGCCGGCACCCACGCCCACGTCGAAGTCGGGCTTCGCCTCGAGGCGCGACGCCTCCACCTCGGCGCGCGCGGCGTCGACCTCGGCGCGCACCACGGCCAAGGCGCTGTACGAGGCGATGGCCGCCTCCTCGAGCCCCTCCTCGGCGAGCGCGGGCGCCGGCAGCGCGAGCACGTCGGCGAACGGTTCGGCCGCGGGTCGGCCCAGCAGGCGGTTCAGCTCGATGCGGGCCTCGTCGCGTGCGGCGTCCAGGTCGCCGCGCCGCTCCCTTAGCCGCGAGGCCTCCAGCTGCGCCTTCACGAGCGCCTCCTGCTCGGCCTGGCCGGCCTCGTAGCGCGACCGCGCCGTGGCCGCCAGCAGGTCCAGCATCTCGCCGGCCGCGTCCAGCGTGCCGCGCTCCTGGTCCAGCGCGTACAGGCGGGCCACCGTCGTGCGCACGTCCCGCAGCAGGCGCTGCTCGGCCTGCCGCACCACGGCCTCGCGCACCGCCACCTGGGCCCGCGCCACGGACCGGCGCGCGTCGCGCTTGCCCGGCCACGGCAGGCCCTGGCTGACCTCGACCTCCCAGGTGGTGGCCTCGCGCATGGGCGCCCACGGAGCCCCCATCTCGCGGAAGGCCACGCCCACCATCGGGTCCTGCAGCGCGCCCGCCGGTTCGACGCGCTCGCCAGCGGCCCGTACGCCTGCTCCGAGCGCCTGCAGCGACGGAGCCTGTCGCAACGCCTCGGCCTCCAGCGCCTCGAGGTCCGGCGGCGCGGGCTCGGCCCCCTTGACACGGCTTGGGGCGAGCAGCGCACCGGACCCCAGTGCCACGAGCAGTAGCAGCACGCCTCTCCACGTCATCCAACCGGCTCCACGTCGACGAGCCCCCCACGGGGCCCACCACGCACGAGCTTTCGCAAGAAGCGCTCCAGGATCGGCTTTCCATTTTGCTTCAAAGGGTTCCAGGTGGCGGGCGTCCCGCGCGAGGTCGGGCGACGAGTGAACTGTAGAGTATTCTCCGTAGAGGCAGCGCGGAATGTCGACTATTCTACGAACGATGACGAACCCCGTGGTCGAGCACAACGCCGCGCTCCTGGTCGGCGCCATCCACGAGCTGAACGAGACCGTGGGCGGTTGGGCCACCTTCACGCCCACCGCCCGGCGGCGTGCCCGGGCCGTCTACAACTTCAGCTACGAGATCGAGACAGGTCGCATCGTGGCCTTCCGCACGAACCAGGGCGACTCCGCCCCGTCGTCCACCTCGGTGGCCGACGACGGCCGCGTCACGGTGGCCTACGACTTCGCGAAGCTGCCCGACCTGCGCCCGGGTCAGCGCCTGGGGCGCCTGATCGAGGTGGTCGACCTCGAGTGCCTGGGTCGGCGGGCCGTCAACGACGTCGCCTGGCGGAACCTGAAGCTCACCCGCCTCCGGGCCAACGAGCAGCTGGCCGAGACGCTCCTGTGATGCCCCACCGATCGACGGCGCTCACGCCACCGCTGCCATCACCCGCTGCACGCGCGCCTCGGCCTCCTGCATGATGGGCTCGAGCTCGGGGTTCTGGACCATGGCCGCCAGGGCGCGCGGGTTGGCGATGGACACCTGGATCCCCGCGTCGCCTGCCTGGAGCACCACGTTGCAGGGCAGCAGCAGGCCCACGCCCGGCTCGGCCACGAGTGCCCGGTGCGCCAGCCCGGGGTTGCACGCCCCCAGGATCACGTAGGGGCGGAAGTCGACGTCCAGTTTCTTCTTCAACGTGGCCCGCACGTCGATCTCGGTGAGCACGCCGAACCCTTCGGCGGCCAGCGTGGCCTGCACCTGGGTCCGCGCCTCGTCCAGCGAGGTCGTCTTCAAGGTCTTTTCGTATCCGAGCTGCACGGTGTTCATGAGTGACTCCTCATAAATGGCACCGTTTTATATAGGGCCCGATTCCGGGCGCGCCAGGGGGACCGGCGCCGCAGGCCCGCGGGGAGCCAGGGTCGAACGCGCGGCCGCGGTCGCGTACTCCGGGTCTGGAGCACGTATCGTCGCCGGCTGGGCGGGCTACCAGAACGACACGGACAGCGCCCACGGCCTGCTCTTCGAGGCCGGCTTGGGGATGCGGTTCTGAGGCGACGACTCGAGGTCAAGGCGACGTCCGCGGAGCCGCCGGCTCGACGACCTCCAGCTTCACGAAGGTCCCCTCCGGCTCGGGCTCGCGCTCCCACCAGTACGCGCCGCCCTGCCGCAAGGCCCGCAGCTCGTCTGCCCCCTCGATGCGCATCTCCTGGTACTGCCCCGCCATGTTGCCCGAGCTGCTCGTGGCCGCGACCGCGAAGACCAGGCGACCGTCCCTGGCCTGGTACGCCGGCCGGAAGAAGAAGGGGACCTCGCCCTGCGTCCACGCCAGCACGTACCCGTCGCCACGTTGCACGACCACCGGAGGCCTCGCAAACAAGCCGCCCCGCGTGCACGGGAAGCCCGGGCCGAAGCGCCACCCCATCGCGACACAGGCGGCCGCCACGGCCATGGCCCCGAGCACGAGGACCACGCGAAAGACCGAGCGTCCGTTCATCGCTTGGCCTTGCCCGCGCGCACCGGTCCCGGCCACCGCCGCGCCGTGAAGGCCGAGTCGTCACCGTGGTGCAGGAAGATGCGGCCGGCGAGCGTGTCGTCGCCCTCTAGCACGGCCCACCCGCGACCGTTGACGGGGTCGCCCTCGTCGCGACCCTCCCACGAGAACTCGACCAGGGGCTTCCCGTCGCGCTCGCCGGTACGGTAGTCGAGCCACCCGCGCACCGCGACGAAGCCCACCTCCCCCAGGCCTTCGTCGTCGAACGAAACGTAGCCCGGCCCCATGAGCTCGATCGCCTCCTGGTCCCACAGCTCCATCGACGTGACGCGCCAGCGCCCGGTGAAGCTCATGCAGGCCTCCCTGTCGTCGATCCGCATGGATGCTGCGACCGATCGTCGTAGGCGGGGCAGGGGAGGTCAAGCGGTTCGTTGGCCGCTCTGGATCGTAGCAGTGTCCCCGGGATCCGAAAGACCGTCGGACCGTCCCCGGCGTCGTCTGATCTTGCCGACCTGCCCTGATTATCGTATTGCTTTATTGATTACGGTGTAGTTCGGCAACGGGGGCCAAGATCGTGCTCGAGTCGCTGTTCTTGACGCTCGGCCTGTTCCTCTCGGGGCCCGGCAGTACATCAGGGGACAACATGGAAACAATGCAGTTGGCAGAGCGCGCGCTGGCAGAGGGCCACTTGTGTGACCGGCTTCAGGTGACCTACTCGGAGAGCAACGGCCTCGACGGCGCGAGCATCCTGACGCTCGCGAACGGCAAGGTGGCGCGCGACGATCGACCGCGCCGAGGGACAGGCCGTCGCGTCGAAGGTCCGGTCAGCGAAGAACAGTGCGTCGCCTTGTTGAAGAGCGCGCTCGACGGGCGCCTGTGGGAAGCCCGCTCCACGGACGCCTCGGGCTTCCCCGACGAACCACGCCCGCGCGTCGAGGTCGTGCTCGACGGGCGCGTGCTGTTCCTCGTCGAGGGATGGCGTCACGAGCTGAAGCAGAACAAGGGCTTCGTGGCGGTACGCGACGGGCTGATGGGGCTGGTGGCTGCGATCCCGGCTCCGCCGGTGGCGAAGTAGCGGGGGGCGGGAATGACAGGAGTGCCCTCCGATTCGTCGGTGAGAGCCGTCTCGCCCCAGCAGTCAACCGTCCCGGCGACTGGCTCGCGAGCTTCTGCTCCTTCGGCAGCCGTCACATCGGGTGCGGGGCTGATGGTCGCGCTGGGCGGCCTTCCGCTCGAGGTTTCGCGCCTGCTCCTTTCGCCTTCCGTGGGGGGCACAGGCTTCTCGCTGGTCGAGCGAGTGGCGACGGCCATCCAGGTGGTGCCGGGTGGCCTCCTGGCCGTCGCGGACGCGTTGCCGGCCGTTGCATTCGACAACCTGATCGACGTTCTATCGAGCCACGGCGCGTCTGAGCCTCTGGAGGCTCTCCTCACAGGAACGCACGCTACGACCCACCCGGCGGCAATCGTGAAGCTCGTCCATGTGTTTGGGCGCAAGGGCCACGAGGCCGTGTACAAGATCGGCGTGAGGCGGCTCGAACTGGAGGGGCGTGATCCCGACGAGGTAGCCGGCACGTACACGAAGACGCAGGACGTGGCAGCCGCCAAGTACACCGAGGAGTTGGTGCTCCGCGATGCCTCTGGGGACGTGCAGGTCGAGGACGACAACGTCACGTTGAAGACCGCCACGTACACGGGAACCAAGGCCTATCAACTCGGACTGACCGGCGCGGGCGAGTGCGTCGTCAAGGTCGTCGTCCGGCTGAAGCCGCAACCCGGCGTCACCGACGCGAAGGTCGATGAGAAAAAGAAGGAGTGGCTGGAGGGCATCGAGAGCGTCTGGAACAACAAGCTGGCCGCGTCGAACGGAAACGCGGCGTACGACCTGGTCTTCCGTCCGTTGTTCAAGGCTCGCGGCTTTGCCGGAACGGTGCACTTCGACGTCGACGTGAGCCCCAACGATCAACGCTCCGATGAAGGCACGTGGGACGTGCACGACAAGGGGCGCACGACCGCGGCCCACGAGTTCGGGCACATGCTGGGGAACAAGGACGAGTACGACCAGCCCGTGCGAACGAATGGCAACGTGACGGACCTGCGCGACGAAAGGCGCAGCATCATGTCGGACTACGGCCGCGTCAGCGAACGCCACGTGGCCGACATCCTGGCGGACTTCAACGCCATGATGGGCAACCCGACGCCCCCGTTCGTCGCGGTGCCCAAGGGTGCGGCGCGAAAGCGAAAGAAGAACGCCAAGTCGGTATCGAAGAAGCCTGCCAAGGCAGCGTCGACCTAGGTTCTTCCAGTCGCGCCCACCGATCCCGGCCACCGCCGCGCCGTGAAGGCCGAGTCGTCGCCGTTGTGGATGAAGATGCGCCCGCTGAGCGTGTCGTCGCCCTCCAGCACGGCCCACCCGCGCCCGTTGACCGGGTCCCCTTCGTCGCGACCGTCCCACGAGAACTCGACCAGGGGCTTCCCGTCGCGCGCGCCGGTGCGGCAATCGAGCCACCCTAGAAGAGCGACGAAGCTGATCTCGCCGGTGCCGTCCGCGTCGAACCGAAGGGAGCCCGGCCCTACGAGCTCGACCGCCTCCTGGTCCCACAGCTCCATCGACGTGATGCGCCAGCGCCCCGTGAAGCTCATGCAGGCCTCCTCGTCGTCCTTCCAGATGGATGCTGCGGCGATCGTCGAGGACGCGGCGAAGGAGGTCAAGCGGTTCGTTGGCGGCCCTGGATCGTCGGAGTGTCCCCGGGATCCGCGAGACCGTCGGACCGTCCCCGCTACCGCCGGTCCCCGCTACCGCCGTCCGCGAGACCGTCGGACCGTCCCCGCTACCGCCGTCCCCGCTGCCGCCCGAGGCCACGGCTCCTCGTGGACTGGCGTCGAAGCCGCTCCCGGGATCGGTCGCCGTCGCCACGCCCGCCCGCCGCTGCCCCGGCGATGTCCGATTCCCTTTTCGCACCATCTGGAGTAAGGAAAGGCCCCTTTCGCCGGAGCCTGCCCGATGCCCCCCCTCCTTCGCCTCTCGGACGTCAGCCTCTCCTTCGGGAGCCGGCCCCTGTTCGAGCACGTGTCGCTCTCCATCGATCCGGGCGAGCGGCTGGGAGTCATCGGCAAGAACGGGTGCGGGAAGACGTCGCTGTTGTCGGGCATCGCCGGCGAGCTGCCGTTCGACGAGGGCGAGCGCTGGGTCGCCAGGGGCGTCAAGCTCGCGTGGGTCGTCCAGGAGCCCGCCTTCGAGGCCGGGCAATCCGTGCGCGGCGTGGTCGAGGACGCGCTGCGGCGGCTCCCCGCGGCGCCCCACGAGGAGGCTTCGGCGCACGACGTGCGCGTGGCGAAGACGCTCGACCTGCTCGGCTTCGCGGAGCCCCAGCAGGCCGTCGAGACGCTGTCGGGCGGGTGGCGCAAGCGCCTGGCCTTCGCGTGTGCGCTGGTGTCGGACCCCGACGTGGTGCTGCTCGACGAGCCCACCAACCACCTCGATCTCGAAGGCATCCTCGAGCTCGAGGCGCTGCTGCACGCCAGCCGCGCGGCCTTCGTGCTGGTCACTCACGACCGCGCCTTCCTCGAGGCCACGGTCACGCGCATGGTCGAGCTCGATCGGCGCTACCCCGGCGGGACGTTCTCGCAAACGGGAACCTACACGCAGTTCCTGGAGAAGCGGGCCGAGTACCTGGAGGGGCGCGCCCAGACCATCGACTCGCTCGACAGCCGCGTGCGGCGCGAGATCGAGTGGCTCTCGCGCGGCGCGCGCGCCCGCGCTACCAAGGCCAAGGGGCACATCGACGAGGCGCACCGCCTGATGGACGAGCTGGCCCGCCTGAAGGCCGAGGACAAGGTGGGACGCACCGATCTCGACTTCGTGGCCTCGGGGCGCAAGACCAAGCGCCTGGTGGTGGCGAAGAAGCTGGGTTGTTCCCTGGGGGGGCGGCGGCTGATCGAGGGCCTCGATCTCGTGCTCGGGCCCGGTCAGCGCCTGGGGCTGGTGGGGCCGAACGGCAGCGGCAAGACCACGCTCTTGCGCCTGTTGGCCGGCGAGATCCCCCCCGACCAGGGCGAGCTGCGCTTCGCCGAGCACGTGCAGGTGGTCACCTTCGACCAGCACCGCCGCGAGCTGGACCCCGACCAGACCCTGAAGCAGGCGCTGTCCCCCGAAGGCGACGCCGTGATCTACCGTGGGCGCCAGATCCACGTGGCGGGCTGGGCGGCGCGCTTCGGCTTCGAGCCCGGCACGCTCATCCAACCGGTGGGGCGCCTCTCGGGCGGCGAGCGCGCGCGTGTGCAGGTCGCGCGGTTGATGCTGCGCCCGGCCGACGTGCTGTTGCTCGACGAGCCCACCAACGACCTGGACATCGCCACCCTCGAGGTGCTCGAGGACGGCCTGTTGGACTTCCCCGGCGCGCTGGTGCTGGTCAGCCACGACCGGTACCTGGTCGACCGCGTGTGCACCACGCTGCTGGCGTTGGACGGCGAGGGCCGCACCAGCTACCACGCCGACCTCGCGCAGTGGGAGGCCGCGCGGAAGGCGCGCCAGGTGCCCTCGGAGAAGGCCGCCAGGGCGCCCGCGCCGCCCCGTCCCAAGGCCCCGAAGAAGCCGCTGACCTGGAAGGAAGAGCGCGAGCTGGAAGGTATGGAGGCGGCCATCGGGGCCGCCGAGGCCCGCCTGTCCGAGGCCACGCGCGCGCTGGAGGATCCGAAGGTGGCATCCTCCGCCGTGGAGGCCGAGCGCTGGTTCAAGGCGCAGGCCGAGGCGCAGGTCGAGGTCGACGCGCTCTACGCCCGCTGGGCCGAGCTCGACGCCAAGCTATCGTAGTTCCTGGCGATTCATTCCGGCGAACTTTTCCGAGATCCTTTTCGGGACGCCTCCGTCGTTCTCTCCAGAAACGCACGCCAACCTGGTTGGCAACACGGAGGTGAGTCATGAAGCGCACGAACGGAACGATGGCGATCCTGGTGGCGGTGGCGATCGGCCTCATGGTGTCGACGGCGAAGGCGGGCGAGCACGGCTGCGAGCGCGAGGACCGGCCGCTGGTGCAGCTCGCCATCCTGCTGGACACCTCGAACAGCATGGACGGCCTCATCGCGCAGGCCAAGACCGAGTTGTGGAGGGTGGTCAACGAGCTGGCGACGGCTAAGCGCAAGGGGCTGCGCCCGCGCCTCGAGGTCGCGCTGTACGAGTACGGCAACCAGGGGCTGCCCGCCTCCACGGGCTGGATCCGCAAGGTGCTGCCGTTCACCACCGACCTCGACCGCGTGTCCGAGGCGCTGTTCGGCCTCACGACCAACGGCGGCGACGAGTACTGCGGGCAGGTGATCGACGTGGCGACGCGCGATCTGGGCTGGGACGACGCGCGCGGCACGCTCAAGGTGATCTTCATCGCGGGCAACGAGCCCTTCACCCAGGGGCCCGTCGACTACCGGAAGTCGGTGAAGCGCGCCATCGAGGACGGCATCGTGGTCAACACCATCCACTGCGGCTCGGAGAGCGAGGGCGAGAATGGCAAGTGGCACGACGCGGCGCGGCTGGGCGACGGCACCTACCTGGCCATCGACCAGAACCGCCAGGTGGCGCAGATCGTGGCGCCCCAGGACGACGAGATCCAGCGCCTGAACGAGAAGATGAACCGGACGTACGTGGCGTACGGCCGCTCGGGGGGCGCGGGCCTGGCCCGCCAGAAGGCGCAGGACTCCGCGGCGGCCTCGCTCGGTTCGAGCGTGGCGGCGGAGCGCGCGGTGGCCAAGGCGGTGGCGGCGGCCCCGGCGGCGTCGGCGGAGTGGGACCTGGTGTCGGCGCAGAGCGTGGGCAAGGGCGACGTGGCCGACCTGGACGAGGAAGAGCTGCCCGCCGAGATGCGTGGCATGACCAAAACCGAGCGCAAGGCGCACGTCGAGAAGCTCGCGAAGGAGCGCGCCGGCATCCAGGCGTCGATCGAGAAGCTGGCCGCCGAGCGTCGCGACTACGTGGCCAAGAAGGAGGCCGAGCAGGCCGCCGAGGGTCAGGGCACGCTGGGCGCCGCGATGATCAAGGCCGTCCGCGCCCAGGCCGAGGACGCCGGCTTCGAGTTCAATCGCTAGCACCCAAGAACTCCGTCATCCCCTCTCCCCGCCTCACTCTCGCAACGATATTTTTCCTTCACTCGCGGCCGGCGTATACTCTCTCGGCGTATCCCACGATCTCGAAGCCTGGAGGTGTGCGATGAGGAAGGCGCGCAGCCTTACCCTGTCCGGCCTGGTCCTCGCTGTGGCCGTCGCCTTCGCCGCCGTCGCGTGCGGCTCGCGCATCGAGCAGCCATGCGGGCCCCTGCCGGCCGACGCGGGGGACACCGATCTCGCCCCGGACGTCTCCGGAGACCTGGCGATTGACTTCGTCGTCGACAAGGACACGCCGTCCGACACGCTCGACGTACGGGATGCCCTCGACGTGCCCGACGCGCCCGACGTCCCGGACGCCGACGTCGATCAGGGCCCCGACGCCACGTTCGGGTTCGGCCACCCCTGCTTCGACAACTCCGACTGTACCAGCGGCTTCTGCGTCGAAGGGCTCGAAGGCGCGATCTGCACCGAGATGTGCACCGAGTCGTGCCCCGAGGGGTACTCGTGCCGCGTGGTCTTGAACTACTACCCCGATCTGGTGTCGCTGTGCGTGCCCAACGTCCTGAACCTGTGCGAGCCCTGCCAGGGAGACGAGAACTGCCTGGGCGGCACCTGCCTCAAGGGCCCCGACGGCGGCTTCTGCGCGGCCGACTGCACGCTCGACCCCTGCCCGACCACCTACACGTGCTCCGTCGTGCCCGGCACCGACGGCGGCCCCGATCTGAACGTGTGCCTGCCGGTCAGCGGCTCGTGCCTGTGCCTGCCCGGCAACGAGGGCCAGCTGCGCACGTGCCAGAGCTCCAACGACCAGGGTACGTGCCGCGGCTGGGAGGCGTGTGATGCGGTCCTCGGCTGGGTCGACTGCAACGCCCGCGTACCGGCCGTCGAGGAGTGCAACGGCATCGACGACGACTGCAACGCGCTGATCGACGACGAGCTGCCCGAGTCGCTGCCCTGCGAGAATGCCACCGAAGGCATCGGCGTGTGCAAGGGCCAGGCGCTGTGCGGCGGTGAGCTCGGCTGGGTGTGCAACGCGCGGACCCCGGCGGTCGAGACGTGCAACTTCATCGACGACGACTGCAACGGCGAGGTCGACGAGGGCTTCGCGACCCTGGATCCCGATTCCGGGCAGCTGGTCTACGACTCGTTCGAGAACTGCGGCACCTGCGGCCACTCGTGCGAGGGGTCGATCCCCTTCGCCGCGACCATCCACTGCGCGGGTGAGCTCGGGTACCCCGTGTGCGTGGTCGACGAGTGCCAGGAGCAGTACTACAAGCTGAACGACTTCCAGTGCATCCTGCCGCCCGACACGTTCTGCAAGGAGTGCGCGACCGACACCGACTGCTTCGGCAACGCCTGCCTGCCGCTGGCGGGCTCGCACTACTGCTTCAAGCCCTGCGTCGGCGACGACGAGTGCTTCACGGGCTACAGCTGCCTGGCCGCCGAGGGCTCGGCGGTCACGTACTGCCTGCCGGACAACGGCACGTGCGACTGCGACGCCAACTCCGACAACTACAAGAAGGCGTGCTCGATCACCAACGAGATCGGCACGTGCTACGGCTTCCAGACCTGCCAGGCGGGTAGCGGCTGGACGGCCTGCGACGCGCGCACTCCGGCTCCCGAGACGTGCAACGGGATCGACGACGACTGCAACCACCTGCAGGACGACGCGCTGGCCGACGAAGGGACGTGCCAGGTGACGGTCGAGGGCGTGGGCACGTGCCTGGGCACCAACGTGTGCTTCGGGTCGGCGGGCTGGATCTGTTCGGCGCCGCAACCCGCGGCCGAGGCGTGCAACTACAAGGACGACGACTGCGACGGCCAGACCGACGAGGGCTTCCGCGACGAGGCCGGCAACTACGGGCTGTACGACCACTGCGGCGCCTGCAACCACACCTGCGACGACACCGTGCTGAACGGATCGGCCGCGTGCGAGGTCTCCGACGGGGTGGCGCGCTGCGTGGTGGCGGCGTGTGCGCCCGGCTACTTCCCCTTCGGCGACACCGCCTGCGTGAAGGCCGACGCCACTGCCTGCCGGCCCTGCCTCGAGGACGTCGACTGCGTGGTGCCCGGCGACCGCTGCGAGGATACGCCCGACGGCGGTTTCTGCGCCGAGGACTGCTCCGAGGGCAACTACCACCTGAACCCGGCGGGCCAATGCCCCGAGGGGTACACCTGCCTCGACGACGCCGCGGGCAGCCACTGCCGGCCCGTGTCGGGCTCGTGCACCTGCCGCGCCGGCAACGAGGGCAAGAGCCGTGTGTGCGAGCGCGTGAACGACGTGGGGACCTGCTACGGTCGCGAGTCGTGCGATCCGACCGCGGGTTGGAGCACGTGCGACGCGCAGGAGCCCTCCCCCGAGATCTGCAACGTCCTCGACGACGACTGCAACGGCATCGCCGACGACCTGCCCGGCATCGGCCTGCCGTGCGCGCGCACGGTCGAGGGCGTGGGCACCTGCATCGGCACGGTCGAGTGCCAGCCCGGAAGCCCCGCCACGTCGTGTTCGGCCAAGGAGCCCACCCCCGAGGCGTGCAACTACCTCGACGACAACTGCGACGGCGCGACCGACGAGGCGTTCCCCACCCTGTACCAGAGCTGCTCCGTGGGCGTGGGTACCTGCCTGCGCTACGGCTACGTGCGCTGCGCCGACGACGGCAAGGCCTCGATGTGCAGCGCCCACCCCGGCGTGCCGGGCGTGGAGGAGTGCGACAACCTCGACAACGACTGCGACGGCAGTGTCGACGAGGACTGGTTCGACAAGGGCACGGTGTGCTCCGAGGGCGTCGGCGCCTGCCTGCGCTACGGCCTGCTCCAGTGCGATCCCGCGAACCCCGCGGGGCTGTTGGTGTGCAACGCCGTGGCCGGTGCGTCCGCCGACGAGGTGTGCAACGGGCTCGACGACGACTGCGACGGCTCGATCGACGAAGGCTTCGCCCTCGGCACGCCCTGCACCGTCGGTATCGGGGGGTGCGCGGCCAACGGCGTGCTGGTCTGCGATCCGCTGGCCCCGTCCGGCGCCACGGTGTGCAATGCCACGCCAACCGCGCCCGCTACCGAGGTGTGCGACACGCGCGACAACGACTGCGACGGGCAGACCGACGAGGGCTTCGGCGCGTCGCTGCCCTGCAAGGTGGGCGTGGGCGGATGCGAGGTCGCCGGCGTGACGACCTGCGATCCGATCGACCCGGCGGCTCCGGCCGTCTGCGGCGCCGTGCCGACTCCGCCGGTGCCCGAGCGTTGCAACGCGCTCGACGACGACTGCGACGGGCAGACCGACGAAGACTTCGTCCTGGGCATCGCCTGCTCCGCCGGCATCGGCGCCTGCCGCTCGACGGGCGTGCGCGTATGCGACCCGGCCGATCCCGCGGCCGTCTCGATCTGCAACGCCGTACCGAGCGCGCCGGGCGTCGAGGTGTGCGATGCGCTCGACAACGACTGCGACGGGCTGATTGACGAGAACTGGGCCGACAAGGGCACCCCCTGTACCGCCGGCACGGGCTCGTGCCTGGCGTTCGGCGTGCGCGTGTGCAGCGAGCTCGACCCGCTGGGGCCGACCGTCTGCGACGCCGAGCCCACGGCGCCGGGCGTCGAGGTGTGCGATGGGCTCGACAACGACTGCGACGGGGCCTCCGACGAGGGCTGGGAGGGCAAGGGCGCCTCGTGCCACGTGGGGCAGGGCGTGTGCCTGGCCTATGGCGCGCGCACGTGCGACGCCGCCAACCCCGCCGGGCCGCTGACCTGCGACGCGGTCGAGGGCGCGGCGTCCACCGAGCTGTGCGACGGGCTCGACAACGACTGCGACGGCCTCTACGACGAAGAGTGGCCCGACAAGGGCACGGTGTGCGTGGTCGGCGTGGGGGCGTGCCTGCGGAGCGGCGTGCGCTCGTGCGACGCGCTCGACCCGGCCGGGCCCACCACCTGCGACGTGCTGGCCGGCGAGCCCTCCACCGAGGTGTGCGACGGGCTGGACAACAACTGCAACGGCGCGACCGACGAGAACTGGCCCGACAAGGGCACCGTGTGCACGGTCGGCCTCGGCCTCTGCGAGGTCAGCGCCACCCGCAAGTGCGATCCCGCACAACCGGGCGGCGCGACGATCTGCGACGCCACTCCCGGCGCGCCCGACGACGAGCTGTGCGACGAGCTCGACAACGACTGTGACGGGCAGACCGACGAGGACTGGGCCGACAAGGGCGACATCTGCACGCTGGGCGTGGGGGCCTGCCTGCGTACCGGCGTGCGCGTGTGCGACGCCGCCGACGCGTCGGCCGCCACGGTGTGCGACACGGTGGCGGGTACGCCCACCGTCGAGACCTGCAACAGCCTCGACGACGACTGCGACGGGCAGACCGACGAGAACTGGCCCGACAAGGGTACGGTGTGCTCGGTGAGCGCGGGCGCCTGCACGGCCACCGGCACCCGCGTGTGCGACCCGGCGGCGCCCCTCGGCGCCACCGTGTGCAGCGCCACGGCCGGCGATGGCACCGTCGAGGTGTGTGACGCCATCGACAACGACTGCGACGGGCAGACGGACGAGGACTGGCAGGACAAGGGCACCGTGTGCACCGTGGGCACGGGCGTGTGCCGGCGCAACGGGGTGCGCGTGTGCGACGTGGTCGACGCGGCCGGCCCCACGGTGTGCGGCGTGCAGCCCGGGCCCTCGGGCAACGAGGTGCGCAACGGGCTCGACGACGACTGCGACGGCCAGACCGACGAGGTGTGGGCCGACAAGGGCACCATCTGCACGGTGGGCACGGGCATCTGCAAGCAGACCAGCGTGCGCGTGTGCGATCCGGCCAACAGCAGCGGACCCACGGTGTGCGACGCCCAGCCCGGCGCCAGCCAGGTCGAGGTGTGCGACGCGCTCGACAACAACTGCAACGGCGTCACCGACGAGGCGTGGACCGACAAGGGCCAGCCCTGCCAGGTGGGCGTGGGCACGTGCCTGCGCACCGGCGTGAAGGTCTGCAACCAGGCCGACCCGGCCGGCCTCACCGTGTGCGACGCGGCTGCGGGGGCCGCGGGCACCGAGGCGTGCAACGGGCTCGACGACGACTGCGACGGCGCGACCGACGAGAGCTGGGCCGACAAGGGCAGCGTGTGCACGGTGGGCACGGGCCTCTGCACGGCGACCGGCACCCGGATCTGCAACGCGGCGGCGCCCACGGGCCCCACGGTGTGCAGCGTGACCCCGCTGGCCGTCCAGACCGAGGTGTGCAACGGGCTCGACGACAACTGTGACGGCCAGACCGACGAGGGCTGGTCCGACAAGGGCACGGTCTGCGTGGTGGGCACCGGCGCCTGCCAGGTGAGCGGCACCAAGACGTGCAACCCCGCCGACAGCGCCGCCCCGACCGTGTGCAGCGCCATCGCGGGCGTGGTCCGCACCGAGGTGTGCAACGGGCTCGACGACGACTGCGACGGCCAGACCGACGAGGACTGGCCGACCAAGGGCTCGGTGTGCACGGTCGGCACGGGCGTGTGCCTGGCCACGGGCACGCGCATCTGTAACGCCGCCGACGCGGGCGGACCGCTGATCTGCAGCGCCAGCGCGCTGCCGACGCAGCCCGAGGCGTGCAACGGGCTCGACGACGACTGCGACGGCCAGACCGACGAGGCCTGGGCCGACAAGGGCACGGTGTGCTCGGTCGGTACGGGCGCCTGCCTGCGTTCGGGCACGCGCATCTGCAACGCCGCCAACCCGGCCGGCTCGACGGTGTGCTCCGTGACCGCGGGCGCGGCCGGCACCGAGGCGTGCAACGGGCTCGACGACGACTGCGACGGGCAGACCGACGAGAACTGGAGCGACAAGGGCTCGGTCTGCACGGTCGGTGTGGGCGCTTGCCAGGCCAGCGGCACGAAGATCTGCAACGCGGCCGCGCCGACCGGCGCCACCGTGTGCTCGGCGACGGCGCTGCCCGCCGGCACCGAGGTGTGCAACTCGATCGACGACGACTGCGACGGCTCGACCGATGAGAACTGGAGCGATAAGGGCACGGTGTGCGCCGTGGGCACCGGCGTCTGCTACGCCACGGGCACGCGCGCCTGCAACGCGGCCAACCCGGCGGGCTCGACCATCTGCACCGCCCACGCAGGCGTGGCGGGCGCCGAGGTGTGCAACGGGCTCGACGACAACTGCGACGGCTTCACCGACGAGACGTGGCCCGAGAAGGGCTCGATCTGCACGACCGGCACCGGCGCGTGCTACGCCACCGGCGTCCGCGTGTGCAACCTGACGAACCCCGCCAGCGGCACGGTGTGCGACGCCCTCGCCGGCAACGCGACCGCCGAGGTGTGCAACGGGCTCGACGACGACTGCAACGGGCAGACCGACGAGAGCTGGCCCACCAAGGGCAACGTGTGCACGGTGGGGACGGGCACCTGCCTGCGCACGGGCACCCTGGGCTGCAGCGCGGCGGCGCCGGCGGGCCCCGTGGTGTGCAGCGCGACGGCGGGCGCGGCCGGTACCGAGACGTGCAACGGGCTCGACGACGACTGCGACGGCTCGACCGACGAGAACTGGAGTGACAAGGGCACCGTGTGCACGGTGGGCACCGGCGTGTGCCGCGTCTCGGGCACGCGTATCTGCAATGCCGCCAGCCCCTCGGGCGCCACGGTGTGCAGCGCGACGGCGGGGACGCCGGGAACCGAGACCTGCAACGCGCTCGACGACAACTGCAACGGGCAGACCGACGAGGGCTGGCCCGACAAGGGCGTGGTCTGCACCGTGGGCGTGGGCGAGTGCCAGAACAGCGGCACGAAGATCTGCAGCGTCACGGCCCCCGGCGGTCCGACGGTGTGCAGCGCGGTCGCCGATCCGGCGGGCACCGAGGTGTGCAACGCGCTCGACGACGACTGCGACGGCTCGACCGACGAGACCTGGCCCGACAAGGGGACGGTGTGCGCCAAGGGCACGGGGACCTGCTACGCCACGGGCACGCGCGTGTGCGACGCGGCCACCCCCTCCGGCCCCACCGTGTGCAACGCGCCGGTCATCCCGGCGGGCGTCGAGACCTGCGACGGGCTCGACGACGACTGTGACGGCTTCACCGACGAGAGTTGGCCCGAGCTCGGCGACGTGTGCACCGTCAGCACGGGCGTGTGCCGCGCCAACGGCGTGCGCGTGTGCGACGCGGCCAACCCCGACGGCCCGTCGGTGTGCGACGCGGTGGCGGGCGCCGCGGCCACCGAGGTGTGCGACGGGCTCGACAACAACTGCAACGGGTCGACCGACGAGACCTGGCCCGACAAGGGCAGCGTGTGCACGGTGGGCGTCGGCGCCTGCCAGGCGCAGGGCACGAAGATCTGCAACCTGGCCGCCCCGGCGGGGCCCACGGTGTGCAGCGTGTCGCCGGGCGCGGCAGGCACCGAGGCCTGCAACGGGCTCGACGACGACTGCGACGGCTCGACCGATGAGAACTGGAGCGACAAGGGCATGCCCTGCTCGGCGGGCGTGGGCACCTGCCTGCGCTACGGCGTCAAGACGTGCGACGCGGCCCACCCCACGGGCGTGACGATCTGCAACGCGCAGGCGGCGACGCCCGGCACCGAGACCTGCAACGGGCAGGACGACGATTGCGACACGCAGTACGACGAGGACTGGCCCGACAAGGGCACCATCTGCACCGTGGGCACCGGCGCGTGCCTGGCGACCGGCACCAAGATCTGCAGCACGACCGCGCCGAGCGGTCCGACCGTGTGCAGCGCCGCCGCGGGGGCGCCCGCGACCGAGGTGTGCGACAGCGTCGACAACAACTGCAACGGCACCACCGACGAGAACTGGAGCGACAAGGGCGCCATCTGCACAGTGGGAACGGGCATCTGCCTGGCCACCGGCACGCGCATCTGCAACGCCGCCGCCCCCTCGGGGCCGACGGTGTGCAACGCGACCGCGGGCGCGGCGGGCACCGAGGCGTGCAACGGGCTCGACGACAACTGCAACGGGTCGACCGACGAGAACTGGGCCGACAAGGGCACCGTGTGCACGGTGGGCACCGGCGTCTGCCAGGCGCAGGGCACGAAGATCTGCAACGCGGCGGCCCCCACGGGACCCACCGTGTGCAACGCGACGCAGGGCGCGGCGGGCACCGAGGTGTGCAACGGCCTCGACGACGACTGCGACGGCGTGACCGACGAGAGCTGGCCCGACAAGGGCGCCATCTGCACGGTGAGCCAGGGCGCGTGCACGGCCACCGGCGTCAAGATCTGCAACGCGTCGAACCCCGCGGGCGTCACGGTGTGCAGCGCCACGGCCGGTGACGGTACCGCCGAGGTGTGCGACGGCACCGACAACGACTGCGACGGCCAGACCGACGAGGACTGGCCGGACAAGGGCAGCATCTGCAACGTGGGCACGGGCGTCTGTCGGGCCACGGGCGTGAAGGTGTGCAACGCGGCGGCGCCGGCCGGCCCCACGGTCTGCGGCGCGCAGGCGGGCACGGCGGGCACCGAGGTGTGCAACGGGCTCGACGACAACTGCAACGGTACGACCGACGAGACCTGGCCCGACAAGGGCACCGTGTGCAACGTGGGTACCGGCGTCTGCCGCGCCAGCGGCGTGAAGGTGTGCGACGTCGCCGCCCCGGCGGGGCCCACCGTGTGCGACGCAACCCCGGGCACGTCGCAGACCGAGGTGTGCGACGGCCTCGACAACAACTGCAACGGCACCACCGACGAGGCCTGGACCGACAAGGGCCAGCCCTGCCAGGTGGGAGTGGGCTCGTGCGTGCGCACGGGCGTGAAGGTGTGCAACGCGGCGAACCCGGTGGGCCTGACGGTGTGCGATGCCGTGGCGGGCACGGCGGGCACCGAGACGTGCAATGCGCTCGACGACAACTGCAACGGCACGACCGACGAGAGCTGGCCCGACAAGGGCACGGTCTGCTTCGTGGGCGTGGGCGAGTGCCAGAACAGCGGCACCAAGGTGTGCAACGCGGCGAACCCGGCGGGCGTCACGGTGTGCAGCGCGGTGGCCGATCCGGCGGGCACCGAGGTGTGCAACGGCCTCGACGACAACTGCAACGGGCAGACGGACGAGAGCTGGCCCACCAAGGGCACGGTGTGCAGCGCGGGCAACGGTACCTGCCAGCGCTCGGGCACGTTGGTCTGCAACGCCGCGGCCCCGTCGGGGCCCGTGGTCTGCAGCGCCACGGCTGGCACGGCGGGCACCGAGGCGTGCAACGCGCTCGACGACGATTGTGACGGCGCGACCGACGAGGACTGGCCCACCAAGGGCACGGTGTGCAGCGTGGGCAACGGCACCTGCCAGCGCTCGGGCACGCTGATCTGCAACGCGGCGGCCCCGGCGGGCCCCGTGGTCTGCAGCGCCACGGCCGGCACGGCGGGCACCGAGGCGTGCAACGCGCTCGACGACGACTGTGACGGCTCGACCGACGAGAACTGGCCCGACAAGGGCACGGTCTGCTCCGTCGGAACGGGCGAGTGCGCGAACAGCGGCACCAAGATTTGCAACGCCGCCAACCCGACCGGCGCGACCGTGTGCAGCGCGGTGGCCGATCCGGCGGGCACCGAGACGTGCAACGGCCTCGACGACAACTGCAACGGGCAGACCGACGAGAGCTGGGGCACCAAGGGTGAGGTGTGCGAGGTGGGCGTGGGTACGTGCAAGCGCTCGGGCACGCTGATCTGCAACACCGCCAACCCCGCGGGCGCGGTCGTCTGCAGCGCCACGGCGGGCGCGGCGGGCACCGAGACCTGCAACGCGCTCGACGACAACTGCAACGGCACGACCGACGAGAGCTGGCCCGACAAGGGTACGGTGTGCACCGCCGGCCTCGGCGAGTGCCAGAACAGCGGCACCAAGATCTGCAACGCGGCCGCGCCGGGCGGACCGACGGTGTGCAGCGCCGTGGCCGACGCGGCGGGCACCGAGATCTGCAACGCGCTCGACGACGACTGCGACGGCTCGACCGACGAGAACTGGCCCACCAAGGGCACCGTCTGCTCGGTGAGCACCGGCATCTGCCAGCGCTCGGGCACGTACGCGTGCAACGGCGCCAACCCGGCCGGCCCGGTGGTGTGCAACGCCACGGCGGGGACGGCGGGCACCGAGGTGTGCAACGCGCTCGACGACAACTGTAACGGCACGACCGACGAGAGCTGGCCCGACAAGGGCACGGTGTGCAGCGTGGGCACCGGCGTGTGCCTGGCCTCGGGCACCAAGATCTGCAATGCGGCGGCGCCGGCCGGGCCCACGGTGTGCAGCGCCACCGCGGGTGCGGCGGGCACCGAGGCGTGCAACGGGCTCGACGACGACTGCGACGGCTCGACCGACGAGAACTGGGCCGACAAGGGCGCCGTGTGCACGGCGGGCACCGGCGTATGCCTGGCCACCGGCACGCGCATCTGCAACGCGGCCGCGCCCACCGGGCCGACGGTGTGCAGCGTAACGGCGGGCACGGGCGGAACCGAGGTCTGCGACGCCCTCGACAACGACTGCGATGGGCTGACCGACGAGGACTGGGGCGACAAGGGCGCCGTGTGCACGGTGGGCGCGGGCATCTGCCAGCGCTCGGGCACCAAGATCTGCAACGCGGCGGCGCCGGGCGGTCCGACCGTGTGCAGCGTGGCGGCGGGCGCGGCGAGCACCGAAGTGTGCAACGGGCTCGACGACGACTGCGACGGCTCGACCGATGAGCTGAACTGGACCGACAAGAACTCGGTGTGCACCGTGGGCACGGGCATCTGCCTGCGCTCGGGCATCAAGGTGTGCGACACGATGACGCCCAGCGGGCCCACGGTGTGCAACGTCACGGCGGGAACGCCGGGCACCGAGGTGTGCAACGGGCTCGACGACAACTGCAACGGCTCGACCGACGAGAGCTGGCCGACCAAGGGCACGGTGTGCAACGTCGGCTACGGCATCTGCGTGCGCTCGGGCGTGTACATCTGCAACGCGGCCGCGCCGTCGGGCCCGGTGGTCTGCAACGCGACGGCGGGCGCTCCGTCGACCGAGACCTGCAACCTGCTGGACGACGACTGCGACAACTCGACCGACGAAGACTACCTGTCGGGTGGCAAGTACTACCGCGACACGGCGTGCGGCAACTGCTACACGAACTGTACCACCATCTACGCCAAGCCGAACGCCTTCGGCGTGTGCAACTACTCGGGCACGCCGACCTGCGTCCTGACCTGCAACACGTCGTACTTCAACCTGAACGCCGTGCCCGACGACGGCTGCGAGTTCTTCCTCGACGCCGACGCCATCTACGTGTCGACCGCCGACGCCAGCGCCAACGATCTGGCGGGCTGCGGCCGCGGCCCGGTGGGCACGGGCGCGACCAACCGGCCGTGCCGGACCATCACGGCGGGCCTCGCCGAGGCCGCGAGCAGCGGGCGCCACAAGGTGCTGGTGGCCGACGGCCTGTACGAGGAGACCGTGACCCTGCAGGGTGGCATCAACCTGCTGGGCGGGTACCGCGCCGACACGTGGGAGCGTCGCCTGGCCGCGTCGCTCACCATCCTGCGCGGCAACAGCGCCGGTGCGACCAAGAAGACGGTCATCGCGCAGAACATCGCGACCGCCACGGTGCTCGAGGGCTTGGTGATCTACGGCCAAGCGGCGTTCACGGCCGGCAGCAGCACCTACGCCGTGTGGATCGCCAACTCCACGTCGGCGCTCACCGTTCGCTCGAACACCATCTACGGCGGCAACGGCGCGCCGGGGGCGTCGGGCGGCAGCGGCGGTGACGGCACCGACGGCAACAACGGCGTGGTGGGCGACGCCACCATCGAGACCAACACCTACGTGCGATCGACCTGCCTTGGCTACGCCTACACGCCCGGCAACCAGGGCACGGGCGGCGATGCGGGCTCGCTGAGCTGCGGCGGCGACGACGTCAGCGGCGGCACGGGTGCCGGCGCCGACTGTCCGAACAGCACCGACGCCCAGGCCAACGGCGCGGCGGGCCAGGCCGCGGCCAGCGGGCCGGGCACGGCCGGAGCGGGCGGCACGGGCGGCCACGACCGCTCCACCACCAACTGCGGCACCTTCGGCACCAACGGCTTCTCGGCCACCGGCCTGCCGGGCACCAACGGCGGGCGCGGCCTGGACGGCACCGCGGGTACGGGCTGCCCGTCGGGCAGCGCGGCGGGCTCCGTCTCGGCCAACGAGTGGAGCGGTGCGGGCGGCGGGACTGGCGCGGGTGGCAGCCACGGCGGTGGTGGTGGCGGCGGCGGCGCGGGCGGCGGCGCCGATGTCTCCTACGACTGCGGTGGCACCGACGACAGCCTGGGCGGCTCCGGTGGCGGTGGCGGCTCGGGCGGTTGCTCGGGCACGCTGGGCGGCGCGGGTGGCGCTGGCGGCGGCTCGTTTGCCGTGTTCGTCACGTTCTCGGCGGCCAGCAGCAACCTGCCGACCATCACGAGCAACACGGTCGTGCGCGGCAACGGTGGTACCGGCGGCAACGGTGGTACCGGCGGCGCGGGCGGCCTGGGTGGCAACGGCGGCGACGGCGGCCTGGCCACGGGGCACTGGACGTACGCCATGGGCAACGGCGGCCGCGGCGGCCAGGGCGGCGACGGCGGTCACGGCGGCGGCGGCGGCGGCGCCTGCGGCGGCGCGTCGTACAGCTTCTTCGTCTACAACCAGAGCGCCACGCCCACCTGGCACACGTCCAACACGCTGGCGGGCGGCGGCTCCGGCGGCAGCGGCGGCTCGGGCGGCCCCTCGCTCGGGAACAGCGGCACGGCCGGCGCCACCGGCGCGTCCGGCGATCGGAATTACTGACGGCTCCCGTCCGGCGCCCGTCTCCCTCTGCGATTGTCACCGGCAGCCAGCGTGCTATCGTCACGGAACGACGGCCGTCGTCCCTGCGGAGAGCCGTTCCATGCCGAGACGTTTCTTCCTCTGCTGCGTCCTGGTGACCGGGCTCGGGCTCGGCGTGGCGGCGTGCGGCGACCCGCCGCGGGACGCGGTCGAGACCGTGCTCCAGGACGTAGAGGTCCAGGCCGACGTACCGCTCCCCGATGGCGCGCCCTCTGACGCCGACGCGATCCACGCCGGGGTCGACGTGGCCGACGTCGTGACGCCCGCGGGTTTCGGCGAGCCCTGCCTGGAGCACGACGACTGCGAGGGCCACATCTGCCTCGTGGGCTCCGAGAGCTCGTTCTGCACGCGCGCCTGCAACGACGCCTGTCCTGACGGCTTCGCCTGTCGCGTCCTGCACCTGGCCGTCCCCGAGGTCGTGGTCGCCTGCGTGCCGGCCTCGCCGACGCTGTGCGCGCGTTGCCAGACCGACGCCGAGTGCGCCGGCGGCGTGTGCCTCCCCTCCGACGAGGGGGGCTTCTGCGCCGCCGATTGCCGCCCCTGGGACTGCCCCGCCACCTACCGCTGCGAGTCCCTCGCGCACCCGACCACGGGCGACGACGTCCGGGTCTGCCGGCCTGCCAGCGGGTCGTGCGTGTGCGGCCCCGACACGGTGGGCCAGCTGCGCTCGTGTCAGGTGAGCAACGCCGCGGGGACGTGCAACGGCGTCGAGGCGTGCGGCGGCGAGGAAGGCTGGCAGGGGTGCGACGCCCGCGTCCCGGCCCCCGAGGCGTGCAACGGCCAGGACGACGACTGCGACCTGCGGGTCGACGAGGACCTGCCGGCAGGGCAGCCCTGCGAGGCCACGGTGACCGGGGTGGGCACGTGCACGGGCGAGCAGCTCTGCACGGGCGCGGGGGGCTGGGTGTGCAGCGCGCGAACCCCGGCGGTCGAGACCTGCAACTTCCAGGACGACGACTGTGACGGGCAGACCGACGAGGACTTCACCACCCTCCAGCCGGACACGGGCTCGTCGGTCTACGCGACGTTCGAGCACTGTGGCACCTGTGGCGTCGACTGCGGCGGGGCCATCGCCAACGCGGCCTCGATCCGCTGCGACGCCGACCTGCCGTTCCCGCTCTGCGTGGCCGACGCGTGCGCCGCCCCGTACTTCCTGCTGAACCCCTTCCAGTGCATCGTGCCGCCGTTCACCTTCTGCAACGAGTGCGCCACCGATGCCGAGTGCTACGGCAACTCGTGCCTCGATCTCGGGGCCGGCCGGTACTGCTTCCGGCCCTGCACCTCCACCGCCGACTGCCAGGGCGTGGCCGGGTACGCGTGCCGCGAGCTCCCCGGGTCGGGCGACAGCTGGTGCCTCCCCGACAACGGCACCTGCGACTGCGACGCCGACTCGGCCGGGTTCCGCAAGGCCTGTTCGGTGGCCAACACGCTCGGTACGTGTTTCGGCTTCTCGACCTGCGACCCCCTCGTGGGCTGGACCGCGTGTGACGCCGAGGAGGCCGTCCCCGAAGCTTGCAACGGTCGCGACGACGACTGCGATGGCGTGCCCGACGACGGGCTGGTCGGCGAGGCGTGCAGCGCGACCACGGAGGGCGTGGGGACCTGCTGGGGCACGGCGCTCTGCTTCGGGGCGGCCGGCTGGGTTTGCCCGGCGCCCGTACCGGCGGTCGAGACCTGCAACGCGCGGGACGACGACTGCGACGGGCTGACCGACGAGGGCTTCGTCGACGCCGGCGGCGCCTACAGCTTCGACCAGGACTGCGGCGCCTGCCACCACGCCTGTGCCGGCGTCGTGCCGAACGGTCTCGCTGGCTGCCAGGCGGTCGACGGCGGCTACGACTGCGTGCGAACCGACTGCGACCCCGGCTACGTGCCCCTCAGCGCCGGCGCCTGCGTCAAGACGGGCGACGGTCACTGCACTCCCTGCGCGAGCGACGCCGACTGCGCCGTCTCCGGCGACCGCTGCCTGCTCTCCGAGGACGGGAGGTACTGCGGCCTCGACTGCGGTCCCGCCAACCTGCACGGCCAGCCCGCCGGGTCCTGCCCTGCGGGCTTCGTGTGCGAGCCCGACGACCCCGCGGCCCCCGGGGGCGCGGTCCACTGTGCGCCGTTGAGCGGCTCGTGTACCTGCACCGCCGACGAGCACGGCGCCGTGCGCATCTGCTCGGCCGCGACGCCCCTCGGCACCTGCTGGGGCGTCCGAACGTGCGATTCCCAGTCGGGCTGGTCCGAGTGCTCGGCGCGCCAGCCGGCGGTCGAGAGCTGCAACGGCGAGGACGACGACTGCGACGGCGTGGTCGACGACGCGGCGGGCGTGGGAGAACCCTGCTCCGCGTCGACCGCGGGCGTGGGCACGTGCCTGGGCTGGCGCGTGTGTAGCGCCGGCGATGCTCTGCCCGTGTGCTCGGCGCGGCAGCCGGCGCCCGAGAGCTGCAACACGGAGGACGACGACTGCGACGGGCGCGTCGACGAGGGCTTCGCCGGTCTCGGCGGGGGCTGCGCCGCGGGGGTGGGCGCCTGCCGGCGCTACGGCGAGGTCGTGTGCGCGGCCGACGGTACGGCCACGCGCTGCAGCGCCGAAGCGGGCGTGCCGGCGCCGGAGCAGTGCAACCACCTGGACGACGACTGCGACGGGCAGACCGACGAGGACTGGCCCGCCCTGGGGAACTCGTGCACGCTGGGGGCCGGCATCTGCCGCTCGTACGGCGTGCTGGTGTGCGACGAGGCCAATCCCTACGCCGACCTGGCCTGCACCGCCGTGCTCGGGCCCTCCGAGCCCGAGCGCTGCAACCACCTGGACGACGACTGCGACGGGCAGACCGACGAGGACTGGCCCGACCAGGGCAGCCTGTGTACGTCGGGCAAGGGCCGGTGCGCGGTGACCGGCGTGCGGCTCTGCGACGCGGCTGACCCGGGCGGCCCCACGGTGTGCAGCGCGACGCCCGGCGAGCCCGGGCCCGAGGTGTGCAACGGCCAGGACGACGACTGCAACGGGCTGACCGACGAGGACTGGCCCGAGAAGGGCACCGTGTGCTCCGTGGGCCAGGGCGTGTGCCAGGTAACGGGCGTGCGCGTCTGCAGCGTCGATATCCCGGCTGGTCACACGGTGTGTACGGCGACGCCGGGGGCTCCGCAGGAGGAAGCCTGCGACGGCCTGGACAACAACTGCGACGGGCTGACCGACGAGGTCTGGCCCGAAAAGGGTACGGTGTGCTTCGTGGGCACGGGAGCCTGCCAGCGCGGCGGCGTGTACGTGTGCAGCGAGACCGATCGCTTCGGCCCTGCCGTGTGCGACGCCATCGAGGGGGTTCCGGTCGTCGAGGTGTGCAACGGGCAGGACGACGACTGCGACGGGCAGACCGACGAGGACTGGCCCGAGAAGGGGACCGTGTGCTCGGTGGCCGTGGGGGCCTGCTCGGCGACCGGCGTGCGGGTGTGCAGCGCCGCGGATCCCGGCGGCGCCACGGTGTGCAACGCGACGGCCGGCGACGGCTCGGCGGAGGTGTGCGACGGCCTCGACAACGACTGCGACGGGCTGACCGACGAGGGCTGGGGCGACAGGGGCGCCATCTGCACCGTGGGGACGGGGCTGTGCCGGGCAACGGGCGTGCGCGTCTGCGACGTGGGTGCTCCGGCGGGCCCCACCGTGTGTGGAGCGGTAGCCCTCGAGCCGTCGCCCGAGGTGTGCGACGGGGTCGACGACGACTGCGACGGGCTGACCGACGAGGGCTGGGTCGACAAGGGCGCCATCTGCACCGTGGGTACGGGCACCTGCCGGGCGACGGGCGTGCGCGTCTGCTCGCCGTCCGAGCCGACCGCGCCCACGGTGTGCGACGCGATCCCGGGCCAGCCCGCCACCGAGGTGTGCAACGGGCTCGACGACGACTGCGACGGTAGAACCGACGAGGGGTGGACCGACAAGGGCAGGGTCTGCTCGGTGGGGATTGGCGCCTGCCAGCGCTCCGGCGTGCGCGTGTGCGACGAGGCCGATCCGGCAGGCTTCACGCGTTGCGACGCGGTGGCGGGGGCGCCGGTCGACGAGACCTGCGACGGGCTCGACGACGACTGCGACGGGCTGACCGACGAAGGCTGGCCCGACAAGAACACGGCCTGCTCCGTGGGCACCGGCCGTTGCCTGGCCACCGGCGTACGCGTCTGCGACGTCGCCGCTCCGTTCGCGCCCACGGTGTGCAACGCCGAGGCGCAGGGCGGCGGTGCCGAGACGTGCAACGGGCAGGACGACGACTGCGACGGGCAGACCGACGAGGGCTGGGGCGACAAGAACACGGTGTGCAGCGTCGGTGTCGGCGCGTGCCGGGCGGCGGGCATCCGCGTGTGCGACGCTGCCGATCCGGCGGGACCCACGCGCTGCGACGCGGACGAGGGCTCTCCCACCGCCGAGGCGTGCGACGGCGTCGACAACGACTGCGACGGCGCCATCGACGAGCTCTGGCCCACCAAGGGGACGGCGTGCACCCTGGGCGCTGGTATCTGCGCGGCTGGCGGCGTGGTCGTGTGCGATCCGACCGACGCGACGGCCGTGCGCTGCGACGCGACCCCCGGCGCGCCCCTCGCGGCCGAGCTCTGCAACTACCTCGACGACACGTGCGACGGGCAGACCGACGAGGCGTTCCGCGACGCGACCGGCCGTTACGTGACCGACGCGGCCTGCGGCAACTGCTTCACGGATTGTCGGGGGATCTACGATCTGCCACAGGCGTACGGGACGTGCGACGGATCGGTCGCTGTGCCCAGGTGCCGCATGGCGTGCGTGGCCGGAGCGTTCGACCTGAACGCCATCCCCGACGACGGCTGCGAGTTCGTGCTCGACGGCGACGCCGTCTACGTGTCGATCGCCGACCCGGCGGCGAACGCGGCGCCCGGTTGCGGGCAGGGCCCCGTGGGCACCGGCGCGGGCAACGTACCCTGTCGCACGGTCGACGCGGGCCTGGCCGAGGCCGCCCGGCTGGGGCGTCACCGGGTGCTGGTGGCCGACGGGCTCTACGAGGCGTCCGTCACCCTCGAAGACGGCATCGACCTGATGGGCGGCTACCGCGCCGACACATGGGAGCGTCACCTGGACTCGACGCTCACGACCCTGCGGGCGCCCGTCCACGAGGGCGACGTGATGACCGTCATGGCCGCGGGGCTCTCGAAGGCCACCCTGCTCGAGGGCTTCGTGATCCAGGGGCCGTCCGCCGTCACTCCGGGCGCGTCCTCGTACGCGCTGTGGATCGTCGACACGGGCGACGTGCTGCGGGTCGCCTCCAACGTCGTGCAGGGGGGCGCCGGCGCGTCGGCTGCTCCGGCCGACGGCGGCGCCGATGGCCTCGACGGGACGAGCGGCGGCGCGGGCCAGGCCACCATCACGACGGTGGTCTCGACGACGGCCGAGTGCGACGCGCTGTCCGAGACGCCCGGCAACCAGGGCCCGGCCGGTGACGGCGGCCAGCGCCTGTGCGGCGGAGACGACGTCCGCGGCGGCGCTGGCGCCGGCGCCGAGTGCCCCAACTACAACGCGCCACAGCCCGCCGGCTTCACCGGAGCCTCGGCCGACAGCGGGTTCGGCGGCGCCGGCGTGGGAGGCAGCGGCGGGTACGATCGCTATTCCACCACCTGCGGATCGTTCTCGACGGCCGGACAGTCCGCGCAGGGCCTGTCCGGCGGCAACGGCGGGTCCGGCCAGGACGGCGGGGCGGGCGCGGGGTGCCCCGGGGACGGCGCCGGTGGTGGCGTGGTCGACAACCTGTGGATCGGAACGGCCGGGGCGACGGGCGGCGACGGCACGAACGGCGGCGGCGGCGGCGGCGGCGGCGCTGGAGGCGGGGCCGACGTGACCGCGTGCGCCGACGATCCCGATGACTGCCTCGGCGGCTCCGGCGGCGGCGGCGGGTCCGGCGGCTGTGCGGGCGCGCGGGGCCTGGGCGGCCGCGCGGGTGGGGGCGCGTTCACGGTCTTCGTCGCGTTCGGCGACGTGGGCGCCAGCGTACCGGTCCTCGAGGGCAACACGCTGGTGCGCGGCTACGGCGGCAACGGCGGCGACGGCGGCACCGGCGGCGCCGCGGGGCAGGGCGGCGACGGTGGCGAGGGCGGCATGGTCGCCGGCCGCTGGGCCTTCGCCATGGGCAGCGGGGGGCGCGGAGGCCAGGGCGGCGACGGCGGGCACGGCGGTGGAGGCGGCGGCGGATGCGGCGGCGTCTCGTATGCGCTGTACGTGCACAACGCCGCGCTCACGCCCACCTGGCACGAGACCAACACCATCGCCGGCGGTGGCCTGAGCGGCGCCGGCGGCGGTGGAGGCCCCTCGCTCGGCCAGAGCGGCACGCCCGGCGCGGGCGGCTTGGCGGGGGATCGCAACTACTGATGGCTACCAACGCGCCGGCGGGCCCGCGGCCGTGACCCGGCCGGGCCGCGGCGCCAATGAAGCTCCCTGTGTTTTCGGCTGACGTTTCCGGGCGTTCGACGACCTGCCCCATTGTCTACTGCGCCGAGGGAGTTACCTTGCATAGTTAGCGGCACCTTACTTTGCGGGGTTTCCATGCGCTGTCGGTCTCTCTTCTGCGACGTCTTCGTGACCTCGATCGGATTGGCCCTGGTGGCCTGCGGTGGCTCGGCCGTGGAGCTCGGTGCGCCCGACGTGCCCGACCTCGGCGCCGACACCGGCGACGTCGACGTGGTCACCGACATCGGGCTGCCGGACTTCGTACTACCCGACGGCGATGACGTTCCGTCCAAGGCCGATGGCGGCGACGACGTGACCGGGATCGGCGTCGGCCAGCCGTGCGTTCAGAACGCCGATTGTGCAGGCGGCTACTGCATCGAGGGCTTCGAGGGTTCGATCTGCACGCAGGTCTGCCTCGACGAGTGCCCGGACGGCTACTCCTGCCGCGTGGTCCTGAACTACTTCCCCGACGTCGTGTCGCTGTGCGTCCCCAACGTGCTGAAGCTGTGCGCACGTTGCCAGACGGACGCGCAGTGCTTCGGCGGCGTGTGTATCTCCTCCGAGGAGGGGGGCTTCTGCGCGGCGGACTGTGGCCAGGCCGCCTGCCCTGCGACGTTCCAATGCGAGCCCTACACGCACCCGTCCAGTGGTCTCGAGCTGAAGGTCTGCCTGCCCGCCAACGGCTCGTGCGTCTGCCGGCCCGAGACCGCCGGGCAGCTGCGCTCCTGCCAGGTGACCAACGAAGCGGGCACCTGCTTCGGCTTCGAGGCCTGCGGTGGCGACGGTGGTTGGCTCGGCTGCAACGCCAGTGTCCCCGAGCCCGAGGTGTGCAACGGCCAGGACGACGACTGCGACCTGCTCATCGACGAGGATCTGCCGGCCAGCCTGCCCTGCGAGAACGCGGTCGACGGCGTGGGCTCCTGCGCGGGCGAGCAGCACTGCGCGGGCGCGCAGGGCTGGATCTGCAATGCGCGCGTGCCGGCGCCGGAGACCTGCAACTTCCAGGACGACGACTGCGACGGACAGACCGACGAGGACTTCACGACGATCGACCCCGAGACGCAAGAGGTGGTCTACACGGCCTTCGACAACTGCGGAACCTGCGGCGTCGACTGCACCGACGCCGTCGCCAACGCCGCTTCGACCCGCTGCGACGCGGCGGCGTCCTTCCCGGTGTGCGTGGTCGACGAGTGCAAGCCGCCGTACTTCAAGCTGAACGCCTTCCAGTGCATCCTGCCGCCGTTCACGTTCTGCAACGAGTGCGGCACCGACGCCGAGTGCTTCGGCAACTCGTGCCTGGACCTCGGCGCCAGCCGCTACTGCTTCCGCAAGTGCAGCACGGACGTCGACTGCCTGGGCGTCGAGGGCTACTCGTGCCGCGAGTACCCGGGCGGGGGCGGCTCCTGGTGCCTTCCCGACAACGGCACCTGCGACTGCGACGCCGACTCGGCCGCCTTCAAGAAGGCCTGTTCGATCGCCAACGAAATCGGCTCGTGCTTCGGCTTCTCGACCTGCCAGCCCGATGTGGGGTGGACCCCCTGCGACGCCGAGGCCGCGCGCCCCGAGCTGTGCAACGGCCTCGATGACGACTGCAACGGCGTGCCCGATGACGGGCTCGACGTACAGCCGTGCTTCGCGACCACCGAGGGCGTGGGCACTTGCGCGGGCACCATGCAGTGCTTCGGTGCGGCCGGCTGGGTGTGCAACGCGCCTCAGCCAACCGCCGAGGCGTGCAACTACAAGGACGACGACTGCGACGGGCTGACCGACGAGGACTTCCTCGACGCCGACGGCGACTACGGCAGTGACGTGAACTGCGGCGCCTGCAACAACTCGTGCGCCGGCACCGTGCCGAACGGCACGGCCGCGTGCGGCGAGTTCGGCACGTACCACCGCTGCATCATCGACACCTGCGAGCCCGGCTACTATCCGCTCGGCGACTCCGCCTGCGTCAAGGCGGGCGACGCGACCTGCAAGCCCTGCGCGGTCGACGCCGATTGCGTGGTGCCGGGCGACCGCTGCCTGCCCTCCGAGGACGGCAGCTTCTGCGGGCTCGACTGCGGACCCGACAACCTGCACGGGTTCGAGCCCGGGACGTGCCCGGCGGGCTTCACCTGCTCGCCCGACGACGCGGTAGCGCCCGGGGACGCAGCGCACTGCACGCCGTCGACCGGTTCGTGCACCTGCACGTCCGAGGAGCAGGGCGACGTGCGCATCTGCTCGATCGTGGGGCCGCTCGGCACCTGCTTCGGCGTGCGCACGTGCGACGGGCAGTCCGGCTGGACCGAGTGCTCGGCGCGCGAGCCCGCGGCCGAGACGTGCAACGGCCAGGACGACGACTGTGACGGCGTGGTCGACGACGTGGAGGGGATCGGTGAGCCCTGCGCCTCCACGACCGAGGGCGTGGGCACCTGCCTGGGCACGCGGGTGTGCGCGGCGGGGAGCGCCTCCTCCGTCTGCTCGGCGCGTGTCCCCAGCCTGGAGACCTGCAACGGGCAGGACGACGACTGCGACGGGCAGACCGACGAGGGCTTCCTCGAGCTCGGCGCCAGTTGCTCGAGCGGCGAGGGCACGTGCCTGCGGTACGGCGTGGTCGTGTGCGCGGCCGACGGCGCCACTACGCGTTGCAGCGCCGCCGCCGGCGGCGGCTCGCCCGAGCTCTGCAACAACCTGGACGACGACTGCGACGGCCTGACGGACGAGGACTGGCCGACCAAGGGCACCTCGTGCAATCGAGGCGCCGGCATCTGCAAGGCCTACGGCGTACTGGCGTGCGAACCCGAAGGCCTCGCCCGCGAGTTGGCGTGCGACGCGACGCCCGGCCACCCCGAGGCCGAGCGCTGCGACGCGCTGGACGACGACTGCGACGGGCAGACTGACGAAGACTGGCCTGACAAGGGCTCCATCTGTACGGTGGGCAAGGGAGCGTGCCAAGCCACCGGCGTGCGGCAGTGCGACCCGGGAGACCTCGGAGGCCCCACCGTGTGCGGCGCGACCGCCGGCGAACCCTCCCCCGAGGTGTGCAATGGGCAGGACGACAACTGCAACGGGCTGACCGACGAGAGCTGGCCCGAGAAGGGCACCATCTGCTCGGTGGGGCAGGGCCTGTGCCAGGCTACGGGCGTGCGTGTCTGCAGCGTCGACGATCCGGCGGGCCCCACCGCGTGCACAGCGACGCCCGGGGCGGCGCAGGAAGAGGCCTGCGACGGGCTCGACGACGACTGCGACGGGCTGACCGACGAGGAGTGGCCCGACCGGAACACGGTGTGCTTCGAGGGTACGGGCGCCTGTCAGCGCGGCGGCGTGCGCGTCTGCAACGAGGTCGATCGGTTCGGCCCCACCGTTTGCAACGCCCTCGTCGGCAGCGCGACCGGCGAGGTGTGCAACGGGCAGGACGACGACTGTGACGGGCAGACCGACGAGGGTTGGCCCGACAAGGGCACGGTGTGCAACGTGAGCGCGGGCGCCTGTACGGCCAGCGGCGTACGTGTCTGCAACGCCTCGGACCCCGGCGGTGCCACGGTGTGCAACGCGATGGCTGGCGACGGCGGGGCCGAGGTGTGCGACGGGATCGACAACGACTGCGACGGGCTGATCGACGAGGAGTGGCCCGACAAGGGCTCCATCTGCACCGTGGGGACGGGGCTCTGCCGGTCTACGGGCGTGCGCATCTGCAACTCGGCGGCGCCCGACGGGGCGACCGTCTGCGGCGCGGTGGCCAACGAGCCCTCGCCCGAGGTGTGCGACGGGCTCGACGACGACTGCGACGGGCAGACCGACGAAGGGTGGTCCGACAAGGGCACCATCTGCACCGTGGGCACGGGTGTCTGCAAGGCGACGGGTGTGCGCGTGTGCGCTCCCGGCGAGCCGACCGGGCCGACCGTGTGCGATGCGATCGCCGGTGTGCCCGGCTCCGAGGTCTGCAACGGGCTCGACGACAACTGCAACGGCCAGACCGACGAGGCCTGGACCGACAAGGGCACGGTGTGCACCGCCGGCGTGGGCGCCTGCCTGCGAAGCGGCGTGCGCGCCTGCAACGCGGCCAACCCGGCCGGGCTCACGATTTGCGAGGCGGAGGCGGGCGCGCCGGTCGACGAGACCTGCGACGGGCTCGACGACGACTGCGACGGGCAGACCGACGAGGGCTGGCCCGACAAGAACACAGCCTGTACGGTGGGCACCGGGCAGTGCCTGGCCTCCGGCGTACGCGTCTGCGACGTCGCCGCGCCCTTCGCGCCCACGGTGTGCAACGCCGTCCCGCTGGGCTCGGGCGCCGAGGCGTGCGACGGGCTGGACAATGACTGCGACGGGCAGACCGACGAGGGCTGGCCCGACAAGGGCACGGTGTGCACGGCGGGCGTCGGCCAGTGCCGGGCGACGGGCACCCGCAGCTGCAACCCCGCCAACCCGTCCGGACCCACCGTGTGCAGCGCCACGCCCGGCCTCGCCGTCGCCGAGCGCTGCGACGGGCTCGACGACGACTGCGACGGGCAGACCGACGAGAACTGGCCCGACAAGGGGACCGTCTGTAGCGTGGGCACCGGCGTCTGCCGGGTCTCGGGGACGCGCGCGTGCGACGACGCCAACCCGATTGGTCCGACCGTGTGCAGCGTCCAGGCCGGGCCTGCGGGCGTCGAGGTGTGCAACAACCTCGACGACGATTGCGACGGGCAGACCGACGAGAACTTCAGCGACAAGGGCACGGTGTGCAGCGTGGGCACGGGTATCTGCCAGGCCACGGGGACGAGGATCTGCAACGTGGCGGCTCCCGCCGCGTCCACCGTGTGCAGCGCGTCGGCGGGTCCGGCGGGCGCCGAGGTGTGCAACAACCTCGACGACGATTGTGACGGGCAGACCGACGAGCTGAGCTGGGCCGACAAGAACACGGTGTGCACCGTGGGCGTCGGCGCGTGCCGCGCCGCGGGCATCCGGGTGTGCGACGCCGCGTCGCCGGCGGGCCCCACCGTGTGCGACGCCACGCCCGGCGCTCCGAGCCCCGAGCGCTGCGACGACGTCGACAACGACTGCGACGGACAGACCGACGAGACCTGGGCCTCCAAGGGCACGGCCTGCTCCAGCGGCACGGGCATCTGCGCGGCCGGCGGGGTGGTCGTGTGCGACCCGACCGACGCCTCCCGTGTGGTCTGCAACGCCGTGGCCGGCGCGCCCCTGGCCGCCGAGCTCTGCAACTACCTCGACGACACCTGCGACGGGCAGACCGACGAGGCGTTCCGCGACGGCTCCGGGCGTTACGTGACGGCGGCGGCGTGCGGCAACTGCTTCACCGACTGCACGGCCATCTACGACCTGCCCCAGGCGTACGGCACCTGCGACGCCGGCGTCCAGGTGCCCAGGTGCCGCATGGGCTGCGTGGCGGGCGCGTTCGATCTGAACGCCATCCCCGACGACGGCTGCGAGTTCGTGCTCGACGTCGACGCCATCTACGTGTCGACCACCGACCCGAACGCCACCACGGCGGCGGGGTGCGGGCGCGGACCGGTGGGCACCGGCAGCGGCAACTCACCCTGCCGTACCGTCAAGGCGGGCCTCGACGAGGCCGTGGCCCTGGGGCGCCACAAGGTGCTGGTGGCCGACGGGCTCTACGGGGAGGCCGTGGCCCTGCGCGACGGCATCGATCTGCTGGGTGGCTACCGCGCCGACACCTGGGAGCGTCACCTGTCGTCGACGCTGACCACGTTGCGGGCGCCGGTCGGCGCGGGCAGCGTGAAGACGGTGACCGCATTGGGCCTCACGAAGCCTACCCTGCTCGAGGGCTTCGTGATCCAGGGCCAGTCGGCCTTCACCCCGGGCGCCAGCTCCTACGCGGTGTGGATCGTGAACACGGGCGCGGTCCTCAGCCTCCGCGCGAACCTGGTCCAGGGCGGCGCGGGCGGTGCCGCCACCCCGGCCGACGGCGGCTTCGACGGCACGGACGGCGTGGGCGGCCAGGCCGGCGAGGGCACTATCGCCACGACCGTGTCGACCAAGAGCGCCTGCGACGGGCTAGCCGAGACCCCGGGCAACCAGGGCAGCGCGGGCGACGGCGGCCAGCGCACCTGTGGCGGCGATGCAGTCGGCGGTGGCGCTGGCGCCGGGGCCGAGTGCCCCAGCAACAACACGCGCCAGCCGACGGGCGCGGCGGGCCTGGCGGCCGACAGCGGCCCGGGTGGCGCCGGCACCGGCGGGGCCGGCGGCTTCGATCGTGTCTCGAGCAACTGCGGCACGTTCGGGACGGCCGGCGAATCGGCCGAGGGCCTGGCCGGCAGGAACGGCGGGCGCGGGCAGAACGGCAGCGCGGGCACGGGGTGCCCGGTGGCCGTTGCGGGCGGCAGCGTGGCCGGCAACGAGTGGGCCGGCGCCTCCGGCACGTCGGGCGGCGCCGGTACCAACGGCGGCGGCGGCGGCGGTGGCGGCGCTGGCGGCGGGGCCGACGTGACGGCGTGCAGCGGCTCGCCCGACGACTGCCTGGGCGGCTCGGGTGGCGGAGGCGGGTCGGGCGGCTGCGCCGGCCTGCCGGGCGTGGGAGGCGGCGCCGGTGGCGGCGCGTTCGCGATCTTCGTCTCGTTCTCGGCGGCCAGCGCCAGCCTGCCCGTGCTCACCGACAACACGCTGGTGCGCGGCTACGGCGGCAACGGCGGCGATGGCGGCAACGGCGGCGCCGGTGGCCTGGGCGGCGACGGCGGCGAGGGCGGCCTGGTGTCGGGACGCTGGGACTACGCCATGGGCAACGGCGGGCGCGGAGGGCAGGGCGGCGACGGTGGGCACGGCGGCGGCGGCGGCGGCGGGTGCGGCGGCGTGTCGTACGCGCTGTACGTGAGCAACGCCTCGGTCACGCCCGGTTGGCACACCACCAACACGTTCTCGGGAGGAGGCGGTGGCGGCGCCGGAGGCGGTGGCGGTCCCTCGCTCGGCCAGAGCGGTGCCGCGGGAGCCACCGGCGCCTCGGGCGACCGGAACTACTAGGAAAGTACACGCCCCGCTTCGGCCCGGACGCGTGGGCTACACAGCCTTGGACGCCGTCGAGCGCACCGCGGTCGTTGTTCGAGGGGGGCCAATCCCCACCGTTCGCCGACGGCGAACTCCCCCTGGGTTGTCGGCTTCGCCGCTAGCGCAGTTGCCCATGAGCTTTCGTCCGTCGGGGTCGGTCTCGACCGATGGGCAACTGCCGACCCTCCGTCCGCGTACCCGGCGCCCGGATTCCTGCCGATCCCGACGTTCGATTGGTCGCGTCCGCGCACGTCGAGCGTGCGGCGAGCGCGGCCCCGCGCGCGGTTCAGCGACTCGTCGAATTTAGTTCTCCCCCCGTTCTTCCAGCGGGGGGTAGACTCGAATCAAAGCAAAGCCGTCGTCGGAGGGACCCATGATCAGCATGGCGCGTCGCGGCACTGCCTTCCTCGTCTCCGGCATCTTTTTTCTAACCCTGGCGTGCGGTTCTCGCGTGGAGGACCCCTGCGGCCCGACCGCGGACGCGGCGGCCGATCCGGGCGTCGATCAACCCCTCGACCTGCTGCCCGACCTCCTGCCCGGCGACGCGCCGGACGCGCGGGACGCCCTCGCGGACCGGGTGGGCCCCGAGGCCGACGTCACCGACACGGCCGCCGACACGGGCCCCAAGCACCCGTTCGGCGGGGCCTGCGCCGAGAACGACGACTGCCAGAGCGGGTTCTGCGTCGAGAGCCTGCAGGGCTCCATCTGCACCGAGATGTGCACCGACACGTGCCCGAGCGGCTTCCTGTGCCGCGTCGTGCTCAACTACTTCCCCGACGTGGCGTCGCTGTGCGTCCCCGACGTGCAGATCCTCTGCGAGCCCTGCCAGACGTCCGAGCAATGCTTCGGCGGAACCTGCGTGGGCGGCGCCGACGGCGCGTTCTGTGCCTCCGACTGCACCGAGGACCCCTGCCCGCCGACGTTCGCGTGCGTGGAGGCCACGGGACGGGAGGGCGTGGCCGGGCGCTTCTGCCTGCCGAGCAGCGGCTCGTGCCTGTGCCTGCCGGGCAACGAAGGGCAGCTGCGCACCTGCGAGCGCGCCAACGACGTTGGCCTTTGCCGCGGCTGGGAGGCCTGCGAACCCGACGTCGGTTGGGTCGGCTGCACTGCGCGCGAGCCGGCGGCGGAGCGCTGCAACGGGCTGGACGACGACTGCAACGCGCTGGTCGACGACGCCCTGCCGGCGTCCGAGCCGTGCGAATGGGCGGTCGAGGGCGTCGGCACCTGCCACGGCGTGTCGCTCTGCGGTGGCGAGCAGGGGTGGGTGTGTGGCGCGCGCGAGCCGACCAAGGAGGAGTGCAACTTCCAGGACGACGACTGCGACCGCCTGGCCGACGAACCCTTCAAGGTCGACGGCAAGTATGCGCTGCCCGAGCACTGCGGCACCTGCAACCACGCCTGCCAGGGCGCCATCCCCTTCGCCGACACGACGCGCTGCGCCGCCGAGCTCGACTACCCGGTGTGCGTGGTCGAGACGTGTCAACCGGGCTACTTCCGGCTGAACGACTTCCAGTGCATCCTGCCGCCCGACACCTTCTGCAAGGAGTGCCTGACCGACACCGACTGCTTCGGCAACGCCTGCCTGCCGATGGGCGGCGCGCACTACTGCTTCAAGCCCTGTGCTTCGGACGACGAGTGCTTCGAGGGCTACGGCTGCCGCTCGCCGAGCCAGGGGGCCTCCTCCACCTACTGCCTGCCGGACAACGGCACCTGCGACTGCGACGTCACCTCCAACGCCTACAAGAAGGCGTGCTCGGTCGGCAACGAGATCGGGACGTGCTACGGCTTCCAGACCTGCCGCGCCGATTCGGGGTGGACCGAGTGCGACGCGCGTACGCCCGTCGCCGAGACGTGCAACGGGGTCGACGATGACTGCAACCACCTGGTCGACGATGCGCTCGACGAGGTGGGGACCTGCGAGGTCACGGTGGAAGGCGTGGGCACCTGCACCGGCGCGAACCTGTGCTTCGGCTCGGCCGGTTGGATCTGCTCGGCTTCGCAGCCCGCGGTCGAGGCGTGCAACTACGCGGACGACGACTGCGACGGCGAGACCGACGAAGGCTTCCGCGACGAGGCTGGCAACTACGGCCTCGCCGAGCACTGTGGCGCCTGCAACCATTCGTGTGCGGGCGCGGTGCTGCACGGCGTGGCCACGTGCGCCATCAGCGATGGCGTGGCGCGGTGCGTGGTGGCCGCCTGCGACCCGGGGTTCTACCCCTTCGGCGACGCGGCCTGCATCAAGGCGGGGCCGTCGGCCTGCCGCCCGTGCGGCCAGGACGTCGATTGCGTCGTGCCCGGGGACCGCTGCGAGCCGAGCCCCGAGGGCGGGTACTGCGCCGAGGACTGTGCCGCGGGCAACTTCCACCTGCACCCGGCCGGGGAGTGCCCCGACGGCTTCGCGTGCCTTGCCACCGACGCGGGCAGCCACTGCCGGCCGTTCTCGGGCTCGTGCACCTGCCGCGCCGACGACGCGGGCGCGGTCCGGGTGTGCCTGCGGAGCACGATGCTCGGTACCTGCTACGGGCGTGAGACCTGCGACCCGGCCGTCGGCTGGTCCGCCTGCGACGCGGCCGAGCCGGTGCCCGAGGTCTGCAACGGCCAGGACGACGACTGCAACGGCTTGCCCGACGATCTGCCCGACCTGGGGCAGCCGTGCGCGCGCACGGTCGACGGCGTGGGAACGTGCGTGGGGGTGTGGGTGTGCGCCGAGGGCGAGCCGGCGGCGATCTGCTCGGCCAGGGACCCGCAGCCCGAAGCGTGCAACTACGCTGACGACGATTGCGACCACGCCGTCGACGAGGACTTCCCGACGCTCTACCAGAGCTGCTCCGAGGGCGTGGGGGCCTGCCTGCGCTACGGCTACGTGCGCTGCGCCGACGACGGGGCGGGCACGGAGTGTACCGCCCGGGCGGGGGTGGCCGAGACCGAGACCTGCGACAACCTCGACGACGACTGCGACGGCCTGATCGACGAGGGCTGGGAAGGCAAGGGCCAGCCCTGCGAGGTGGGGACGGGCACGTGCCTGCGGCGCGGCCTGCTGACCTGCGCCCCCGGTGATCCCGAGGGGCCCCTGACGTGCGGCGTGACCGCGGGGGTGGCCGGCGCGGAGATCTGCGACGGCCTGGACAACGACTGCGACGGCCAGACCGACGAGGGCTTCGCGCTCGACACCTCGTGCACCGTGGGCGTCGGCGCCTGCGAGGCGAACGGCGTGCTGCGCTGCGATCCCGCCGACCCCGCCGGCCCCACCGTGTGCTCGGCGATCGCCTCGGCGCCGTCGATCGAGCGGTGCAATGGCCTCGACGACGACTGCGACGGCCTCTACGACGAGGACTGGCCGGCCAAGGGGGGCGTGTGCGAGGTGGGCGTGGGCACCTGTGCCCGGTCGGGCGTGCTCGACTGCGACCCCGCCGACGCCGCGGGGCCCGTCGTGTGCAACGTGCAGGCCGGGTCGCCGGGCCCCGAGGAGTGCAACGGCCAGGACGACGACTGCAACGGCCTGACCGACGAGGACTGGCCTTCCAAGGGCTCGGTCTGCGACGTGGGCGTGGGCGTGTGCAAGCGCACCAGCGTGGTCATCTGCAACGCGAACGACCCCTCCGGCCCCGCGGTCTGCGGAATCACCCCCGGGACGGGCACGCCCGAGACCTGCGACAGCCTCGACGACGACTGCGACGGCCTGACCGACGAGGACTGGCCCGAGAAGGGCACAGTCTGCGAGGTGGGCACGGGGTCCTGCCATCGCAGCGGTGTGTGGATCTGCGACGCGACCAACCCGGGCGGCCCCGTGCTCTGCAGCGCCGGCGTGGGCGCACCGGTGGCCGAGCTGTGCAACGGCCTGGACGACGACTGCGACGGGGCGACCGACGAGAACTGGCCCGACAAGGGCGCGGTGTGTTCGGTGAGCGCCGGCGCCTGCACGGCGACCGGCACGCGCGTGTGCGACCCGGCGGATCCCGCGGGGATCACCGTGTGCAACGCCACGGCCGGCGACGGCGGGCTCGAGGTGTGCGACGCCATCGACAACGACTGCGACGGCCTGACCGACGAGGAGTGGCCCGAGAAGGGCACCATCTGCACGGTCGGCCTCGGCGTCTGCCTGGCCACGGGCGTGAACGTGTGCAACAGCGCCGACCCGGCCGGATCGGTCGTGTGCGGCGCGACGGCTCGTCCCCCGCAGCTCGAGGTGTGCGACGGGCTCGACGACGACTGCGACGGGCAGACCGACGAGGGCTGGCCCGACAAGGGCGCGATCTGCACCGTGGGCCAGGGCATCTGCCGCGCCACGGGCGTGCGCGAGTGCAACGCCGTCGACCCGACGGGCGCCACGGTCTGCGGGGCGACGCCGGGGCTCGCGGGGCAGGAGGTGTGCGACGGGCTGGACAACAACTGCAACGGCGCCACCGACGAGGCCTGGACCGACAAGGGTCAGCCCTGCACGGTAGGCACCGGCGTGTGCCTGGCGAGCGGCACGAAGGTCTGCAATGCGGCCAGCCCGGGCGGCGTCACGGTGTGTAGCGCCACGGCGGGATCGTCCAGCACCGAGGTGTGCAACGGGCTCGACGACGACTGCGACGGCGCGACCGACGAGAACTGGCTCGACAAGGGTGACGTGTGCAGCGTGGGCACGGGCGTCTGCCTGCGGTCGGGCACGCGCACCTGCGACGTGGCCGCTCCGGCGGGCCCTACCGTGTGCGCCGCGGTCGCCGGACCGGCGGGCAGCGAGACCTGCAACGCCCTCGACGACGACTGCGACGGCTCGACCGACGAGGAGTGGTCCGACAAGGGCACGGTCTGCTCGGTGGGCGCGGGCGTCTGCCTGCGCACCGGCACGCGCGTGTGCAGCACGACGGCGCCGGCGGGCCCCACCGTGTGCAGCGTCGCGCCAGGGGCGGCCGGCAGCGAGACCTGCAACGGCCTGGACGACGACTGCGACGGGCAGACCGACGAGAACTGGGCCGACAAGGGCGCGGTGTGTACGGTGGGCACGGGCGTGTGCCTGCGAACGGGCACGCGCGTCTGCAGCGTGACGGCGCCGGCGGGTCCCACGGTGTGCAGCGCGGCGGCCGGTACGCCGGGCATCGAGGCGTGTGACGCGCTCGACAACGACTGCGACGGCGCGACCGACGAGGACTGGGCCGACAAGGGGACGGTGTGCAGCGCGGGGACGGGCATCTGCCAGCGCTCGGGTACGCGGATCTGCGACGCGTCCTCGCCGCAGGGGCCCACGGTGTGCGGTGCCTCGGCGGGAGCGGCGGGCACCGAGGTGTGCAACGGGCTCGACGACGACTGCGACGCTGCGACCGACGAGAACTGGAGCGACAAGGGCACGGTGTGCAGCGTGGGGACGGGCATCTGCCAGGCGACCGGCACGCGGATCTGCAACGCGGCGGCTCCGGCGGGGCCCACGGTGTGCAGCGCGTCGGCGGGACCGGCGGGCACCGAGGTGTGCAACAACCTCGACGACGACTGCGACGGGCAGACGGACGAGGGGAGCTGGGCGGACAAGAACACGGTGTGTACGGCGGGCGTGGGGGCGTGCCGTGCGTCGGGCATCCGCGTGTGCGACGCGGGGGCGCCGGCGGGCCCGACGGTGTGTGACGCCACGCCCGGCCAGCCGACCGGCGAGCTCTGTGACGGCGTCGACAACGACTGCGACGGGCAGACGGACGAGACGTGGCCGACCAAGGGCACGGCCTGCTCGGGTGGCACGGGCATCTGCGCGGCGGGCGGCGTGGTCGTGTGCGACCCCACCGATCCGCTGGCGGTGGCGTGCAACGCGGTCCCGGGCGCGCCGCTGGCGGCGGAGCTCTGCAACTACCTGGACGACACGTGCGACGGGCAGACGGACGAGGCGTTCCGGGACGGGGCGGGGCGCTACGTGTCGACGGGGGCGTGTGGCAACTGCTTCACGGACTGCGCGGCGATCTACGACCTGCCGCAGGCGTACGGGACGTGCGACGGGTCGGTCGCGGTGCCCGCGTGCCGCATGGGGTGCGTGGCGGGAGCGTTCGACCTGAACGCGATCCCGGACGACGGCTGCGAGTTCGTGCTCGACGTGGACGCGGTGTACGTGTCGATCACGGATCCGACAGCGACGACGGCGGCGGGGTGCGGGCACGGCCCGGTGGGTACGGGCAGCGGGAACGTACCCTGCCGCACCGTCAAGGCGGGCCTGGACGAGGCCGTGGCGGCGGGGCGGAGCAAGGTGCTGGTGGCCGACGGCCTGTACGAGGAGGCGGTGACCCTGAGGGACGGGGTCAGCCTGTTGGGCGGGTATCGAGCCGACACGTGGGAGCGGCACCTGTCGTCGACGCTGGCGACGTTGCGGGCGCCGGTGGGTGCGGGCAGCGTGAAGACGGTCGTGGCGACGGGGCTCACGAAGACCACGGTGCTGGAGGGCTTCGTGATCCAGGGGCAGTCGGCCTTCACGGCGGGCGCGAGCTCGTACGCCGTGTGGATCGCCGACACCGGGGCGGCCCTCACGGTGCGGTCGAACCTGGTGCAGGGCGGCGCGGGCGCGGCGGCGACCCCGGCGTCGGGCGGTGACGACGGAACCGACGGCGTGATCGGGCAACCCGGCCAGGCCACGATCACGACCACCGTCTCGAGCAAGAGCGCCTGTGACGCGCTGGCCGAGACCCCCGGCAACCAGGGCACGTGGGGCGACGGCGGATCGCGCACGTGCGCCGGCGACGACGTGGGTGGGGGTACGGGCGGGGGCGCCGAGTGCCCCAGCAACAACACGCGCCAGCCTTCCGGTGTGGCGGGCCAGCCAGCGGCCAGCGGACCCGGCGTGGCGGGGACCGCCGGCGGCGGCGGGTACGATCGCGTTTCGGTCGACTGCGGTACGTTCGGCACGGCGGGCGAGTCGGCCGAGGGCCTGGGTGGCGGCAACGGCGGGCGCGGTCAGGACGGCGCCGCGGGCGTGGGCTGCCCGGTCGGGTCGTCCGGCGGCAGCGTGGCGGCGAACGCGTGGACGGGCTCGGCGGGAACAGCCGGGGCCGGTGGCTCCCACGGCGGCGGCGGTGGCGGAGGCGGCGCGGGCGGTGGGGCCGACGTGACGGCGTGCAGCGGCTCGCCCGACGACTGCCTGGGCGGCTCGGGCGGCGGCGGCGGCTCCGGCGGATGCTCCGGCGCGGCCGGCGTGGGTGGTGGTGCGGGCGGCGGCGCGTTCACGATCTTCGTGTCGTTCTCGACGCCGAGCGCCAGCCTGCCCGCGCTCACGGGCAACACGCTCGTGCGGGGCTACGGCGGTAACGGCGGTGACGGCGGCGCCGGCGGCGTCGGCGGCCTGGGCGGCGACGGTGGCGAGGGCGGGCTGGTCTCGGGGCGCTGGGACTACGCCATGGGCAGCGGCGGTCGCGGGGGCCAGGGCGGCGACGGCGGGCACGGCGGTGGTGGCGGCGGCGGGTGCGGCGGCGTGTCGTACGCGCTGTACGTGAGCAACGCCTCGATCACGCCCGGCTGGCACACCACCAACACGTTCACGGGCGGCGGCGCGGGCGGCGCGGGCGGCGCGGGCGGCCCGTCGCTCGGGCTGAGCGGCGCGGCCGGCGCCACCGGCTCGTCGGGCGACCGGAACTACTAGGGAACAGGCTCGAGAGGTCGCCCTGCCCGGGCTATGCCGACGGCAACTCCGGGTCGGGCAGCTCGATCGGGACCTCTTCACGGATCCCGATGGGCTTCAACGTGAAGACCCCGCGCACCACGAACGTCACCAGCGCCAGCGCGCCCACGATGATGACCAGGTCGGGGAGCAGGCGCCACTGCCCGATGAACGCGATCGTCGGGTCCTCGTAGAACGCCGCGCTGCGGGCGTGCCACAGGCCGTTCTGGAACGAGTCCCAGGTCTGCAGCACGCCCACGGGGAACAGCGTGAACAGCGCCATCAGGATCAGCCCGCCGTTCAGGCCGACGAACGCGACCTTCAGGAGCCTCTGGTTCCACGCCTCGGGCCGCACCAGCCCGCGCAGGGCGAACAGCATGAGCCCGATGGCCAGCATGCCGTAGGTGCCGAACAGGGCCGTGTGGCCGTGGTTCATGGTCAGGTAGGTCGAGTGCTCGAAGTAGTTCACGAGCGGCGTGGTGATCAGGAAGCCGAACACGCCGGCGCCCAGGAACGACCACGCGGCCGAGGCGCCCAGGAACATCAGCGGCCAGCGGTACGGGTAGTCGGCGCGCTCCAGCACCGGCGAGTGGCGCGAGTCCATGACCGACTTCAGGAGCAAGAGGATGATCGGCACGGGCTCCATGGTCGACACGACGCCGCCCAGGCTCAGCCACAGGTCCGGGTCGCCGAACCAGTAGTAGTGGTGGCCCACGCCGATGATGCCGCTGAAGAGCGCCAGGCTGGCCGTCAGGTAAGCCGCGCGCAGCGCCTTCCGCTTGGGCGCCAGGCCGAGCGCCGTCACCACGTAGGCCATGGCCGCGGCCGCGAAGAACTCGAAGATGCCCTCGACCCAGGTGTGTACCACCCACCAGCGCCAGAAGTCGGCCACCGTCAGGTGCGTGCGCGGCGTGTAGAACAGGCCGAAGGCGAAGAAGGCCACGATGGCCACGGCCGAGTACGCGTAGAACGGCACGGTACCCCAGCGGTCCTCGCCCTTCTTGAACACCGACGCCATGGCGCGCACCACGATCAGCAGCCAGATCGTCAGCCCGCCGAACAGCAGCAGCTGCCACAGGCGGCCGAGCTCCAGGAACTCCCAGCCCTGGTGGCC
>Ga0172370_10000323_pt1 | contig 74230 bp, 80 predicted proteins | sample LakKiv5m_FD_114538 | JGI IMG/M metagenome (GOLD analysis project Ga0172370, IMG submission 114538) | Freshwater microbial communities from Kabuno Bay, South-Kivu, Congo - kab_022012_11.5m | ecosystem: Environmental > Aquatic > Freshwater > Lake | place: Democratic Republic of the Congo... | reverse complement strand
TAAAGAGCTGGAAGAGCCCGAAGTCAGACTTATCTGCGCAGGACGCGTTTCCTTCAGCTCTCTCTCCATTGTCATAAATGCCCTTATTATTTCCTGCCGCAGCTGAACCGAAGTATCTGCATTAAACCAGGAATTCCTGCCGACTTCCATAACTGAAAACAGCGCGAATATTAAAATTGATACAATGACGAGCGAAACAAGAATCTCTACGAGGCTAAATCCTCTCATATTTTATTTGTTTACAATACGGGTCACTAACTGCACGCTGGAATCTATTTTGCCGTTACCGTTAGTATCTTCACCAGCATCAAGAACTCCGTTTAAGTTTTTATCTTCGCCAATAACCCTTAAAACCTGCTGCCAACAAACGCTAACAGTTACCTCTAAAAGTTCGGGATTTGTATCGTCAACATATACGACACCCATACTTTGCGGAATATCGTTTAAAGTAAAATTGAGTCCGTTATAATCGTTTGATATCTGGGTAAAGGGGGTAGAGCGTATTTCCTCAATTAACCCAAAAGCTGCATTCGTAGCAATATTTACATTCTTAGAGGTAGAAATTAAAATAAAACATGAAATATAAGTTACGAGTATAGCGCAAATTGCGAATACCAATATCCCAGCCGCAACAAGCGCTTCCACAAGAGTAAAACCCCTGACTTTATTCTTAATTCTTAGTTTCATCTTAATAAAAACCCGTCCGACTAATTATTCATTATACCTGCCGCGCTGATATATGTAAACCAACTTATTAAGCAAGCGCCTTTCTAAACCTTATCGCACTTAAAGTAATAATAATAAGTCCCATGGCCACAAGCGGCAGAAGTTGTATCCAGAGGACCTCGATGCCCACACCTTTTAAAAATACGCTCCTTGTAACCACCATAAAATAACGCAATGGGTTAAGAAATGTAAACCATTGTATAACCTGAGGCATATTGGCTATAGGATAAGTGAAGCCGGATAAAAGCACCGTTGGCAGATAAAATAGAAAAACCGACATCATCGCCTCTTGCTGAGTTGAAGATATTGTAGAGATAAAAAGGCCTATGCCTAAAGTAGTAAATAAATAAATGCAGGTAGCAAATAAAAGAAATAAAATGTTGCCCCTTAACGGCACGCCAAACCATACAACGCCTAATGCGGTAATCAGTGTAATCTGAACAAGCGCTATAGCGCCAAAAGGAAGCAGTTTTCCCACGATAAGCTCAATGGGCCTGATGGGGCTGACAATAAGTTGTTCCATCGTGCCTATTTCTTTTTCTTTTACTATGGCCATGGCGGTCAGCAAAAGAGACATCATAGTCACGATTGTGGCGATCACGCCCGGCAGATAATAATTTCTTGAAATGAGATTACCGTTAAACCAAGCACGGTCTCTTAAGTCTACCGAGGGCATTTCTTCCTGGAAGCCTGCCTCCTGGGCTTTCTTTTTCATCACATCCAATTCATACTTGCTGACAATGTCATTGGCATATCCCATTATAACCATGGCAGTATTGGAATCAGTACCGTCGAAAGCAAACTGAATAGCCGCATCTTTTCCGGCATTAAGGTCGCGGCCAAATCCGCGGTCAATGCGGATAACCACAGATGCCAATCCCTTATCCAGAACCCGGTTCTGCTCTACATCGCTATAGATATAATGCTCAGGAATAAAATATTTAGAGTAGGTAAACCTACGCAGTAATTCCCGGCTCTCGGAGGTATTATCCCGATCATAAACGGCAGTAGGAACATAATTGATATCCTTATTTGCGGCATAGCCGAACAAAACTATCTGCACAAGCGGCGTTATAAAAATAACCGTCCTCATCCTCGGATCGCGGAATATCTGCTTAAATTCCTTTATAAGTATGGCCCTGGCGCGCTCAAACACTAAACACCCCTATTATCGTACCACCCTTTTCTTAAACTTAATAATTGCCAGACTCATCATGAGAGAAGCAAAGAGTAAAAGAAATAATGCCTCATCCCACATTGTATCCAGCGTCCCGCCTTTTAAGAAGATCTCTCTTAATATAACAATATAATATCGCGCCGGGATAAGATAAGTAACCGCTTGAATAAACTGAGGCATATTAAAAATCGGATATATGAACCCTGAAAGAAGCAAGGTTGGTATCATTGTAGTAAGGCTCGCTAATTGGCTAGCCATCAGCTGAGTCCGGGCTACAACGGAAATTAGTATCCCTTGAGACAAAGCACCTGTTAAAAAGAGCATGCTTAAAAAAGCGAGTAAAAAATGGCTGCCCTTAAAAGGAACATCGAATAAGAATTTTGCCATAACTACACCTATCGCAAGGTCAATAAAACCTATGATAAAATACGGTATGAACTTGCCGATGATAAGCTCGAGGGCTTTCACAGGAGTAGAAATCAATTGTTCCATTGTGCCTCTTTCCCATTCGCGTGCTACGCAAATAGAGGTAAGCAGACCTGCAATAATCATCATAATCATCGCGATGACTCCCGGAACAATAAACCATGTGCTGACTAATCCCATATTAAACCAAACCCTTGGCCGGGCATCTATTGCTTGAGGCTGATTTAGGCCGCGTTGGGCGAAAGTACGTTTTGAAAGGTTTAAATTATACCTGGCAACCACCGAACGCACATAGCCCATAGATATGGTTGCAGTATTGGCATCGCTTCCGTCTACCAAAAGCTGTAAAGTGGCTTTCTTGCCTGACCTTATATAATGCGCAAAGTCTTTAGGGATAATAATAGCCATTAAAACATCTCCCCGGTCAATCATTCGTTCGATATCGCGATAATTATCCGTGTAAGCAATTATTTTAAAATATTTGGAATTACTGAAATTAAGCAGAAACTCGCGCGAAAACTGCGACTTATCCTGATTCCATACTACCGTGCGCACATGATCGATATCAAGCGAAAGCCCGTAGCCAAAAATCAACAAAAGAAATACCGGAATTGCAAGCGCAAGCGCTAACGAGCGCGGATCACGCTTAATCTGGACAAACTCTTTCCAGGCTATAGCCTTAATTCTTACCAGACTCTGTATGATCATAATCTTCTATGGCCGAAACAAATACGTCTTCAAGCGACGGCATTATCTTATTTATACTAAAATTACCTGCTTTTTCTTTTGCAAGAAAATCTTTTATCGCGGTTATTGTCTTAGTACTATCATAGACAACAGCATGGATATTTGCCCCGAATAGCGCTGCCTCTTTTACCCCCTCAATCTTACTGACTCTTTCCAGCCAGCCTTGAGAATCGGATATTGCAATCTCAACTACTTCATTCTTCATGAAATTAGTTTTCATTTCCGCAGGTGTGCCCATAGCAATGATAGTGCCGCGATAAATCAAAACCATGCGCTTACAGTTCTCCGCCTCGTCCATATAATGAGTAGTGATAAAAACAGTAACCCCTTCAGCGGCCAGTTTCTTGATAACATCCCAAAAATTGGCGCGGGTTATAGGGTCAACTCCGGAAGTCGGCTCATCCAAGAATATGATATTTGGTTTATGCAGAAGCGCGCAGCCTAAGGCAAGGCGCTGCTTCCATCCTCCGGCAAGAGTAGCAGTCAGATTAGATTCCATCCCCTCTAGTCCAGCCGTACGGATAATTGCCTCGAAACGCTCTTTCTTCTCTTGCTTGGGTATTTTATATATACCGCTATAAAAATTAATGTTTTCCTCGACAGTCAAATCATTATATAGGGAGAATTTCTGTGACATGTAACCGATGTGTTCTTTGATTTTATGCTGTTCTTTTATAATATCAAATCCTCCCACCTCGCCGCTTCCGGAAGTAGGCGGGATAATTCCGCAAAGCATCCTTATTGTGGTTGACTTACCTGCACCATTGGGCCCCAGGAAGCCAAAAATCTCGCCCTTACCTACTTCAAAATTAATTTTATTCACTGCAGTAAAGGCACCGAATTTCTTCTCCAGATTCGCTACGCTTACTGCAATGTTACTTTGATTGCTCTCTGTCATAGCCTTTAATTATAGAGACAAACGCCTCTTCAAGGGTTTTAGTGTTGCGCTCTTTTTTAATCACATCCGGTGACTCACAACGCAGGAGTTTTCCTTTATGCATCAGTCCGACCCTGCGGCAACGCTCGGCTTCGTCAAGATAACAAGTAGAACAGAATATAGTAACTTTTTCTTTTAAGAGCCCATAAAGTATGCCCCAAAAATCCCGGCGCGAAACAGGGTCCACTCCGTTGGTCGGCTCATCCAAGAATAAAACTCTGGGGGTATGAATCAGCGCGCAGGCGAGGCCGAGTTTTTGCTTCATCCCTCCGGAAAGCTTTCCCGCAAAACGCTTTTTAAACGGCAGAAGCCCTGAAAATCCCAACAGGCGCTCAATAGCCTCTTCGCGCTTCTCTTTGCCTATTCCATAAACATCAGCGTAGAAATTTATATTCTCCATTACAGTGAGCTCTTCATAAAGCCCGAAGCGCTGAGACATATAGGCGATGTTTTCTTTTAAGGCCTCGGATTCTTTTACGGTATGCTTATCATAAACCCAGGCCTCTCCTGAAGTAGGTTCCAATATCCCAGTTAGAAGACGCATGGTGGTAGTTTTACCTGCGCCGTCAGGGCCGACTAATCCGAAAATCTCGCCTTCCTCCACTTGAATATTAAGATTATCAAGCGCGGTGAGATCTGCGAATTTACGGGTAAGATTCTCGGTTTTAATAGTAATCATTTCTTATTCAATAATAAAAGCATCCGCCGGCATCCCGGGCTTTAATTCCAGGCTACTGTTGTCCGTATCCACCTTAATGCGGTAGACAAGCTTTACTCTTTCCTCCTGAGTCTGTATAAATTTAGGGGTAAATTCCGCCTCGCTTGAAACAAAAGAAACTCTTCCTTTATATTTTTTCCCCGGATACGTATCAGTCGTAACATAAACTTCCTGATTAAGCTTAACCCTGCCTAAATCCTTTTCATTTATATAAGCAGTAACCCAGATATTATGCAGGTCTACGGCAGTGAATACCGGCGTACCGGGTTTTACAACCTCTCCCGGGAGAGAGCTCTTCACTAAAACAAACCCGTCCAAGGGTGCAGCTAAATCCGCAAAGCCAAGGCGGGTTTTGGCTAATTCAAGCTGAGCTACTGCCTGTTCAACGGTGGCGCGATCGGCATCAAATTTAGTCTTAGCCGTATCACGCTGCTGCACCGATACCGCACCTGCCTTAAGCAAATTCTCCGCCCTATCGTAATCCATTTTAGAAAGCGAATATTCGTACTCCGCCGCCTTAAGTGCTGCTTCGGCATTATCCTTGACCTTGGTCAACTCATCGGTATTCAGGCGCGCAACTATATCGCCTTTTTTAATTACTTTCCCTTCATCGGTTAAAAGCTCCACTATCTGACCGTCAACGCGGAAAGAAATCCGCACATCATCACCCTCAATGTTTCCCGAGACCTTGATCATCTTATTATGCTTATCATTATTCTTGTTTATAATCCAGACGGTAGCCCCAGCGGCTATTAAGGCCAAAACAAGGATAATTGCGAATTTAGCTCTTTTTTTCATTACCTGCCTCCTTTACGAAACTCTCGCCCATATTTCTCTTTAAGTAAGCTTCAGCCATTAAATAATCGTAGATGCCCGAAGCAAGATTCTGCTGAATCTGCGAAAGCGATACCTGCGCATCTATTACATCGAGATTCGTCCCCACTCCGTTATCATAACTTATTTCTGCGATCTTTAAGGCCTCGCGGGCCTCATCTACATGGTCTTTTTGAGAATCTATAATCGCCTGAGACTCTTTAAGATTAAGACATGCCTGACGCACATCTACGGCTATCTGATTGGCTAAGTTTTCTTTGCTTAAAACCGTCTCAGTATAGCGCGCCTTGGCCTCATCGACTTTTGCCTTTGTAGAAAAACCTTCGAATATCGGTATGGTAAGCGCAATACCAGCATACCAGTTGCTCTTATTGCTGCTAAAAATATGCCCAAGATCTTTTGAGGTGTAGAAATAGTTTCCGTCCATGGTTAATTGCGGACGGTAACCCGCTTTAGCCATCTGGATGCCCCATTTATCAATATCTATACCTAAAGATTTAAGTATCATCTCCGGCTTATTAAGATATGTAGTCTTTAAGAAATTCTGCTCTTCTATTTCAATAGCGGAATACCCGAGCTTTTCATCGGTGGCTATAGCAGTATAAACATCTCGGCCAAGCAGCTTATTGAGTTCGGCTTTAATAATATTTACTTCGTTGCTTGCCTTGATAAGATTCGGCACTAAAAGCGAAACCTGTACCCCTGACTGCAAGACATCAAACCGCGAGGCTGTTCCCTGACTGTATTTATTTTTTACATCTTCGTAATGTGCTTTAGACTGCTCCAGAGCCTCCCGGGCAATGCGCTCGGTTTCGTAGGCAAGCAATAATCCGTAATAAAGCCGCTTTGCCTCAAACTCTATGTCCAACTTCTTGGCGCGCAGAGTCTCCCACTCTGCTTTTAGCCCTATAAGCGATTGTTTATAGTTAGCGATATCAGCTCCGCCGTTATACAGGGTTTCATTAAACGAAACCCCAACCTGGTTCTCGTTATGAAAACCCAACAGTATGTCTTCGGCCATTACTTTATCGTTATGTGTATAGGAAACGTTCAAGTTCACATCCGGCAGGAATTTGCTTCTTGCGTAAACAATATTGGCGCGGGCATAATCAATCTGCTTCTCTTGTATCTGAATGTCTTTATTATTCTTAAAGGCTATAAGTATTGTGTCTTTTAAAGTAAGCGTGTTTTCTTCGGCACGCAAAGAAGGCGCGCATAAAAATAACATAATCAGGCAGGTCTTGGCAGTTTTAGAGATTATGCTTTTTAATTCACTGTATATGGGATGGCGCTTATTAATACTAAAGAATCTGGCATTGGCTTTGTATTCGCTTAAAAGCAGACCGTCGCTATGCAGGCTATTTAAAGATCTCTGGAATACGCCCGGCTTTTTACCTAAAATCCTTCCTATCTCCTGCATATAAAACTGCTTATCAGGATGGGCGTAAAAAAGCTTGAGCAAACGCACGGTATTTTTAGGCAGAATTCTCATCTATAGATTCCCTATATATGCTTTATGCATACAATCATATTAATATAGATATGATTATATGCTATTTGCATATATTGTCAAGCAAAAAAATACCTGTTAGCACGGCTGATTTAATATGGCTGATTTAGAAGCGACGGAACCTATGTGGTCTATTTGAACTGCGGTGGCGCCGATAGTCTTTCTTAGGCGCCTGGTGAAATCCTTCAATAAACCTCTCAGAAGGAACCTCAGGGTGTTTTGATACGGGAAGTGCGGATTTAATAAGTTTCTCTATATCGCGGACATCGCTACTTTGGTCGGGCGTAGCAAAAGAAATCGCATGCCCCTTGTTGCCTGCCCTGGCTGTACGTCCTATACGATGGACATAATTCTCGGCATCTTCCGGAAGGTCATAATTTATAACCACCTCTATGCCGGTAACGTCAATTCCCCTGGCGGCGATGTCGGTAGCAACAAGTACTCTATACTTACCGGTTTTAAAACCGTCCAATGCTTCCCGGCGCTGAGCCAAAGACCGGTTAGAGTGCATTTCTACGGAACTATAACCCATATCCCTTATAGACATGGCGATTTTACACGCATTGTGTTTGGTGCGGGAAAATAGAAGCACCGGGCCGTGGTATTGCGCAAGTATTTTACTTAAGAGCCTGGTCTTGGCTTCTTTTTTCAGAATGAATAATTCCTGAGTTACGTGTTCGGCCGTAGTCCCCGAGGGAGCGATTTCAACGGAAACAGGCAGCTTCATATAGGCAGAAGCAATAGCCATAATTTCTTTCGGTATGGTCGCAGAAAATAGCATTGTCTGCCTGTCTTTGGGTACACAACGCAATATTTTGGTAATCTGCGGAGCAAAACCCATATCCAGCATGCGGTCTGCTTCATCAAGAACAAGCATAGTCACTTCATCGGGCATAAAATTCCACTGACTTATATGATCAAGTAATCTTCCGGGGGTAGCGATAACAACACGTGGATTCTTGCGCAATGCCTGCACTTGAGGAAACATCGGCGCTCCGCCGATAAGACAAGCGGTCTTCATACCAAAGGCATAAGCTAACGACTGAAAGGCTTCGTCAATCTGAATGGCTAATTCGCGCGTAGGGGCCAAAACCAAACCCACCCCCTTCTTCTGCGCCAAACGCTGGCACATAGGAATAGCGAAAGAATGCGTCTTGCCGGTCCCGGTCTGGGCAATACCTATAACATCTTTACCAGCTATTGCCATAGGGATCGCCTTAAATTGAATGGGAGTAGGAACCTTAAAATTTATACGCTCCAGGATATCCAAAATCTTCGGAGCAATACCTAACCCGTAAAAGTTCGGCTTATTTACGATACCATCATTCTTCATTTCTTTATCTTTCATGTCTTAAAACAGGTGCTTTGCCATCCTGCAAGACCATAAGCTGGTGCACATGGCAATACTGCTCATGGTTATATATACTAAGTATCTTCTTGCAATGGTGATACCTGCATACCCTACCTTTAAGAGAGGTCTTTACTTTTTTCATAATCTGATTAATTATCCCTGGACAACGTGTATATTAATAGCGCGCGGGCCTTTGGGGGAATTCTCAATATCAAATTCGACTTTTTGTTCTTCTTTTAAACCGTCAAACTGCACATCTACAAGGCTGCTTTGATGAAAGAATACTTCTCTGCCATCTGTGTCATTAATAAAACCAAATCCTCTGTCATGCACCAATCTTTTTATTTTACCGGTATGCATAGCATTTCTCCTTGTCTATTTCTAAAATAATTATGATTAAATGCGCGCGATAGACTTAAATAACGGGGTAAGCGGAGTCTCGAGTAGGGTTATTGATTAGGCTTATAGCCGCACGCAGAAAGGCATAAACAAAAAAGCCGAAAGGTTAGCAAGTTTTTACCCTCCGGCCGCAAGTCACTAATCTTTTATTTACTACTTGCTTAAGTTTACCACAAATTCGGGGTTTGTCAACCTTATTTTACCCAATCTAAGCTTATATTGCTTCCATGGTTGACGGCGGTTTGGTGGCGATATTATAGGTAACGCTGACCACTCCCGGGACCTCCGTAACGATGCGTGAAGCCAATTTCTCAAGAATAGCAAAATCCAGCCGTGTCGGATGAGCCCTGCGCGCATCTATGCTATCCCAACAGCGTATTTCAATCTGCTGTCCGAATTCGCGTTTATTATCGCGCATGCCGGTAACGCGGTCATTATGCAAAATTGCCATATATTGAAATGCCTTAACCGAAGCCAACTCCTGCTCAACAATAATAGTTGCTTTACGTACCAAAGCAACGCGTTCACGCGTCGCTTCCCCTATGACACGCGCGGATAACGCCGGCCCGGGGAACGGCATGCGGTTATAAATTGATTCCGGAAGCCCGGAAGCTTCGGCAACTTTACGCACGCCGTCTTTTCTCAGCTGCACCAAAGGCTCAATAATCTTGTATCCGAATGCCTCCTGAGGATCAATGCCCAGCTGTTCAAAAACATTATGTTGACGCTTGATACCCGCAACCGTCTCATCAACGTCAGTAAGAATCGTACCTTGCAAAAGATACTGAGCGCCGCTCTTCTTAACCAAATTCCCAAAAACTCTCTTGTAAAATGTCTGAGTAATCGCCTCGCGCTTCTCTTCAGGATCAGTAACACCTTTAAGCGCACCGAAAAACTCATCCTGCGCGTTAACTATTTCTACGTTTACGCCTAATTTCTTGAATATAGAAGCTATTTGCTGCGGCTCACCTTCGCGCATAATCCCGTTATCAATAAAGTATGTCTTTAGCCTATCCCCCAGCGCCTTATGGCCAAGCATAGTTACTGCCGAAGAATCTACTCCTCCGGAGAGCGCATTAATAGCAACGCCATTGCCAACTATCCGCGAGATTTCCGCAGCTTTTTCATTAATAAATTCTTTCGTATTCAGCTCTTTTACGGTAATTTCCTTTACTTGCGCCATAGCAATCCTCCTTATTTTTTAAACACGTGCTTTCTGCGCGGAATTTGCCTCCAGCATCTTGTGATATTCCTGCAGAGAAACCGGTTCACTCTGTTTTTCACTCATAGCGGCAATGCCGTCTACAGTTGCCCGGGCAGCAGACATCGTCGTAACATAGGGAATTTTATACTGGATAGCCAGCATCCGGATGTAACTATCATCATAAGCACTCAATCTGCCGATGGGAGTATTAATAATCAGGCTTATTTCTCTGTTTTTAATCGCATCAGCGATGTTGGGCCTGCCTTCATGCAGTTTTTTTATCAATGTTGCATCAATGCCCTTACTTTGCAGCATGCGGCAGGTATTTTCTGTAGCAATAATCTTAAATCCTAATTTTGCCAATTTGTCCGCAACAGGCAGAAGTTCAACCTTATCCTTGTCGGTTACCGTGACTAAAACATTTCCTTCTATAGGCAGCCTCGTACCGGCTGCTTCCTGAGCCTTAAAGAATGCCCGCCCGAAATCCCGGTCAATACCCATGACCTCGCCTGTCGCGCGCATCTCCGGGCCCAATACCGGATCAACTTCGGGAAACATATTAAAAGGAAACACTGCTTCTTTCACCGAAACATAGGGAAGCTTGCGATGCATCAATTCCGGAAAATCGCTTATCTTTTTGCCCAGCACCAGTAAAGTAGCAATGCGCGCCAAAGGTATGCCCATAGTCTTAGATACCAGCGGCACAGTGCGTGAAGCACGCGGGTTCGCTTCCAGGATATAAACCTTACCCTCACAAATAGCGTATTGAATATTAATCAACCCGGATACTTTCAATTCTTTGGCAATCTTACTTGTCCACTCATCGATTATCTTCAAATGTTCCGGAGTTAAGGTGCGCGGAGGAATGGTGCAAGCGGAATCTCCGGAATGAATTCCGGCGTGCTCAATATGCTCCATTACCGCGGCGATAAAAGTATCTTTGCCGTCACAAAGCGCATCCACCTCACACTCAATGGCATTATCCAGAAAACGGTCAATGAGCATCGGGTACTCCGGGCTAACCTGAATCGCCTCTTTGGCGTATTTTACCAGCATGGATTCGTCATAAATTACTTCCATACCCCTGCCGCCTAAAACAAAAGAAGGCCTGACCATAACCGGATATTCTATTTTCCCGGCAATTTTTACCGCATCTTCCAGTGAAAAAGCCGTCGCGCCCTCAGTCTGACGAATACCCAACTCAATCATTTTTTGCCTAAATAGCTCACGATCTTCGGCGAAAGCGATACTGCGCGTGCTGGTGCCAAGTATCTTTACTCCGTTTTGCTCAAGTTCGGATGCGATATTAAGCGGAGTCTGACCGCCGAATTGTACAATCGCGCCTTCGGGTTTTTCTTTCTCCCAGATGGTCAAGACATCCTCAACGGTCAAAGGCTCAAAATATAATTTATTTGAAGTATCATAATCGGTTGAAACCGTCTCGGGGTTACAATTAACCATAATTGACTCATACCCTTCATCACGCAAAGCAAATGCTGCATGCACACAGGTATAATCAAACTCAATCCCCTGCCCGATACGATTGGGCCCGCCGCCTAAAATAAGGATCTTCTTTTTGTCACTGACCGCAACAAGGTCTTTGCCTGTGCTATAAGTAGAATAATAATATGCCGCCTCTTTTACGCCGCTGACCGGAACCGGCTCAAAACGCGCATTGCCAACGACTTTCTTTCTGCGTATGCGTACATCCTGCTCTTTAATTTTGAATATTTTAGCCAGATATTTATCGCTAAAACCCCAAGCCTTAGCTTTCTGTAAATCTTCAACAGACAGTCTCTTCCAGCCGTCTTTTAATATTTTCTCTTCAAAACTAACCATCTCCAGCATTTCCTGGATAAACCAACTGCCGATATGCGTTAGACTATGCAACTCTTCAACGCTAATTCCCTTGCGCAATGCTTCGTACATAATAAATACGCGCTCACTAGAAGGATGCGCAAGCTTTAATCTCAGCTCGTCCAAAGACAAGTTGTTAAAATCTTTAGCAAAACCCAAACCGTACCTTCCTATTTCAAGCGAACGGATGGATTTCTGAAATGCTTCTTTAAACGATTTACCGATACTCATTACCTCGCCCACGGCCTTCATCTGTGTACCCAATACATCTTTGGCCTGACGGAACTTCTCAAAAGTCCAGCGCGCAAATTTAATTACTTTATAATCGCCCCACGACTCATATTTTTCCAGCGTTCCTTTTCTCCAGTAAGGAATCTCATCCAAAGAAAGTCCGGCGGCTAATTTTGTAGAAACTCGGGCAATCGGAAAACCCGTTGCCTTAGAGGCAAGTGCCGATGAACGCGAAGTGCGCGGATTTATTTCAATGGCTACCAGGCGGTCGTCTTTGGGATTATGCGCAAACTGGATATTCGTCCCGCCGACGACTCCGATGGCATCCACTATTTTATAGGAGAGTTCCTGCATCCTTTTTTGCAATTCCTGCGGCACGGTAAGCATGGGCGCTACGCAGAAACTATCTCCGGTATGTACACCCATAGCATCGATATTTTCGATAAAACAAACGGTAATCTTCTGGTTTTTCTCGTCGCGCACAACTTCAAGCTCAAGCTCCTCCCAGCCGATTACCCCCTCTTCAATCAATACCTGGTGAATAATGCTGGCATTTAACCCGCGCCGGGACAATATACGCAGATCTTCGGAATTGTATGCGATACCGCCGCCTGTGCCGCCTAAAGTGTAGGCCGGGCGCACCACAACCGGATAGCCTAATTTTTGCGCTATTTCTAATGCCTGATCTTCAGAAAGGCAGATCTCGGAACGCGGCACGGGTATACCGAGTTTTTTCATCGTATCCTTAAATGCCTCACGATCCTCTCCGCGTTCGATCGCGTCAGCTTTAACGCCGATAATCTTTACTTTATATTTATCTAATACCCCAGCCTTATGCAAAGCCGAAGCCAAATTCAATCCGGTCTGCCCGCCTAAATTCGGCAGTAGCGCATCGGGTTTTTCTTTAGCGATAATCTTAGCCAGGCTCTCGACTGTAAGCGGCTCAATATAAGTCTTATCTGCAGTGCCCGGATCGGTCATAATCGTTGCCGGGTTTGAATTCACCAGAACGATCTCATAACCCTCTTCACGCAGGGCTTTACAAGCCTGAGTGCCGGAATAGTCGAATTCACAAGCCTGACCGATAATAATGGGACCCGAACCTATAATTAGAACTTTTTTAATGTCACCGCGTCTTGGCATATCAAAACCTCCTCAGAGAATGATTAAAATTTAGGCAATAGCAGGTAAAAAAAATAGGCAACCCCCATTATGAGAGTCGCCTGAGAAACATGCACCCTGTCTTTACCGCTAAAAACATGAACCCACGCCCTTGTAAGTAGACTTAAACGATTACCGAATATATTGTATTAGCACAAACTGCATCCGTCAAGATGAATTATTCTATAATAAAATCCGTTCTATTTAACCTTAATTTCTTTTGCCAGCTTGCCGCTTATACTACAATGGCCCTCTACAGACAACGTGTCGCCTTCCTTGGCATCAGGGATAAGATAGCTCACAGTCTGGCTTTCATTATTATCCTGTTTGGATATCTGGTGCTCGATAATTTCTTTTCCGTTTAAAGCAACATCAACTTTCTTAATATAGTGGTTGGATGTATTGCTGACGTTATGCATAATAACAGCCTGAAGTATCTTTGTTTTTGCATCAAATGTAATCAGGATATCCGAAGGCGGATGCGCATAGCACAGAGAAACCGAAGATATAAAAATTACCAGCGCCAACAAGCCTATAATTCTTTTCATGCCAAACCTCCTTTTCGCCCCATGGACAACTTGTTTAACAAAGGTACTGTTGCATTCATCGCCAAAAGACTAAAAAGCTCAACATCAAACCTTGCGCCGGCTTCGGTTAAAATAAAAATGAGTGCTGCAACACCCGCGCCGAACAATAACTTAGGAATCATTCTTATGGGCGTAGTTTTAGGCTCGATTACCATAATAAAAATATAGAAATAGCTTAAGTACCCAAAGATATTCCTCAAAGGGACATTTTGCGTGGCAGCTTGAGTTCCAAATAGCAATAAGAAAGCTACCGCATAACCAACCAATATCTCAATTTTCCTTATTTTTGAGGCAAAATATGCACCAAAAGGTAAAAGTATGTACCAATAATACGTCCCTCTCCACTGTGTAGATGCGCCGGATAAAACCAGAGTCAATAATATACCGAAAGCAGCGGGGTTAAAGATGTGTTTCTTCTGCAGGCGGATCAGGTATTTAGAAAATACCGCTATCGTTACCGCTAATACTAATTTTAGCCAACCTTCGTCCGAAGAAATTACGTAGCCGACAATTAAACCTGTAATAACGGAACTTTCGGTTATTTGGATAACTTTAGTCTTAATATATAAAATAACCGACTCTGCTATTATACCAAAAACAACAGCAATAAGCAGAGCAACCAAGAACCCGGCATCTTTATCTTTGGCCGCCAGAAAAATCGCAAAACCGGTTAAAAATATGATCAGCTGTGTCTTTATGGATTGAAGTTTAAACATGTTTTAAAAAATACCATACGCTTAAAAAGACCATAACAAAGACTTATTCATGATCATCCTAACACAACAAACACAATGCCGCAGACAACGCAGGCAATCCCTAGCCAACGCCGCAGGCTTACTTTTTCTTTCAGGAATAGTACCGAAGCCAAAGCGATTAAAATATAGCGCATACTGTCTATGGAAAAAGCCAGATTTAAATCCGTCCTTGCCAAAACAGCCAACCAAAACAATAAAGAAAAGCCGCTTAACAAAAACCCAAACCATACGCGCGGTATTTTAAGCAGCTGCAGTATTAAAGATAACGACTTTTTTACACTACTGACCTGCCAACCCAGGGAATTAATCGAAGATTTAAGGATAAGCTGGGCGCAAGTATCGCAAACATCAGTTAAAGCAATCATGCCTATGATAAGAAAAATATGTTCTTTCACAGGGCTCCCTCATTATGTACGCTGCTGACAGAAACAAGTATTACTCCGGCAATTATCAGCGCGATACCTGACCAACGCAGAAGCGATATTTGTTCATGAAGAAAGATTGCCGAAACAAGCGGTACGGTAATATAGCTGAAGCTTGCTACAGGCACTGCCACGCTTAAATCGATTTTGGAAAGAAGCGTAGACCAGATTACAAAAATCGAAACAACCAGAAACAAGGCTAGCCATAAAAAAGGAGATACAATAACGGTTTTAAGGAATAAAAATCCTTTGGCAAGAGTATCGATTTCAGGAAAGCTGGAAGAAATTGCGCTTTTTTTAAAACAAAACTGCGCAAGCGTCTCCAACATATCGGTAAGCACAAGAAAAAGAAATATTTTAAGAGTGAGGCTTTTCTTCGCGGTCATTGCTTTACTATCCCCTTCTGGTGCCGGTATATCCATATATTAACATTATTCCAGGAAAGTTAATAATGTTTTTATTATGACTTCGGGGGTAGGCGGGCATCCGGGAATATGCAGCGCTACCGGCAGTATATCTTTTACATCGCCCTCTACATAATAAGAATCCTTAAATAACCCGGAGTTTAACGCACAATCTCCGGCAGTAATCACAAATTTCGGCTCAGGCATCGCTTCATAAGTTTTCTTTAAAGCAATAAGCATATTTTTTGATACCGGGCCGGTAACCAAAAGCGCATCGGCATGCCGCGGAGAAGCTACAAAATTTATGCCGAATCGCTGCAAGTCATAAATGGGATTATTCGCGGCGATTATCTCTGACTCGCAGGCACTGCAAGATCCGGTATCCACTTCGCGTATATACAAAGACCTGCCGAATTTCTTTTGAATCAACGATCTCAACTCAGACCCCATCGACTCTATCTCTTGGGATAACTCTGGCTCAATATGCCTGGTCACAACACCTTTTAAAATTCTATTTTTTAATATGCGTATCATAATTTACAGATCATTCCCCGAATATGATAAATCGAAACTTTTATTACAAAGCGGAAAATCCGGGATTATGTTCCCTAGCACCGCATAGGAAAGCCCCTGCCAGTTAAGAAAAGAAGCATCCACGACTTTGCATCTTTGTATTAAACCTGCGGAATCTATTTTAAGCCAATATAAAACCGGGCCCCTCCATCCTTCCACATAGCCCAAAGCGCTTCCTTCCTTCAATTCCGGATTAATTCTAATCTCCCTGCCATCTATAAGTTTCTTTGCAAATTCCTCAATCAAACGGCAGGATTCTTCGAATTCAAAAATCCTTATACGCAACCTTGCTAAGACATCCCCGGATTCCTGTAAAGCCATTTTAAAGCCCGCCTGCTTATATACTCCGGGGAAATATTTTCTTAAATCCGTGGGTATACCTGAAGCGCGCGCAGCAAGACCGACGATGCCTAAGTTTTCGGCGGTTTTCTTAAGTAATACGCCGGCTGTATCTACTCTGTCCATAAAAGAAACGCTGGAATACAATATTTTAACCAATTCACTAAAATCATGTCTTATTTTCTCAAGGGCGCTCAAAAGCATTTGCTTATTGGCTTGGTCTATGTCTGTCAAAACCCCCCCTAGGGCATTAACTCTTTTAAGATACCTGCTGCCGGTAAGTTTATCGTTTAGGCGCAAGATTGCCTCTTTAATAATTGAGGCATATGCTGCAGGAAAGCTAAAACCTACATCGGTAGCAATACCGCCGACATCATTTACGTGATTATACATGCGCTCCAACTCCAGGAAAATAGCTCTTAAATAAAGTGCCTGCTCGGGAACGGATGCCTTTAGGATCTTCTCTGCGCCTTGGGCAAAAGCAAGGCTGTGCGCAAAGCTCGAATCTCCAGATACGCACTCGGCTAACCGTATAGCCTCAAAACATGGTTTATTTTCAAAAAGTTTCTCTACCCCCCTGTGAGTAAAACCAAGCCTGATCTCTAAGTTTATAATCGGCTCTCCGGCAACACTGAAACGAAAATGCCCCGGGCCGATAATCCCGGCGTGTACCGGGCCCACGGGAACTTCAAATACCCCATCGCCTTCTACTCTGTTAAAACGGAAATCACTTAAACTTCCGGCCTGTATTTTTTTAAAGTCTTTGCGTAGCGGATAATTACCCTGCGGACAAACTTCATCATGCAGACGTAAACGCCTTAAATCCGGATTTCCCTCAGGCTCAATGCCGAACATTTCCCAAATTTCCCGCTCAAAGAGACTGGCCGAATAAACATTCTTAGCTAATGAATCGAAATGAGGATTCTCCTGTGAAATATCCGTATTCACTACGATCCATTCATGGTTCCTGAAATTCACGAATACGCAATAAATACTAAATTTACCCGTATTGCTGCGGTCATCGCAGGCAAAAAGCATCATCACCGGAGAAGGAAGCATTTTATGCAATACAAAACAAACATCCTTAAAATCACTATTGTTTACCTTAATGCCGATTTCATCGGGATAATCCCCTGAAAGCGCAAGCGGATTGAATCCGGGTAACTTATTTTTTATCCCTGCAATAATCTCTGGGCCAGGCATAACAAATCCTTTTTTATAAACGGCAACACTATTGCCAAAGCGCAAATTAAAGAAAGTAAAAATAAGAATGCAATCTTACCACTTAACGGCTCACCGGTAACAGCCATTCCCTTAGGAAGGTTGCCAAACAGCATTTTTCCAAAATTATAAATAAACGCTCCGAAAATAACCCCCAACAATAAAAGCAATAAGGCAGCTATTAAATACGAACCGTGAACGAAAGCTGCAATGATAATCAGGATTTCGCTTATAAATACGCTAAAAGGCGGAAAACCGGTAAGCGCAAAACAGCCTATTAGCAGGATAACCCCGGTAAACGGCAACGCCCTGATTACCCCCCTAATAGTATTCATATTATGCTTTCTGTAAGCACTGACAATATTGCCCGCGCCAAAGAACATCAGCGATTTAACCACCGCGTGATTAAAAATATGCAGCAACGCTCCCGCAATGGCTAACGGGGTATACAAACCAAAACCAATAGCGATAATACCGATATGTTCAATACTGCTATAAGCAAGCAGGCGTTTTAAATCTTTTTGCACCAGGATAAAACCGCATGATATAACCAGAGAAACTACACCGAAAAACATCATCAAATTTGCAAAATACGCAAAACCCACACCCTTAATTATGATAATACCGAATCTTAAAATGGCGTAAATAGCCGTCTTTAACAATACCCCGGAAAGAAGCGCGCTAATCGGAGCAACTGCCTGGCTATGAGCATCGGGCAGCCACGTATGCATGGGCGCAAGGCCTGCCTTGGTCCCATATCCGACCAGAATGAACACAAAAGCTACTTTAAGAATATCTTTATTCAGTATGTGGGCGACGGGAGCCATGTCCGACCAGTTCAGGCTCTTAGTCAGTCCGGAAATTGAAAATGCGTAAGAAAAAAGGATTGTGCCTAAAAGCGCAAAAATTATTCCAACAGAACAAATAATAATATATTTCCAGGCCGCCTCCACCGATTCCTTGGTATTATAGAAACCTACCAGAAATGCCGAAATAAGCGTGGTCATTTCGATAGCAACCCAAAGCATGCCCAGATTATTCACGGCAGGAACAAGAAACATCGAAAAACAAAACAGGTTAAAAAGAGTGTAATAAACCTTGGATTTCTTATCGGATATTACGCCGCGTTCGATATCTTTCTTAATATAGCCTACGGAATAAAGCGCGGATGCAAAGACAACAACGGAAATAACAAATATAAAGAAAGCGCTTAAAGCATCAATGTATATAAAATCTCCCCATAACCGGATAGCTCCCGATGCCAATACCTTCTTTAAAAGCAGGACGCTTTCGAATAATACTATCAAGTATCCTAAGCTGTTTAATATCCCGGTGATCTTTTGCTTTCTTACAAGCATAGCTGCTGCTGCCAGCAAAACCGGAATCATTAAAATAATAATGACTGTCATTAAATTAACCCCTTAAACGCGAAAGTTTATTCACGTCAATGTGCGTAAAAAGCTTGTTTATTCTGTAGACAAAAAGCCCCATGATAATTACGCTTACCAACACATCAAGAAATACGGCAATCTCCACAAAAAACGGCATACCTCCGGAGACAAACGAAGCAAAAATAAAAATACCGTTTTCCATAACCAAAAGCCCGGCTACCTGGCTGAATGCTTTCATGCGGGATATCATAAGAAAAGCGCCGATAAAGATTACCGAGAAGGCAACCGTAACCGCGACTAATCCGTAATCCTTAGCAAAACCTAAACTTCGGGAGAAAATAAATGAGCCGTAAGTAAGGACTAATGCGATGGCCAGGGAAAGCTGAGCGTTGACAAAAAGCCCGAGATTCTCATCTACGTTTATTTTATTTGCTATCCACTCAAGAGCCAGCGGTATGATAAAAACCTTTAAAACCAATATGAGCAGCGCGATAAAATATAAAGCAGCCTGTTTTTCTGTAAATCCGGCAACTAAAGTTACCAGAAATATAAAAAATGACTGGTAGCGGAAACTGCGTATTAACGCAGGCACCCTTTTAGCAATCACCATAAGATATGTGGTCGCCAGAATTCCAAATAAAATAAATTCGTGCATATTAAACCCCTAACATTGCGCATACCAGCGCAACAATGCCTAAAACAAAAGCAAACCCTAAAAAATCCGCCACCCTGAATAAACGCATTTTAGCTACCGAGACCTCCAGCAAAGCCACGGCTATCGCTACGATAGCTATCCTGGCTAAATACCATAAAAACCAAAAAGTTATTTGCGTCATGTTAACAAAACACAGGCTGGAAATCGGAAAAACTATTTGGGCAATCAGATAAAAGAGAATCATCTGTTTTATATAGGCAGACATCTCTATTAAGGCAAGCGATCTTCCCGAATACTCCAAAACCATTGCCTCATGAACCATGGTCAGCTCCAGATGTGTTTCCTGATTATCAACCGGAATGCGGGCGGTCTCGGCTATGGTAACAAGAAATAATGCAGCTGCACCGACAACAGAAGCAACTGATACCGTGTGTATACCGCTAAATGCCGAAATATCAGTTGTGCCGAATTGCAAAGACACAGACAATGCCACTAGGCAAAATGTGGGCTCGGCAAGGCTTGAAATAAACATCTCCCGGGAAGAGCCCATACCGCCGAAAGAACTACCGGCATCCAGAGCAGAAAGAGCCAGAAAAAAACGACCCAAAGAAAAAATGAATACAAGCGCCAGGAAATCTCCGAAGATATGCGCCGGACTTACAAATATAAAAACAGGAATTAGCGCTGCTGCAGCAAGCACGGAAGCAAATAATACAAAAGGCGCAACCGTAAATATCCAAGAGGTAGTCTTAGAAATAACCTCTTCCTTCGAACAAAGCTTGGCTAAATTGTAATAAGGCTGCAAGATGCCCTGGCCCTTACGCATCCTAAGATTATTCTTTATCTTAGTGATTACACCACTTAAAAGTGGAGCTACGATAACAAAAATAGCTAACTGTAATATAATAATCATTATTTTCATCGTCAGAATTTGCCTAAAAAGATGATTAACAAAAGCAAGGTAACAAAAATATACCCCAGATACAAATGGATGCTTCCCGGCTGCAGCCTTCTCATAGACTTTGCGGACTTAAAAATTAAAATAAGCAATGGATCATAAATATATTTTTTAAATACTAAAGTTGTATGTGTTTCATAATTAAACGATTTAACATGATAAAATGATTCCCTTATCTTCTGGGTTTTACGATAAGGTTGCAGAAAGAAGCTAAAGGCAATACGAAATGGTTTCGAGAAAGCAGTTGCGGTGTATTCATTGCGCGGGCTTAACTTGTAATAACCGCAATCCCAGGTATTATAAATTGCCACTTTTCTCCTGCCGAACAATTTATATACGGCAAAACCCGTGATTCCTAAGACACCTAAGGCTAACGCTAGCCAGGGCACGGAAAGATAAACACTATTACCTGCCTTAGGGCTTAGAGTAAAATCGTTCAAAGAGAAACTCATATTACTGATATCTAACCCTGTGGCCCCTCCTGCTACTTTAGCCAATAAATTCATAACTTTTACAGCTGCCAGGCCGAAGACAATTGTTAAGGCTGATAAAAAGAGCATCCCGGTTTTCATAGACAGGGAGACTTCCCTGGCTTCCTCGGCATAACGGCTTCTGGGCTCGGCTAAGAATGTTATGCCGAAAGCCTTAACAAAACAGGCGGCTGCCAAGCCGCTAGTCAACGCCAACATACTGGCACAAACGCCTAAGAAAAGCTTAAGGCCTCCCACCGCATGAGAAGTTCCCAGAAAAAATGCCTGTAAAGTCAACCACTCGCTTACAAAACCGTTAAGCGGCGGCAATGCGGAAATCGCCATTGCGCCCAAAAGAAAACAAAAAGCTGTCTGCGGCATTTTCTTGATCAACCCGCCCAATTTCTCGATATCGCGTGTTCCCGTGGCTTTGTATACGCTGCCGGCGCATAAAAATAAGAGCCCCTTAAAGATCGCATGATTTATCAGATGATACAACCCGGCTATCAAAGAGAATACGGCCAGATATGGCATATTTAAGCTTTGAAAAAGCATGGATAGTCCTACACCTAATAATATAATGCCGATATTCTCTACGCTGTGGTATGCAAGTAGCTTCTTAATATCATGTTCCATGAGCGCGTAAATAACCCCCGCCAGGCAGGAAATTACCGCCAACACCAAAACCAAAGCTCCCCACCAAGGAGAATTTACTCCTAAGATAAACATTACAAAGCGGATTATGCCGTAAATTGCAGTTTTGATCATAACGCCGGACATGATGCTGGAAATATGGCTTGGCGCCTGCGGATGGGCATAAGGCAGCCAAATGTGCAAAGGCACAATTCCTGCCTTAGTGCCAAAACCGATTAAGAGCAATAAAAATATAATATTCTTAGTTTGAAGGGGCATACATAAGCAAGCATTCTTTATGATCAGGAAATCGAAAGAGCCGGCGTATTTATACATCATCATAAATGCGGCGATTAAAAAAGCTGTGCCGATATGCGTCATTACTATATAAATCATCCCTGCCTGAATGGACTTTTCGTGATTTGTATCGAATACTACCAGGAGATATGAAACCAAAGACATGATCTCCCAGAATATTAAGAAGGCGAGAATATTCCTGGCAGTTACTACCAGCAACATGGAGATAACAAACGAAATCAGCAGAATCCAGGCAAGGAATATCTTCTTCCGGGAATATTCTTCCTTAAGATAACCGATGGAATACACCGCCGAGGGCAAAGAAATAAGCAAAATTACAAAAATAAAGAATACTGAAAGTGGATCATGAAAAAATACTAAAATATCTTTATACATTTAATTAATACGGCCTACCCTTCATTCGATAATAGTGAAACTAAAACTCGGATAACTCTTTACTGCGGGCTAGCAAGCAGGATCGTAACCATACGTTTGTCTACTTGGAGATAACCCTTACCCGGAGAAATAATAGCAACCGTCTCGCCCGAGCTCTTCTTAATAGTAACTTTCCCGGATTTAAGTAAGGCGATGAGCGGTGCGTGATCGGCAAGAATTCCCAGATAACCTTCCTCACCCGGCGCAATTAACGAAACGGCGCTACCTTCAAAAATCGTCTTTTCCGGAGCATGTATGGAAATCTTGAATTCTTTCATTTTAATATACGCACAAATTATTCTTTAGGTTTTTGCGAGTTGATTATTTTTATCAATCGCCTCTTCTACCGTACCGACCATATAAAAAGACTGTTCGTGCAGATTATCAAGTTTGCCCTCAATAATCATCTTAGCACCCCGGACGGTATCTTCGATTTTAACATACTTACCCTTAATCCCTGTGAATGCCTCGGCAACAAAAAACGGCTGAGAAAAAAACCTCTGAATTTTACGCGCGCGGGCAACAATAAGTTTATCTTCTTCGGAAAGTTCATCAACCCCGAGGATAGAAATAATATCATGCAAATCTTTATAACGCTGGAGGACTTTCTGTACCCCCAAGGCAACGTTATAATGCTCTTCTCCGACAAACCGCGGATCCATAATCCGCGATGAGGAATCTAGTGGATCAACTGCCGGATAAATACCGAGTTCGGCTATCTGACGGGAAAGAACAATTTTAGCGTCAAGATGCGAGAATATTGCCGCGGGTGCCGGATCAGTCAGGTCATCCGCCGGCACATAAACTGCCTGAATAGAAGTAATCGAACCGTTACGCGTAGAGGCAATGCGATCCTCGAGCTGGGCAACTTCCGTAGCTAAGTTAGGCTGATACCCTACAGCCGCAGGCATACGGCCAAGCAACGTAGACACCTCGGAACCTGCCTGGATATAGCGGAAAACATTATCAATAAAAAGAAGTACGTCCTTGCGCTCTGCATCACGGAAATGTTCCGCCATCGTAAGCGCAGAAAGACCGACGCGAAGACGCGCACCGGGAGATTCATTCATCTGCCCAAAAACTAAAGCGCTATTTTTAATAACTCCTGAGTTATTTAATTCCAGCCACAACTCGTTTCCTTCGCGGGTACGCTCCCCTATTCCCGCAAAAACAGAAACTCCGCCGTGTTCTTTGGCAATAGTACGGATAAGCTCCATTACAATTACGGTCTTACCTACTCCGGCACCACCAAAGAGCCCGACCTTTCCTCCCTTGGGTATAGGCGCAAGCAAATCTATAACCTTTAAACCTGTTTCAAGTATTGAAGAAGCCGGCAACTGCTCCTGAAAATTGGGAGATGGCTGGTGGATAGAGTTGCGCTTGCCAGGCTCCGAGAGCGGACCCTTGCCATCGAGAGGTTCGCCTAAAAGATTAAAAATTCTCCCTAGCACCTGGCCGCCGACCGGAACCAAAATAGGGCCACCCGTATTAAGAGCTTCCATCCCGCGAGTCAGGCCATCGGTAGAGCTCAGGGCGATACAACGCACGGTATTATTCCCGATTTCCTGCGCTACCTCTAACACAAGATTGATATTCTTATCCGGATATTCAATCTTAATAGCGTTTAAAAGCTGCGGGACTTCCTTTTCGGAAAATTTTATATCCACGCTTGGCCCAATCACCTGAATCACTGTTCCTTTAGACATCTCTACTACCCTTTCAGTGCCTCAGCCGAAGAAATAATCTCCATAATATCCTGAGTAATCGTTGATTGCCTGATCTTATTGCCCACAAGCGTAAGATTACCAAGAAGTTCCTGGGCGCTATCTGTAGCTAATTTCATTGCTATGACTCTGGAGGCATGCTCAGCAGTAAAACCCTCAATGATAATCCGGCGTATCTTCATAATAATACCCTCAAAAATAAGTTCATTCAAAAGAATGCCCGCCTCAGGTTCAAGAATATACTCTTTTCCTAAAACACTCTTAGGCTCAACAGGAATTATTTTCTCAAGACTTGGATTCTGAATAAGTGAAGTCTCAAAATGAGCATGCGCACACCAAACTTCGTCAACACCATTCTCTAGGAAGAGTTTAATCAAATCCTTAGAAATTTTATCCGCAACATCGCTATCGTAGCGCCCGTTCAGGCCTAAATATGCGTCATGTATCATAACCGACCTGTTTTTAAGGAAACTATAACCGCGCCTGCCCACGGCAACCACCATCACATTCTCTCTGCCGTTACGCGCAATAAAATCTTCGGCAAGACGTAAAATACCGGTATTATAAAAACCACATAGCCCGTTATCCGAAGTAATCACGCACAATACTTTTTTACCAGGCGGAATTCGTTTTTCAAGAAGCGGATGCCTGGCTTCGGGTTTAAAAGCAACAAGATTATTCAAAAGCTCTTCGACTTTTAAGCTGTAAGGCCGGATAGCATAAAGTATCTTGGCCGCGCGATTTAGTTTTGACAAAGAAACCATCTGCATAACATTGGTTACCCTCTGCGTATTCCCAACACTTTTTATCCTGTTTTTTATTACTTTTAGCGATTGTGACATATTATTTTAACCCTTAGCCTTGAATATCTCTTTAAATTTCTGCAGGGATTCGCTTAATTTCCTGCCAAGCTCAGCGCTCAATTCATTCTCCTGCGCAATTGTATTCATAAGCATAGAGTATTCTTTTTCCAGGAAAGCGTAGAATTCTTTTTCAAAAACACGTAAATGCGAAACCGCGATATCATCGAGAAATCCATTTATACCGGCATAAACAATAACTACCTGCCGCGGCACGGAAAGAGGTTCGTATTGCGGCTGTTTAAGAATCTCGGCCATACGCTCTCCGCGGGTAATTTGCGCCTGCGTAGTCTTATCAAGCTCTGTACCGAATTGAGTAAAGGTAACTAATTCGCGGTATTGTGCAAGATCCAGTCGCAACTTCCCGGCAACCTGGCGCATTGCCTTAATCTGAGCTTTGCCTCCGACACGGGAAACCGAAAGCCCGACGTTTAACGCAGGACGCGTGCCCGCATAAAAAAGATCCGCCTCAAGATAAATCTGCCCATCAGTAATAGAGATAACATTAGTTGGGATATAACTTGAAATATCGCCGGCCTGAGTCTCAATAATCGGCAAAGCTGTAATTGAGCCGCCGCCAAGGCTATCGTTAAGTTTGGCACTGCGTTCAAGCAGGCGTGAATGCAGATAAAAGACATCTCCGGGATACGCCTCACGCCCCGGTGGACGCCGCAGCAGCAAAGAAAGTTGCCGATAAGCTTGAGCGTGTTTAGAAAGATCATCATATATAACAAGCACGTGTTTACCGGAATACATAAATTCCTCTGCAATAGCCGTTGCCGCATAGGGAGCCAGATATTGTAAAGATGCGCTGGCACGGCTGGAGGCGCTGACAACTGTTGTGTATTCCATTGCGCCGTATTTCTCAAGCATTTCGGAAACAGCAACCACGCTGGAAATCTTCTGGCCTATAGCGCAATAAATACAGTAAACACCCTTACCTTTTTGATTAATAATGGCGTCTATCGCGATAGCAGTCTTGCCGGTCTGACGATCTCCGATAATCAACTCGCGCTGGCCGCGGCCTATGGGAGTTAAAATGTCTATAGCTTTAATTCCGGTTTCAAGCGGTTCTTTTACCGGCTGGCGCTCCATGACATTCGGAGCAGCAGATTCAAGAAGCCGATGCTTGCTGGTATTGATATCTCCTTTTCCGTCAATGGGCCGGCCAAGGGCATTAACCACCCTGCCTACAAGCGCCTCACCAACCGGCACCTGCACCATCTTGCCGGTACGCTTCACAACATCGCCTTCGCGTATTTTCTGGTCGGGATTGTCAGTTCCGAAAATAACCACCCCGACTGAATCTTCTTCAAGATTTAGGACCATACCAGTTACATGTTCGGAAAACTGCACCAGTTCACCCATCATTACATCGTCAAGACCGTGTATGCGGGCTATGCCGTCCCCAACCTGGACAACCGTACCGATAAACTCGGTCCGTGTCCGTATCTTATATTTCTCTAATTCCTGCCGCAGGATTGCGGTAACTTCTTCCGGCCTTAAAACCATTTAATGCACCTCTGCTCCCTTAAGTTTCTCCCTCAAGTCCAAAAGCCTCGTTTTAATCGAACTATCAATGACCGTATTGCCGATAACCACCTGAGCTCCGCCAAGAAGGGAACCATCAAGATCAATATAAAACTTAAACTTCTTCCCGTACTTTTGCCTGAGTTTATCCTCCAGGCGCTGAATTAACTCAAGGTCCAGAGGAAAACTTGTGCGCAGCAACGCTTCTTCTTCGCCCTCATGCGCGTAGGTGATGCGTAAATATTCCACGATATCAAGAAAAAGATAAATACGTTTTTTATCCAGAAGAAGCTTCAGGAAATTCAAGCTATCCGCTGAAATATAGCTCCTAAGCACATGCTCAATCAGCTGGTCTTTTTCATATGCGGTAATATTTTCAGCCGTAAGGAATTCCCCGAACTCGGGATTATCGCGAATAAGATCCTTTACCAGCCGCATATCCACAAGAGCCTGTTCCAATCCGATGCTCTTGCGGGCATAGCTGACAAATGCCTCAGCGTATCTAGTGACTACCGCACGTTCTTTAATCATTGTACCTTATCAATATTTTCAATAAATTCTTCCACGATTTTACGATCATCTTCTCCGTTAAGTTTCTCGCTGATAACCGCCTCTGCCGCGCCGATAGCCAAATCCACAATCTCGCCCTTTATTTCCTCCTGCGCTTTCTTGAGTTCATGGGCAATATTCCTGCGTGCATCAGAAATAATATCCTGGGCCTGAGCATGGGCCTCCTTACGCATTTCATCGGTAAGCTTGCGCCCTTCTGCTATTGCTTCATTAATACGCTCCCTGGATTGCTGCTCTATCCCCTGAAGATGTGCCTCATATTCGTTTTTCAAGCGCGCAGCCTCAAGCTTAGTCTGCTCAATCGCATTAAATTCTCCGGCGATGCGTTCCCTGCGCTGCTCCAAAATGTTAAGTATGCGTTTCCAGGCAAAAACACGCAATATAAACAAAAGAACAAGGAAACTTATGATCTGGACAATAATCTCGTTAAGATTTAAAAGTTTAAGAAGCTCCATACCGGTATCCTAAATTATATTTTACCTGCCATGCTGAAAGCGAAAACAAGCGCGTAAATAGTAATAGCTTCGATTAACGCACAGCCGATAATCATAGTAAGCATAATCTTGCCCGATGCTTCCGGCTGCCTTCCCGTGGCATTCATAGCCGCGGAAACCGCCCAACCAAGCCCCAGAGCGGATGCAAATGCAGCTATCCCCACTGAAAGCGGCAACCCCAATGAAAGTGCAAATTTATAATCCATGCGTAACCTCCTTTTTTTCCTCGCTCTCGTTATGTACAATAAGAGCAAAATAAACAGTGGTTAATAAACAAAAAACTGCGGCCTGCACAACTGCCGCAATAATAGCCAGGAATATACTGAATAAAATAAGCGGTAATCCCATTATACCAAATTGGTTTAAAATAGAAAGCAACAAATCATCTCCCCATATATTGCTGCGTAAACGAAGCGAAAGCGTAATCGGCCGTAAGAGCTCTGTAATCGTATGCAGTAATAAGAAAAATAAAGGAAAAATTACGCTAAAGGCCATTGCGCCGCGCGGCTTTCCCATAAGATGGTCAAAGTACCCAAAAAATCCGAATTCCTTAAATGCAGTATATTGCACATAGATAAATACGCATAGAGCCAAAGCCAGGGTAGTAGATAGATTGGCGGTCGGGGACTTTAAAAGCGGGATAATGCCCATAAGATTCATGGTTAAAATATACAAGAATAGCGTGCCGATAAAAGGCGTAAACCTCCTGCCTTCATGCCCCAGTATGCTGGCTACAAAATTATCAAGGCCGCCGATAACAAGCTCGGCAAAATTCTGGAGCTTGCCCGGGATAAACGCTTTAGCCCTGCCGGTTATCCAGAAAACAATAACAATGAATAACGCTGCAATAATAGCATAAATAATATTTTCCCATTTTAAGAGAAAAATACTCAGCTGTTTATTACGCACACTCTCTGCGATTAAAGTCACTATATCCGGTAATTCAGGTGTTGCTACGGCCATTTTATCTATCCTATCTCTATTTCTACCGCGGGATTCTGCTTTAAAGTATTGTGCACCGGGCAATTCTTGAGAAACTCACGCATAGCCTTAAGCCTACGCTCATCAAGCTGCGCGCCTTTTAAGTCTATTTTCACGTTTATTTTCCTGAAACAAACCGGCTCTTCTTTACTGAAATCAGCATCTACGCTTATGCGAAATTCCGGCAGCGTAACCTTAGCACCCTCGGCATACTTACGCAGATAAACACCGACACAAGTGCCAAGACTGGCAAGCAATGTATCAGGAGGCGTCATGCCCTTACCTTTTGTATCCACCAAAAGTTCATAATCTTTTGATTTAACCTTAAAAGAATAATCGCCTGTATTAGTTATGTCTACGTGATACATTTTCCAATCCTTTCATATTTTTGGAAGAATTATGCTTTGGGCTTTCTGGGAATGATTAACCACATCGCAAGATAAGCAATAATGCCTAAACCGGCGGATAATACAGCTACCAAAACGAAAATAATCCTGAAAAGCGTTGAATCCCTCTCAAAATATTCGCCTAGACCTCCGCAAACACCGCCTATTTTACGGTCAGTATCGGATAAATAAAGTTTTTTCATCTTAGCACCCCTTTAATTAATACTCTATTGCGTATTCGTATACTTTATGGCAATCCCCACGGCAGAAATAAATGTCGCTGTCGATACCGTTGACTGATATCCGTAACAATAATAATACCCTCTGGGATAATAATAGCGGCGGGGGTTATAGCGTTTCCAGCCAAAACGATGATACGGATAATAATAAGCGCCATGGACATAACATTCATTGGGTGATACGTATTGCCTGGTTTCCTCTTGTTTGCTAAACACATAGACCGCATCAGCACCCATCTCTGCGGCCTTTTGTCTAAACATGCTCTCGATCTGGCCCCAGGTATCAGCCCCAGCCACGGTGATCTCGCCTAACTCGGTAAAAGCCTTACTAGCAGGCTTCTCTGGGAAAACAACAATACTTGACGGCCTTGTCGGCGGATAGACTTCATCCTTATAATACTTTTGTACGTAGACACTCGCGCATCCGGTCAAAAGCACTAATAAAAGAAGAACGATTAGTTTTTTCATAGCCAACTCCTTATTGCTCTTTCAACAATACATCAGTGATCAACAAAAATACTGGCCTTTATTATCATTATACCATAAACGAGCAGTGTGATGTACTGCTTGCGCCTCTATCTTTTTAAGCCCCTCATCATTCCATTCTAATTCCGGAGGCTGGATAGAACCATCGGGCATCTGATAACCAAACGTACAACCCAAATAAAACTTCTCAATCTTGCTTAAGCGTTCCTGCAAAGACGGATATTCACGCGCCATCTGAATAAAAAGCGGATGCATTTTATACGCCTCCCGCGGGGCTATTTCTCCCCCTTGGCGTAAATGTTTATAGTGCGAATACAGCGTTGCCCTCAAAGTCCCAATACGCATTTTTGCCTGCGCTGTTTGATTAGCCAAACCGCTTCTTTCTATCTCTTCGATTTGATTTTTAATGTTGTCGTGCAATTTCTGCATATTCTGTATTTCCTGCGGTAAAACCGTATTTTTCATTGTCTGAACACCAGAAAGAATATTCTTAAGAAAATCCATAATTTGCATAGCCCATTCCTTTTTTATATTTTAATTATAAAGAGACACCTAAACAGAAATAACTAAAAGGCTCAATAAGAAGCTGATAATGCTAAAAAGGATATACCCCCAGAAAGCAGTCCAAAAGTCTGTAATCGTAAATCCTTTGACAATTTTAGAAACAAGGTAAAACATGGCTCCGTTGATAAAAAAAGTAAATATCCCCAACGTAAGGATATTGATAGGCAGGGTGATCAAAAGAACTAGAGGCCTTAAAAAAGCATTAATAATCCCCAACACCAGGGCAATCACCAGCACGGTGGCAGTGCTTGAAACTTCTATCCCCCTAACAATGTGCGCAACAATAAAAATCGCCAAAGAACTAATGCCCCATCTTACTAAAAAATGCATCATTTATGCCTCCTTTTTATCTTTGCTCAATAGAAATATTTTACTCCCGAATTGGCTATTTTCAACTCTTAAATTAACTTTAGATAGCGACTTGCGGTAACGCTTGACTAAAAGGATAAAACAGGATAAATTAAGTTTATGCAGTCTTTGACAAAGTTAATCCGTAAAACTTCCAGAATGCTACAGCGCAGCGAGCGCAAGGTAGTGATGAAAAATGTCGCCTTCCTCTCGATTCTGCAGATAATAACTTACGTTCTGCCGCTTGTCATCATACCTTATCTTTTTCGCATACTCGGACCGGATAAATTCGGCTTAATCGCTTTTGCCCAGGCCTTTGCGCAATGTTTCATTATCTTTACCGACTATGGCTTCAGCATTTCCGCCACCAAAGAAATCTCTCTTTGCCGAAGCGAACATGGTAAAGTTTGCAAGGCTTTTTCTCTGGTAATGACCGTAAAGATCTTTCTGGTAGCCTTAAGCCTATTGATACTGGGAGCTATCGTCTATTTTGTGCCGAAATTCAGGAGTGATTGGGCGATCTATATCCTTAGTTTCGGCTCGGTAGTAGGAACCACAATTTTTCCTATTTGGTTCTTCCAGGGCACGGAAAAAATGAGCTATATTACCAATCTTAATATAGTAGGCGGGATTATCCTGGCACCCCTTATTTTTATCTTTGTCAAAAGACCCGAGGATTATCTTCTGGTGCCTTTGATAAATTCAACCGTAATTTTAATCACCGGCCTCTCAGGCCAATACCTGGTTTTTAGCAAATTCCGCGTATCGTTTAAGTTTCAAGGATACAGGAAATTTCGCGAACATTTAAAATCCGGCTGGGATATTTTTATCTCCATGGCAGCAATAAATGCCTACACAAGTATGCGCGTTTTTATCTTAGGGCTACTGACTAATAACACTGTCACTGGCCTATATTCAATCGCAGAAAGAATAGCCAACGCCTGCCAGACATTCCCGCTTAATTCATTCTCCCAGGCAATTTTCCCGCGTTTAAGCAAAATATTCCAGAGAAATAACGCTAAGGCATTTGAATTAATGCACCACATACAGGAGATAACGACTTTTTTTTCCGTGTTCTCGCTGGCCCTGATTATTATCTTCGCAGAGCCAATCGTAAGAATTGCCTGCGGCAAGGTTTATCCGGAAACAGTGGCATCCCTGCAAATTTTAATCTGCTCTGTATTTTTTATTGCCGGCAATGCCTTTAGAATACAGTTTCTCTTAGTCTGTGGAAAAACAGACACCTATTCCAGAATTCACGTAAGTGCGGCCATGATAGGTTTACCTTTGATATTTATTCTGGTGAATGCTTTTTCTTATCTAGGGGCTGCGGCAGCAACGTTAGCCATCGAAGCGGGAATATTCTTCTCCACCTACTATAACGTCAAAAAACTTAATTTTTCTTAACTCCAACTAACTCTAATTTCTTCTTGCGTGGCAGGCGCTTGATCTGGACTTCACGTTTAAGAGCCTGGGATTTAGTGCGGACTTTTTCAGCGTAGACTAATTTAACCGGAGCGCGGTATTTAGTAAACTTGCAGCCGTTACCGCTATTGTGAGCCTTAATTCTTCTATCCAGATTATTAGTTATTCCGGTGTAAAGCAGGGCGTCTTTGCATTCGATAATATAGATGTGCCAGAGCATGGGTTGTATTATGTAACCCTTGTTGCTTTCTATTCTGTTTCGGTTACTACTGCAATGTTAAGCTTGTTAATTCCTAATTCTGTTAAACTATCGAGGATATTAACCACATTCTTGAATCTAACATTTTTATCCACGGAGAGCATAACGGAAATATTATGGTTATTCCCGTATCTTGCCTGCATCCTTCTTTTTAGTTCTCCGGTTGTAACAACCTCATTATCCAGATATACCGGACCTTCGCGAGAAATGCTTATTGTAACTATATCGGACTGCTGTGTTGCTTTGCCATGAGCTGCCTGAGCGATATCAACCGTAAACGAGGATGTTACAATATAATTCGCGGTTACCATGAATATGATAAGCAAAACAAGGCTTATATCCACAAGCGGGATAATATTAATCTCGGATAATATTTCATCGCCGCTATCTTTGGTGAATCCGTGGCCCGACATATGCCTAATCCTTTTTTGTCCCTATAATATTAGTATATTCAATTATTACAAACCTGCCGAAATTTTCCGATGTAACCATTAGTTTCTTTATATAACGCACAAAATAGTTATAGGCGGCAACCGCGGGGATAGCAACAAATAAACCTAAGGCAGTGGCAACAAGTGCCTCTGATATACCCGACATCACTATGGCAGGCCCTCCTTTGGCGTTCATTGCTAAGCTATGAAAAGCATGAATAATTCCCAATACTGTGCCAAAAAGCCCGACAAACGGCGCATTACTGCCTAGAGTACCTAAAATCGCAATGCGACTTTCCAAAACAACTTTTTCTTCCGAAAGAGCTATAAAAAGACTGTCTTCAAAACCTATACCGCTGTCTTTAATGTTTTGCAGGGCGTTAAACGTTACTTGTGCCGGAGACGAAAGATCATTACGCAGCGCTTCCTCTGCTGCCTTATAATCTTTTCTCTTTAGAATACCGAATATCTTTTGCCTTAGAATCTCTGGATTGCCGCGTTTTTGACGTAACACCCAAAGCTTTTCCAGGATTACAGCCAGCGAGAAGATCGACAATAATAAAAGCAGCCAAATTATCCATTCGGTCCCTATTAAAGAAATTGCTAAAAGTTTTTGCGTTAACATATCCCTGCCTCCCCCTCCATAAAGTTATACGCCCTACGCGGACCGCCTGCTTACTTTAAAGCCTCTACTTATTTTAAGGTAGAGGCTTTAGAGATTAAAGCTAATTTTCAACTAATAATACCTCAATGGAAGGTTTTGTCAAGCGGAATCGGGTTTTAATGCCCGGTTGCCTTTTTAATCTCTTTCTCTAAATCTTCTGCCTGCTCTACCCCATCTTGTCCGTAACTTCTAAGGGTATCCAGCTCACGCAATGCCGCCTGAATATAGGCTTCTCCCAAATACTCTCTTGCTTCGGGAAATTTGGGACGCAGTTGAAGGGCTTTTTTATAAGTCTCCAACGATTCATCGATCATGCCAAGCTTAAGTTGCGCGTGAGCAAGCATATTATATATATCGGGATTGCTGCTGTCTTCGTTTAATGCCTGTTCAAAAAGCATTTTAGCTGTCTGATAATTCCCGTTTTTGGTTGCTTCTACTCCCTGATCATAAAAACTAACTACTTGTTTATTTTGCGATTCGCTCATATTCCAAGAAGAAGAACTCGTCCCGGAAGCATACGCTGCCGTTAAGAAACCCCAGATCAAAAAGGATAAAATCAGAGTTGTTTTTAATTTAGCGTTCATTTTCCCTTCCCTTTAAAGGGCTAAGCACGCAAGCTTAGCCCTTTGCCTATAAACTTATTTCTTGCAAACGCATTCATCCGCTTTTTTCTTACATCCTACACAAACTCCGCCCTTGATCGGTTTACCACACTTTTTGCATGGAGTACATCCGCAGACATCGCACATACTTATCACCTCCTTTTTTATCTTTCTATTTCTGGCTAAATTTTGATTATTTTATCCAAGGGCGCGCCGCATATAGGGCAATGCTCCAACTCATTCTCCAAACGCCCGGTATTGCCACATGTGGTACATACATAATAACTATATTGGCCTATATCTTCTCCTTTATTATAGGCCTTTATTGCCTCCGGCAACAATACAGAGTAATTATTTTTTGCCCCATACGCTTCACCGAAAGCATACTGGGCGAGAGGCAAATCGGCTTTCATGGAATAAGGCAGATATTTGGAAAAAATCTCATCCGTATCCATCTTCTCAATGGCCCTGCTTATTTTAAGATTATAACCTATACCACGCAGATTATTCAAAATACTAAAATAGTTTTTCGCATGATAAAACGCGGATTTCGACAACGCATTAAAAAGCTTCTCTATGCCGATAAATCCTTTTTCATGCGCATCATCCGCAAAAAACTGATACCGGATATACGCCATAGCTTCGTTCTTAAAAGCTTCATTAAGAAATTTAGTGACCTTTTTATTTTTGATCTCGCGGTCATAGGATTTATCCGCAAGCGATATATATTCATATTTAAGCTCGGAATCTTTATCGAAGTAGAATCTTAGCACATGATGAAACGAACTTTTTTTATCCGGGAGACGCCCGAAGAAATCCAACCTTGCTCCGCCGCCTGCGGATACTATTACTTTGTAACCGTCGACATCTTCCTGAAAATAAGAATGTACGTGGCCTGCTAATACGTACTTAATATTATCCTTCCAGGGATCCATAACGTCTTTTAACTTCTGCCATTCTTCGGGCTTCATGCTATTGGAAGAAAAACTGTTGGGAGGAGGTATATGGAATAATATTAATATATTCTTGCGTTTATACTCTTGGAGATGTTGCTTAAGAAAATTAAGGGTTTTATCCTCGAATATTCTCTTTGAATTATCCAAAACAACAATTAATAAATCATTATTGACTAAAATATAATTTTTCAGTCCGAAATATGTAACATAGTAATCAGAATCGTGGTTACCGCATAATGTATAGACAGGATTTCTGGATACGTTATTAATGATGCCATAAATGTGCTTATAAAACTCTTCCAGCCCGAAAGGAACAAGGTCACCCAGAATAATCTTAAAGTCGGTTTGCGTGCAACTCATTGCCTTTGAGAACGTAGTCATTATCTCAACACCCAGCCCATCGCAACCCGGATCGCCTAAAATAGTAAAAGATGAAACCTTATTAATAAAATTGACCTTATCCCTTACCTTGACAACGCCTCTTGCTGTTGCTTTCTTCAAAATTATTCCTCCAATTCAAAAAAAATGGACAGATATAATTGATTTCTAATCTGTCCTTTGTTTTCTACCGCAACGCCTGCAACTCATAATCACCTCTTTATGAAGTTACATGTATTATAGCGCATGAAAAATACTATTATTTATAGATATTTATTATACCCGCGGCATAGGGATAATCAAGCAAATTCGGATATTTAAAGGAGTGGTTTTATGCGTTGATCAGTTGTGTCCGTGCAAGATCGCTCAGACGGCTATAATCAGCGGATGAATATGCGGAGGTGTCGATTGATGGCATAACTTTAATCACACAAGAGATTTTGGTCGTAAAACGCCAGCTTCCTTTTGGAATAGCGTCCCTTGTCCCCTGTATAAGGACCGGCAATATCGGGACTTTTTCTTTTATAGCTAATTTAAACGCGCCGTTCTGAAATTCCCCCACTGTCGAATCATTATTTCTTGTTCCTTCGGGGAAAAATACTACCGAAACTCCACTACGCAGCCACTGGGAAGCTTCTTGGTAAACTTTCTTGATGCTGGAGAATTCATTGCGTCTTAACCTGATGTGTCTAGCCAAAAGCATATTCCATCCCAAAACCGGTATTTTAAAAAGGCTTTCTTTGGCGACCCATTTAAACTGCATCTTAGTCTTATACATTAATACAATATCAGCTAAGCTTTGATGATTCGAAACAACAACATAGGTCTTTTTATGGTCAATGTTATCGAGACCTTCAACTTTAACATCCCAGTACGGATTTAGCGCGGTCACCACATCAGTCCACCAAAAACATTGGGCGTGCGCAATTTTTCGTTTTCTATCAAAAGGAAAGAATAGCATCGAGACAAACGCCATTACAAGAAATAATAATACCGTAACTAAAATTCCTACAAACCAAATAAGTATCGACTGCAATGATTGTTTCATCTTTTATACCCACCCGGATTGCTCCGGCCTTTAGCCCTACCGCGTTTAACATCGCCCCGGCCTGTGCCAAACGAAGCCGACGGGCTGCTAAATCCGGATTTTGGCGCATGAGCGCTAGTTTTACGCCAAGGCTTTACGTCTCCCGCGGGTTTCTTCCAAGGTTTAATACCGCCTTCGGATCTACGCCAAGGTTTAGACTCGCCTTCGGCTTTTTTCCAAGGGGGCCGTGCCCCACCCTCAGCTCGTTTCCATGGTTTGACACCACCTTCGGATTTACGCCAGGGCCTAGACTCGCCTTCGGCTCTCTTCCAAGGAGCCCCAGCCCCTCCTTCAGTCCGCTTCCAAGGCTTATACTCGCCAGGGCTCTTCTGCCAAGGCCTTGAGTCATCTGCCCTCTTGCGCCAACGCATAGGATTATCCGGACGTCCCTGCGGCATAACTTCTTTTTGTATTCCAGCTAGTCCGCGCCGTTTTATATAGCTATGCGTACGTCTGCCGCCCTTATATGCTCCCGGCTGCGCAAAAAAAGGTCGCATTGGCCGATCGACTTCAACCTTCACCTTAGGCTCTATCTTTTTCTTTGGTTCTATCTTACGTTCGGTTTCTGTTTTAGGGCGTGCTACATTAACATTAAGAAGCCGGCCCATAAATTCCTTGCCATTAAGAGCAGCTATCGCAACAAGTGCCTGTTGCTCATCCGGCATCTGGACAAAACCAAAGCCTCTTGATTTAGGCGCTTTTTTCTCCTTCTCCATCACGATAACTACGGAAGCGACATCCCCGAGGCCCTCAAAGAGCTTCTTTACATCACTCTCATTGGCGTTAAATGACAAATTACCTACAAATATTTCCAAGTTAAACTCCTGTATCCCTATCTATCGCCCTCGAACTTATTCCTGTTTTTTATTCAGTATCTCTTTGCATTTTAAACATACTATTAATCTTTTTCTTGCTTCATTTATAGTCGCAAACACCGTTACCAGGTAATTATGCGCCATTTTCTCTCCGCATCTCATACAGCTATTCATTTTAACGCCTCTTTATAAGTTAAAAAATAGGGCTCGGCGCTATTAAGGCCGGGCCCTATTTTAGTTACTAAGGTTATAACTTGACGACTTTAGTCGCCTGTTCGCCTTTAGGGCCTTGTTCGATTTCAAACTCAACCTGCTGGCCTTCAGCTAAAGACTTGTATCCGTCGCCCTGAATGGAAGAATGATGTACAAATACATCCTTACCGTTCTCAGGCGTAATGAATCCATAACCTTTTTGATCGCTGAACCACTTTACTGATCCTTTTACCATTGTTTGCTACCTCCTTTTCTTAATAATTTATAGTAAAACCCGCCAGAAATCTGCATCACATTCACCTGATAGCACCTTTTACCTCTAACGGGGCAAACAATGACAGCGACAAAAAACCGTAAGGCTAGCTTTCCTAATCCTTACGGCTAAGACTTCTAATCTTTTTACTACATGTTTAGTATAGCATATTTTCTTCATTAGTCAAGGATAATAAAATAAAAAATGGGGGCCCCTTTCAAGTTTGATAAGGAAAACCCCCTCGAACGATTTGACCAGTTACCTTTTGCAAATCTGCTGGAAGCGAAAAACTAACGTAATCTTTACTTTTAACGGCCTTCGTTCTTACGCTTCGAATAACAATCCTTGCAATATATCGGACGATCATCTCTAGGCTTAAATGGAACTTCGCACTCTTTTTTGCATTCCGAACAAATTGCTTTGTGCATTTCCCGCGGACCGCCGAATCCACCACCACTCTGGTATGCCATGCTTCCTCCTTTGATCTTCTTATTAAAATCTTACCTTAAGTTGAGATTATAGGACTTTTAGAAAATATTGCAAGTGTTTATTTACTCTGAGGCAACTTGTGTCTCGGGGGCCGGTCCAGACTCAGGCGTAACCTCTGCCGCTTTTTTCTCTAACTTCTTTTGCTTTTTTTCCTCTGCCTTCTTTTTCCTGGCCAATTCTTTCTGATATTTCTTATATGAATAATTATTTCTGCTCATAATATTCTCCTTAAACCCCATAAAAGGCTGGGTGCTTATTTATTAAAGATTCTACTCCAAATAATGGCTTTCTGCAAACTATTTATGCTGATCTAAGACACAACCTCTTAAGTAGCCCCGGCAAAAGCTTGCCGTAAAGATGTTTCTGCGAGTGCTTACGACAGAGATACTCTAGAAACATGGGAGATTTTTCATTTAAGAATTCCAGATAATCTACGGGCCGCCTTTTAAAACGACTTTCCCACACTACCCAATCCTCCAGTATACGGTAAATCTTCACCCCCGCTTTTTTGCTAAATGCGAAAAGTGTTTCCTGAAACACTTGACTGTCGTAAAGACGGTCCATGGCATAAAATAATTTCTCTATTTTCTTTATCTCATCCTCAGTCATGGCATTACTTCTATATGCATAATATGGCGGACGACGATCATATTCTATGCCGAAATCCGCTGCTTTTTCCCGTAAAACCGTACCGGCAAGTACGGCTAGACGGAAAATTACCACTTTTGCCGGATGCAGAGAATAAAGCCAATCCAGAGACTTCATCAGGCTCTCATAACTCTGATAAGGTAATGCATCTATCAGCTGTATTTCATAATAAAGCTTTAATTTGTTTAAAGCACGGATTCCTTTTTTGAATTTTTCTTTATCAAACGCCCGGTTAATCGCTTTTAAAGTCCTGAGGTTTGTGCTTTGAATACCAACCTCAATATTATAAGCATTTGCCCGCGATAAAAGCCGGGCCATCTCATCATCGACTAATTCCGTTTTTAACTCTACATGCAGATTACTCCCCTGGTTATAGCGGATAAAAATCTTCAGGATCTTCTTTGCCCTTCGGGGATTAGAGTTAAAAGTGGCGTCCATCAAATACACCTCATGAGGCTTATGCGAGAGAATAAGCTTAAGTTCTTTCTCTACCCTGCTTAAAGGAAAATACCTTACTGAAGGGAAGTTTTTATGGTAATAGCAGTATCCGCAGCGGAAAGAACAGCCGCGCGTGGTTTCTAAAGGCACATCCACAATATTTTTATCTTTGAGATTGATCAGGCCAGCGAGATACGGAGAGGGGATATCGCTGATATCGCGTATGGGCAACCTGTCCGGGTTACGGATTATCTTCTTATTCTTACGAAAAGAAATTCCCTTTATATCTCTTAAGTCGGTTTGGCCGATTAATTCCGCAAAACTCTCTTCACCCTCTCCCCTTACCACAATATCAACCGATTTTTCTTGAGCCAATATCTCTTCTGCGCGTGGGCTTACCTCTGGACCGCCTAAGACAATCACTAGCCCAGGATTTATCTTTTTTAACCGGCGGCAGATATCTAAAGTTTTCTCAATATTCCAAAGATAACAGGAAAATCCGACTAGCTGAACTTTAGACTTAAGGATTCTCTTTAAGATAACGGAAATAGCCTGGTCCTCGGTAAAGACCTGTATAGTCACTCTAGACGCAGGCTTAAGCTTTAGAATGTAGCTCTTTAAATAATAGAGGGCAAGCTGAATATCGGTGCCGGTTTCCAGGCAGATTGAAGAAAGCAATATTTTCATAAATTATGCCCGTCAGAATAAGAAAATAGGCGCTATTGCGGCAGGACTTTTTCAAAATGCTGGTAATCTTTTAAGGATTTCCAGCTGCCGCCCCAAGTCCAGCCCAAACGCATAAAAGCTTTCACAACCGGGGAATCGGGCCCGAGCGTTCCCGGTTTACGCGTGTCATACACTGCATTGGGAGGCAATACGATATTTCCTTTAATGTAAGGATTTTGCAAAGGGTTAATATCAATAGCAAAGCCATAAGCATGCTTAGAAAGAGATTTACCTGCGGTTACTGTTCTGTAATTAAACGCGGAAGTATTATTGGATAGCATGGATTGATCATCTTCGTTCCACTTTCCATCCTTTAAAAATCGGTCATGAGAAATAGGAATCACAGAATTAATAGGAAATCTGTTTTCCAAGGCTACTCGGAATACTTCCCGAATATCTTCTAAGAGCCTTTGGTCTATAACAAGTTGCCCTTTATGAATTTTTCCGTCGAATGAATAATATATTACTTCTACAAGCCTTTGCTTTTTTTTAAATTCAAGAGGCGCCTCTTTCTTTAACGCTTCAGATAATGAAATATTGCTGTCAACAATCGGATTCTGCAGAGAACCGGATGGCGATTGCTTAAATTGTTCATTTAGCGTTCTTTCTGTACCGCCAGACTCTGTGGCACATCCGGCTGAAGCTACAGTTAAAAATAAAAAACAAAAGAATGCATATTTATTTATCATTTTTAAGGCATAGCGAATCATAGTTTTAAGTTACGCAGTCTCAAAGCATTACTAATAACAGAAACCGAACTAAAGCTCATTGCAGCACCTGCGATCATGGGGCTTAAAAGCAGTCCTAAGAACGGATAAAGAATTCCGGCAGCAATAGGAACACCCAAAGCATTGTAAATAAAAGCAAAAAACAGATTCTGACGAATGTTTCGCATAACATTCCGGCTGAGCCGCAACGCCTTCACAATCCCGTTAAGATCCCCCTTAACCAAAGTGATCCCCGCGCTTTCAATTGCCACGTCCGTTCCTGTACCCATGGCAACCCCTACATCCGCCTGGGCTAATGCAGGTGCATCATTAATGCCATCACCGGCTACCATTACCTTAGCACCTTCGTTTCTTAATTTCTTTACAATCTCTTGTTTATCCTTTGGCTCAAGGCCGGCATACACATCAGTAATGCCTAATTCTTTTGCGATGGCCTTCGCAGTCATTTCATTATCTCCTGTCAACATCACAACCTTCAATCCCATTTTGTTTAAAGCGCGAATGGCTTCAGGAGTTGTTTTCTTGATCGGATCTGAAACTCCCAATATCCCCACTGCCTGCGCATCAACAGCTACCCAGATAACCGTCTCGGCTCTCTCCTGAAGCTCATCGGACTTCTTTTTTAACTCTTCGGCTAGGTTTATTCCGTTATCCTCCATAAATCTTTGTTTCCCAAGTAAAACCGCCCTACCATTGATTTCGCCTTTAACTCCTCCGCCTGTTACGGAATGAAAATCGTTAACCGAAGCCAATCCAGAGCCTTTGTCTTTTGCGTAATCAACTACACAGCGAGCTAACGGATGCTCACTATTCTGCTCAATAGAAGCTGCCATATTCAACAATAATTTCTCATCCCAACCATTTACTGTAATAATAGCGGTTACCTGCGGCCTGCCTAGTGTTAAAGTCCCGGTTTTGTCCGTAAGAATATGGGTTACTTTCTCGGCTTTCTCAATAGCCTCGGCATTTTTTATTAATATTCCTGCTTGGGAACCTCTTCCTACGCCAACCATAATCGACATCGGCGTTGCCAAACCCAGAGCGCAAGGACAAGCGATAATTAAAACCGAAATAGCGCTGACTAAGGCGTACGCTAAAGCAGGGGCCGGTCCAAATACGGACCAAACGATGAAAGCAATTACCGCACACCCCAATACCGCGGGAACGAAATACCCGGATACCTGATCAGCGAGTTTCTGAATAGGGGCGCGGCTGCGTTGAGCGTCAGCCACCATTTTTACGATTTGAGAAAGAATAGTTTCAGAGCCTATCTTTTCAGTCCTCATTACAAAAGAGCCCGTCTGATTAACCGTTGCGCCGATAACCCGGTCTTCTTCTCTCTTGGTAACCGGAACCGGTTCACCGGAAATCATCGATTCATCAATGGTGCTCCTGCCCTCGGTAACAATACCGTCCAGAGGAATTTTTTCTCCCGGCCGAACGCGCAGTAAATCGCCCCTTTGGATTTTTTCAATGGCAATATCTTCTTCTCTGCCGTTTTGAATACGGTGCGCAAACTTTGCGGCAAGGCCAAGCAATGCTTTAATCGCCTGACCTGTTCTATTGCGCGCTTTTGCTTCGATAAGCTGGCCCATAAGCACTAAAACCGTAATAACAGCTGCTGCCTCAAAATACAACCCGATCTCGCCGTGCTGTTTTAACGATTCAGGAAAAATATTAGGAAATAGAATGGCTATTGCGCTAAAACCGTAAGAGGCGCCTACGCCCATAGCAATCAAGGTAAACATGTTGAGGCTTCTATTCAAAGCCGATTTCCAGGCTTTTACAAAAAAGATATCCCCCGCCCACAGTACAACGGGCGTTGCAAAGATAAACTGCAACCAACGCGAAAGTCCGGTAGGAACAAATGCTTTCAGATTAAGAACCGGAATCATTTCACCGAACGCCAGCAAAAAAACAGGAAGCGTCAAAATCAATCCAAGCCAAAATTTACGCGCTAAGATACACTCTTCTTTATTATCTCCTTCCCCGGCAAAGGCAATTTTCTTTTCAAGATGCATGCCACACTTTAGGCAATCACCGGGCTTATCCTGTTCAATTTCAGGGTGCATCGGACAGATATACATAACTTTATTTCCAGATGTTACGGATTTTTCTATGGAAGATTGCTTTAAAAACTTTTGCCTGCAGTTTTCGCTACAGAAATAATAGATAAAGCCATCTCGTGTAAACTTGATGGCTTTAGCCGGATCAACTTCCATTTTGCAAATCGGATCTTTTGTTTTCTCTGCCATAACGATAACCCTTTATAATTTATTCGATGAATGCATTATACAATAAATCAGGTAATTTCTTCTATTGGCAGGACAAACGCCTTAATACCTTCTTTGCCTAATTTTGTTCTTAGCTCTTTTACTGTAGAAATCAGCTGTTTCGCGGAATTTTCCGGGGTGGCGACATAAAGAAGATTATTTCTGCCCGGCCAGATATCATTACCTAAATGCGTACCGGAAGTTTCTCCCCGGCCAAAAACTCCCATGACCTTGGTGTAATCTTTTAGGTTGCATTTTTTCATCATCTCCATCACTTCCATATCCACTGCTTCGTTATAGACGATAAGCACCATTTTAAGCATTACCATTACCTTCGTTCAAACCAGCTTTTCTATGAAAGATAGCATAAAGCGTAGGCACAAAAAGCATAGTGATCAACGTAGAAACAGTCAAGCCGCCGATCATTGTAATACCCATCGGCTGCCAAACTTCAGAACCTTCACCGCGAGAGATTGCCAAAGGCAACAAACCCACCAAGGTGGTGATAGTAGTCATTAATACCGGCCTTAATCTTTCTTTCCCGCCTCTAGTTACCGCTTCATACATAGATAAACCTCGTGCGCGCAGAATCTGGATATAACTTACCAAAACAATAGCGTTATTAACCACGATACCCATCAACATGATAATCCCTAAAAATGAGATAATACTTAAGGTTGTATTCGTCAGAATAAAACCCAAGATTACGCCGATAAAGGTAAAAGGAATGGCGAACATAACAATAAAAGGATCTAAGAGCGATTCAAATTGTGCGGCCATTACCATATAGACCAGAGAAATACCCAACAACAATAAAAGCGTCAGATCTTTAAACGCCTTTCTCTGCTCTTCTGCTTCGCCTCCAATATTAACCATGATATCTCCGGGGAGGGTTAATTTGCTCAATTCTTTATTGAAATCCTCAATGATTTTCCCTGAAGAGCGCCTGTAGGCGTTACATTCCACCTGCACTACTCTTTCCCGGTTTTTACGGTCAATATCCTGCGGCCCAAGAGTTTCGTAAATTTTAGCGATATTAGATAATTTAATATGCTCTCTGGTAGTTCCTTTAAGCGCCTGCGAATCTGCCAAAGCAACAAAAGAAGTTTTTTCCTGCGGCAAGGGCGCTACGATAGAAAGGTTTTCGATATCCTCTTCTTTTGTGCGCGAAGCCTCTTCGAGCCTGACATAAATATCGTAGGTCTCTCCTTTTTCGCGGTATTTTGTTGCGCTTACCCCCTGAATAAAAGCCTTGAGGGTATTAGAGATCGTGCTCATATCCAAACCCAGCGCCGCTGTCTTTTCCCGGTCAACATCAATCCTTAATTCCGGGCGGTTAAACTCGCGCGAGATAGAAACATCTACCGCGCCGGGAATCTTTTCTAGAATGCCTTTAACTTGTTCTGCCAAAGCATCGGTTTCTTCAAACGAATGTCCGATAATTTCAATTTGGATTGCCTTACCTCCGCCTCCGGTAATCAAACGCCCTAGAGGGTTGCCTGTTGAAACATCAGCCTTGATTACCCCGGGAATATCTTTTATCTTGTTTCTCACCAACTGCCCGACTTCCGTAACCGAGCGTTTTCTTTTAGTCTTACTCACCAACTTTGCTCCGGCAGCAATAGTATGCGTACCTTGCGCACCGCCAAAGGCCCGGCCCAAGCCCCTGACCGAACCGGTTCTCACATAATAATAGTCCGCTTCGGGTACATTCTCAGCAAGCAAATTTTCAATTCTCTGAGCGACTTTATCGCTTTCTTCAAGCCTTGTTCCGACAGCAAGGCTAATATTTATACGCATGTCTCCGGTATCTTCTTCAGGGATAAACTCATTACCGACAAAACGCGTCAAGGCTAAGCTAAAGATAAACGCCAGAGTAAAACCGACAATAATGATTTTTTTATGGCCTAAAGACCAGCCAAGCATTTTTGCATAAAAATCTTCCCAGCCCTTGAACATTTTCTCAGAAAAATCATAGAACTTCGTGAATAACTTTGGTTTTTCTTTATTATTCGTAACATTACTAAAATGCAGCCATTTCGAACAAAGCATCGGGCTGAAAGTCGCAGCAGTAAAAAGCGATGCCAAAAGTGTGACGATAATAATTACTGCTAATTCTCCAAAGATAACACCAACGACTCCCGGTATGAATAACATGGGCATAAAAACCACTATGGTTGTAAGAGTAGAGGCGGCAATTGATAAAAACATTTCCGAGGTACCGAAAATTGCCGCTTCCTGCGGACGCTGGCCCCGCTCGAAATGGCGGTAAACATTATCTACGACAACAATGGCGTTATCAACCACCATACCCGAAGCAATGGCTATGGAAGAAAGACTGATAGTGTTAATGGTCTTACCGCTTAAGAAAAGATAGATAAAACTGATTAGAAGCGAAAATGGTATAGTCAGAGCAACAATCATACTCGGCGCTAACTGGCGCAGGAAAAACCAAACCACTAAGATTACTAAAAATATTGCCAGCCAGACTGAAGATTTTAATGAATTAAGCGAAGTAATGATATCCTTTGAAGTATCAAAAATGGTAACAACCTTTACATCTGCCGGAAGTGTTTTAATTAATTCTTCCATGCGCTTCTTTACTCTTTGCGCGACTTCTACGGAATTGGTGCCGCTTTGCTTCTGCACCATCATCATCAGGCCCGGCTGCTTGTTAACGCGCACAGTGCTTGTAACTTCCTTAAAACTATCCTCCACGCGCGCCACATCCTTTAAATAGATAAACTTTCCTTCGCGCCTGCCTAAAATTACCAGGTTTATTTCTTCGGGACTGGCAAATTCTCCGGGAAGCCTTAAGAGATAATCAGTCAGACCCGTTTTTAAGTCTCCTACGGGCTGCGTAATATTTTCTTGTTTTAGGGAGTTTTGAATATCGAGTATCGAGAAACCGTATCCTTCAAGACGAGTTTTGTCTACCCAGATATTAATCTGCCGCTCCAAACCTCCTCCCTGAATTTGCACAGTACCGACCCCGGGCAACTGGCGCAAGGCATCACCTACCCTTTTATCAATTAAATCATAAAGCTCCGGGTATGATTGTTTGGCCGTAAAGCCAAAATATATTATCGGAATATTAGAGGTGTTAAACTTAAAAATTATGGGGTTATCCATTTCATCCGGAATATCCGGCAATAAACGCTTGGATAAATCAATACGGTCGCGAATATCATTAGATGCTTCGTCCAGATTTGTCCCCCAAATAAATTTAAGGGTAATCCTTGACGAACCTTCTGAAGAAGAAGAGGTAATTTTCTCTAACCCTGGGGTTGTGGCAAGCTGGTTTTCCAAAACCTCAGTAACCTTGCTTTCCACGTCCTCCGGGCTTGCGCCGGGATAAGTAGAAATTACGCTGATAGAAGGCGGTTCAATTTCAGGCATGCTATCTATGCCTATCCTTGTAAGGCTGTAAGAAGCAAGCACGATGATTGCGGCAAAAATCATTAAATTCGTTACCGGCCTCTTGACTCCGAATTCGGGAAAATTCATTCTTTGTCTTCCTCTGCAATTACCTGCGCGCCGTCATAAAGCTTCTGCTGCCCCACAATCACCGCTAAATCTCCTTCGCGAAGGCCGTTCTTTATTTCGTAATACGGTCCCTGACGGATGCCCAAGTTAATCTTCTTTAAAACCGCTTTTTGATTCTCTATAATATAGATGTATAAATTAGGCTCTTTGCCCAGAATTGCCTCTTTTAGAATCACCGGTACATTTTTATGCTCGGCGAGCACCAGGCTCACTTTACAAAACATCCCCGAGCGCAGCTTACCTTCAGGATTATCTATGACAATCTCGATTGGCGCTGCGCGCGTAGACAAATCTACCACCGGGCTGATTTTTGTCACCTGACCTGCGAATTCTTCATCCGGGTAAGCATCCACCATGATCTTTGCTTTCTGGCCAAGAGCAATCTTTGAATAATATTTTTCCGGTATATCTAAATCTATTTCCACGCGCCTCATGTCAACCACTAAAGCAATGGGCGTTTGCGTAGTAACATTCTCCCCGACATCTACATAAACCCTGCCGATAATCCCGCTAAGCGGACTTTCTACAGGGGCCTTTTCAAATTTAAAACCGACTTCATCGCGATCAATATAAGCAACTGTTTCGCCTTTATTAACAAAACTCCCGTCCTCTTTGACCTTTTCAATAATCTTCCCGTTTACCTTAGGATAAATGACCGCTTCTTCCTGCGCCCTGATATTGCCTACATAATCTACTGTTTCCTCAAGGTCTCTAAATTCGATCTTGATAACCTTAACCGGGATTGTTACTTTTGCGGCCTGTTCTTTTGATTGTTTTTGGCAACCTAAAACAGCCAATGCCACAAATAATATTATAATAATTTTACGCACACTAATCATCATCCCTCCAGCTTAATGTTGTTCTTGGCTAAGGTTATCCCTTGAGACTTATCCAAATCAATCAAAGCCACATTATAATCGATTAATGCCCTAACATAGTCAAGCTCAGCCTGCGATAGTTTATCCTGATAATCCAGCATATCATGGGTTGAGACCTGGCCTGCGGCATAACGTTCTTTTTGCGCGGCATAGTTTTGCGTTTCTTTTTCCCTAGAAAGCTTTGCAACTTCAACCTGCCGCCTCTGCACTCTCATTTCCCTAACCTTATCCCTTACCTCTAACATAATATTCTGCTCTAATCTTTTGAGACTTAAAAGAGCTTGAGCTTTCTCTAGTTTTTTCTGATCATATTTTGCTCTATCGCCGCTACCCCAGGGAACGCTTATTTCTACTCCCGCAAACCAATCCTGGTAATTCATATTAGCATTCTGCAATGCCTTGGTATAGCTTTTTTCAAGACCGTTTAAACCATAACTGCCAACTAAATCAACGGTAGGCAGAAGAGCATTTTTTGCAACTTGAATTTTAATATCACGATTCTTTAAGTCGATCTGTGCGGACTGATAATCCGGGCGAAACATAAAAGCATTTTTCAAACATATCAGAAGATCTGCATCTTCTATCCTAAACTCCGGTTTATCAATTAATTCTATTTTTGCGTTCCAGACTTCCGGATCGTCAACAAGGTTAGTCACTAATTTTAATTCGTCTTCCGCCTTCTTAACTGCTGCCGCCGAAGAAACAACCGCTTTCTCTTTTGCTGCTGCCGCGGCCTCGGTTTCCAACAAATCCACTGAACTCATCAATCCTTTTTTATACCTTGCGCGGTTTATAATCAATAAACTAATAGTACGCTTAAAAGCAAGCTTATCCAACAAATAATTTTCTAAAGCAAAGGTATAATTATAATAAGCGGTTTTTGCCTTACTGATTGTATTTATTACCGTATCCTGAAAAGATTTTTCCGACTGGGCTTTATTATTCTTAGCAATGGTAATATCCGCGCGGTTGACTATTATTCCAAAACCCTTAAGCAGCGGCTGAGTAATCGTCAGATTAGGGGTTACCGTATAATAAGGATTAAAGATCTGAAAAGACGAATCGCTTTTATATCTTTCATTTAAGAAATTAATCGCGTATTCTGTGCCGGTAACCATTTTTCCCGAAACCCCGGCGTCAAAATTAATATCCTGCGAGTTAAAATTAGTGGCGCCCTGTAAGGTGCTTCCGGCAAGCTCGGTATTGTCTTCTACGGTATATGTGCCGGTAAAAACAGGCTCAAAATCAGCCCGTGCGATCTTTACATCGTCATCTTTAAGCTTTGGCTCTATGCGCATAATCAAAATTTCTGAATTCTGTTTTAAGGCATAAAGCATGCAGTCGACTAAACCGATTTTTAGAACCCTATCCTCGGCACCAGAGGCCATAAAAACGGATTTTTCCATTTCTCTTGCCCTTGCTTCGGCTTCACCAGGTTTGCTCTTCGCTGTAGCAGAGGAAACAAAACCAAAAAGCAACCCGATACTCAAACAAAGAATTGACGCCTTTTTAAGCATTTCTTTAGTAAGCTTTCGTTAAGTTGGTATTTTCCTTGAGTAAAATCTCTTTTATTTGCAACAGGATACGTAAATAATCCTGTCGGTCAGATTCGGAGATCTCACCGAATATCTTTAATATCATCTGACGCTTGCCCTCATTAATACTTTTTATTAAATTATCGCCTTTAGCGGTTAATTTTATTTTAATAACCCGGCGGTCTTGCGCGTCGTAGATTCTGGCACAGTGCCCGCTTTTTACTAAGCGATCAATAATTCCGGTCATGGCTGCCATGGTAACGCCCATAAAACGCGCCAGGTCTTTCATCTTGGCTTCCTGCTCAATATCTAGAAAATGCAAGATCATTATCTGCGGCAGGGTAACCTTCCCCCTGTGCAATTCGGTTGTCATGCACTTGGAGAATTCTTTCATCATTACGGGCATAATCTCGCCCATTTTGTCGGCGAAATCATTAAGAGAAATTACGGACATATTTAACCTCCCTAATAGTTAATATACTTAACTATCAATGACATTAAATATAACACACAAGCCAACTAATGTCAAGGAGAGTTTAGCTTTTAGCTTCCCCTAGCCCTCTGGAGACATAAAAATAACCTTGATCCCACGAAAGAATCAAGGCTGCTACTCTTGCGAAATATTATCTATTTTAAAGCTTCTTTGCGCAAAACAAAGAAAACCGGAATAGCTGCTATTTCAACGGCAATGCTGACAATAATAACTGCGAATATAGACTGCTCATAGAGCAAACCAACAAGAGCGCTGCCGACAAAAATTGCCAGCCCATAAGCTGTGTTAAATATTCCGTAACCTGTCCCCCTCTTCTTTAAAGGTGTCAGATCAGCAATTGCAGATTTCATGATTGTCTCATGAGCTCCCATGACAATTCCCCATATGATTGCTCCGGCTAAACATAAGGAGAAATTAAGCGAAAAAACAAAAACGGGGATGAATAAAGAAAGTACCGGAATAGCAATTAAAGTAATCAAACCAGCCTTTTCATTATTGTGCCTCGTTTTAAAAATATCATATGTCTTGCCGATAACCAAAGCCGCCATAGCATCCACCCCCATAGCTAACGCATAAAATAAAGGGATTTGCGCATCAGTGAGCACGTGCTTAGCTTTAAAATGATAACCAATTAAGGCAAAATTAGTAAAACCAATAGTGGTGATAAAAGTGAAAACCGTATAAATCCAGAAGGTTTTGCTTAATTTTTCTGGTTCGAGACTTTTGATTGTTGAGCTCTCTAAGACTTGCGGATTAGGTACGCGGCGCCAAGCAATAAAAATGCAGAGCATAACCAAAATCAATGGGATCCAAAGCAATGAATACCCCTGCTGGTAGTCTCCTACGCCCCTATCTCCTTTGCCAAGCATTACAAAAAACAGGGTAAAAATTAATGGGCCAGTGATCGCGCCAATCTGATCAAGCACCTCGGCTATCGCAAAACCAAAACCTGTACCCACTTGCTTGGTGGCCTGAGAAAGAATCGTATCTTTTGCCGGGCTGCGCAAGGCCTTACCCAATCTCTCCATTACGATAAAAACAACCGCAACCTGCCATATTCCAGCAAGAGAAAGTAATGGCACGCTCACCAGCATCCCATAACCCAAGAAAGTAAATACCCAATAAGCCCTGGTCTTATCGGCAAAATACCCCGAAGCCAGACGAATCGCGTAACCTAAAAACTCCGCAATCCCGGCAACCATCCCTACTATTACGGCACTTGCACCCAACGTCTTAAGGTATGGGCCGTTAACACTACGCGCTCCCTCATAGACTATATCACCAAAAAGGCTGACCAGGCCGAAAAGTAAAATTAGTTGAAATGCGGTTTTCTTTTGGTTAGTCATCTAAAAATTGGGCGTGCTTTCTTTCATTAGGAAGTTTATTATTAAAATACGGAGTTGCTAAAAACAGTAATCCCTCTCATATAAGCCAAGGGAAAACCTCTTGCTATTTACAGGTATGTATTATAAGGCTAAATATGGCGGTTATCAAGAAAAATGCGGAATTAGAGAGACTATTTTCCTCGCTAAAATGCCCGCCTCTCAAGGAGAGACATTTATAATAAAATTCAAATACCAAGGTCATTTATTCTGAAAAGATTTGTTTAATGCGTAGAATAGCAGAACTAGCAACAAAGAATAGGCGCCAAAGTAAACTTTTTTTCTACTGATCGGCTGGATAACTAGACTTCCCGAAGTTACTTTCCTTATTTCAGAGGCATGAATATCCAAATCACCCCCATGTTCCAGGCAGATTCGATGAAATGTCCCAAAAACTTCTACGATATCTCCTTTTATTTGATAATTCCCTACATAACAGATATCTTCTATCATCGCCTTTGGAGCCCAAATACCAATCGCAATAGTGCCGTCATTCACATGCAGCCATGCATGATCCCCGCGAATCATTATATCTCCTATGACCTCTCCTTTATAACTGATGGCTTTACTGTCATACTGTTTAGCATTATTCAATAACTCCAAACTCGCAGCTGTCTGAGCACAACAGTTAAAGCTAGCCACAAACAGTACCAAACATAAGATCATAAGGAATAAAAAACTTTTCACTTTTATTTACCTTTCACAAACGCTACAAAAAAACCAAATAGCGCGAAAACCGACATTAATTCAAGCCTTCCTGCCCACATTTCGATTATATAGGTCACTTTTAATATCGCCGGCATACTTGCATCCGTTATTCCGCAAGAAAGCCCAACATTGCCTGCTGCAGAAGTGGATTCAAAAAGAGCTTCTAGAAAAGGATACCCCAAGCCTAAACCCACCAAAGTACCCAATACGTAAAGGAAAAGATATCCCAACGTAACAATCAAAACCGCCCGTACCTGTTTATCTTCAATAAACATCGTTTTTATATGATGAAACTTTTGTATTACGACAGCGCTTGGCGAAAGCATCATTCTTTTTATGTCTTGCCTAAATGCCTTATATATAACTCCCACGCGCAGCATTTTAATACCTCCAGCCGTAGAGCAGGCGCAACCTCCCAGGGCCATGGAAATAATTATCCCGGTTAACGCTAAATCTCCCCACTCCTTAAGAAACTGCTGCGCGTATATGGTCATGTAGCCGGTTGTAGTTTGTCCCGAGATAATCTGAAAGAATCCCTTGCGAAAAAGTATCATTCCATCCGAATAAACACCCAAGTGCCTTAAGCCGGCCATAGTAATCAAAGTAACAATCATAATAACAAACAAGAGAGACCGCGTTTCGATATTCTTCCAAAGTTCCTTAAAATTACCCTTCCAGATTTGATAATGCAAATTAAAGTTAAATGAGCCGATAACCATAAAGAAAATTATGACAATTTCATAGACTAAACTGTGATAATAAAGAATGTTTATGGATTGCGGGGAAAACCCTGCCGTATCAAATCCGGCCATAAAAATACAAACACCATGAAAAAATGCGCTTTGGGGCTTTAATCCGATAGACATCCCTACCAGGCCTAAGACTAGTGTCCCTAAAATTAAGTACACTATGCTGATAGCCCAAATAAAACGCGCCGTATGAATAACATTGGGGACTAATTTCTCATCGCGGCCTTCTCCAAGATACAGATTAAGCGAACCACTGCTGCCCCTAACCAAAAATGAAATTGCAATAATAGCGATCCCCTGCCCTCCCAGGAAAGGTCCTAAGTGACGCCATAAATTATGAGTATGGGAGAGATGATCCAAATCCTGTACGAGAGTTAGGCCTGTTGTGGTAAAACCGGACATGGTTTCAAAGCAAGCGTCAAGAAATGATTTATAATGTCCGCTTAAAAATAGTGGCATGGCGCTAATAGCCATTGCAGCCAACCATGAAAGAGCAATGGTAACCATTGCCGAACCTGTATGCAACTCTTTGTCCGTTTTACACCCCCAGCTCAAAGCCACACCGATAAATATAGCAATATTAGCGCTGATCAAGAAATCCAACGCCGGATTAGCCTCTTTGAATAAAACAAGCCCCGTAATAAACGGCAGAAACATCGTAAGGCCGATGGCAAAGATTATTCTTCCCAAATAATAACCAATATTCTTAATATCGTTGACTTGAGGCTTAAGTATCATCGTATATACCGAAATGCTAATGAAAATATTACGCCTGCTCCGATAATTACCATTACATATACTACTTCCCAGAGTATTCCGAGAGTAACAGTATAAAAAACAGCAGCTTTCTTCATAGCATTCCCTTTTTTATATCCACCACCCGGCCTTATCGGATAGGCCGGTGTGTTGCTTTCTGCAACAAAAAACCAGAGATGAAATACTCTGGCACTGTGTAAAATCAACTTATTTTTGTATTTATTCTATTGGTTACGATACGCTTGACAGACGAGAAAGGCAAGTCAAAAAAAGGTCAAAATGAATAGCTAATCGCTAGAATGCAGACGGTAGCCTACGCCTGGCTCCGTAAGGATATACATGGGGCGATCCGGGTTAGGCTCGATTTTACTGCGCAAATTACTCATGGTTACACGCAAAAGATGTAAAATGCCTTCATAATCTTCTGTTTTATCCCAAATCTCACGTAGAATCTGAGTATGAGTAAGAACTTTACCGGAGTTTAAAAGAAGCAATTTGAGGGTATCATATTCGGTAGGAGACAAATCAATCTGATTGCCACCGAGAGTTACCCGGCGGCTAGTAATATCGATCGCGAGTTTGCCTGTTCGCAAGATTTCCTCTTTTTCTAAAGGCAGAAGGCGCCTCATCACCGCCTTTAAGCGCGCCAGCAACTCTCCGGTAGAAAAAGGCTTGGTAAGATAATCGTCTGCTCCGGCATCGAGTGCAGCGATCTTTTCAAGAGGGTCATCTCTCACTGATAAAATGATTATCGGGGTTTTTGTCCGTTTACGGATTCTAACAATGACCTCTCTTCCGTCCATATCAGGAAGCCCTAAATCAAGAATGATAACATCCGGATGAACACCAACCGACTCTGTTAATGCCTCCTTACCCCTTGCTGCTTCAAAAACACTGTAACCATATACAGAAAGAGACGTCTTAAGAAAACTACGTATGGCTTTTTCGTCGTCAACAACCAGAATTCTTAAATTATTTTGTTCTGCCATTGTACTTTTACTCCAAAGGAAGCTCTATAATAAACGTAGCGCCTCTGCCAAGGACGCTTTCTGCGCTAATATGACCGTCATGAGCCTCAATAATATTTTTTGCAATACTTAACCCCAAACCGGTTCCCGATACATTTTGAGCGCGTTCGACCCGATAGAATTTGTCAAAAATACGTCCCAAGTCTTCCTTAGAAATACCATAACCATAATCACGCACAGAAACGCGCACCTTCTTGCCGGTACAAAAAGCCTCTATTTCAATAACAGAGCCATCCGGAGAATACTTTAAAGCATTATCGATAACATTCAAGAACGCCTTGAGCATATACGGAAAATCTATATTTACTTCGGGCATCTCCTTTGGAATATTTATTTTTATATTTCGGTTACCTATCCTATCTTTTAGCTGTTCAAAACACGCTCCTATGAAATCTCGCAAATCACATGGCTTTTTAGAAATCCGTAATACACCAGATTCTGTCCTGGTCATGTCCAAAATATTATTTACTATGCAATTCAACCTCTCAGATTCACCACGGGCTGTCTCTAAAAGCTCATTTCTTTGCAGTTCGCTAAGCTTTGATGCGTTGTCCAAAAGAGAACTCAATGTTCCAGTAATCGATACAAGTGGTGTTTTTAAATCATGGGAAATTGAGCTTAGAAGCGCTGAATGAAGTTTTTCTGTCTGACGTTGGATGATTTGCGCTCTTACTTTTGAAGTAAGCGTGCTTACGATAAGCCCAACTACCAGAAAAGCCCCAAAAGTAAAAAGGTACTCGAAATCATGAACATTCAAAGTAAGATACGGCGGGACTAAAAAGAAATCAAATGCAAGTACACTCAATACTGAGGTTATAATCGCTGGCCCCTGTCCCCAACGAATAGCAACTATTACTACAGCCAAAAGATAGAGCATCACGATATTTGTAGGCTCAAGCTTTCTTTTGACAAACTCACCCAGCAAGGTCATAACAAGAACAAGACCTGCGCTTACCAGGTAGGGATAAATTTTATTCCGCAGAACCTTTGTCTTTTGCATATATTAAAACTCCTACAGCTATATTCTACCACGAGTATGCTTAACCTCTTTCCGTATTATGTCTTCACAATGTATAAATCACAGGAATAACAATTGATGTTTTCTCATTTCGGTACGCGCTACATCGCTTTTTTCAAATTCGGATCAAAATTATCAAATTTCAAAAATTGACACATAAGGTTGGAAATAGGTCTCAGCGCCCGATTGCGGATCCTGACATAAAGATAAAGCGGAATAAAAGCTAAGCCCAGCCTTTTTTTTGGTTCATAGCCAGTAGCCCCCATCTCGTATTTCTTTATACCATGCTTTATGCACCAATTCAAAGTATCCCGAAATTTTATAAAGTAAAGATGGTACGTATGCGCAACCGAATAGTCAAACCCGGCATAATAATCGATCATGACATCTTCTGACACTAAGCAAAATAAGAATGCAACTAATTTTCCATCTATTCTCCACAAAAAATATTTCGCATGTGAAGGCATAATCTTAGACACATTTCTAAAGAAATCAATAGACATTATTTCGAATTGTAGATCATGTTTTGCAACAATATCGAGATAAAGCCTGTATAGGTCCTCTAACGCTTTATCTTCAAGCGTATCCACTACTTCCAGATCAATTGCGACATGGTTATCCACCTTTTTGAATTTCCTCCTTAAATCATACCTTGTCGCGCCGCTCAATGTCTTTAAATATTCCTCAAAGTTTTTAAAACTGATATCGAGCTCTGTCCATGGCAAGTTGGTAAATTTTGAAAAACCTTTCTTTTGCAACGGTCCCAACACATTATCATAAGTCTTGTCAAAATCTTTGAATGCAATTATTGCAGCCTTGTTTTTCTTCGCTATCTGTTCCATGCGGCGCAGGAGAACATGCATATGATCCGGATTTTCACTTATGCCAATTCTTCCCTGCCCAAGAGGGTTCCCGCAAAAAAGAGCCCTAATGCTGAAGATGTTCAGCATGCATTTCTCAATGGCGTTCATGATCCTTTTGGTGGGACCAGCTACGGTAGTATCCAACGAATAATCCATTATAAAACAGGGAACTGCGCAAACAGGCGTAGCACGATCATAAACCATTATGTAATAGAAAGAGAATTGTTCGAGGCTTGATTCATCTAAAGTATTAAAAAAAGCGTAGCTCTCAAGAACATCCGGAAATACCTTATTCCAGTCATCAACAGGTATCTCTGCTATCTTTCTTGTGACTTTTGTCCTAAGCCCTAGTTTTTTGTGGCGTCGTGATATGATCATAACAATGTCTTATATATAATCATCTGCTTCTAGAAAATAAAAAACGCCGCGTTTATAAGCCGCGGCGCCAACTTGCTTTTTAACTACAGGTTGCCATATAATCATTTTTGTTGAAAAACGCGATTTTAAAATATGGGGTCATTCTCGTATTTCACAAGAGGAAACTTCTCTGAATTTATTAGCCTCATTATATGCGCAATACCTTAATATATCAAGAATATTCTGGCTTTAGAGAGGCTATTCCCTCACATAATCTGCCCGAAATGTCCGGTCATTTTTGGCTGGAAATGATGTAACTGTTTGATATGTAAAGCGTTGCTTTTTGTCCACATCACAAAGGTGGACATTTACATTATCTATTCCAAATCAACCAAATAAACAGAGAGGCAGTTATAACAGCTACAAGAGTAAATGGTAAGCCTATTTTAATAAACCGATTAAATCTGACAATATGCCCTTCTTTCTTTAAAATACCGCATGCGACTATATTAGCTGAAGCACCAATCGGGGTTATGTTCCCTCCTACGCTCGCGCCAATAAGTAGGCCGAATAGTAGCAACGAAGGATTAATAGCCAACTGGTTCGACATGGAAAGGGCTACCGGAAGCATCGCTGCAAGGAAAGGGACATTGTCTACAAAAGCAGAGAAAATAACTGCGAAGAAAACAAGCATAACGTAACCCAAAAATCTATTTGCTCCCACTAATCCTGATAAAAAGCTAGAAAAAGAGCCTATCCAACCGTTAACAGTAAGTGCCCCTACGATAACAAATACTCCTACTAAGAATAAACTCGTGTCCCAATCCAAAGATTTAATACTTTTCAATACGAAAGCCCGATTAATAAACTTTTCGTATATTAAAGATACAACCCCAAATAACATGCAAACCAATCCCCCCATATAACTAAATCCGGTGTCCAGAAAAGATGAAATTGCTAACGCAAAAATCATAAAGACCAGAATAAATGTGGGCACCCATGATTTTACTTGTTCAGCCCTAATAAGCTTTACTTTTTCTTTGTGGCGCCTAAATATAAAATACAACACGATAAAAGACGCTATCGCCCCTAACTCAACGGCGAAAAAGATACTGGGCCTGCCTTTATATACGAAAAAGTCCATAAAATTCATTTTGGCGAAACCGCCCAGAAGCATGCTTGGCGGGTCTCCGATTAGCGTAGCCGCGCCCTGGAGATTACTGGAAATAGCAATTCCGATCATTATATTTATTGGATTAATCTTAAGTTTATGAGATAAAGTCAGCGCAATGGGGGCGACAATTAAAACGGTTGCCACGTTTTCCACAAAAGCAGAAATAAAACTGGTAAGTACGCATATGGCTACCATAGCCCATGCGGTATTTTTTGCACGGTTGACAATAATTTCAGCGATATAAGCCGGCACTCTACTCTCCATAAAAGTATCAGCAACAACCAATGTGCCAATAAATATCCCCATAACATTCCAATTAATAGCCTCGAGAGCCGCTCGGAAACTAATAGTATTAGTCAAAACAAGTAAAATACTGGCCCCGAAAGCTACAAAAGACCTTCTTACGGGAAATATTACAAATAGAATATAGGCTGCCAGAAAAATCAGCAATGCTACAATGTTTCTTTCCATTTAATTATTATTTGCTGCCGGAAGGCTTATTCCGCTCTTGCTTATCTTTTTTATCATCCATATTACCTTTTATAATTACATACCCAAAAAATGATACTACTGCTCCTAAAAGAACATACACCGGCCAATCCTGCCATAAATTCCCAGTCATGCTTGAAACCTCCTTATTGGCTTAGATCCGTTTGAACTAAAATTTGAAACCATTAAACCCCATAAACGCAAGACTCATTAAAGAAGCAATAACGAAAGCTATCGGTAATCCTTGCAATGCCTTAGGCGAATTAGAAAGCTCGAGACGTTCCCTAATACCTGACATTAAAAGCATAGCCAAAGTATAACCAATCCCAATGCATAATCCTTGGAATATCGAAAACATGAAACTTCCAGATACTGCTTTGCCATTGACAAAGAACATATCGATGTTTAAGACCGCTGCACCTAATACGGCACAATTTGTGGTAATTAAAACAAGATAGATGCCGAAGGCGCGATAAAGAGCAGGACTCGTCTTTCTTATTACCATTTCCACCAGTTGCACAAAAGCAGCAATGATTAAGATAAAGACTAAAGTACGCAGATATGTTAAGTTAAACGGAGCCAGAATAAACCTGTAGACTAACCATGTTATAGCAGACGATATCGTAGTCACAAATGTAATTGCCATGCTCATGGCAAATGCCTGCCTTGTGTCTTTAGATATGGCGACAAAAGGACACAACCCTAGAAAACGCGACAGGATAACATTGTTAACAAAAACTGCCGAGATAAAAATTGCTAAAAACTGTCCAAAATTCATTTTCTTACTCTTTCATGCTATTAAATCGTTCTTTTTTGTTTCTTGTTTTTCTATTATTTATAGATGTAAAAAGCACCGAAAACAAAACTGCCAGTAACAACACCTCCAGCTGTTGCAATACCTTAATCCACATAAATCCCCCTATTTCTTAAGCCGCTTTAATGCCTTAGAATCCTCACCACCAAACCCTTTCCTGAATATGCGGCTATAGCAAAATATAAGTATACCGATAATAAAACTCCACGAAATAATCATAAAAATCCAACCACTCAGTTTCAACCCGTACCCTCCCTTTTTATTTAATATTATGAGTAACCGCAAAAATTACACACAATATTCCCGCTAAAATACAAACTCCCAATATAATAAATATAAACTTCATTCCTTTATCCATAACCTCCTCCTTTCTAAATAAAAACGCCACCCGGCTTTAAAAGCCAGATGGCGGCCCGACCATCCAAACCTCCGGAAGCAACACTCCCTTATTTGATAGGCGAGTGTGTTTATTTCTGAAACGAGAAACTTCCGAACCCTTGTATTACAAATTAACAGAGATGAACGATATCTTCGGGATAATACAACGAAAGAAACAATAACATATAATCTCTAAGATGACGTGTAATCAAAAAGTTATTTTTTATATGTTCTCTTCCATTTTCTCCTAATTTCTGGGCGTATGCCGGACTGCCCAAGAGTTGTTTTATAGCAAAACTGGCTCCTTCGATTGAATGACAAAGTAAACCCGAATATTTGTGCTTTATTTGCAAAGGAATACCGCCGACATTTGAAGCTACAACAGGTTTTGCTTTCCACAGAGCCTCGGCAACTGTTAAGCCGAATCCTTCTTTAAGGGACTTCTGAACAATTATATCGGATGCCCTCTGCAATGCATTAACCTCTATATCATTTTGGGGTAATAATAAAATATGGATATCCGGATCTTTCTTGGCCTCTTCTTTTACTTCGTCTAAAACCTTAAATCCCTCAGGGTCATCCTCTGCGGTACCTCCAGCCAAAATTAGCTGACAATTAATATATTTCTTTACCTGTAAATATGCTCCAATTACGCCTATCGGGTCTTTTAAGCGGTCAAAACGAGAGACTTGAGTAATGATTGGCTTATCTTTCTTGATATTATATTTTCTTAAAACCGAATTAATCGTTTCCTGTGACAACTCCTTGTTCTTATCGCTTAACGGATCAATGGAAGGGGGAATCAAGAATTGCCTAATGGGTAACTTACGAGAAAAAGATGGAGCAGAGAATATTGCTGAATCGTATTGAACGATAAAATCCATAAGAAATCCCCAAACTCTTTCGTTAGGATTAGATACATCCACATGACAACGCCAAAGCCATTTATTATTGGCTTTCTTTTTCACTAGAGCTATTGGCTGTGGATCATGGATAAAAACTATATCCCCATAGGTATCAACGCTTTTAATATTCTGCTGACTTGTTTCCATGAATATTTCAAGATCTCTCTGGGTTATCACCTCAGCCCTGCCATGTAAAGCGTTATGAAACTTTTTTGTCACTGCAAAGAACTGCTCTCCGCCTTTTATCACGTCCCATTTCGTATCTACGCCTAATTCCATCAGCAATGGCAGCATACGGTTCAATATCTCAGCAACTCCGCCTCCTACAGGCGTAGAATTTATATGCTGGATAACCTTGCCTTTTAACCGCTCGCTGAGTAACCTCAGATCGTCGATAACAGACTGGCCTACCAAAGGGGCATATTTCTCTATCTCTGCCATTTTATTGCGATATCCTATTTTCGATCATATGAATAATCTTTCCCCTTAAATCCTCTAAAGTGCTCGTGTAAGGATCAAAACTTGAGATATTATTTGCTAATTTCTTATCCCCCAGGGAATTTTCTATCCAAAATGAAAAATCATTAGTAGGTTTTTCAAGCCTTAAACGCGCCTCAAAAATATGAAAATAAATAGAATCTATGGTAATTTTCTTTAAAACCTCTACAAACTCACTTAAGTCATACGCGACATAGTTTGTCGGCAGAATAAAACTTACTGACTTAATAAAATGGAATTCTTCTCCGGAACGGGAAAATTTCAATTTAGCTAATAGGTTACCATTCAGATAAGTCTCAATGGTTGAAACAATCTTTTCACGTAAATCCCTGATAGTTGAATATTGAATTGTATCGATGCTAACCAATCTTTCCCCCAACTCATCTTCTCCGAGAATATCCGTTACCCAAAATGCAAAATCATTAGGAGGTTCGGGTGAAAGAAACTGATGTTGCTGCAGGAATCTGTGGGTATGATGATAAATGCACGAACCAGGCACTTCTTTAATAAGAGCTAGAAGCTGGTCTAATGTGGCAGCTCGCAAGCCGGTTAACTCTGATAAATGTAATCTCGTGCAAAACTTAAATGGATCTTTTGCTTTTATTAATTCTGGCATAATTAACTATACTTTAGCTTTAATATCAAACGTAGAAACCTGACCACCTCTCCCGTGTTCTTTAGGTAATAATCCGCTTTAGAATTACCGGGTTTTCCCACAAATACCGTCAAACCCTTCCTTTTCAAAGCCTTAAAAGCATCCTCATCTGTTACATCGTCTCCGATATATATGGGAAAAACTATTTTTTCTCCCAAAGCGAATTGCTGTCTTGCAAGAAGCCATAGGGCTACTTTGCCTTTGTCCCATTTAACAGGCGGTTTTATTTCATAAACTTTCTTACCAGAATCAACCCTTATCTTATCGCGCACTGTATAAGGATTAGTTACCTCGGTGATAATCTTCCCAAGCGCGGGAAAATTTTCTTTACCAACTAAACGGTAATGAATACTCAGAGTCAAACCCTTATCCTCAATTAACGCACCTTTGATGCCTGAAATTCTCTTCTGAATATCATCGGAGATATTTCTTATAATTGATTTTAAGCGAGGAAAAACTCGGCTTTCAAACTTAATCTTCGGACCTTCAATTTCCAAACCGTGGTTACCTGCATAAATAATACCTTTTATTCCTATGATATTCTTTAAATCATTCAATGACCTGCCGCTGATAATCCCTAATTTACAATAAGGTCTTCTGGATAACTTCTGCAGTACTTCTTTTGCATCTTTAGAAATAAGCGCCTTCTTAGGAGTTTCTGCGATAGGTGTTAATGTCCCATCGTAATCCAACAAAAGTAAGACAAATTTATTATGCAACAGTTCTTCTATCTTGCTAAATTGGGCAAATAAATAATCCATAATTAATCATTTTTTAATGCTGCCAATTCCGTAATGATATTACCTGCCCAACGGTAAACATTGTTCTCAGAAACAATCCTACGCATATTCTCCATCCGTTTCTTTCTTTCTTCCATGGGCATCTCTATGGCTGTCTTTATGGCATCTGAGAATTCTTCGATTGAATAGGGGTTAATCAGAATTGAATCGGTTAATTCTTTGGAGGCACCTGTGAATCGGCTTAATATCAACGTGCCGCTAAGATCAGATTTTGACGCTACATATTCCTTAGCCACCAAATTCATCCCATCGTGTAGGGAACTAACGATACAAATATCGGCAAGCGCATAGTAGGGTTTTATCTCCTCAGGAGAAAAATGCTTCCTTAAATAAATTATCGGCCTCCAATCGCCTTCCGAATACTTCCAATTCTTCTTTTCTACCACCTCATCAATCTCATTCATTAAATCATGGTATTGCTTTATATGTGTGCGACTGGGCGCAGCCAACTGAATAAAAACAAATTTACTTTTATATTGCGGATTTTTCTCTATGAATCTATCCACGGCAAGTACGCGCTCGATTAAGCCTTTTGTATAGTCGATCCTGTCAACGCCAATCGCTACAATTTTGCCTTCCAACTCAAATTCTTTCTTGATCTTATCTATTTCTTTGATTAAATCTAAGTTTCGCTTACTTTGATTTAAATATCCGTCAACGCTTATGGGAAACGCTCTGACAAATGTCTCTTTTTCCAAACGAATGATGCTGAATTTTTCTGTATCAACACGAGATTCAAGTAGCCTATTTGAAGTTTCAAGGAAATTATTGCAGTGGCTTTGCACATGAAAACCAATTAAATCACAGGCAAGCATACCTTCTAGAATTTGCTTCTGATATGGACAGGTTGAAAAAACTTCCGGGTTCGGCCATGGAATATGCCAAAATAAGGCTATTCTTGCATCCGGGCGCCTTTCCTTAATCATTTTAGCTAATAAGGTAAAGTGGTAGTCTTGAATAAACAAGAAAGGATTTTTTATTGGCAATTCCGCCAAAACGCTATCCGCAAATTTCTGATTCACCTTTTTATATATCTCCCAATCAGATTCTCTAAATATCGGCCTTGTATGTGTCATATGGCATAAAGGCCATAGTCCTTCATTGGCAAAGCCATAGTAATATCCTTCCTCTTCTTCCTTGGTTAGCCAAACCCTTTTAAGGATATAGCGGTTATCCTCCGGGGGCACGCCAAGCTTATCTTTTGAATTCACGAATTTCCTATCGGCATTGCCGCTACCATGGGCAATCCAAGTGCCGCCACAGGCGCACATTATCGGATGTATCGCAGTAACCACGCCGCTTGCCGGCCTGATACATTTTGGTTGGCCAGTTATATCATCAATGACGTGCATATACGGCTCTCTATTAGAAACGATAAACAAAGCATTTTCTCCTAAGCGCGCATGAATAAGATCGCGTAGTTTAACTTCAGTCCAAAGTTCATCTTTCTCCATGCGCTCGGCTGCCTTTTCGCTTACCACTTTACGCGCCACCCTTAAAGATAAAGCTATTTGCTCAACTTCGCTTGCAAGCTTACCAAGCTCTCCTTTATCCTTAATCGGATGAGGCTGTTCAGTCTCGCCCTTTTGAAAATGCTGGAACCATTCCGTAAGATTGATAATAGGCAAAATAAATATTCGCCTTTGGATCAAAAGCATGATTAACACAATTATTACCAATAAAGTTACCAAAGAAACACTCAAACGCTCCCATAATGATGTTAATGTGGCAAAAACATAAGACGTATCATAAATAACCTCTGTCATACCTAAAATATTGTTTTCTTCATCCATTATGGGCAGGATATAACTATATACGGAAGAATCTCTGAAGTTCTCCAAAGCCCCTCGGGGGGTTTTATTGGCAAGTACTTCTGCAATATATGGCCTTTCTTTATCCTTCCAATCAGAAATTCTATCGGTAATGGCTAAGACCTTACCTTCTTTGTCATAAATGACACAACCCTGAAGCCTTTCTCTTTTTTGAAAGCTTTCAACTAAACGATCGGCAGATTTTAAGTCATTATTAACAAGAACTACTCTGGCGGAAAACTCCAAGGTTTCATCAAGGGCCTTGGTTTTCTTTTGGAGGTCATCCATTAATTTGTCTTGAGTAAAACGAACCTGCATGATGCCAAATATAGTAAAACCAATGGCAACGATAAGTAAAATAGGCAGAATAAATAAAAGCAATCTTTTCATTTACTAGTTTCCCCCAAAATAAAATGCCATCCTGTTTTTTGAACAAGATGGCGGCCCGACCATCTAATAATCCTCTGAGGATGCTTGTTTATCCCCAGACCACTTATTACCTGTAATTTTATATATTATAACATAAAAACTTAACAAAACACACCTATTCTTCATCTATGCCTCCTTCAGATGCTACTTGATCCAAGCGCTTCTTAGGTAAGACAGACGGAAGCAAATGTTTAGGCAAGAAAGCAATAGTCGCGATTACGGTAGGTATTACAGCGCTTGCAATGACTGTCGCTACCAGGAAAGAATATTGCCCTGGCGTGACTATATCATGCGATAATCCATAAAGAGCAGAAATTGTGCCAAAGGTAAGCCCCGTAGACATCATCAGGGTATAATACCAGCGTTCTGAATGTTCTTTACGAAAGATCCCAATAATAGGATGTAACCCAAATATTTTAGAGATAACCTTAGCGAAAAATAGGACTAAAAATATAAGCGGGGCTCCTATTAAGGCCGGTAACGAAACAAGCGTTCCAGCCCGCAAGAAATAAAACGGAGTGAGAAACCCTATGGTTAATGTCCTCATACGTCTGACCCAATGATGCTCTTTTGCTGCAAACTCAGCTAAAAGCATCCCTGCAACATATGCGGGCAATACCGCCTCACTTCCTGACCAGTAAGCAAGCGCTCCGAGACCGAATAATACTAGCACCACCCATTTGGCGCGAATAGCAGCAGTCCTATTGCCATACACCCTGGTTAAAAATGAGGTAATGAATGGAAATAACCCCAGCACAATAACGCTTACGCCGATAAATACGACGGTTTTGTAAGTAAATGGAGCGAAGATCAGGCCAAGTGCAATCACTGTCCCTAAATCATTAATGAAACATGCGCCCAAGATACCTTTGCCAAATTCTGTTTTATTGAAGCCAGTCTCAAGCATAACGGCGTAGACTACAGCCATCGATGTGGTAGAAAGCGCCACCCCTGCCAGCCAGCTTGCCTGAGTGCTCCAATGTAGGACAAGTTTGGCTATGGCTGCACAGCCTAAGAAAGGTGCAAAGAATCCAATTAAGCCAACGACAAATACTTCTTTTTTCTTGGAAGATATTACCTTCGGATCGAGCTCTGCTCCTGCCAAAAAGGTTAATAGCACCGCCCCAGTTGAAGCCAGGAAACGCAGCCATTCCAGATTACTTCCCAGGGCATTTGCCCCAAAGAAATGATTGGCAACCGCGGCTGCTGCCACACCTATGCAGATTTCAATAAGCGCTATTGATATTTTTAAGTGATATGCAATAACCGTAGATAATACGGCTAAACCGAGCCATATCGCCGCTATTGTAAAAATATTTTCCATTTCAAACCTCCCTTTAAAAAAATAGCCTCTACTTTTGTTTAGGTAGAGGCTTATAAAAATACCCCTACCCAATTCTTGAGTAGAGGTTATCAACCTTCGGCTCTTGGTGGTTTCTTTTAAGAGGCGAACCTCATCGCCTTTATTTTTAATATACCATCCGCTATGTATAAAATCAAATTATTTTATTATTCTGATCGCTTTTGCCGGACAGATCCGCTGGCAACCGGCCAGCTTATCACATTTGGTCTCATCCGAAACTTTACACTTTTTGCTTGTTTTATCTATATACAGGATCTTTTTAGGGCAAAGCTCAACGCACTTACCGCAACCTACGCATAAATCTTCATTGATCAAAACTATTCTGTTCATATTATCTCGGGAATTCTGGGGGAGAGCTAATTTATCTCTTAAATTAAGTATCATGCTTTATTCAAAATAATCAAACCTCTATCTTTCTCATATCCAGGAAAGCACCTCTACAAACCTTACAAACCTGATACCAAATAGTATACTGATCGTTCTTAACCATGTGAACCATTAATACATTGCACTTTGGGCAATGAAGACGATCCTGCTCAAAGGCGCCTTTCATCTCCGTAAAATCAGAAAGCGTAATCTGTTCAAACCAAAATGCATTACATTTATCACAATGATTATGCCTGGTGTTTTCTATTATCACGATCTTCATCTGATTCAGGCATTGCGGGCATTTTATCTGGCTTAGGGATTCTCTCATATGAGCCGGTGTATAATCTTTCTGTTCCCAAAAATGATTAGCACCATATATCCAATGACCTTCCCCTCTCCAGTGGACAATTGGTTAAGATTGTAAAGAGCATTTTTCGTAATCAAAATGGTTCAAATAACTAAGCGTCATTTCCTAGCCTAATAAGACCGTTTTATATAATGCGCTAAGTGAATATTGTATTTTATTTTTCTACTCCGGGAATCTATTTTTAACGGATGAAATCCTATCTTTCCAAAAAGATGCAAGTTCTGCCCATCTCGTTTCGGGATACTTATTAATCACCTTAGCATAACCTTCTATGGCATCCGGGTAGTTTAAAAAAAGCTGCTCGACTCTTGCTAAATAATAGATACGCTCTGCTGTTTCTATTCTATTATTTATTATCAAAGCAATCTTGATATACGATTTTAACCAACTATTCGGAATAAAGGGAAATATATTACAATAAAACCACCACTTAAAGTTCCGCTTGGATATAAGCGGTTCATTATGAGTGAATATTTGTGGCGTATTGCAATAATATTGCCTATGGCTTGATAAACTTGGTGGCATGTTTGTCAAACCTCGGCAGATCTCGTCAGGCGTAGAAAATACTCCTTTATCTGAGCTATATATAATCCCATTTTGCGGATCAACAACTACTGCGTTTTTTTGTAAGTATTCTATATCCCTGATAGTTAAATCTCCTGGAGTACAATAAGCTACAGAATGTGGGCTTACGCCGTTTGGTAATTTTAAAAAAACTAAATATCCTCTTATATTAAGGGGTCCAATTAATCGGATGAAAATATTGGCAGCCGAATCGCACCAAATTTCACCAAAAATCAACATCCAGCTAGCTCCATCATCTCTTACTTGACCGTAAGGATAGGTATTAAGATATATATAGCGTTTTATAAATTTCAACTCCGTTGCAATATCCCGTTTATCTCGCGGGATTTGCTGGATTATTATTCTATTTATTGTCCGATACATAAATCTTGAGCTATGCGACAGCATTACTCGGCTGATAAAATACCCATTATATTTAATTGTTAAAATAATAAAGATTACAACCAAAATAGTAATCGACAATATTAATTTATGTTTTCTCATTATAAATTATTTTAAGAGTAGTAAAAAATCATGCTCTCTTGTCTCCAGTGGACAATTGGTTAAGATTGTAAAGAGTATTTTTCGTAATCAAAAGGGCTTAAATATCCGAGTGTCGAATGCGCCCTTCTGGTGTTATAATACATTTCTACGTATTCAAATATTTTTGCTTTTGCTTCTTCTCTGGTTTTGAATCTTGTTCTATGGATCAGCTCTACCTTTAGCGTGTGGAAGAAGCTCTCAGCCACGGCATTATCCCAGCAGTCGCCTTTTCTGCTCATGCTGCCGGTGATTTGATGCTGGCTAAGTAAAGCCTTAAAATCATTGCAGGCATATTGACTTCCTCTATCAGAATGGCAGATTAGCCCTTTAGGCGGAGAACGCCTTATAATTGCCTGTCTTAATGCCTGTAGCGTTAGGGTATCAGCTATGGTCTTATCCATAGCTAAGCCTACAACTCCTCTGCAGTATAAATCAAGTATGGCTGCAAGATAGGGCCAGCCTTCAAAGGTCCAGACGTAGGTTATATCTGTTACCCAGACAGCATTGGGCTTTTCTACCGAGAAGCTGCGGTTCAGGACATTCGGCCATACGGGGTAATCATGCTTTGAGTCTGTGGTTACCCTAAACTTACGCCTTTGTATGGCAACCAGGTTATTCTGCTGCATAAGCCTGGCTACGCGATTCAAAAAACAAGGAAATTGCTCTTTATTACGCAGCTGATTCCACACCCGAGGACTGCCATAGTTACGGTTATTATCCCAGAATACTTTGCGTATTTCAATGAGCAAATTATCGTTATTGATTCTGTTCAGGCTTTTAGGCCTTGTCTTAAAAGCGTAATAACCGCTCCTGGATACTTCTACCGCACGGCACATCTTCTCAAGCGGATAACTTAAACGGTAGCTGTCTATAAAGACAAACCGTTCTCGTTCGGTTTTGAAAATATGCCGACTGCTTTTTTTAGTATTTCTATCTCAATTTCGGCATTACGCAGTTTACGGCGTAAGGAGACTATTTCCGTTAAATGGCCCTTACCTACAAAGGCTTTATCGCCTTCAAGGGCGTATTTTTTCTTCCAGTTATAGAGTTGATTTTGATGAATACCTAAGCTTCTGGCTACTTCTGCTACACTGTGGCCTTCCTGGGTAACCATCTTTACTGCGGATACCTTGAACTCCTTGTCAAATCGCTTCTTTTTGACGCCTTCCCCTTCCTTCGGACACCTCCTGGTTTTGAGCTGGTTATCATGCTAACACCAACTCTTCTTTATGTCCACTTTTTCGGGGGGAAGATCACTTAATCTGTAGCGACAAAATGGGACGGTTCTATTTCTTTCTTATCAAAAAACATAAAAACGCCCCTCCTCTCTTTTGATAAGAAAATCCGGGAATTAGGGGGATTATTCCCTCGCTTCACCTATCTTTCTTAATAACTTTTCTCAGCATTTCTTTAAAACGTGCTCTTCGGTGCTCTGTGAATCCAGCGCTATAAACTTTCTCGGCAAGATCACGAAAGCCTTTTTCAAGCTCGGCAATAGACATATTCTCAGGCTTAAAATTAACATCAAACAAGGTACACTTAGCCCAATCCCCTTCTTTAACCACCCTTTTCTCATCCACCAGCCTTTTGTATAGATGGGTGCCGGGGAATGCCGTCATAACTGTTATCTGAACTTCATATAAGCCGCTTTCTTGAACAAATTTCCACACCTTATCAAATATTGTTTTATCCTGGCCATCCAGCCCGAGGATAAAACAGCCGTTTACAGTGATGCCGTGCGACTGGATTTTATCAATTGCATATTTATATTTATCGAACTGCTTCATCTTCCAGTTGCCGGACAATTCCAATCCATCCAATCCTTTCTTAGAAGGGCTCTCAAACCCGATGAGCACTTGCTGACATCCGCTTTCCCGCATAAGATTTAAAAGCTCATCATTATCAGCAACAGAAATGTCTGTTTCGGTAAACCACCTGATATCCTCTTTCTTTAATTCCTTGAGTAGTTCTATCCAGTATTTTTTGTTAACAAAAGTATTATCATCGGCAAACTCTATAAACGGCTTTTTCCATATGTTTTTTATTGCTTTGATCTCCTGAATAACCTTGTTTGCCGGCTTTTGCTTATATTCCTTTGAGATTAATATTGATGCGGCGCAAAATTCACAGTGATGAGGGCAGCCCCTGCTAGTCTGAACAGTCAGCCGGTTGTATTTCTCCAGATTCAACAGCTCAAATCTCGGCATGGGAGCATCTTTTAAATCAAAGTTTTTATCAAATGAAGTGTAAAAAGGTTTTAAGCTGCCCTTCTCGCAATCATTGAGCAGCTCAAGCCATGCAGGCTCGCCTTCCCCGATCACCACTGCATCACAATGCTCTTTTGCCTCTTCCGGGAGAGACGTAACGTGCGGCCCGCCTATAACCGTCTTGATTCCTTTTTTTCTATACCGCATGGATAATTCATAAGCCTCGAAGATTTGCGCGCTATATGTTGATATGGCAACCATATCAAATGAATTGGGAAGCTCGGCCACGTTTTTAATATCGGCTACCTCTATGTATTCTACTTGTATCCTCTCGGGAGTCATGCCTGCTAAAGTAAGCAAGCCTAAGCTGGGTAACGAAGCGATGATTTTATTGCGGTCGACAAAACCCGGCAGAGTCAGCCCCAGTTTAGTCAATTCCTCGTTATAGGCACGCACTCCGCTCATAGCGATTAAGCCGATTTTCATAATCACACTCTCCCCTTGCTAAGCCTTGGCGTTTTCTGCGTTCGCCCAGCGTATAAATACAGTATTTACAACCACGCCTATGATGCTGGCTATTGAAATTAGCATAAATATTTCCGGGACACCAAACTTAAAATAGCTATATAAAATAGCGGCTGCAAACGACAGCTTCATTAACAATCTTAAAGTGACTAAGTCAATGTTTCTAAGAAGATTTCTTGCGATAAAGAATTCTCCGATGCCTCCGACAACAATAAATAATGCCGGAACAAATATATACCCGGGATGATTTGGTAAATCGATATTCAAATATGCGTAAATCTCTTTGTAAAAGAGCGCGAATATGCTTCCTAATAATACATCGTAGACGCCTACCGTGACAAAAAAAATCTTAAAAAAATACCTGGCCTTCATGCCGTACCTCCTTTTTTATTGCTCCAAACCGAAAGCAAAAATTCATGCTGTAAGTTTTCATGATTTAACAGCAAAAGCCAAAAGACTTGATTTCTTTCTCTATAAATATTATACCACCTGCTGTACATTCTTCTCTTAAGAATATTCTTCAGAATCCAAGCGATTTGCCCTGCAGTCAGTATGCTACAAGCAAACTTTACCAGGTTTATGGTTACGCCGTTTCCCGACACGGGATAATCATTAGCCAAGGCCGATATCTCATTTTCTATATACTTGGCTGTTTCTTGCTCATTTAAAGCAAGCCTCTCATAAACTAACCTTAGCTGATTATCTTTTACCTTTAACGCCAGGGATTTATAAATAACATACCCCAGCCTTTCAATCCGCAGCATCTTATGTAATAAATTATTATAGCTTTTATCCTTCTCCACCTTTTTAGTTTCCAATTTGCATTACAGGGTGCTAAAAAAATAATATTTCCAGATAATAAAAGACGCGACGCCATGGGAGATCACTGACGGCCATATGCTGTTAGAATATTTAAATAGATACCCCCAAACCGCTCCTGAAACAGCTATCAGGAATAAGAAGAATACCCCCGGCTTTACGGGAAGAATTGCAAATATATAAAAATGGATCAAGGCAAATAAAATTGCTGTAATCAAAATAGACAGATTTGCTGAAAAGTATTTGGATATTTTATTCTGTATAAATCCTCTCCAGAATATCTCTTCTCCCAACCCAACAAGGAAGAAGCAGAATATTAAGTACAAAATTAAGCCTGCCAAGCTATTGCTGGCGGTCAATAGACGATATCCCAGTTCGTTCTGCAAAGGAAATGAGATGTTTAAAGCGCCGACGGATAGCTGTAATTTATCCGTGCGGCCGAAAACATTCCCTGCTACGCCGAGAATCTTTATCAAATTTCCCCCGATTAAACCAAGAATACAACCACTTATCAATCCAATAACCGAGAATTTTATAGAAGTTTTCTTAAGGCCGAGCGAAGCAAGGAGTTCTCCTAAGAAACTAACCTGCCAAATCAAAGGAATAGAAAAAGTAAATACGAAAGAGCCGTATATTCCTTTAATAAGAAGGATAGCGGGCGAAATGATTGCTATAAACAAAACGCATAAACGCAGAATTAAACGTTGTTTTACTTTTGTTTCTGCCATTGGCATAATCCTATTCCCAAAATAAAGGGGGCGCTTCTATTTTTCTATTATCAAAAAACATAGAAACGTCCCCCCCTTTTTTAATATTATCTGCCGATTAGTTTTAGTTTCTGCGGGCGCTCAAGGGATTTAATCTAGCACTCCCGCCTTAGGGCTTCGCACTTACCTACAGCCTCCTCCTGATAAACCAACTGCACAGGAGACCTGTATCGGGTAAACCTTCCGCCGTTACCGGAATTATGCTGTTTTATTCTTCTGTCTAGATTATTAGTTATTCCGGTGTAGAGCTTACCGTCTTTACATTCAATAATGTAGATATGCCAAGGCATAGGGATGAAATTTTAGTTAACTTAAGGCCCCCGGCTTTACAACGCTGGGATAGCTAAGAAGCCGTGGGCCCATTTTACTGCTATGAATTAGCTAGAAAATGGAGTCCCACTACTATCACTCGAAGGAAAATCTCTCGCTATAAATATTTTTTATTTATATTTCAGGCAATTTTCTATTGCAACAATCAGATCTTTCTTTTCTATGGGTTTCACCAAATAATCAGTAACCCCTTCCTTATAAGCTTTGTATTTATCCTGCTCTTTATCCAAAGCAGAAACAATAATAATGGGTATGCTCTTGCCCAATTGATCATTATTTAACATTTCGCAGGCGTCCAATCCTCCTGTTGATGGCATAAGCATATCGAGCAGGATGATATCGGGCCTAAAAGAATGTACCTCCGGTATAATATTTTTTGCGGTTGACAAAGTCATCACCTCGTAATTACCCATTTCTTCCAAATTCAATTTAATTACCTTAAGAAAATCTGGCTCATCGTCAACAACCATAACCTTCCTCTTATCCATGTAACCTCCCTATGCTACTTTTAGGATAACGCTCGCCCTGGTACCTTTGCCAACTTCACTTTCTATGTCTATAACACCTTTATGCATATCAATTATATTCTTTGTGATCGCAAGACCCAATCCCACTCCCCCCTTAGGGCCTTTAGTCGTGAAAAATGGGTCAAAAACCCTTCCTAAATTCTCTTTTAAAATTCCGTTACCCGTATCTTCTATCTGCACAACAACCGCCTTCTCCATAAGCTTAAAATGATCTCTATTCCTTCTGGCAACACCGCTCTTTGCATCATTTAACTGAATCGGGTAAGAACGTATAAAGAGCTTTCCGCCTTTCGGCATGGCATCAGCGGCATTTAAAAGCAAATTTATGAATACCTGTTCTATCTTATTACTGTCGATTGAAACCTTAGGCAAGTCCGAGGCTAATTCCTTAAATATTTCTATCCCTGCGGAATTAATCTTACGCTGTACTAATCCCATAGAGTTTTCTAATACGCTATTTATGTCTTCGGCTTTTAAGCGTAACTCCCCGGCCCTAGAGAATTCTACAAGCGCGCACACAATATTATCTGCTCTTTTAATGTTGCCCTTCATCATCTGAACGACTTCAAACATATCCTTCTCTTCCGGAGAAACTTTCCCCTCTAAATAGTTAATTCCCTGCAAAATTATCCCCAGAGGGTTCCTCACTTCATGCGCAACTCCGCTGGCCAGCCTACCGATCGCTTCCATCTTCTCGGCCTGAATAAGCTGAGCCTGCATTTCTTTAAGCTTAGTGTACGCTTTTTGCAATGCCTCTTCTGCTCGTTTGCGTTTGGTGACATCCTGGTAAACGCTCAGAAATAAATTGCGCTCTTTATAGGGAATTAAAGATGAAGCTATGCAGACATTTTTTAATTGACCACTCTTCGTAGTAATTACTGCTTCTGTCTCCCGGTTTGTTCTTCTTTCTAAAAGCTCCGTGATCCCCCACAATGCCATCTGTCGATCTTTTGGGTCAGGATACAGAAGATTGATAAAATCTGAGCATGCGTTGGCTTCTTCCATAGAATAGCCCGTAAGTTTCTCCATTCCTGAATTATACACATAGAAGTGACCTGTTTCGTCACTAAAAGTAACGCCTTCCCGGATTGCCGCAAGAACATTTTGTAATCGATCCTCGCTACCCCTTAACCTCTTGCCTACTTTCTTATGCCTGACTCCTAATTTCTCAAGCTGTTCTATATTTATTTTATTAATAAAATTTATCTTTTTCATATTATACAATTAGTATGTCCTATTTAAAGAAAGAATTTTTTATTAAAAATAGGGTGATTTGTAAAAATAATGGTCCCCCTAATATTAGCCGAGGGCGAACCTCTCATTATTTATAGGTATTGATTATAGGCCAAATTGTCAATAAAAACAAGAATAATCACTTTTAGAGAGGTTATTCCCTCGGAAACATGTCCAATTTGTCCACTATTTTCAGTCTAGAAATACCGTAAGTCTCTGAGTCGTAAATCGTTGTAAAATGTCCATCTCTTAAGGGAGGACATTCTTCGATATTATTCTCTAATTCGCTCTTTTATTAGCTCGCGTATCTGTTCGGCATGCTTCTGAGCATCACTCATCTTAGCGTGTAAATCTTCACAATTTTT